>Ga0265327_10000882_pt1 | contig 44364 bp, 45 predicted proteins | sample 41621metaG_FD_202089 | JGI IMG/M metagenome (GOLD analysis project Ga0265327, IMG submission 202089) | Rhizosphere microbial communities from Carex aquatilis grown in University of Washington, Seatle, WA, United States - 4-16-21 metaG | ecosystem: Host-associated > Plants > Roots > Rhizosphere... | reverse complement strand
CCATTATATATACTAAGATGCCATCATAAATGAGCCTCATCCTGAGGCACTCGAAGGACGCTGGATGTCCATGCAGCGAAGACAGGCTCAGGCCTCAGCCATAATGAGAATTGCTGGACGCCGGAAGCAGGGTGCGTCCTTCGCCTAGACCGCGCAGGAAATGGCGGATGCGCATTGGAATGCGGCGATCGCGAAATGATAGGCGACGCCTACCAGGGTCGCCAAGGTGTAGGGCATGGGCTCCCCCCTGGCGATCCGTCCGGCTTCGGTGTGGAAGAGGCGCCCGCCGACCGTCGCATTCGCGGGTTGACGGACCGGTTTCCGGGGCGGACCCTTTCGGGCTGAAGCCGGCCCCGCCGGGTGACTCTTCTTAATAAGATGGCCGAGGAGGTTATAGAGGAGCGCCAGCAAGCCGCCGGCAAGGGCTATTTCCACCAGGAGGGCGCCGACGCGCTCGGGCGGAACCAGGAGAGTCGCCGCCGCGGTCAGCTTCGCGTCGCCGCCGCCGATGACGTCCTGGGACGCGAATAGCGATAGCGCCAGGAAGACGATGATGGCGCTGACGAGGCTGAGCCACAGGGTGTGGGCACTGAAAGCCAGCCGGAACAGCGTCGAGCCGAGGAACACCACAAAGACCAGACGATTGGGAATGGACCGGTCCGCCAGATCGTTGATCGCCGCGGCCCCGAGCGACGTCAGGCCGAAAGTCCAGAATGCCGCCGCGAAAGCCCCGGTCATGAAGTCGAAGCTCCCTCCCCCCGCTTCAGCCGCGAATCGCTTCCTTTGGCTTCGGCCTGGGTCAATCTTGTCTCACGTTTTCGTGTCCGGTCCGGTAATATCGAGAAACCCGTCTTGACAAAAGGAAATTGCGATCGGGGCGGCAACGCCGCTCAGGATGGCTTATCCTTGGATACAGATCAATCGGCTCCGATTTATTTTTGTTGGAAATAGCGGATCATGACCAGCTTCGCCAAAATCATCGGGTTGATGAGCGGAACCTCGCTCGACGGCATTGACGCCGCCTTCATCGAGACGGATGGCAGGCGGCACGTCGCCGCCGGGCCGGCGCTCACCATCCCCTATGAGCCGGTGCTGCGGGAAGAAATCCGGGCCGTGCTAGGGGGCAAAGGGCGGATCGAACCGGTCGAGCGCGCCTTGACCGAGGCGCATGCGGAAGCCGTTGCCGCATTGGTGAGCCGCCACGGGCTGAATCCGGAGCTGATCGGCTTCCACGGGCACACCATCCTACACCGCCCGCGCGAAGGGCGCACCCGGCAGATCGGCGACGGCGCGCTTTTGGCGGAACTGACCGGGATCGACGTCGTCAACGACTTCCGCAGTGCCGACGTCGCCGCCGGCGGCGAGGGCGCGCCACTGGTCCCGCTCTATCACGCGGCCCTGGCCTCGGGGCTGGAGCGGCCCCTGGCGATCGTCAATATCGGCGGAGTCGCCAATGTCACCTGGATCGGCCAAGCTGCGGGGGAAGAGGAAGACGATGTGATCCTCGCTTTCGACACCGGCCCCGGCAATGCCCCGATCGATGATTGGGCCTTGGCGCACCGGGGCTGGTCCGCCGATCTCGACGGCGCCCTGGCACTGGCGGGAAAGCCCGATGCAGGGCTGGTCGAAAACTTCCTGGCGCATCCCTTCTTCGCGCAATGCCCGCCGAAATCGCTGGACCGCGACGATTTCCTGAGGTTCCGCCCGGACGGCCTGACCGCCGAGGATGGGGCCGCCACCCTGACCGCCATGACCGCCGCCGCCATCGCCGGCTCTGCCCGGCATTTCCCGGCGCCGGTCCGGCGTTGGCTCGTCACCGGCGGCGGGCGGCACAATCCGGCGCTGATGGCGGCACTTGGCGCGCTGCTCGATGCGCCGCTCCAGCCCGTCGAGGCGGTGGGGTGGAACGGTGATGCGCTCGAAGCCCAGGCCTTCGCCTATCTGGCGGAGCGCTCCCGGCTGGGCCTGCCGCTCAGCCTGCCCGGCACCACCGGAACGCCGCACCCCGTTTCCGGCGGACGCCTGTGGCGCGCCTTCCGGAATTAGCGGTCTTCATGTTCCTGCTGCGTTCATGAAACCCTTGTATCCAAGCGGTTATGTTTAACTTTTCTTTTGCCCTTGGCCGCTACAGAATGCCATTGGATTTTGGGGGAGTCTGATCGGACATGGCGGACGCGGCGCAGGAGGATGGTGCGAAGGACGAACAGGCGGAAAGCGGGCTCGCCCGTTTCCGCATCCAGTTCGACCGCCGCCTCTCGGGCCTTGCTTCCACCGGCACGGTCGCCTACGCCGCCAATGAGGGGGGCGACGGCGAGTCCAGCTATTTCGCGATGGTGTGCGAGCCGCATCTGACCCCGCGCATCACCGTTCTACCGCAGCTTCGGAAGCTGGAACTCTCGGCCCTTATGGGCCCGCTGGAATGGGGCGCGGTCGACAGCCCCGAGGACCAGCGCCGGAAATTCGCGATAATCTTCGAGAAACCGGCGGGCGGGCGGGTTCTGACCTCACTCACCGCCGCTTTCGAGCCGATCACCGAAGAAATCGTGATCCGCAACTATATGACGCCGCTGATCGACGTGCTGAAAGATATGGCACGGGTCGGGGTGGCGCATACCATGATCAACCCGACGAACATCTTCTACCGTGACGGCTCGCGAAATATGGTCACGCTCGGCGAATGCGTTACCGCTCCGCCGGGCGCCCGGCAGCCGGTGCTGTTCGCGCCGATCGAGACCGGGCTGGCGGCACCGCTCGCCCGTGGCGTCGGGAAAAGCGCCGACGACATCTATGCGCTCGGCGTAACCCTGATTCTTCTGCTGATCGGCCAGAACCCCGTCGCCCACCTATCGGACGGAGAGTTGATCGCCGCCAAGATCGAATCGGGAACCTATGCCACTCTCCTGACCGATAAGCGCCTGCCGATCGGCGTGTCCGAGCTGTTGCGCGGGATGGTCATGGACGACGTCAACACCCGCTGGACCTTGGGCGACATCACCGAATGGCTGCCGACGCGCGGCCCGCTGATGCGCCCCGCGATCGCGACGGGGCGCCCGACCCGCTCCTATGAATTCAAGGGCGGCCAATACACGACCGAGCGGCGCCTCGCCTTCGCTTTCGCCACCGACCCGGCCGAAGCCGCCGCGTCGATCCGCAGCCGCCGCTTCGAACTCTGGCTTCAGAACGCGATCGGCTCGGATAAGAGCAGCCTCGACCTCATCGAGACCGCGCGCAACCGCGACATCGAGGGCGAGGGCGGCGAGCATCGCGACGCGCTGCTCACGGCCCGGGTCTGCATCGCACTCGATCCCTTGGCTCCGATCCGCTATCGCGGGTTGTCGATCGCCGTGGACGGCTTCGGCACCCTGCTGGCCGCCGCCCATAAATCCAAGGATTCACCCGAAATCCTGAACGAGATGGTGAAACTGAGCCTGCCGCTGTTCTGGCTGATGGCTTCGTCCTCATCCACCGACAACGTCCTGCTCGCCAAAGCCTTCCGGAGCTGGCAGAACGCGGACGAACGCCGCGCCGGTCCGGAGCGGATTCTCTACGACATGTGCCTGGACGTGCACTGCCTGTCGCCCATCGTCGAATCCGAATACGCGATCGACGTCGTGAGTCTTCTGCCGGCGCTGGAAAAGCGGGCGGGAAGCGGTTTCGGCGGCAGCCTGCCGATCGACAAGCACATCACCGCCTTCGTCATGGCGCGCTCCAGCATCGCGGGCGAATGGGTCGCCCTACTCCAGAGCCAGGCCCCGTTCGAGCGCGTTATCGGCGCCTTGCAGCTATTGGCGCGGATTCAGCGCGGTGTACCGCATCTCAAGGTGCCGAAGCTCGGCGAGTGGTTCGGGGACCAGGCCAAATCCAGCATCGCCCGCTATCACAACCGCCGCACCCGAACCCGCCTCTCCGAGGACATCCCGAAGGCGGCCGCGTCCGGAAATCTCGGCGAGCTTCTCGCCGTCGTCGATAATTTTCAGGAGGAAAGCCGGGACGCCGCGGGCTACGCCCAGGCGGTGCAGCGGCACAATGCCATCGTGAACGAGCTGACCCGGATCGGGACCGGCTCGGATGAGCGCGCGAATCAGGCCACCGTCGCCGGTGAGCGGGTGGCGAGCGTCATCGCCTCGATCCTGGCCTGGCTCGCGGGCCTGGCCTCCCTCATGCTGTTGAATTGAAAAACCATGGCTGACGAAAGCGCCGTCGCGGCGGAAGGGGAAAAACCCCAGGAAGCGGCCGCCAAGCCCGCGAAGGCGGAAAAACCGGCCAAGGCGGAAAAACCGGCGAAGCCCGGCAACGACCTTTGGCCCGCGACTTATTTCTGTCTTCTGCTCATTCTTCTCGCCTGTCTGGCTCCGCCGCTCTGCCTGCTGCTGTTCATCGGCATGCTGCCGACGATTCTGGTATTCGTCCTCGACCGCACGGAATCGCGCTGCCTGACCTATACATGCGGCATCATGAACCTCGCCGCCCTGCTTCCCTTCGCGCTCGCGGCCTTGCGCGGCAATCTGGATTTCATGGGCGTGGGGCGCCTCATCGTTGCCCCCAACACCCTGATCATCACTTATGGAGCCGCCGCGACCGGGGGCATGCTGGCCGTCGCCGCACCGGCAGTCGCGCGCGCCGTCATCGAGACGATGTCGGCTGAGCGTCGGCGGCGGCTTGAAGCCGCAGCCCAATATCTGCGCCAGGAATGGGATATGGAGGACGAACTCGCCAAGCAGGCCCGCGAGGCCGAAGACAGCATGCCGCCGCCGCCAAGCGTGCCCAAATCCTCAGGCCCGCAGCAGCCGCCGGTGCTTCTCCCCCGATCGCTTTAAGCGGGGGAAGGCCGGCTTTCAGCTCTCGGTAAGCCGAAGTTCGAGTGCGGCGGCCTTGATCGCCTTCTGAATTTTCTCGAAGGCCCGGACCTCGATCTGACGGATCCGTTCGCGTGAGATGTGGTATTTCTGCGACAGATCCTCAAGCGTGACCGGCTCATCCTGGAGCCGCCGCTGAATCAGGATGTCGCGCTCACGATCGTTCAGGCTTTTCATCGCTTCGGCCAGGAGATCGCGGCGGAGGCTCAATTCCTGGCGCTCGCCGAGGCGGGTTTCCTGGCTATCGCCCTCATCGACCAGCCAATCCTGCCATTCGCCCTCGCCATCGACCCGCAGCGGCGCGTTCAGCGAGCGGTCGGGGCTGCCGAGCCGCCGGTTCATGTTGACGACATCGACCTCGGGCACGTCGAGTTCCGTCGCGATCTTGGCGAGATTCTCGGGCGAGAGATCGCCGTCCTCGATCGCCTGCAACTGGCCCTTCAGCCGGCGCAGGTTGAAGAAGAGTTTCTTCTGCGCCGCCGTCGTCCCCATCTTCACCAGCGACCAGGAATGCAGGATGTATTCCTGAATCGAGGCGCGGATCCACCACATCGCATAGGTCGCCAGACGGAAGCCGCGATCGGGCTCGAAGCGCTTGACCGCCTGCATCATGCCGACATTGCCCTCGGAGATCAGCTCGGCGAGCGGCAGGCCATAGCCCCGGTAGCCCATGGCGATCTTGGCGACGAGGCGAAGATGGCTGGTGACGAGTTTATGAGCCGCTTCCGGATCCTCATGCTCCCGCCAGCGCTTGGCCAGCATGTATTCTTCTTCCTGCGCGAGCATCGGAAATTTCCGGATCTCCTGCAGGTAACGGCTGAGATTGCCCTCCGCGGAGAGACTAGGTACTTGTGCGTAACTGGCCATTCCCTGTGACCTCCTGCAATCCCGACACCAAGATTAAAGCACTTCATTAAGGCATTACGATGGCAACATAACCGACTTATTCCGTCAACTACTTTCTTTACAGCGTCTCTAAGATTGCCTGTAACTCTTCCATATCACTGGGTAGATCGCTCACGAATTCGAGCCAGTCACCGCTCGAAGGGTGTTTGAAACCAAGCCTATGGGAGTGCAGCGCCTGCCGCTCGAAGGCGATGGGGAGACTGAGCCGCCGCCGCCTGCCTGATCGACCACCATAGCATGGGTCTCCGATTAAAGGATACCCGTTATTCGACATGTGCACCCGGATCTGATGCGTCCGCCCGGTGCGGAGCCGGCATTCGACCAGTGCCGCATGAATGCCGAAGCTTTTCAGCACCTCATAGCCGGTGATCGCCTCCTTGCCGCCGCGCGGCACCACGGTCATTTTTTTCCGGTTGGCCGGATCGCGCCCGATATTGCCGTGGATCTCGCCGCTTTTCGGCGTCGGCACGCCCCAGACGAAGGCGCGGTAGGCGCGGAGCAACGCATGGACGGCGAAATCGGCGGAGAGGCCCTGATGCGCCAGATCGGTCTTGGCGACGACCATGAGGCCGCTGGTATCCTTATCGAGGCGGTGAACGATGCCGGGCCGCCTGACCCCGCCGATGCCGGCGAGGGACTCCCCGCAATGCGCCAGCAGCGCGTTGACCAGCGTCCGGTCCAGATTGCCGGGGGCCGGATGCACCACCATGCCGGCCGGCTTGTCGAGAACCAGGAGATGTTCGTCCTCGAAGCGGATGTCGAGGGGGATCGCCTGCGGCTCCGGGTGGTCGGGCTCCGGCTCCGGAATGGCGATGGTGAAGACCTGCCCGGATTTGACCCGCGCCGAAGGGTCCGTTATCGTCGCCCCGTCCCGGAGGATGTGCCCCGCCAGGATCAGCCGCTTTGCTTGCGAGCGCGACCCCTCCCCGAGGCGAAGCGCCAGCATCCGATCGAGGCGTTCTCCGGCATCCTCCGGCCCGGCGGTAAGATGCTGGATCGAAGCGGAGCCGGAAATCGGGGCGGAATCCGGGGCGGGAGCGGGCATTGCTGAATTCATTGTCGTCATGGGTGTATAAGTGAACCTGAACATACGCGTGCTCAAGGCCCTCGTTTACGGCATGGGCGCATTGATTGTCGTGGGCGTCATCGCCCTGGTCGTGGTCATGGCTGCCAGGATGGGCAAAACCGCGGCGCCGCCGCCCTTCCCGCCATCCTCCAGAGAGGCCGTTCCCTTCGAATTCGGGAACAGCCGCATCGACCTTCCCCGGGGCGCCAGCGTGGCCGGCGTGACCAGCGCCGGCGATTTCCTCGCGGTCGAAACCGCTTTGACCGACGGAACCCGGACCCTCCTGATCATCGACCCGCGCACCGGACGCAAGACCGGCACGATCGAATTGCATCCTGGGAACGGCCCGAATTAAAGCGCTCTGTTTATTGGCTCTTCTCCGGCGCCGGATTTCCCGGGTCGAAGAGGAAGAGGTTGCGCAGGAAGCCTGGGGCAAGGGCGCTCAAGGGGTTGAGCGATATTTTGGGATCGGCGGAGGGACCGGCGAGCCGGTAATTCGCGGCGAAGATCCCCTTGCCCTCGCCGCCGAGCAGCAGATCGCCCAGGAAGGGGATGTTGCCGAGGATGCTGTTGAGCGTATAGGCCGGAACCAGGGTTCCGCTCAGATCGATCGTGTCCCGGCCGAGATCGACCGCGCCTTCGGCAGTGACGCCGATCGCCCCGCCATAGGCGCTGGCTTTCTCGATGTTGATGACGCTCGGCGTCGCGGAAAAGCTTCCGACGAGGCGGGTGAAGGGGATGCCCTCGCCCGAAAGCAGGCTGTCGATGCTGGCGAACGACGCCAGGGACAGCAGCTTGGCGAGAACCGGCGCATGGATGACGTGATAGTCGGCGCCCTCGAAGTGGCCGGTGAAGCCCCGGTCCGGTCCCTTGTCATGCGCCCGGCCCGTCAGCGAAAACTTGCCGCCGACGACATTGTCGGAAACCTTGAGCAGCGCCAGCGACGCTCCAAGATTGTCGGTCGAAACGGCGATCGGATGATCCGGCGCCCCGGTGGCCATATGCACGGATAGCTGCCCCGAACCCTGGGGCGATGCCTGGACGTCGATCGACTGCCAATGCATCCCTTCCTTGAAGAGATGCGCCGCCACCGCCCGCGCCTCCCTTCCGGGGCCGAGCATGACCCGGCCGATCCGGGCATCGATCGCCAGCGGCGGCTCCGCTTGCGGCTTTTCGTCCGCCTTGCCGACATCGTGGAAGAGCGCCGCCGCATCCAGCCTCGCCCCCTCGGTCTGAAGGCTCCAGCCCTCGCCCCGGCGCGTCAGGGAACCGGTGAGCGAGGTGTCGCCCATCTCGAAGCGGCTGAAATCGATCCGCTGCACCGTGTCGAAAGTGCCGAGGAAGCTGGCCCCCAGGCGGATATCGAGACCGGCGCCGCTGATGACGGCGTTGCGCATGCGCTGCAAGCGGTCGTTCTTGAGCAGGAGCTGCATCTGTCCCGAAGCCTTGGCGCCTTCCGGCTTCGACCAGCCCAGCAGCGGCAGCCCCAGCTCCGCCGCTTCGAGATCGAAGGAAATATCGGCTTCGCTGCGCCCGTCGCGGAAATTGCGCAAGGCGGCGGTGGTGGGAACCGTTCCCGACAGGCTGACCATCGGGATCCGGAGCTTGAGCCGCTCCCGCGCCTTGCCGTCAAGCACCGCCTTGACCGAATAGCGGCTCTTGACCGGATCCTTGAGCCGCAGGCTCTGGTTCCAGACCAGCTCGGCCGGCGCCCCGGCGAGCTGGCCCTTGCCGGTAAGCGCCAGCGCGGTCCGGTCCATATCGAGATGGAAACTGCCATCCTCCAGATCCTGGCCGAAAAGGGCGTCGCGGACGCCGAGCCCGGCCAATTCCCCCGCCACCGTGAAGGCGACCTGATCGAAGCGGAGCCCCTGGATCAGCGGGAATTTGAAGGACACGCGGCCATGCGCCCCGCCCGCCACCTCCTTCGGATCGATGCCGATCTCCTTGGCGTATTCGAAGGGCTTGCGGTCGAGTTCCTCCAGCACGTCGCGCAGCGCGCCCTCGAAAGCGAGATCGATGGCGATGTCCTGGTCCTTGGCGTCGAGCCCGGAAATAACGATCTTGCCGCCGGTGACATGCACGCTCCGCACCGTGCCGGAGGCCGGCGTGATCGTCATGGTCTTCTGATCGAAGACCGCGGTGCCATCGACGCCCTGGACCGCCTGCAAGGGGGCGCGGTAATCGACGGTGAGGCCGCGCATCCGCATGCTGCCGGCGAGATTCTTCAGGTCGAGATCCGGAGCGCCGCCGGGTTCCAGCCTCGGCAGGGACAGGCCGATTTGCAGCGCCGCTTCGTCGACTGAACCTTGCCGGATATTCTTGGTGATCCAGTTCCGGGCGCCGGGAACGAGGCTCTGAGGCCAGTATTTCTCCAGCGCCGCCGCCGGCATGTCGTGAACCGTGAATTCCGCCCCGATATCGATCGCGCCGCCGATCCCCTCCGTCTTGAACCCACCCGTCTTGATGAATTCGTCGAGCCGGTCCCGGCCCAGCCCCAGCACCTTGCCCGATGCCCGCAGCCTCGGGCCGCCGAGATCGAGGCTCAGCTCGGCAAGGCGCAGGGCACCCGCTTCCGGATCGTACTCCGCCCGCAGCCCGCCTCCGGAGAGGGCGATGCCGCCGCCCGGCAGATCCGGGCTGGCGAGCGTGCCCGGACCGGAGGTGAATTCGATCCGTGCCCCGGCGAGTCCCAGCGTTTCCGTATCGAGACTGAAGGCGATCCGCCCCCCGATCGGCATTTGCGCGCCGGCCAGCGGCGCCAGCGCCGGAAAAATCCGCGCCAGCTTCGACAATTGCCAATCGCCGAAGCCGAGCGCCGCCTCAAGCTTCCGCTCGGAACGGTGATAAACGAAACTTCCGTCGAGATTGGCCACGGTATCATCGACCGCCAGCGCGAATGCCGCCTTGGCCGAGGCGCCGTCCATGTCCCGCCGCGCCGAAACCGTCACCCGGGGCAGACGCCAGGACAGGCCGAGCTTGCGGTCCTCGACCAGAAGGCTGCCGCCGCTGACCGAGACTTCGGCCAGATAGCCGAGCGGCGCCGCCCGATTCGGCGGAGCCGCCAGATCCTCAAGCATGTCCTGAGCAAATCTTGAATTCGTCTCGCCCGCCTTGTCGCCCCCTTCGCCTTCCTGGGTGAGGTTGAGCTGGAAGCCGCCATCGGCATCGCGGATGAGCAGCAGATGCGGTTCGTGCAGGATGATCCGCGTCGGCGCCACCACTCCCGAAAGCGCCGCCCGAAGACTGAAGCCGAGGGCAACCTCTGGAACCCCGGCGATCGTCTCCCCGGTGGCGCCGGTGAGCACCACGTCATGCGCGACGATATCGATGCTCCGCCGTTCCGGATCGAGGCTAAGCCACGTCCCGCCGATCCGCACCTGATAAGCGCCGCTGGACGGGGACAGCGCCTTCTCGATGACGGGCGAAAGGAACTCGACCGCCAGCGGCCCCTGCGCCAGCCGGAAAGCCAGCGCGCCGAGGCCGACCCCCAAAACCGCGAGCGGGATCAGAGCAAACCGGGTGAGAATGCGGATGGTGGGGCGGATCATGGAACAGCAATTCTCAATTTTAACCCGTCATTTGGCATGGTACTGGACATCGGCGGCGCGTCCTTCGAGACGGCCCTCGATGGGGCCTCCTCAGGATGAGGACTTTTCTCAATGCCATCAAATATATACCTCATCCTGAGGAGCGGCCCTCTTGGCCGCGTCTCGAAGGACGCTGGATGGCTTTGCAGCAAGGACAGGCGCCAAGTCCTTCGCCCAAAAAGAGAATTGCGAATCATGGCTGGAGCCCCTTGACCCCTGCCCCTGTCCTGCGCAGTCTGCAGAAGCCGCCATGGCCGGAACCGCGATCAGATGAGCCAGTCCTTATTTCCCGTCTCCAATGAAATACGCGGCGCGCGCTTTCCCGACCCTGCCGATCCCGCTCAAGCACAGCGCGGGCTCGAACAGTGGCTCGAAAGCGATGATGCCGCCCCGGCACATGCTCTTGCCGCCAGCCCGGATGGGCGCCGCGTCCTCGCGGCAATTTTCGGCAACAGCGCATTCCTAACCCATTGTTGCCTGCGGGAACCAGCCTTTCTCGGCAAGCTCCTCGCCGAGGGGCCAAGCCAACTCTTTGAGCCGCTGCTGACAGCGCTTGAGGCAGAAGCCGGTTCCGAGACTGACACCGCCTTGCTCATGCGGCATCTGCGCGTCGCCCGCTCGCGGGTGGCGCTTCTGGTGGCGCTGGCCGATATCGGCGGGATTTGGGAGCTTGAACAGGTGACCGGCGCGCTGAGCCGTTTCGCCGGAATCGCCGTCAACCTCGCCGCCCGCCATCTTCTTAGCGCCGCCGCCGATTCCGGCCAGATCGTCCTGCCGGAAGGGCCGGAGCCCGAGCGGGATTCGGGACTCGTCATCCTCGGCATGGGCAAGCTTGGGGCTTTCGAGCTCAACTATTCCAGCGACATCGACCTCATCATCCTGTTCGACCCCGAAAAAATTCAGTACCGGGGCCGCGACAGCACGCAGCAATGTTTCGTGCGGCTCGCCCAGAATCTGGTGCGGATCCTGGAACAGCGCACCGGCGACGGCTATGTCTTCCGCACCGATCTGCGGCTCCGCCCCGATCCCGCCTCGACGCCGCTGGCGCTGTCGGTGCGGGCCGCCCTCGGCTATTACGAAAGCACCGGGCAGAACTGGGAACGCGCCGCCATGATCAAGGCGCGGCCGGTGGCGGGCGATCTTGCCGCCGGACAGGCGTTCCTGCTCGAATTGCAGCCCTTCCTCTGGCGCCGTCATCTCGATTTCGCGGCGATCGCCGATATCCATTCGATCAAGCGCCAGATAAACGCCCATCGCGGCGGGCATAGCATCGCCGTCGCCGGGCACAATCTGAAGCTCGGGCGCGGCGGCATCCGCGAGATCGAGTTCTTCGCCCAGACGCAACAGCTCATCTGGGGCGGGCGGATGCCGGAGCTGCGCCTTTCCGGCACCTGCATCACGCTCCAGGCCCTGCGTCAGACCCACCGGATCAGCGCCGATACCGAAACCGAGCTTATTCTGGCCTATCGCTTCCTGCGCCGGGCCGAGCACCGGTTGCAGATGGTGGATGATGCGCAGACCCACTCCCTCCCCCGCGACGCGGAAGGGCTGGCCCGGATCGCCACCTTCCTCGGCTATGAAAGCGCCGCGGCTTTCGCGGCGGAGCTTCAGCACCATCTGAGCCGGGTGGAAAAACGCTATGCCGAACTCTTCGAGGAAGCGCCGAGCCTCGCCGGCCCCGGCAATCTCGTCTTTACCGGCACCGAGGACGATCCGGAGACCCTGGCCACGATCCAAAAGCTCGGCTTCATGGAGCCGCCCATGGTCGCGGCCACGATCCGGGGCTGGCACCATGGCCGCTACCGGGCGATGCGCAGCCAGCGCGCCCGCGAGATCCTGACCGAGATCATCCCGCCCTTGCTCAAATCCTTCGGCGCCACCGCCAATCCGGATTTCGCCTGGCGCCGCTTCGACCAGTTCCTGGGGCGGCTGCCGGCGGGGGTGCCGCTGTTTTCGCTGTTCCATGCCGACCCGGCATTGCTCGATCTCGTCGCCGATATCATGGGGGCGGCGCCGAGGCTGGCCGACCGGCTGGCCGAACGCCCGCATCTGCTCGACGGCGTCCTGGCCGAAGGCTTCTTCGGGGCGCCGCCGGATCGCGCAGCACTCGCCGCCGAGTTCGAGCGGCTGGCGGCGTCGTCACGCGACTATGCCGATATCCTCGATCTGGCGCGGCGCTTCGCCCATGACCGGCGCTTCCAGATCGGCGTCAATTTGCTGCGCGCCCATATCGACGGCGAGACCGCAGGGGAAGCGCTCGCCGACCTTGCCGAGGTGGTGATCGCCGGCCTGCTGCCGCGCGTCACCGCCGAATTCGCCCGCAGCCATGGCGAGATTCCAGGCGGCAGCCTCCTCGTGCTCGGTCTCGGCAAACTCGGCGGGCGCGAGATGACGGTAGCCTCCGATCTCGATCTCATCCTCATCTACGACGCCCCGCCCGAAGCCGAGTCCTCCAATGGCGGCAAAAAGCTGCCGGTTGCCACCTATTACGCGCGGCTCTGCCAGAGGCTGATCAACGCCCTGACGGTGCCGACGGCGGAGGGCCAACTCTACGAGGTCGATATGCGGCTGCGCCCCTCCGGCAATGCCGGGCCGATCGCCTCAAGCCTCGCCGCCTTCGAACAGTATCAGACCGCATCCGCCTGGACCTGGGAACACATGGCCCTGACCCGCGCCCGCCCGATCGCCGGAAATGCGGCACTCAAGGACCGCGTCATGGCGATCGTGACCCATACCCTGACACAGGTGCTGGATCCGGATCGGCTCGTGCTCGATATCGCCGACATGCGCGGCAAGATCGCGGCGCAGCACCGGGGGACCGAGGCTTTCGATCTCAAATACCGTCCGGGCGGGCTGATCGACGCCGAGTTCATCACCCAATACCTCCAGCTCCGCCATGCCGCCGCCCATCCGGAAACGCTCCACCCCAACACCACCGAAGCGCTTGCCGCCCTGGCAAAAGCCGGCGTGCTGGCGCCCGATGCCGCCGCCGAGATCATCGCGGCGATGCGGCTATGGCGGCGGCTCCAGGCGCTATTGAAGCTGATGATCGAGGGCACGCTCGACGAGAAGCGGGCGCCGGAGGCGCTCAAATCGGCGCTGGCCCGCGCCGCCGAGGCAATTGACTTCCCCCGGCTCAAAGCCGATATCAGCGCGGCGGCGGAATGCGTGCATGGGCATTTCGTGGCGCTGATCGAAGGCCCGGCCGAAACGGCCCGCCAAAAACAGGAGAAACAAGCATGAGCCTGAACCTTGGCGATCCGGCCCCGGACTTCACCCTGCCCACCGATGGCGGCGGCGAGGTGACCCTCTCGAAGCTCCGTGGCAAAAAGGCCGTGGTCTATTTCTATCCGAAGGACGACACCTCCGGCTGCACCACCGAAGCCTGCGGCTTCCGCGACGCGCTCCCCGATTTTTCCGGGATCGATGCGGTGATCATCGGCATCTCGCGGGATTCCGTGGCCGCCCACGACAAGTTCAAGGCGAAATACGAGCTGCCCTTCCTCCTCGCCTCCGATGCGGGCGGCACGGTGACGGAAGCCTATGGCGTCTGGGTCGAGAAAAGCATGTACGGAAAGAAATACATGGGGATCGAGCGCAGCACCTTCCTCATCGACGGCGAAGGCGTGATCCGTGGCCTCTGGCGCAAGGTCAAGATCGGCGGCCATGTCGAAGCCGTCCTGAAAGCGGCCAGGGAACTATAGGTCTAGGAAATCTAGGGCCGGGCGCTTTGCCCCCGAACACCCTTTCCGCCGCCGCCGCCGCGATTCTGGAGACAGCCTCGCCCGAGGGCAAGGTGACGGCGACCCGCAGCGCCGCCGCGGCCTGGCGCTCGGGCGCCATCGAGACGATAGGCGGCACCGCCCCGCCTGCCCGCCCGGCCAGACCGCCACACCCGCTCCTGCTCCTCCCCCGCGACATGCCGAAGCGCCGCCATGCCGGCACTTCGGCTACCAGGGTGGCGCTCCTGCACGCCCTCGCCCATATCGAACTCAACGCCATCGACCTCGCCTGGGATATCATCGCCCGCTTCACCGCCACGCGCATGCCACAAGGATTTTACGACGATTGGGTCCGGGTGGCGGATGAAGAAGCCCTGCATTTCGACATGCTGACCCGAAGACTGGCCGCACTCGGCGCTGCCTATGGCGATCACCCCGCCCATGACGGCCTCTGGCAAGCAGCGGAGGAAACCGCCCATGATCTGGCGGCGCGGCTGGCCATCGTGCCGATGGTGCTGGAGGCGCGCGGCCTCGACGTCACCCCTTCCACCATCGCCCACCTCCGCCGCGCCGGCGACGAGGACAGCGCCACCCTGCTCCAGACGATCTACGAAGACGAAATCACCCACGTCGCCGCCGGCACAAGCTGGTTCGAACATCTCTGCGCCGAACGCGGGCTGGTCCCGGAAGCGGCTTGGCGGGATTTGGTGCGGCGCTATTTCCGGGGGTCGCTGAAGCCGCCATTCAATGCGGAAGCGCGGGTAGCGGCGGGGTTCGGGGCGGGGTATTGGGAGGGGATATGAGGTGGGAAAGCCGGAACAAATCTTCAAAACGCGCAATATAGCGCTTGACGCCATATGGCGTGCCGGACCACCATTGATCTCAAGATGAAGGCCGAACTGCTCTTCCACCAGCGCATCGATTACGACGACGGTGCCATTGTGGAATTGGTTATCTGGCGCGTCCCATCGTCGGTTCCGCCATCAACCCACGGCCTGAAATATTCTCTGTTCTACGGGCGTCCCGGTGTCCGGGAAGTCGGGTACGACAATGAACGCGGCAAAGGCGACCATCGGCATTTTCAGGGCAACGAGACGGAGTATTCCTTCACCGATGCCGAACGTCTGATGGCCGATTTCTGGTCCGATGTGCGAGCCTTGCGAGGTAACAAATGAGCGATGTGAAAATCACGGTTGGCGGCGCCATGGAAGAAGAAGCGTCGCGGCGGTTCATCGATGCCTGGCACCGCGCCGAACGCGGAGAGTCCTTTCAGGAACGTCATCTCGCGTTCGAGAGTTGGGACGCCCTCACCCGAATCCTGACCGGAAAGCGGATGGAACTGCTCCGCCATGTCCGCCGCCACCCCGTCACCAGCATCCGCGCTCTGGCCAAGGCGCTCGGACGTGATTACAGCAATGTTCACGCGGACGTCCAAGCCCTGACCGCCGCCGGACTCCTCGACGCCACGGATGGCGGCGTGCGCGCGGATTACGACGCGATCGAGACCAAGATTGCGATTTGAAGACATGTGAACCGTCAGCGTAACCCGACGATATCAGCAGCCGTTTATACCAGCGGTCGAAAATATTGACCTGTCATCCCGAGCTATAGCGAGGGATCTGTTGCCGCTCCAATGGAGCCAATCCTGGCACGATTCGTCACGGCAAGAGATCCCTCCTTCCGATGGTCGTCGGGATGACACGTTGGGGGGATAATGGAATTAGCACCCTCAATTGCCCATGCCCCCGCCGAGTGCCGGCTTGATGCCGCCGAGAGACAGCTTGCTGATGCCGGGGGGGAGTTCGAATAGGGAGGCGCTTTGCGGGCCGATCCGGATGTTCGACAATTCCATCCGGACCCTGGTCGAGTCCTTGTGATTGGGCTGGGTATAGCTGCCGTCGAGCTTCGCCGGGATGCCGTCATGGGTCAGCCAGAGATAGCCCTCGACGAAGGTGCCGTCGCGGGCGGTGTGCTCGATCCGGTATTTCGTGGCGGTGAGGCCGGCGACCTTCTCCTCGCCGAGGCGCGTGCCGAGGAGGCTTGGGTCGGCGAGTTCCGATGCGGCTGGGGCAAAATTGAACTCGACGAAGCTGTTGAGCGCCGGCAGGACCAGCCAGCCCCGGCTGTGGTCGCCGCGAAGCAGGACAATCTGGCGGGTGCCGCCGATATCCTGCTCATGACGCTGCTGCCCCGGACGCGAAAAGATCTTGCCCGAAAGCGTCTTGTCGCCAAGGACCAGAACCCGGTCGGCGCTGAAAGGAACCTTGGGGTCGCCCAGCATCGCCGCCATGGCGCCAGGGGACAGAATTCCGAGTAGAACCAAGAAAACGGCAAAAAAACGAAAGGCACGCATGGCGATTGCTCTCCGGACAGCTATATTCCCGATACAGAATAATTGGGGCGGTTTCACGGCATTCCTTCCCATAATCCTACTGTGCGCACACAATTTTTACCCCCGAATAAGGATCAGCCTTCATGTCCGGTCAAATCACGGCGCGTCTTGCGGAATTGAAGATCGAATTACCGGCGGCGAGCGCTCCCGCCGCCAATTATGTGCCTTTTGTCCGCTCGGGCAATCTCGTCTTCATTTCGGGCCAGCTTCCGGTCTGGAATGGCGAGCGGCGCTTCACCGGCAAGCTTGGCCGCGACTTAACGATCGAACAGGGCCAGGAAGCAGCCAGACTCTCCGCCGTCAACCTCATCGCCCAGATCCAGGCGGCGGCTGATGGCGATCTCGACCGGGTGGCGCGGATCGTCCGGCTCGGCGGGTTCGTCAATTCGGTCGCTGAATTCGCCGATCACCCGAAGGTGGTCAACGGCGCCTCCGACCTTATCGTCGCGGTTTTCGGCGATGCCGGGCGCCACGCCCGCACCGCCGTCGGCGTCAATTCCCTGCCCTTCGACGTCGCCGTCGAAATCGACGGGATCGTCGAACTCCGATAGGCGGAAAGCGGCATAAGGGCGTAGAATAGTCACGGGCGGCACTTCCAACCACATTAAGGACACATTTCATGCGTCGATGGATCATGGGTTTCTTTGCCTTGATCGGCATTCTTGTCGTCCTGTTCGTGGTTGGCGGCAGCATCCTGCTCAGTTCGCTGACCAGCGTTCCCCGGCGGGTTCCCGAATCGGCGATCCTGTCGCTTGACCTCTCGAAGGAGGTGCCGGCGGCGCCGGCACGGGATCCGATCTCACGGCTCATCGCCGGCGAGGAGGCGAGCCTCCGGGACATTCTCGACGCGCTCGACCGGGGGGCCACCGATCCCCGGGTCAAGGGCGTCTTCGCCCGGCTCGGCAACGACAAGCTCGGCGTGGCGAGTATCCAGGAACTGCGCGGCGCCATCGCCGCCTTCCGCGCCAAGGGCAAATTCGCCATCGCCTTCGCCGACACTTTCGGCGAGTTCTCGCCCGGAACCCGCCCCTATTACCTGGCATCCGCCTTCGAGCAGATCTGGCTCCAGCCCCTGGGCGAGGTCGGGCTGACCGGGCTTCGGCTCGAAAGCCCTTATCTGCGCGGCACGCTCGACAAGCTGGGCGTGGTGCCGAGGCTCGACCATCGCTCCGAATACAAATCGGCGATGAACACCTTCACCGAAAAGGCGATGACCGAGCCCGAACGCGAGGAAGACCAAGCGCTGCTGCGATCCATCCACGCCCAGATCCTGAACGGCATCGCCGCCGACCGGCATCTCGATTCGAGCCAGATGCAGGGGCTGGTCGATGCCGGCCCCTATCTGGCCGACGAAGCGGCAAGGCTGCATCTCGTCGATCGGCTGGGCTTCCGCGACGAGGCGATCGCGGCGGCGCAGGCGAAAGCCGGCGGCACCGGGGCGCTGCTCCGCGTCGCCGACTATCTTAGCGCCGCCGGGCATCCGAACAGCGAAGGGCCGACCATCGCCCTCATCTATGGGACCGGCCTCATTCAGCGCGGCGGCGGCGGCAATACGGATATCGGCGTGCTCGGCGCGGATGCGGCCTCCCGCGCCTTCCGTGAAGCCAGGGCCGATCCCTCGGTGCGGGCCGTGCTCTTCCGGATCGACAGCCCCGGCGGCTCGGCGGTCGCCTCGGAAAGCATCTGGCGCGAGGTGGCGAAAACCCGCGAGGCGAAGATCCCGGTCATCGCCAGCATGGGCAATGTCGCCGGCTCCGGCGGCTATTTCATCGCGGCGGGCGCCGACAAGATCGTCGCCGAACCGGCAACCCTCACCGGCTCGATCGGCGTCGTCGCCGGCAAGCTCCTCACCAGCGGGCTCTGGGATAAACTGGGCGTCGGCTGGTCTTCGCTCCAGACCGGCGGCAATGCCGGCATGTTCAGCGCGATCGAGGATTTCTCGCCCGCCGGCGAAAAGAACTTCGAGACTTTCCTCGACGCCATTTATGCCGGTTTCAAGAACCGGGTCGCAACCGGCCGCCACCTCGATCAGGAAGCGGTCGAGCGGCTGGCAAAAGGCCGGGTGTGGAGCGGCGAGGACGCCAAGCGGAACGGGCTGGTGGACGAGTTGGGCGGCTTCGACACCGCCCTGCGCCTCTCCAAGCTCGCCGCCCAAATCGATGCCGACGCACCGGTACGGCTGAAGCGTTTCCCGCCCGAGGAATCCCCGGTGGAATTCATCCGCGGCCACTTCCTCGGCGGCAAGGGCGAGGAGGACGATACGCTTTCGCCGATCGCCTCCCTGCGGCAGAAGCTTCAGGGCTTGGGCACGATCCTGAAGGAGTTCGGCCTGTTCCTCGAACCGCCCGGCGCGCTCACCATGCGCCGGGCGGATGCGGTGGAGTGAGCGGTCCCCGCTCTCTCTCCCCCGGCTATTTCCCCTCGGCTATTTCTTCGTATCGCCCTGGATGTCCTGCTTCGCGCCTGAGACGGTGTGACGGCAGGCGCTCAACGCCACCCCGGCGCTGGTAAGAATCAAGACGCCCAGAAGAACCCGAGTGATGATCGCGCGCATGGTTTTTCCTCCCTGTTGGTCTTCAGCCAACGGACTCATGGCACGTAGGTTCCTGGGCACATAGGTTCCTGGCCCTAATCCCGGCTCAGGCAAAGGTCTCCAGCACGTCGATCGTGCTTTCCCAGCCGATACGGTCGAAATTCTCCGCGATCCAGCGTTCCGCCGCTTCATAGCCGAGATCATGCAGATGCTGGAGAAAACGCCGCTCGGTGTTGAGTTTGCTGAGCGCGCCATATTGGGAGAGGTCGGCATCGGCGCCGATCTTGTGGAAGCGCACGGTGGTATAGCGGTCGTCGTCGAGCTTCCCGCTGTCGATGAGGGTCGAGATCGCGGCGATCCCGAACATCTCGCTGACGAGACCGGCATTGAAGGTCATCTCGTTGATCCGGTTGAGGATCTCCCCCGCCGAGACCGGCACGTCCGGGCGGGTCATCGGATTGATCTGCACCAGCACGACATCGCTGCTGTTGCATTCGTTGATCAGCGGATAGATCGACGGATTGCCGAGATAGCCGCCATCCCAGTAATGCTCGCCCTCGATCTCCACCGCCTTGTAGAGAAGCGGCAGGCAGGCGGAGGCCATCAGGGTATCGACGGTGATCTCCGGCGTGCGGAACAGGCGCGACTTGCACGTCCGCACATTGGACGCGGTGACGAAGAGCTTCACATCCGGGCGCCGCCGCAAGCCTTCGAAATCGACAAGCTCCAGCAGTACGTCCCGCACCGGGTTGATATCGAGCGGGTTGAACTGGGACGGGGCCAGGATGCGGGCCATGAAGTCGAGCATCATGAAGCTCGGTTCCGCATCGACATCCCAGCCGCCGGGCCAGACATCCGGCCAGCCAGGGAACGACATGCGCGGGATCGTGCAGCATTTCGACACCCGGTCCCAGAAGGTCTCAAGAGCGTCGATGGCGCCCTGGCGCCGGCCCTTGATGAAGCCGTCGGCGAAGACAGCCGCGTTCAAGGCTCCGGCACTGGTGCCGCTGATCCCGTCGATATAGAGATGGGGGTCGCTCATCAGCCGGTGCATGACGCCCCAGGTGAAGGCCCCATAGGAGCCGCCGCCCTGCAAGGCCAAGCTGATCCGCTTGACCCCGGGCTTGCGTGGCCGCTGCCGCTTCTCGGTGGAGACGCGATCCGGCAAACTCAGATCCGGAGGCATGCCGCATCACCCCCCTTTCGAGGCCGATCATTTAGCCTAAATGGTAACAACCGGTAAAGACGGCGCTCAGAGCCGGCGCACGATACCGTCGAGTTCAGGCGCGCGCGGCTTGCCCGGTGTCACCGTGGTGCCGATATAGACGAAACCGACGATTTCTTCCGCCGCATCCAGCCCTAGCGCCGCCTTGACGCCGGGATCATAGGCGGCGGGCCCCGTCTTCCACATCGTGCCATAGCCGAGCATATTCGACGCCAGGATCATGTTCTCGATAGCGGCTCCCACCGCCACGATTTGCTCGATCGCCGGGATCTTGTCGCCCCGATCGGTGATCCGCGCCGAGGCCACGATGATGAGCGGCGCCCGGAGCGCTTTCTCCCGTTCCATGTCGAGATCGGGTTCGGTTGCTTGCGGGGATTTGCTCCGCTTCGCCGCCGCCATCGCCTCGCCCAGAACGTGGCGTCCGGCACCTTCCAGGATAAGAAACCGCCAGGGCGCCAGCTTGCCGTGATCCGGCGCGCGCGCCGCCGCTTTCAATATCCGTTCCAGATCCTTGGCATCCGGTCCGGGCTCGCCCAGTTTCAGGGCCGAGGCTCGGGTTTCGATCGCCATCAACAAATCCATGATCTTCGCCTATCTCCGGAAAACGCCAACGAGTTCGACATGCGGACTCCACAGGAATTGATCAACCGGGAGAATGGAAAGCAAGTCATATCCGCCGTCGAGAAGAATCCGGGCGTCGCGGGCGAAGCTCGCCGGGTTGCAGGAAACCGACACCACCAGCGGCACAAGGCTTTGCGCCAGCGCCTGCATCTGCGCCGCGGCACCGCTCCGGGGCGGGTCCAGCACGACGGCATCGAAATCGGCAAGCTCCACCGGATCGAGCGGCTCCGCTTGCAGATCCCGCATTTCGGCGGTCCCGCGCTGCCCGAGCCCGGCGCGCAGAGCCTGGACCGCCTCCGTCAGGGATTCGACCGCATGGACCGAGGCCGTCCTGGCCAGCGCGAAACTGAAGGTGCCGAATCCGGCGAAGAGATCGGCGGCGCGTGGTGCGGCGCCGACCGCCTCGACCACCGCCTGGGTCAAGGCAGCCTCGCCCTCCAATGTCGCCTGAAGGAAGGAATCGGGCGGAATCTCGACCGCCGTCCCGGCCAGCTTCACCAGGATTTTCCGCCGCAGCGCCAGCGGCCAGACCGGCCCCTTGCCGCCCTGCCGCCAGACCAGCCGGGCCAGATCCTGCGTCTCGGCAAAATGCGCCAGCGCTTCCAGCACCACCAGATCGGGGGCGCGCGGCAGGTCGAGGAGCAGATCGGCACCGTTTTTAACCAATAGCAGCGTCGCCTCGGCCCCCTCGCCCGGTTGCAGGATCACGCCCATCAATTCCCGCAACGGCGCCAACAGCGCCACCAAAGCAGGTTCCAGCACCGGGCATTCGGCGAGATCGCAGAGATCATGGCTCCCCCGCCGCGCGAACCCCGCCAGCACCGCTCCCCGCCCCTTCAGCCGCAGCAGCGAGAACCGCACCCGCCGCCGCGTGCCGGGTCTGCCTTGGCTAAACGGCAACAAGGGTGCCGGCGCGATGCCGTGATGGGACAACGCGCTGGTCAGAATATCGCGCTTGGCCTGGAGATAGAGATCAGGAGCAAGATGCTGAAAGGCGCAGCCCCCGCAGATGCCGAAATGCCGGCAGGCCGGCTCCGCCCGCCCCGGCCCCGGCGTCAGAAGCTCGACAATCTCCGCGACCCGCCCGTCGCCTCTCCGCCCGGTAACCCGCGCCCGCACCCGGTCGCCCGGCACCGTGAGCGGCACATAGACCGGCCCCGAAGCCACGCCGTCACCTCGGGCGCCGAGCCTGTCCACGGTAACCTCGATAACCTCCCCCGCCGCCTCGGCGGAGGGTTTGCGCCGCACGGGCCTGCGCTGCCTCATGGCTGGGGGCGTCCGTTGAGACGGTCGCGACTGCAATAATAGTTGCAATCAAAAGCCCTCCCCCTTGATGGGGGAGGGTTGGGTGGGGGTGATTTTGCCGCGTCGGGTGAGATGTCGGATGCCGTCATTCTTGTCGCTGTGACACCTGTATGCGTAACGGGAAACCAAGAACAAGCGGCGGCATCACCCTCACCCAACCCTCTCCCATCAAGGGAGAGGGCTATTCTAAATAACCCCAATCTCATTCCTTCCGCCCGACAATCAGAAACTCCACATTGCCTTCGGCACCCGTGATCGGGCTTTGGACGATGCCGGTGACCGACCAGCCGGGACGGGCGCCGAGCCAGGAGGCGATGGTTTCGCAGACCTCGCGGTGCAGTTCCGGGTCGCGGACGATGCCGCCCTTGCCGACGCGGTCTTTGCCGACTTCGAATTGCGGCTTGATCAGGGCGGCGAGATAAGCCCCCGGCGCCGCCAGGTCCAAGGCCGGGCCGAGGACCAGGGACAGGCTGATGAAGCTCGCATCGCAGGTGACGATGCCCGGCGCCTCGGGGATCTGTTCGGCGGTGAGGTGGCGGGCATTGACGCCTTCCATAACCATGACCCTGGCATCCTGGCGGAGTTTCCAGGCGATCTGATTATGTCCGACGTCAACGGCATAAACCCTCGTGGCGCCCCGGGTGAGGAGCACATCGGTAAAACCGCCGGTCGAGGCGCCGACATCGAGGGCGGTCATTCCGGTGCAATCGATGCCGAAATGATCGAGGGCAAAGGCCAGCTTGACGCCGCCACGGGAAACCCAGGGATGTTCCTTGCCCTTGACGATGACGGGTGTATCGGCGGCAATGGCGACGCCCGGCTTGTCGAGCCGCCGGTCGCCGTTCCACACCACGCCGGCCAGGATCAGCGCTTGCGCCTGCGCCCGGCTCTCGGCCAGCCCCCGCTCAAGCAGCAGCAGGTCGAGCCGCTGCTTTGCGGGTTTGCTCAAGCCCCTATGGCGACCCGGCCGGTACGGCCCAGGGCCGCCAGCGCCGTCGCCACGATATGGCGGGCGTTGAGCCCGGCTTCCTCATATTGCGCCTGCGGGGAATTATGCTCGATGAAACGGTCGGGCAGGACCATCGGACGGACCTTGATCCCGCTGTCGAGCAAGCCGCGCGTCGCCAGATGATGCAGCACGAAGCTGCTGAAGCCGCCGACCGAGCCTTCCTCGACGGTGATGAGAACCTCATGCTCGCGCGCCAGACGCTCGATCAGATCGGTGTCGAGCGGCTTGGCGAAGCGCGCATCGGCGACCGTCGTGGAGAGGCCGAAGGCCGTCAGTTCCTGCGCCGCCTTCAGGCATTCCTGGAGGCGGGTTCCGAGGCTGAGCAACGCGATCTTGGTGCCTTCCTGGATGATCCGGCCGCGCCCGATCGCAAGCGGCGTGCCGCGTTCCGGCAAGGCGACGCCGATGCCGTCGCCGCGCGGATAGCGCACCGCCGAGGGCATGTCGTCGATGGCGGCGCAGGTCGCCACCATATGCATGAGTTCCGCCTCATCCGAAGCCGCCATCAGCACGATGCCCGGCAGGCAGCCGAGATAGGCGACATCGAAGCTGCCCGCATGGGTCTGCCCGTCGGCGCCGACCAGACCGGCGCGGTCGATGGCGAAGCGCACCGGCAGATGCTGAATAACCACGTCATGCACGACCTGATCATAGCCGCGCTGAAGGAAGGTGGAATAGATGGCGGCGAAAGGCTTCATGCCGTCGCAGGCGAGGCCGGCGGCGAAGGTCACCGCATGCTGCTCGGCGATACCGACATCGAAACAGCGATCGGGAAAGGTCTGCTCGAACAGGGTGAGCCCGGTCCCGCCCGGCATCGCCGCATTGACGGCGACGATGCGGTCGTCGCGCCGGGCTTCCTCGACCAGCGCCTTGGCGAAGACGTTGGTATAGGAGGGCGCCGTCGATTTCGGCTTGCTCTGCGCCCCGGTCCGCACGTCGAATTTGGTGACGCCGTGATACTTGTCCGCCGATTCCTCGGCGGGGCGGTAGCCATAGCCCTTCTTGGTCACGACATGAATCAGGACCGGCCCCGGCTCCTCGCTGTCGCGCACGTTCTTCAGCACGGGGAGGAGATGTTCGAGGCTGTGCCCGTCGATCGGGCCGACGTAATAGAAGCCGAGCTCCTCGAACAGGGTGCCGCCGGTGACGAAGCCGCGCGCATATTCGTCGGCGCGGCGGGCGGCGTCGCCCAGGGATTTCGGCAGGTGTTTCGAAAATTCCTTCGCCATGTGGCGGATGGAAAGGAAGGATTTCGACGAGAGCAGCCGCGACAGATAGGCGCTCATGGCCCCTACCGGCGGGGCGATCGACATGTCGTTGTCGTTGAGGATGACGACCAGCCGGCTTTTCATCGCCCCGGCATTGTTCATCGCCTCATAGGCTTGGCCGGCGCTCATGGAGCCATCGCCGATGACGCAGATGACGTTGCGCCCTTCCTCGCCCTTCAGGTCGCGCGCGACCGCCATGCCGAGGCCGGCCGAGATCGAGGTCGAGCTGTGCCCGGCGCCGAAGGGATCGTATTCGCTTTCGGCGCGCTTCGTAAAGCCCGCGAGCCCGCCGCCGGTGCGCAGCGTGCGGATCCGGTCCCGCCGCCCGGTCAAAATCTTGTGGGGATAGGCCTGATGCCCGACATCCCAGATGAGCCGGTCATGCGGCGTATCGAAGACGTAATGCAGCGCCACGGTCAGCTCGACCACGCCGAGCCCGGCGCCGAGATGTCCGCCGGTAATCGAAACCGCATCGATCAGTTCCGTCCGCAATTCGCCGGCAAATTGCGGAAGATCTTCCTCGGCAATCTGACGAAGATCGGCGGGGATGCGGACACGATCCAGCAATGGCGTCCGGTTCGACAGATGACTGTTATCTGCAGCGTCCAAAATCTTCGGCTCCCCTGGGTCTCAGGTGCGGCGATCGACGACGAATCGAGCCGCATCTCTTAAAAGGTCCGCTTTTTTCTCGAATAAATCAAGATGCGATACTGCCTGATGAACCAGAAGCTCAGCCTGGGCACGCGCCCGTTCCAGCCCCAGGATCGAGACGAAGGTCGCTTTTCCAGCGGCTTGATCGGCGCCGACGGGCTTCCCGGTATCCTCGGCGGAGCCTTCGACATCGAGCAGGTCATCGGCGATCTGGAAGGCCAGTCCCAGATCATGGGCATAGCCCTTGAGCGCCTGCCGCGCCTCCGGCACCGCCTTGCCGAGGATAGCGCCGGCTTCGCAGGAGAAGGCGATGAGCGCGCCGGTCTTGAGGCGCTGCAGCCGCGTGATGGCGCCGAGATCGAGTTCCGCGTTCTCCGCCATGAGATCGATCATCTGCCCGCCGACCATGCCATGCGGCCCCGATGCCTGGGCAAGTGCGGTGACAAGGTCGCAGCGCACGGTTGGATCGCCATGGGTATCGGCCTGGGCCAGAACCTCGAAAGCATAGGTGAGGAGCCCGTCCCCGGCCAGGATCGCCGTAGCCTCGTCGAATTGTCTGTGGCAGGTGGGCCGCCCGCGCCGGAGGTCGCTGTTGTCCATGGCCGGAAGGTCGTCGTGGATGAGCGAATAGGCATGGATGAATTCGACCGCCGCCGCCGCCTGAAGCGCCGATCGCTGCCCCACCCCGAAAAGCTGCGCGCTCGCCAGCACCAGGAACGGCCGCAGCCGCTTGCCGGGCGCCAGCGCCGAATAGCGCATCGCCTCGACCACCCGCGCCTCGGCGCCGGGCGGCTCCGGCAGGAGCTTGTCGATGATGGCATCGGTGAGCCGGGCCGCCTCCGCCAGCGCCTCCGGGAAGGGCAGGCCGGGCGGCAACAGGGTTTCAATCAAGATCGGTGGACTCCAATACCAATGACGCATCGCCGCGCCGCACGATCTTATCGACCCGGCCCTGCGCCTCGTTGAGCTTGTCTTCGCAATGTTTCTTGAGGAGCGCGCCGCGCTCATAGGAATCGACCGCCTCGTCGAGAAGACCCCTTCCTTCTTCCAGACGCTTGACGATCTGCTCCAGCTCCGCCAGCGCTTCTTCGAAGCTCAGGCCGGCGACATCAAGGGGTTGTTGGCTTTCCGGCATATTCATCCAGATCATGGGTGCGAAGCCGGAGAGTTTATTCGCCAAAAGCGCTTCAAGCAACTGTGATGTCGCACCTTGATGTCGCGGGGGCAGCCGGACTAGCTGAACACCGCCTGATACAGGAAACAGCCGCCCTCGATACCGACGGGAGTGAGGAAGATATCTTGCGGGCCCATGCCGGCATTGGTCAGGCGGTAGGTGCCCTGGGGGAGGAAGATCGTGCCCGGCCCTTCGAAGCGGAGATCGAAGGGCGCGCGCTGGAGAACGGGATCGAGATGCGGGAGCAAGGGATCGGCGGCGATCAGTGCCAGGGAATAGAGGCTCCCATCCTCATGGGGGATCGTGAAGGCCTCACCCAGATGGGGCGTGAAATCGGCCAGCACCTTCATCTCGGTCATTCCAGTTCCTCCGGAGACAGGGCGGTTTTGCCGGGGTGCCAATGCATCAGCCAATACGGCGCCCTTTCCTCAATTTCCTCGAAGCCGAGGCGGCGGTAGAGGGCTCGGGCAGGATTGAAGCTCTCCACATGAATACTGACGAGCTTGCCGGCAGCTTTCGCCTCCGCCTGCACCGCCCGCAACAGGGCGGTGCCGATACCGCCGCCACGGCTGCCGGGCAAAAGCGAGATATCGACAACGCGCAACTCTTCGGCCCCGCCATGCAGATAGAGGCGGCCTATGGGCTGCTCCGCCCGGGTGACGATCCAGAAATCGGCCCCGGCGTAATGGGCGGCGTAATGGGCTGTCTGCAATGCGAACTGGTGGCACAGAAAGTTCTGCTTGACCGGATCGGGCCAGCCGGACGGCTCCAGTTCGGGCCAGCGTACGGAGATATAGAGAGATGCCAGGAAATCGCGGTCCGCGGCGGTTTCCCGCCGCAGCCCGACGCCCAGCACCGCCGGCATGGCCGGCGGGCCTGAGTTTCTCGTGATCATGTCCGGCATCGGTCCTACTGAAGCGCCGGGAATATCCCATCATAGTTGATGCAGAACATGACCGGCAAAAACGGCTGCCGGTTCTCATGCCCCTGACCGCCGCCGGACGGGCCCACGGTCGCACCCGCCAGAACGGCATCCACCGGACCGGTGGCGTTGTAGAAGGGGATGTTCTCATAGGTGGTTGCGCTTGCATTTTTCTTCAGCCCGCGCGACAGATGACTTCCCGCCGGGTTGGAACTCATCTCTGTCGGGTTTTCGGCCGGTGCCACGACCGCCGCGGTCAGGGAGTGGTTGTGCGCGGCGATCGCGGCGGCATTCAAAGTCACATTGTCGCTACCGCCCCGTTTGCCAAGGGTCCAGCTGCTCCCCCCCGGCAAAGTCCCGGCACCGACCGCGACCTGATTGGTCAAATTGGGAAGATTGAAAACGGTCTTGGACGTGTTGTTCGGGTTGAAGATATTCCCGATAAGGGCGAACAGAGGCGTATATTGCTGGATGCTGACGGAACGCCCATCGCAGGGCAGCCAACCGTCCGGGAACCAGTTCCATGTGAAAAGCCGGATTTCACCAATGAATGCGTCAGCCATGGCGGCAACTCCTTGAATGTCTTCTTCACGACGCCTGCGGGTAAAGCCCGGTCAAGGCGATGATGTAATTGAGCGCGACGCTCTGCATCGTGTTCGCATGCGGCCCGTTGCCGCCCGTTTGGCCGATGGTCGTGTCCTGAACCGTGACCTTGGTCGGCGCCGGGGTGGCCGTGGCGCTCGCATAGAGAAGCACACCGTCGGTCGGCGTGGCGAAGCCTACCCCGGAACCCAGCACATTCGTCGTCGGGGCCGCCGAGGTTCCATTCAGCGGATGGGTATGCGCCGGCAAATTCGCCGCAGTCACCGTCACCGTTTCGGTCCCGACCTTCTCGCCGGGGACACGGTTGGTAAGGTTTGGCCCCTGTCCAATACCGATGGGCAGGCGGCCCCGCAGATCGGGAAGCCCGAAGGTGGTGACGCCGTCGCCGCCATAAATCGTCCCGATCAGCGCATACAGCGCATTATAGCTGGCTATCGGCAGTGTGCTGCCGTCACAGACATGCCACTCTTCCGGTATTCTTGGCGCGGACCACAGGCGGATCTCTCCTATATAGCAATCAACCATTTCTCACCCTCCTTTGTTGACCATTGTCTCTGTATCAAGGACGCATCGGGTACATGCCAGAGGTGGCAATACAGAATTGCAGAGCCAATGACGGCTGCATATTGTTGTGGGGGGCGCTTCCGCCGGCATTGCCCAGCGAATCGCCCGCCATCACGGCCAGCGTGCCAAGAGGCGCGTAGATGGAATACTGCACCCCGTCGGTCGTGCCCTTGCCCGAGCTCGCCACGAAATTTGCCGTGGCGGATTTTGTCGGCGTGGCCGGCGTACCCGGAACAATTGCTGTGCCGGCTTCGGAACGTCCGGCGAATGCATGATTATGGGGTGGAATATTCGGCAAGGTCAGCGTAACCGCCTCCGCTCCGCCCGCGCCCTTGATCCCGAAAGTGTATTGAGACGAAGCATAGCCATCGAGCGGCACGCGCCCGCGCAGATCGGGCAGGTTGAAGGTTGTGGGCGGATTACCCCCGAAATTGGTTCCGAGCAGCGAGTACAGGGCCGCATTCTGATTTACCGGCAAAGAGCTGCCGTCACATTTCGCCCAACCTTTCGGCACCACCGAGGTGAAGCCGAACATTCGAATTTCACCGATAAAAAAATCCGCCATGGATTCCTCCCAGGATTGATGTGCGGACCGACGGGCCGCGACTGACCGCGACGGTAAACCGGCACCGGCTCGCGTGAACCGTCCATAAGGGTGTATTACTACCATTCAGATATATCAACCCCTATTGCGGGTTTTTTGCTATTTTTCGTTTAGATTGCCGAAATCGCCAATTATCGGCTTATCCCAATGGCCGAAAAGGTAGTGGGTCAGTTTGAAATTCGTAAATGCCCGCTAACGGCGGAGAAACCGTTATCCGGGCCGTATGGTGCCGTATGGGGACTTGGCATCGTTGTGCCATTATCCACGGATCACACGGATATCCACGGATGGCACGGATTAGGTTTATTAAACCGCATCACTTCATCTTTATCCGTGTCCATGTGTGGATATCCGTGTGATCCGTGTTCCCATTGCCTACTCACCGATCCAGGGACGACAGCAATTTCAAACTGACCCACTGCCGCCGAAAATAACGACTTGTCATCGGGAGCCTTTGCGCGGGATCTGTTGCCGCTCTGCCAGCGATTGCATATGAAAATGCTGAGCGCCACCTCCCAAAATGGCGTCATTCCCACGAAGGCGGGAATGACGCGGTAATGATGACGTCAATCCCCAGGCACGGATTTCAAATGTGGCCGCCCTATTGTTTCCACTGGACCAGCCCCGCTAAAGTTGATAGCTCAACGAGAGATGCACAAATAAGGCGTCGTCGGCACTTATCGATGACGCCGGTAACCGACAGGGGATCCGAACCGTGACCGAACCGACCGATCACCTGGATGGCGCGCCGGACCCGCATTTTGGCGGAACGCCGAAAAAGCCCTGGCACGCGCCGGCGGTCACCGCCTACGACACCAGCGACGCACAAACCGGGAACATAATCGAAGGCGAAGACGCCGATGGCTTCGAATCGAGTTGATTGGGGTCAACCCCTTGCCTTCGCGAAACCGGGCTCCCTGAATGGCGCTTGCCGGCGGCGTTGCCGATCCCGCCGCCTTGGGGGTGGATCTTGAGCGGTCGCTCGCCGCCATGGCGGTCCACGCCCCCTTCCGTCCGCGCCACTGGCGGGGCATTGGGGCGGCTCTGGCGGGCTGCGATGGCGCCTCGGTCGCCCAGGACCATGCCGCCACGGGCGAAATCGCCGCCGTCTTCGACGGTCATCTCGACAATGGCGCCGAGCTGCGGCGGGCGCTCGGCTTCGAGCCGGGGCGGCCGGCTTCCGCCGCCGAATTGCTGCTCGCCGCCTATGCGCGCTGGGGCGAGGATATGCTTGATCCCATCATCGGCCGCTTCGCCTGCGCCGTCTGGGATGGAAGCCGCCGCCGCCTCCTGCTGGGCTGCGACGCGCTCGGCAAACGCACCCTGCATCACTGGCGTGGCGGCGGGATGTTCCTGTTCGCCGGCGAGCCGCGTGGGCTCTTCGTCCACCCCCGGATCCCGCGCGAAGTCGATGAGGACGGCGTCGCCGAATGGCTGACCCGGATCACGCCGCACCCGACCCGCGGCCTCTATCGTGAAATCGAACGGGTGCCGGGGGGCCATGTCCTGGTGGCCGAAGGGGAAACCACCCGCCTCCATCGCTATTGGCGGCCGGAGCGGCTCCCGACGCTGCGGCTGAACGGCCCCGGCGCCTATGCCGAGGCGCTGCTTGAAAGCCTCGATCAAGCGGTGTGCTGCCGCCTGCCGGAAAGCGGGAATGTGGGCATCAATCTCAGCGCCGGTCTCGATAGTTCCAGCATTGCCGCCCTGGCCGCCCGCCGCTTGGCAAAGCAAGGCCGCGGCCTCACCGCCTTCACCGGGGTGCCGCGCCCTGGTTTCGATGACGGCGGCCAACTTTGCGACGAGGGGCCGCTGGCGGCGCTCGTGGCGGCGCGCTACCCCAATATCGAGCATATCCGCATCCGCTGGGACAACGCCCCCCTGTTCGAGGCGGCGGATCAACAGAGCCTCGTTTCCGACCGGCCGGCGCTCTCCGCCTTCAACGCAAGCTGGAACCTCACCATCAGCGGCGAATTGCGCCGCCGCGGCATCCGAACCCTGCTTACCGGCCGCGGCGGCAATTTCACCATGAGCTATGACGGCGCCTTTCTGCCCTTCACGCTGCTCCGCCAGGGACGTTTATGGGGCTGGGCCGGCAATGTGGCGGCGATGCGCCGCCATGGCCAGTCCTGGCCCCGCATCGCCGGGCTTTCGGTGGGACCGCTGGCGCCGATGCTCCACGCCGCCCTGCGCCGGGCAACCGGGCGGTTCGAGCCGGACCTTTATGAGCATAGCGCCATCAATCCGGCGCTGGCCCGCCGAACCGGAACCCAGGACCGCGCCCGCGCCGAGGGCGCCGACCGCCTCTTCAGCACAGGAGGGGACCGCCAGGCGCTTCACCTCAATCAGTTGGAGGCCAATATGCCGGCGGTCTCGCTGGTCAGTGCCGGATACCGGCGGCAGTCCGGCTGCGACTATGCCGATCCGGCCATGGACCGGAGGCTCGTGGAGTTGTGCCTCACCATCCCCGAGGAACAATTCATGTATCGGGGCGAACCGCGGGCCCTGATCCGCCGGGCCATGGCCGGCCTGCTGCCGCCGGAATTGCTGGCGGAGCGGCGGCGGGGACGGCAATCCGCCGATTGGCACGAAAGCCTGACCGCCGCACGGGACGATATCGCCGGCGAAATCTCAAGGCTGGAAAGGAGCCCCCTGGCGCAGTGCTGCCTCGACCTGCCCCGCCTGCGCAGCCTCGTGGAGAATTGGCCGGAAGGCGGCTGGCACCAATCGCGGGTACGTGCCGATTACCGTTTTGCGCTCACCAGAGGTCTCGCCATGGGCACCTTCCTGCGGCGGATGGAGGGCGGAAATGGATGATGGCCGCCAGACAAGGGGAGGTCTCGTTGCTGACTGATCTGAAACGCCTGCTGGCGCCGGTTTCCGAAGCCGAGTTCCTAGGCCATTACCATGCCAAAACCCGGATGCTGATCCGCGCATCCGAGCCCACCCGCGCCGCCAGCCTGCTGCCCTGGGATCGCATCGACGCGCTGATCTCCTCCGACACCCTGCCCGACGAACGCTTCTCCCTGATCCGCGATACCAACCTGCTCCCTGCCGCCTTCTTTCGCCGGGGAGCCAAGGAAAAGCTGATGCCGGGCGCCGTGGCGGATTTGATCGCCCAGGGCGTCAGCATGGTCATCAACGACACCGCCCCGCTGGTACCGGTGATCGCCCGCCTGACCGGTTCTATCGGACGCCGGCTCGGCTGCCGCGTCCAGTGCAACACCTATATCAGCTTCGGCCGTCAAAGCGCGTTCCGCCGCCATTGGGACCGGCATGACGTACTGGTGGTTCAGGTGCATGGCCGCAAGAAATGGCAGTTCCTGCCAGGGCCGGTGGCCTACCCGCTGGAACACGACAAGACGCTGATCGACCACAAGGCCCCACCCGAATTCGAAACCGTGATCGAGACGGGGGACGTGCTCTACGTCCCGCGCGGCGAGGTCCATGTGGCCGAAGTGATCGACGAGCCGTCGGTCCACCTCACCTTCAGCCTGGTCCCACCCAAAGGCTTCGACTACATCGGCCATCTACGGGAGCAAGCGAAGGCCGAACCGCTGTTCCGCATGGATTTACTGCGCCACCTCGACCGGGAAGCGGCAGCGGCCCATGAGGCAGCGCTCAAGCAGCGCCTGCACGAACTGATCGACGCCACCCCCATCGCCGATTTCCTCGATGCCGACGACCTTGCCCGCCCGTCCGTGGCATGGGTGAGCCTGCGCGCCACGGCGCCGGCCAGGGAACAGAGGCTGGCCCCGAACCTGCCGCGCCGGATTCCGCTGCCGGAAAGCCGCCCCGGCGGGCCTGACGCCACCCTTGTCATCGCCGGCGACAAGCATCGCCTGCCGCCTGCCGCCCTGGCGGCGCTGGGCTGGCTGTTCGATCATGAGGGCGGAACCGCCGGTAGGTTACGAATGGCGCTTGCTCCGGCCCATGGCGGTGAAGCCGTCGAAGCCGGGCTGCTGATTCTGCTGCGCCGGGGCTTGGCTGTCGTGCTGCCGGATTAAATCTTGCTCCGCCTCGCCGGGAAGGTGGTGAGGAGGGTACAGGCTTCCGCCTCCTCGCCGCCGATCACAGCCTCACCTTCGGCGGTGACCCAGACATGAGCGCCGAGGCTCCCATCGGCCAGCCTCATGACCCCGTAATGCAAATCGGCGGCGACGCCCCGGCCGCACAGCATGCGCTGAGCGGCGATGCCCCGGTGAAAGCACACGATCCGGCACGGCAAACGGCGGGACACGGCCTTTATCGCCCAACGCAGCCGGGCAAGATCGGCTGGCCTCCCTGCCGGGCGCGGCTCGGGCCGCAGCAGCGCCGCGACCCGGCGGAAGGGCAGCAACTCCAGCGCCAGCCAAGCCAGGACGAGCCATGCCGCGGCCTCGGCGGCCAGTGCCAGATCGGCGGGCCGGGTGAGAAGACGCCTCATCCGCCGTGCCGCGCCGACAGGCATCGAACGAGGCCCTCCAATCCGCCGAAATCGGAGCCTCGGACCAGATGATAATTGGGCACCAGACCCGCGATCCGCGCCGTGGCATGGAACAGCTCACCGGTTCGGCCCATCCGCCGCGCCGCCGCCGCGCGATAGATGTTGCGGTTGAGAAAGGCCAGCGCCGCCGCTCCCCGCACGGGCCGGACCTCCTCGCCCGCCGCTCCCGCCTCCATGTCCAGATGGTAGATGGCAGCCAGCGGAACCGGCTCCTTTTGAAGGCTGACGCTTCCGATCACATCGCGTTTTTGCGGCTCGAAAGCCAGAAACTCGGCTAATTCCGGCGAGAGGCCGACGGCGGACAGGGAGTCCGGTGTCAGCTTCAGCCTCGGTGCAAAAGGAATAACCCGAGGCGGGCCGGGGGAGCGCCAGTCGATGACGCAGACATCATCCGACACGACCGCATGGCCCCGGCTGGCCAGAGCCGCCACCAGGGTGGATTTGCCGGCCCCCGATGCGCCGGCAATCGCCACCGCCCGGCCCCCGATGACCACGCATCCGGCATGAAGGGGAACAAGGCCGCGCCGATGGCACAACATGCCGAAGGCAGTGCCGAACAGGAACAGCCGCACCAGCCCCGGATCAGCCTCCGGGTGGGGATCGACCAGGATTTCGCCGCCGCCCTTGATCCGATAGCGGGCAACGCCCGGCACCTCCAGGAAGCTCCCATCTTGAATGCCCATATGAGCGGCGATGGCACCGCGCCGGATCGACAGATCAACCGGCCGCGGCCTGCCCCGCCATGGCGGAAGTTCGGGAAGCTCAAGATCGGTGCGGACCCGCCAGCCGCAGAGGGTAAGGTCGCCCACGCCGCTTCAAGAAGCCAAAACGATCATTTCTTCCGAATGCAGCCGGTTCAAAAGGCGCAGGACATCGGTCTCGATGGTCAAGGGCGCGGCATCGAACTCGGACCCCAGTTCCAAACACAGGCTCGCCACGCGGACCGGCTCCTTGAGGCGCTCCCAGATCACTTGGGCGATATCGTCGAAGCCGAAATATTTCCCTTGCTCGACACTGAGCACGACAAGTTCGCCGTCGACCTCGGCGGAGATATGGCCTTGAACGCGGCTAACCACCGATTCCAACTCGATACCCATCGTCACCTTCACCTCGTCAACCGATCCCATATCCGGGTGCCATAGTGTTACTCGGATTTTCCCGGATTTGCACGCGCCGAAGGGGGCTACGCGGCATCCTTACCCCGCCATCAACGCCCGCACATGCGCCGCGGCACTCGCCGCCAGTGCCACCGGGTCGTAGCCGCCCTCCAAAACCGAGACGAGCCTCCCGCCGGCTCTGGCCAGGAGCTTTTCCGTCACCCAGGCGAAATCATCCTCGGTCAAATCAAGCTGTGCCAGGGGATCGGCGCGATGAGCGTCGAACCCCGCCGATACGAGGACAAGATCCGGGCCGAAGGCGTCGAGAGCGGGGAAGATCCGCGTCTCGAAGGCGTGGCGGAAATCCGCGCTATCCGAAAAGGCCGGGAGGGGGACATTGACGATATTGCCGACCCCGGTCTCGCCCTCCGCGCCCGTTCCGGGGTAATGCGGGAATTGATGGGTGGAGGCGTAGAAGAGCGCCGGATCGGCCTCGAATGCGGCCTGGGTGCCGTTGCCATGATGCACGTCGAAATCCACGACGGCCACCCGCGCCAAGCCATGCACCGCCCGCGCCCGCAAAGCCCCGATCGCGACATTGTTGAAGAAACAGAACCCCATGGCCTGAGCGGGCTCGGCATGGTGGCCGGGCGGGCGGATCGCGCAAAAGGCATTGGCGATCTCGCCTCCCAGCACCGCATCGACCGCCGCCGCCACGGCCCCCGCCGCGCGGAACGCCGCCTCGCCGCTGCCGGGGGAGAGGATGGTGTCGCCATCGATCCCGAACCAGCCCCGTTCCGGCACCATCCGGATGATCCCCTCGATATGGCTCAAGGGATGGATTCGGATCAAATCGTCGATCGCCGCCAGCGGCGCCTCGCGCCATTCGACGCCGGCGAACTCCGGCGTCTGGAGCGCATCGAGAACCGCCTGAAGCCGCGCCGGGGATTCGGGATGATGACGGCCAGGGTCGTGCTTCAGGCAAGCCGGATGGGTGAAGACCCCCGTCGTCATCGGTTTGTTGTCGTCATCCGCCTGCTCCGGTCATCGGTTTGCGGTGCTGCGCCCAAAAAGCCCGTATCCGGCCAGAACCGTCCAGCCCAAAAGGAAAGCGGTGCCGCCGAAGGGGGTAAGCCTGGTGAAGCCTTGCTCCCCGGTCCAAGCCACCACGAAAAGACTTCCCGAAAACAGCAGGATGCCCGCCATGAACAGCGCGCCCGATATATGGAGGAGCCGGGTCCGGGTTCCCGCCCTGTCGGCGAATGCCGCCAGGGCCAGCAGCGCCAAGGCGTGATAGATCGCATATTGCGATCCGGTCCCGGCCAACGCCGCCGCCCGGCCTTCCAGCGCATGCGCCGCCGCCGCTCCGGCTCCGACCCCGGCAAGACCGCTTAGGGCGGCAAAGACGATCCAGAGGCGGATGATCACCGGTGCCCAGCCTTCTCTCCCGGACCGGCCTTCTCCCCTGGACAGGGCTTGTACTGCCCGCGATTGGTGGCCGCACGGTCGGCGGCGATATGGCGGAAGCCCTCGGGGGCGATCGTGTCCGCTCCCTGGAGCCGGCCCGCCCCATCGGCGCAAACCGCTGCCGGCGCCAGCTTCGAGCCGCGCAGGGCCTCCTCATTGGCAAGATGCGTGAGGTAGCTTTCGAAGGCTGCCTCCGGCTTTTTCCCAGGCTCCCGGCGGAAATGCGCGATCACATCGCCCTGATAGGCGACGATGGCCTCGCGGTTGCGCTCGGTGAAATGCGCGTAGGTCTTGCTGCCGCAGGTATCGCTGAGGACCATCAGTTCGGTCTGGAAGCGGACGGCCTGATCGGCCTCGATTTCCGCCGGCTTGAAGCAGGCGTGCGGCGCCGCCTGCGCGCCGGCTGCCGTGATCGATAACGCGATAGCGAGTATTGCCCGTCTTGTCCGCATGTCACTCCTCTTCCAGCTTGGCCAGTTCTTCCAACTTGGCCTGATCTTCCAGTTTGGCCTTTGCCTCGAAACGCTTCTTATGGGAGCGATGGACCAGGAAGACGATCGATCCCGAAACGGCCATGACGCACAGCATCACCAGCCCGAAGGAATCGGCAAGCTGCCCCAGCACCGACGCGAACGCCCGGCCCAGCAGGAAGCCGACCCCGACGAAGGTCATGGCCCAAACCCCGGCGGCGATAAAATTGAGGAACAGGAAGCGGCTCCACCGCAGCCCGCTCATCCCCATGGCGAAGGAGGAGAAATTCCGCACCCCGTAGGTAAAGCGGAACCCGAGGACGAAGGCGGTGCTATAGCGCCGCAGGAAGTCGAGCGCGGCATCGACGCCATGGCGCCATTTCGGAAACCGCACCAGCAGCACGCCACCATAGCGGCGGCCGATCAGGAAATAGAGCTGATCCCCGAGAAAGCTTCCCAACCACGCGGAAGCCAGCAGCGGCAGCGGCTCCAGGAGCCCTTGCGCGGCGAAGGAGCCGGCGAAGATGACGAAGGTCTCGCCCTCGACGAAGGTCCAAAGAAAAGTGAGTGGATAGAACCAGGTGCCATAATCGACAATCATCTGGCGCACATCCAGATGCCTGACCAGTTCCCACAAATGGGCTACCTGCCCGGCTAGATCGCTACCGGCTAAATCGCTAATCGCAAGGACTCCCAGTTCGGCCCGCGTCTGCTGCCCGACAGCGGCGCACGGACCACAAAAGACGGAACCCACAGCCGAATGTCAAGCTCGCCCCCTTCCCCGTAGGGCTGACGGAGAGCCGTCAGGGATCAGCGTCCCCCCGGCGACTTGCGGACGGTATTGGCGATCTCGACGACGAGGCAGAGGCCGCCGCCCTCGCGCCGCAGCGACTTGTTGGCCTCGACCGGCATCGGGATCTTGTGGTCGATGCAGAACAGGATCAGTGCCGCGCCAAGCGCTTCGGCCCCGATCTTATAATTGTTCCGCGAGCCGGTTTCATCATCCGTGATTTCGATGACGACAAAGAGAGGCTCTTTCTCGGCAATCTCGAAACGGACGATCGTGCCGGTCGGCAGAGGCTTCCGGACGCGGCGCCGATGTTCCTTGATCGCCGCCAGGACTTCCAAGGCCGAAAAGAAGATTTGTCGCAGTTCCGATGGCACTCGCGTTTACCCGTGTGTCAAGTCATTACGATTGCGCGTAAAAGAACCTACACCGCCGCGCGCTGTCCGATAAGCAAATTCGCACTGGGAGCGGGCCTTTTTATAGCCCCCCATTTTATTTAATTTGAGCGGATCGGCTGTCCTGCACGTTCCCGCTCCAAAACAGCCCCCCATCCGGCCCCTATTGCGGTTTCGCCCCTATTGCAGTCTGGCGTTGCGCAACCGCGAGGACCGGTCCTTGAACGCCGCCTGCATCGAACCCTTCAGCGCTTCGGGGCATTTGTACATCAGGCTTTCACGCACCCGGACCAGCGTGGCCCATTCCTGCTTTTCGTTGTCGCGGCAAAGCGGCTTACCGCGCTCGACCTCGCGCAGGACGCGGTTCCAGATGGTTTCCGACGAAAACGGTATCTTGCCCGAGGCCATGCCCCGCCGCAAATTCGTCACGGTCTCGTCGCCGGGCCCTTCCGCCCCCGCCGCCAGATTGGCAAGCGATTCGAGGGCCGCGGCCAGATTGGTCTGATGCCCAAGCACGTCCATCACCATCATCGGATGATCGAGACAGCCGGCCAGCAATTCATCGAGCATCCCCAGATCCACCGGACGAAGCTCCTGCCCCATGATGATGGTCAGCAGGGAGTCGACCTTCGCCAGAAGCGAGTTGCCCCGGTAATTCTTGGCCAGCGCGTAGAACATGAAATAGCGATAGCGCTCGCCGCCGAAGGCTGCCTCCAGACGCTGGGCGAAGCCGTTGAAATTGTCCTCCGTCACATCCGGCACGCCGCGTTCGCCGAGGGCGTTGTGGGCGTCTTTCTCGACCTTGGTCAAGAGGGCCATGAGCGCGTCGGCGCGGGGGCGCAGTTGCCCGCCCTGCGCCTTCACCTGAAGGTTGGCGATCTGCTGTACGCCGCCCTGAAGCACCACCACGTTTTCGAGGATGCGGCGGATGTAGCCGTGATTGTGAAGCAACTCCAGCGCCGTGATCATGTAGCGGTCGAGGAAGCTGCGCACCACCACGCCAATGATCTGACAGGACGCGCGGCGCGACAGGTCGTCGGTCGTGGTACAGAAAGCGATCGGCCCTTCATAGCGGGCGACGGTGAGCGGCGGCTCTACCTTGCCCGTGGCCTCGCGATAGAAGATCTCACGCTGTGTGACATAGCCATCGGGGCGCACGCGTTCGCGCACCACACGGACGGCATGAACGGTGCCAAGGCCCAGAAGCTCGACGGCGCGATCCACCACCGCCCGTTCGGTCTCCTCGAAATCCAGCTTTCCATACGGACGGCCGAGAAGCTCACGGCCATCCTCCATCGCTTCCTTGATCAGCCACCGCTTGTCATCAAGGACGTGGATTTCATAGCGCAGCTTCCTCGCGTCAAAAAACTCGGCCATCGTCGTCGCAAACCCCCTTCAAGGAATCCTCACAGGGTAACTGTAACCCAATGTAAGAAAACTTTACCCCAAAAATTACCTATTTTGGTTTAATGCGCCAATCTAATTAGCGGCAAAAAAAATGCACCGGTAAAATTATGGAAAAATTTATACCACCTTAACGGGGAACATGGCCCGCTCGACCAGGGCGCAGATGATGTGGCCCGTGGTGATATGGCCTTCCTGAATCTTCGGCGTCTCGCTGGCCGGCACGCGGATGAGATGATCGCACAGCGAATCCATCATATCGCCCCCCTGCCCGGTCAGGCCGATCGTGATCAGCCCTTGCGCCCGGGCTTCCCTGAGCGCCGCCAGGATGTTCGGCGAGCGGCCGGAGGTCGAGATGCCGAAAAACACGTCGCCCGGACGGCCCACTGCCTGCACCTGACGCTGAAACAGCCGCTCGAAGCCGTAATCATTGCCGATCGCGGTCAGCGCCGAGGTATCGGTCGTCAGCGCGAAAGCGCTGAGTCCCGGACGGTCATAGGCAAATCGGCTGACGAATTCCGCGGCGATGTGCTGCGCATCCGCCGCACTTCCGCCATTGCCGGCCAGCAGGATTTTACCGCCCGCGCGCAACGAGGCGACGCAACGCTCCGCCACCGCCTCGATCAGCGCCAGCAGCGCCGGATCCTCGGCCATCAGCCCCACCACCTGCGCGGTGCGGCGCAGTTCCGCCACGATGAATGCCTGCAATCGATTCCTCCTGTCCGATATCGGGATTACTTCTCACGAAGCATCGGGCATCTCCAGCGATTCTTGCTCCAGGCGGGAGGGTGATCGGGTGAAAGCCAAACAATCCTCGATCCGGGCCATATGGCGTTGTATGGGGGCTTGGAACCATTGCGCCATTGAACACGGATCGCACGGATACCCACGGATTAACACGGATAAGTCGATTTCATGCGAATATCACCATCTTAATCCGTGCAATCCGTGGATATCGGCGTTTATCCGTGTTCCTATGACTCGCTCGCCGAGCCTGGCACGCGGACGAAGCAGGATATGTTGGATTTTATAGGCTTCTGTGTGGACGCATAGCCCATCAAGGGGAGAGCCTCTTTCCCTGGCGGACCATTCGCCCGATCACCCTGCTCCGGCCAAGCTTGCCCCAGGCGGAAAGAGCAGGCTAGATGTCAAAATCGTCACCGCCTCGATTAGGAAATCCTCCTTGAAGATTCTCGTTACCGGCGCGGCCGGGTTCATCGGCTTCCATCTCGCCTCCGCCCTGATCCGCGCGGGTGGCGAGGTCGTCGGCATCGACAATCTGAACGATTATTACGATCCGGCGCTGAAGCAGGCCCGGCTCGACCGGTTGCTGAGCTTGAAGGGCTTCACTTTCGAGCGCGCGGACATATCGGACCGCGCGGCGATGATGGCGATAGCCGAGCGCCATGCCGGCGCTACCGGCATCGTGCATCTGGCGGCTCAGGCCGGGGTGCGCTATTCGCTGATCAACCCCTACGCCTATGTCGAGGCGAATTTGATGGGGCAGGTCGTGGTGTTCGAGATGGCCAAGCGCCTCCCCAGCCTCGCCCATCTGGTCTATGCGAGTTCGTCCTCGGTCTATGGCGGCAACCGCAAGGTGCCCTTTTCCGTCCATGACCCGGTCGAGCGCCCGGTCTCGCTCTATGCCGCCAGCAAGCGCGCGGACGAACTCATCGCCTATACCTATTCGCATCTGAACGGGATGCCGGCGACCGGCTTGCGCTTCTTCACGGTCTACGGCCCCTGGGGGCGGCCCGATATGGCGGCCTATCTCTTCACCGACGCGATCCTCGCCGGGCGGCCGATCAAGGTCTTCAACCATGGCGACATGCAGCGCGACTTCACCTATGTCGACGACATCGTCGCCGGCATCCAAGGCGCGCTCGCTCACCCGCCCGAGCCCGATGAATGCGGCGTCCGCCACCGCGTCTACAATCTCGGCAACCATCGTTCCGAAAAGCTGATGGATTTCATCGCCACCATCGAGAAGGCGCTAGGCCGCAAGGCCGAGTACGAGCTTTTGCCGATGCAGGCGGGCGACGTCGCCGCCACCTGGGCCGATATCGAAGACAGCCGCCGTGATCTCGGCTTCGACCCCAAAACCTCGATCGAGGAGGGCCTCCCCCGCTTCGTCGCCTGGTACAAGGAATATCACGGGGTGAGTTGAGCAAGAACGCGCTCGGCCTCCGCCAGATCCTCCGGAGCATTGACGTTGAGGAAGGGATCGACGCCCCCCTCCTCCGGAAACTCGACGACAGCCATCGAAAACCGCCCGGTCCAGAGCCCGACCTTGCGCAGCCCCTCTTCGGTCAGCGCCCGCCGCAAATCTTCGCGCATCCCCACCGGCCACAGCCCGAACACCGGATGCAGCCGGCCTTGCGACTGAGCGCAAGCGATCCCGGCCTTGTCCGCCTCGGCTGCCGCCACCAGCCGCGCCACCAGATCGAGCGGCAGAAACGGCGCATCGGTCGCAAAACTCACCACATGAGACGCCCCCCGCCCCGCCGCCCAATCGAGCCCGGCCAAAATCCCGGCCAGCGGCCCCACAAACCCCGCTATCCCATCCGCCAGCACCGGCAGGCCATATTCCTTGAACCGCTCCGGATCGCCATTGGCATTGAGCGCCAGCTCCGCCACCTGCGGGCGGGCGCGGGCGATGATGCGGGCAAGGATCGTCTCGCCCCCCAAAACCCGCAGAGACTTATCCCCGCCCCCCATCCGCAGCGACTGCCCGCCGGCCAGGAGAACGCCGAGGATGGATTTTGGATCGGACATGGCGGGAGTTCCGGTTGTTGCTTGATGCAGGATGGGCCGTTGGGGCTTGCCGTTCAAGATGCTCGGACCATGGACGGACGCGGCGCCGGAGGGGCAACCGCGTAAATCCGATGCCGCGCAAGACATGGAAAAGCATATATCCTATGCAAGGCATGTAATTTTATGTGCATTGCATTTAAATATACCAATTCTTATATGCGTTGGAAAATACCCATAGACGGCACAGGCATCTGTCAGAGATGATAACGCCGCTAAATTTCCTGGGGTTGGCCATAGATGATGATTCCCACGGACCTAGCGACAGACACGCCGGTTATGTTCGACCGTCGCCGGGCGCTTGCCCCGATTTGCACACCAACAATTTTGAAAATTATCGCCATATTGCTGCCATTCATCGCGTTTTCGGTGCAATTAGCTCTATGGGATTACATCCGACCCTACGTTTGGTTTCTCTTCTTCCCGACCATCTTTTTCGCACCGCTGATCGGCGGTCTCTGGAGCGGCATCGCCGCGACGGTCATTTCGGCGTTATTGGTATGGTATACCTTCATCCCGCCACAATTTTCGTTCGCCATTAGGGATGCCGCTTCGCTACTAACCTTGCTTATATTTGTATTTACGGGAATAATATTTAGTTTTTTCTGTGAAAAATTGCGCAATGCGCGGCAAAGGGCAACCTCCGATGCCTATATCATCCGGATCGGAGAACTCGGCGAGCAATTCGCCAAGATCGCGGCATCGGTGCCTGGGATGGTCTGCTCGTTCAAACTGGGGCCGGACGGGTCGGTGTCGATGCCCTATGCCAGTCGGGCGATCTTTGACATCTATGGCCTGCGCCACGAGAGCGTCGCGGACGATGCGAGGCTGCTCTTCACCATGGCCCATCCTGACGACGTGCCCCATATGCAGGCCTCAATCGCGGAATCGGCCAGAACCATGACGGCATGGCATAATGAGTGGCGCTTCAACCACCCGATAAAGGGCGAAATATGGCTCGAAGGCCGGTCCATGCCGCGAAAGGAACCGGATGGAAGCATTCTTTGGGACGGGTATGTTCAGGACATCACGGACCGCAAGCAGGCCGATGCGATCAAAATGGACAGGCTCCGCGCCCTGCAGCTTCTGGATACCATCGCGGATTGCTCGTCGGATGCGATCTTCGCCAAGGATATCCACGGCCGGTATCTGCTCTACAACCGCGCGGCGGCATTTGAACGCGGCTGCACGCCCGCCGACATCGTCGGCAAGAGCGACGCGGAAATTTTTCCGCCCGGGGAAGCGGCCCGGATCGAGGCCGACGACAAGATGGTCCTGGCTCAAGTGGAGCCCATCACGTTCGAAGAGACGCTGCCGACGGCCATCGGGAAACGGTTTTTTCTGACGACCAAGGGACCGCTCCGGCAGGCAAACGGGGAGACCATCGGCATATTCGGCATCGCCCGCGACATCACCGAACTCAAGCGCACCGAGATGGCGCTCCATCAGGCCCAAAAGCTCGAGGCGATCGGCCAGCTCACGAGCGGCATCGTGCATGACTTCAACAACTATCTGACGGTCATCATCGGCAATTTGGCGCTGCTGGAGCAGGTCTGTGCCGATCGGCCGAGGGCGAAGCGGCTGGTTGGCCAGTGCGTGGCCGCCGCGTTCCGGGGCGAAGGCTTGGTGCGCCAACTCATGGGCTTTGCGCGCCGTCAGGATTTGAGACTGGAATCGCTCGACTGCAACGAGGTGGCAAAGGGAATGGCGGAGTTGTTGCAGCGGGCATTGCCGACCGGCGTCGAACTGGCATGGGCGATGACGCCTGAGCCGTGGTGTGCCCGCACCGACCGGAATCAGCTTGAGACGGCGCTGCTTAACCTCGTTGTGAATGGCCGTGACGCGATGCCGAAACATGGCGGGCGGATTACGCTGCGAACGGCGAACGTCACGCTCGACAAGGCTCCCGCCCCGGATGTGGCTCAGGGAGACTACGTCGAGGTCGCGGTGATTGATACGGGACAGGGAATACCGGCGGCGGCGCTGGCGCATGTCTTCGAGCCGTTCTTCACAATGAAAGGCAGGGGGAAAGGCACCGGTCTCGGCCTCAGCCAGATCTACGGGTTCGTGAAGCAATCGAACGGGCATGTTGAGATCGATAGTATTGAAGGCGTGGGCACCACTGTCCGCCTCCTGCTGCCCCGGGATACGGGCCAGGGGCGGAGTGGGCACGTATAGGCGCATTCACCGCCTCCGATCGCCGAACCTGTACGAGGGCAACCGCCTCACGTGCGGAAAACGGCCATGCCCTTTCCGGCTTTAAGGGGCTGACCGCCTAAAGCGTTAGAGTCCGATATCGGGATTTTAGGTTGTGGCGCGACAATCTGAATGAGAGAGCGCGACAATCAGGATGAGGATTGATGACCGCGACGAGGGGATGATCGTTCAGAGTAATTGTCGCTGGCAAGCTCTAAGTTTGGGTTTGATTGTCGCTCC
>Ga0265327_10000881_pt1 | contig 44377 bp, 44 predicted proteins | sample 41621metaG_FD_202089 | JGI IMG/M metagenome (GOLD analysis project Ga0265327, IMG submission 202089) | Rhizosphere microbial communities from Carex aquatilis grown in University of Washington, Seatle, WA, United States - 4-16-21 metaG | ecosystem: Host-associated > Plants > Roots > Rhizosphere... | reverse complement strand
GCATGGCCGGTGGAACTCCGTCTTCAAGCGGTTTTCCCGCTGGTGCCGGCACGGCGTCTGGCAGGCGCTCCACGCGGGATGCATCCATCTTCCTGATTTGCAGGAGGTTCTCATCGACTCCACCGTCAACCGCGCCCATCCCTGCGCGGCGGGGGCGGCGGGCAGCAACGCCGAGGCGGAGGCCTTGGGGCGCTCGCGGGGCGGGTTCGGCACCAAGGTCCACGCCATCACCGACGCCCTGGGCTACCCCCTCGACTTCACGCTGACCGGCGGGCAGGCCAGCGACATCGGCCAGGCCGGCACCTTGCTGGCGCTGACGCCGGAAGGGGCGGAGGCCTTTGTCGGCGACAAGGGCTATGACTGCGACGCGTTCGTCCAGGCCGTCGAGGCGCGGGGCATGGAGGCCGTGATCCCGCCGCGCAGCAACCGCACCGAGGTGCGCGAATGCGATTGGTTTGTTTATAAGGAGCGCCATTTGGTCGAATGCTTCTTCAACAAAATCAAGCACTACCGTAGGGTTTTCTCAAGGTTCGAGAAAATGGCCCGCAATTACATGGGCTTCCTCCGCTTCGTCTCAGCCCTCATTTGGCTGCGGTGATATGTCAACAGAACCTAAAGGCAAAAGCAGCCAGGATAAGGTAGCACACTACCGCCAATCCGCCATGGGCCAGCGCGAGGGGCTTGACTGGCAAGCCCTTGTGGCGGCGGAAGGACACGGTGGCACCCAGCGCGATGATGACCACGGCCAGGCCGATGTTGATCCAAACCCGGTCATCCCCGCCTAGGGCGGCCAGGATCACCAGCACCGAACCCAGCAAGGCGAAGCCTGCGTGAATGCTGGAGAAACCGTGCGCCGAAATGCACAGTTTCCTCCGCGCATAGGCCGGGCCAAGGCTTGAGGCAGCCTCCCGCAGGCGGTGGTCAACTTATCCTGCTAAGATCCAGGCAGTCTTAATCAACCCGTCAGGAGTTTTTTATGTCTCTGGCCGAAGCCGAAAGGGAAACGCTGCTGGACATCGTGCGCAGGCACGGTGCCCGGCCCACCCAGTTGCTGCAAATCCTGCGCGAGGTGCAGGACGTTCTCCGCTGCGTGCCGCGCGAGGCGATGGACCTTGTCGCCGCCGAGCTTAAGGTTCCACGCACCCAGGTGCAGGGCGTGGCGGAGTTTTATAGTTTCTTGTCGCTGGCGCCGCAAGGGCGCTTCCATGTGCTGATCAGCGATTCGATCAGCGACCAGATGCTGGGCAGCCGCGAACTGGCCGCGCATTTGGCCGCGAAGCTGCGTGTCGAGCCGGGGCAGACTCGCGCCGACGGGCGGGTGAGCCTAGGATTCACCTCTTGCACAGGGCTATGCGACCAGGGGCCGGCCGGCTTGGTGAATGGCCATTGGCTGTCGCGGCTGGATCGGGCGCGCGTCGATCTGATCGCCGCGTTCATCGAGTGGGACGTGCCGCTGGATCGTTGGCCCAGGGATTGGTTCGCCGTCGCCGACAATCTGCGCCAGCCCGGCCTGCTGTTCGGCAACCCCGTGGCACCCGGCGCGGCTTTGCGGCGGGCGGTTGACGAGGGTTTCGACGCCGCGTTTGCCGCGGTTGACGCCTCCGGTCTGCGCGGCCGCGGCGGCGCGGGTTTCCAAACCTCGTGGAAATGGAAATTCTGTTTTGAAGGCGATGACGAATTGGCGGTTTGCCCGATGGGCAAGCCGAAGCAGATCGAGCGCTATGTGGTCTGCAACGCCGACGAGGGCGAGCCCGGCACGTTCAAAGACCGCGTGCTGCTGAACCGCCATGCCCACCAGGTGTTCGAGGGCATGACCCTGTGCGCCGGCATCGTCGAGGCCCGGCAAGGTTTTCTGTATCTGCGCGGCGAATATCTTGAACTCAAGCCCCAGTTGGAGGCGGTGCTGGCCGAGCGCCGAGCGGCGAATCTATTGGGCCGGAACATTCTCGGCAAGGAAGGCTTCGATTTCGACATCGAAATCCACTTAGGCGCCGGCGCTTACATCTGCGGCGAGGAGTCGGCTTTGATCGAGTCTTTGGAAGGCAAGCGCGGCGTGCCGCGCAACCGCCCGCCGTATCCGGTCACCAGCGGCTATTTAGGGATGCCGACGGTGGTCAACAATGTCGAAACCTTCACCGCCGCCGCCGCGATTGTGTTGAACGGCGGGGAGTGGTTTGCCAGCCACGGCACGGAGAAATCCAAAGGCAGCAAGATCTTGAGCATTTGCGGCGACTGCGCGCGGCCCGGCATTTACGAATACGACTTCGGCGTCAGCGTCGCCCAGATCCTGTCCGATTGCGGGGCCGAGAACACGCTGGGCGTGCAAGTGGGCGGGCCTTCCGGGGTGTTCATCTCGGAGCAGGAGTTTGACCGCAAGCTGGGCTTCGAGGATTTGGCGACCGGCGGCTCGTTCATGATTTTTGACCGCAGCCGCGACGTGCTGGAAGTCGCGCGCAATTTCACCCATTTCTTCGCCCATGAAAGCTGCGGCTTCTGCACGCCTTGCCGGGTCGGCACGTCGTTGCTGCGCAACCACCTGGACAAGATTTGCGCGGGCCACGGCACGGCGGGCGATTTGGCGGAATTGTCCAACCTCGCCCAAGTCGTCAAGAACGCCAGCCATTGCGGCCTGGGGCAGACCGCCGCGAATCCCATTCTCAGCACCTTGCAGCGCTACCCGGATCTCTACCAGGCGCGCCTCAAGGACAACAACAGTTTCGAGCCCGGCTTCGACCTGGACGGCGCGCTGGCCATCGCCCGGCGTTTGAGCGGCCGCGACGACGCCATGGCCCACTTGGAACAGGAGGCAGTATGAGCCAGCAGCAAACCATCACCATCGACGGCCAGGCCGTCCCGTTCCAGGAAGGCGACACGATCATGGAGGCGGCGACCCGCGCCGGCGTGTACATCCCGCACCTGTGCCACAACCCCGAGTTCACCCCGCACGGCAGTTGCAAGCTCTGCACGGTCAAGGTCAACGGGCGCAACGCCACCGCCTGCACCTTCCCGGCGGACATCGGACTAGAGGTGCAGAACAACACCGAGGAACTGAACCAGGCCCGCCGCGTCATCACCCAGTTGCTGTTCGTGGAGGGCAACCACCTGTGCCCGGGCTGCGAGAAGACCGGCAATTGCAATCTGCAAGGGGTGGCTTATTACTTGAACATGCTGGACGACCATTTCCCGCTGTTCTACCCTGCCCGCGAAATGGACGCCTCGCACCCCGACATTTTGCTGGACCGCGACCGCTGCATCTTCTGCGGGCTGTGCGTGCGGGCCAGCCGCGAAGTGGACGGCAAAGACGTGTTCGGCATCGCCGGCCGCGGTGTCGGCAACCATCTGGTTGTCAACTCGCCCAGCGGCTTGTTGAAGGACAGCGGGCTGGAAGTCACCGACAAGGCCGCGCAGGTGTGCCCGGTCGGCGCGATCATCGTCAAGCGGCATGGCTTTGAAGTGCCCATCGGCCAGCGCTTGTACGACCACCGTCAAATCAGCGACGTGAGCCTGGAAAACGAAATGGCCAATGCGGGAGACCACCATGGCTGAAAAACTGAAAGTCGCAACCACTTCCCTGGCCGGCTGCTTTGGCTGCCACATGTCCTTGCTGGATATTGACGAGCGCATCCTGCAACTAGCCGAGGTCGCCGAATTCGACCGCTCGCCGATCACCGACATCAAGCATTGCGGCGAGACGGTGGACATCGGCCTGATCGAAGGCGGCGTCTGCAACGCCGAAAACGTCCACACCCTGCGCGAGTTCCGCAAACACTGCAAGATTCTGGTCGCGGTCGGCGCCTGCGCGATCAACGGCGGCCTGCCGGCGATGCGCAACCACCTCAATCTGGAGGACTGTCTGAAGGAGGCCTATCTGGATGGCATCGGCGTGGAGAACCCGCACATCCCCAACGACCCGGAGCTGCCGCTGCTGCTGGACAAGGTGCATCCGATCCATGAAGTCGTGAAGGTGGATTATTTCCTGCCCGGCTGCCCGCCGTCGGCGGACGTGTTCTGGAAATTCCTCACCGACTTGATTTCAGGGCAGCCGCCTTCGCTGCCTTACGAGTTGGTGCATTACGACTGATGGGGGCGTCGGCGTCGCGTTATGGCTAACACATACCTTCTGCTGAAAAGCCTGCATATCCTCGGCGCGGTGATCTTCCTAGGCAACATCATCGTCACGGGTTGGTGGAAGGCGATGGCTGACCGCACCGGGGAGCCTAAGATCATTGCGTTTGCGCAACGCCAAGTGACTTTGACCGACTTCATCTTCACCGGGGGCGGCGTTGCGATGGTCTTGGTGACAGGCGTCGCCAACGCGGTGATTCATGACATGGATTACTGGCATATCCACTGGCTGGCTTGGGGTATGTGGCTGTTTTTGGCGTCGGGCCTGATTTGGGTCGCGATTTTGATACCGATACAAGTGAAGCAGGCGCATATTGCCCGGGAATTCGCGGTCACGGGCGAGATTCCTGAAAATTATTGGTTTCTCGGCAAGCTGTGGCTGTGGTTTGGCGTGTTGGCAACCGTTTTGCCGTTGCTGAACATTTACTGGATGGTGTTCAAACCTTCCTGACAATATCAGGGCGCCTCGAAAAGCCCGTCGCGGGCGGCGTTTTACAATCAATCTCTTCTGTTCGCGCCGGGCCATGTCGAAGCATGATGCGGCGTTCGTCTTCCTCAACGCGGCAGGGTTCACCTTGCCGCTTGTCCGTTAATGCGGCAAGCGGCCACAAGCCGCCTGCCCGGAGCCCGGCCGTTTTTTCATCAAAGCATTAGCACTCTCTGTTTCGGAGTGCTAAGATTATTTCATCCCAACACTCCTATCACGGTTAGCCCCATGTCCCAAGCATTGTCTTTACCCGTCAACCTGTCCTTAGGCTCCATCGAGGATTACTTCGGCGCGGTCAACTTGATGCCCCGGTTCAACGCGGAGGAGGAGCGCGGCCTGGCGCGGCGCTTCCGCGACGACGGCGACCTGGATGCCGCCCGGCAGTTGGTGCTGTCCAACCTGCGCTTCGTGGTGCATATCGCCCGCGGCTACCTGGGCTACGGCCTGCCGCTGCCGGATCTGATCCAGGAAGGCAACATCGGCCTGATGAAGGCGGTGAAGCGCTACGACCCGGAAGTCGGCGTGCGGCTGGTGTCGTTCGCGGTGCATTGGATCCGCGCCGAGATCCACGAGTACATCATCCAGAACTGGCGCATCGTCAAGATCGCCACCACCAAGGCGCAGCGCAAGCTGTTCTTCAACCTGCGCAAGTTCAAGACGCGGCTGGGCTGGTTCAGCCAGGACGAGGCCCAGGCCGTGGCCGACGAGCTGGGCGTGGGGCTGGACAGCGTGTATGAAATGGAAAGCCGGCTGAGCAACCAGGACATGGCGTTCGACACGCATCCCGAGGACGACGGCGAGGAGCGCGACAGCTCGCCGGCCCATTATCTGCGCCAAGCCGACGCCGACCCGGCCGAGGTGCTGGCCGAAGTCGAATGGGACGAGCGCCGCCAGGCTTTGTTGGCGTCGGCCATCGCGGAGCTGGACGAGCGCAGCCGCGATATTTTGGCCTGCCGCTGGCTGAACGAGGAAAAATTGACCCTGCACGACCTGGCCGCCCGCTACCAGGTTTCCGCCGAGCGCATCCGCCAGTTGGAAAACGGCGCGATGAAAAAGCTGAAGAAGGCTTTGCTGGAAGAGGCCTGATTTTACCTGCCCCGTGTCTGGCCATGCCCAGGCACGGGGCGTCGCAGGCACAAAAATCAGGCGTCGCGCCCCCTTTTGGCCAAGCCTCCGCCAGACTTGGCCTGCCCCGCTCAAAAATCCGCTGTTTCGCGGTTGCCGCCATGGCATAGCAGCCGCGCGCATGATACTTGCTAGAGACAATCTGGCCGGATTGTGCTGGCTGTCGAGACAAATTCCGCTTCCCTGTGTCGATTCGCTTAAAATACAGCGCCCGGCTGTATACGATCATCCCCGGGGCACACTTAAGACGAAGAACTGTTAGGAATCCCAAGCATGCATAAAATCACCCTCATCCCCGGCGACGGCATCGGCCCCGCCATTGTCGCCGCCACCGTGCGCGTCATCGAAGCGGCTGGCGTCGAAATCGAATGGGACCGCCAGCTCGCCGGCATGGCCGCGGTGGAGAAGCACGCCAACCCGCTGCCGGACGCCACTCTCGAATCCATCCGCCAAACCCGCGTCGCCCTGAAAGGCCCGTTGACCACGCCGGTGGGCGGCGGCTACCGCAGTGTCAATGTCACCTTGCGGCAGACGTTCAACCTGTACGCCAATGTGCGTCCGGCGATTTCCTTCGAGGGGACGGATACGCTGTTCAAGCATGTCGATCTGGTGACCATCCGCGAGAACACCGAGGGGCTTTACGCCGGCATCGAACATTTCATCAAAGTGGACGAGGAGAAGATCGCCGCCGAGAGCACGGCGGTGATCACCCGCAAAGGCTCTGAGCGGATCATCGAATACGCCTTTGAATATGCCCGCAGGACCGGGCGCAAGAAGGTCACGCTGGTGCACAAGGCCAACATCCTCAAATGCACCTCGGGCCTGTTCCTGGAGATTGGCCGCGACATCGCGCCGCGCTACCCGGACATCGAGTTCGACGACCGCATCGTCGACGCCTGTTGCATGCAGATGGTGATGAAGCCGGAGATTTTCGATGTCATCGTCACCACCAATTTGTTCGGCGACATTCTTTCCGACCTCGCGTCGGGTTTGGTCGGCGGGCTGGGTTTGACCGTCGGGGCCAATATCGGCGCGGACGCGGCGATTTTCGAGGCGGTGCATGGCAGCGCGCCAGATATTGCCCATTTGGGGATCGCCAACCCCATCGCCACTATTTTGGCCGGGGCGATGATGCTGGAGCATCTGGGCGAAGTGGACGCCGCCCGCCGCATCGAGCAGGCGGTGCGCGAAGTGATCCGCGAGGGGGTTTACCTGACGCCAGATCTGAAGAAGGGGTCGACCCATGGCACCGACGACTTGGCCGACGCGATTGTGAAAAAGCTGGGCTGAGAGGGCTACCGCTGAGAACGCCCCGCTTGGTGTTTATGCTAAGGGGGCGTTTTAGTGTGGAAGGCTTCGTGTTACGATTGAATTATGCAAACACAACCTAGCCATATTTTTGCCCTCTTCGGCGCACGCGAACCGGATAAGCTCGACGTGGCAGTGGAGCGTGCGTTCACTGGCCGCAGCTATAAAATAGCATCGGGCCAGTGGCTGGTTCGATCTGAAACTGCGCAACCTGCCGAGATATGGAAAGCCCTACTTGACGAAAATCAACCAATCACTTGCGTCGTCATCATGATGTCTGGCTATTATGGCCATCACAACAAGGCCATTTGGGACTGGATTGAGGCAAATCAGCGTGGCGAGTGATTCTGAACCAAGCGTTCCCATGACATTTCCACGCTCGCAAGGGCTGGAGCAGGCTGCGCGCCAAGCTGTGCAGGATGAATTTGACCGTCGTGGAGGTGGTGGAGGTGGCGGAGGCGGAGGCGGAGGCGGCACAGGAGACTTGGAACGGCGTGTTGGCAATCTGGAGGCGGACGTAAGGGCAATCAAGGAAAATATCCATAGCATCGGCAAAGATGTGGCGGTCATCGGATCGAATTATGCGACAAAATCTGATCTGGCCGCTCTAGGCAATGAAATTCATAAGATCCAGGCCGATCTTGGCAAGGAAATTCATAAAGTCCAGGCCGATCTCATAAAATGGGTCGTCGGAACGCTGATAGCCGGAATGGGAGTGACGGCGGCCATTGTGTTTGGTGTTATGCGTCTAGCGCCCGCTCCAAGTTCGGCCAACCAGAATCAGTCTTTCGCCCCGCAGACATCGGTTCCTGTGCAGCAGCAACCCCCGCCATCTCCCCCTGCGGCATCGGGGGCCAGGAAAAACCCATAGCGTCGTTGTCGCGCCCCAGCCCCAGCCCCAGCCCCATCTCCCTCAACCTACAAAAATATCCCGGTAGCCGGTGTAAACCGACGCGACCAGCACCGGCCCCAGCACCAGCAGGCCCAGCCCGAAGGGGATCATCGCCAAGGCCGCGAGCACCAGGGCGACGACGCCGTAGAGCAAAAACGGCAGCATGTTGCGCAGGCAGGCGGAGAAGCTGGCTTGCATGGCGTCCAGCGCCTGCCGGTTGCCGAAAACGACCAGGGCCGGCGCGAACCAGGTCGCCATGGCGATGGGCACGCTGAGCGCCAAGCCGATGAGCCCGGACAGCACATAGCCCAGCATGGCCCCGCCCATGGCCAGGGCCGGCTGGTCCGCCAGCCCTCCCAGCACGCTCAAGCCCAGCGCGCCGCCCACCACCATGAAGACGAGCAGCCCCACCAACAAATAAGCGACGCCGGAAAACAGCCCCACCATCAGCAAAGGCTGGGTGTTTTGGCGGAAGCCGTCGAATAGATGTTCGATGCGCAATGCCTGGCCCCGCTCCAGCGCCTGGCAGCCCAGCAGCATTCCGCCAACCAGCACCGGTTGCGCCAGCATGCTGGCGATGGCCCCGACCACAGGAACCAGGGAAAGCAGCGTGGCGATGGCGAGGAAAATGAGCAGGTTGACGATCCAAATCAAAGGGTTCAGGCGGAACAAGGCGAAGCCTTCGGTGATCCAGTCGAGGCCGCGGCCGATGGGGACTGTTTTGATGGGCATGTCGGATCTCCTGTTCAGGTTTGGCCGATGCTTTAGACAAAATACTAGCACGGGGCGGATTCGGCGACTGCCTGCCCCGGCATTTCGTTGTATCATGCAGGCCATGAAAACGAACGGAACACCTTTGAAAAATTACACGTTATCGGCAGGCGTCGTGATCGCGCGCCTGGCACCCGACCAGCCCCGTTATCTGATGCTGCGCGCCTTCAGTTACTGGGACTTTCCCAAGGGCGTGGTGGAGCCGGGGGAGGAGCCCTTGTATGCCGCGATGCGGGAGGTCCAGGAGGAGACCGGGTTGAGCCTGGGCTTGGATAATTTCCGCTGGGGCAAGGGCTACCAGGAAACCGCCCCCTACGGGCCGGGCAAGATCGCCCGCTACTATCTCGCCGAATCCTGCGCGGGGGAGCCATACCTGCCGGACAATCCCTTGTCGGGCAAGCCGGAGCACGAGGAACTGCGCTGGGTCACTTACCAGGAGGCGCAACTCATCCTGCCGCCGCGTCTGAAGTCCATCTTGAACTGGGCGGACTGGCTGGTGCAACGGGCGCTGGACGGCGATTAGGGGAGCTTAAGGGCTTCCAAACTCGGCGACCACCGGCGCGTGGTCGGAGGGCCTCTCCAGCTTGCGCGGTGACTTGTCGATGCGGCAGGCGCGGCACTCGTCCCGCAAATCTTGGCTGACCAGGATGTGGTCGATGCGCAGCCCGATATTGCGGCGGAAGCCGGCGGCGCGGTAATCCCACCAACTGAAGCTGGCCTCTTCCTGCTCAAACAGGCGGAAGGCGTCGCTCAGGCCCAGCTCCAACAATCTCTGGAAGGCCGAGCGCTCCGGCGGGCTGCACAAGATTTTGCCGCGCCAGGCTTCGGGATCATGCACGTCGCGGTCTTCCGGCGCGATGTTGAAATCGCCCAGCACCACCAGCCGGGGATGGCGCGCCAGCTCGTCTTTGACAAACGCCTGGATCTTGTCCAGCCAGTCCAGCTTGTAGGCGTACTTGTCCGACCCCACTTCGCTGCCATTGGGCACATAGAGATTGACGACCCGCACTCCGCCACAGGTCGCGGCCAGGATGCGGCGCTGCGGATCCTGCCAATCAGGCGGGTCGGCCACCACCGCTTCCACCGCCCCCCGGCTAACCAGGGCCACCCCGTTGTAGGTCTTCTGGCCGCTGAAGACGGCCTGGTAGCCGGCTTCGGCCAACGCGGCGGCGGGGAAATCGGCGTCCACCGTCTTGGTTTCCTGCACGGCCAGCAGGTCGGGTTGTTCCCGGCCCAGCCAGTCCAGCACCTGGGGCAGGCGGACGCGCAGGGAATTGACGTTCCAGCTTGCAATCTTAATCATTGTCGATAATGCGCTCTGGTTGTTTGCTTGGCCCGCGAGCCCTGATGCGGCCACGCAAAAAGGGCGTGGACGAACTCGGCTTGGATTGGCGGGTCTATGGGGAAGGGGCGGCTTCGCCCTCACACTCTGCCGCGGCAAGGAATAGAACCATGACAACCGGCTCGCCAGCCCTGCTCATCGACCTCGTTCTTGGATCGGCCCAGGTTTTCCTGGGGCTTTTGGCCGAAAACGCCGGGGAATGGGTTTTCCACCGGCATGTGTTGCATCGGCTGGGAAAGCGGCCGGGGAGTCTCTGGCATTACCATTGGAGCGAGCACCACCGGGTGGCCAGGGCGAACGACATGTTCGACCCCTGCTACCGGGGCTGGCCGTCGCATTGGGACACGCACGGGAAGGAGGTGCTGTTCTTGCTGCTGGTGGCCGCCGCCCACTGGCCCTTGTCGGCGTCCATTCCTTGGTATGTGGCGGGCCTGTACGCCGGGCTGGCGGCCTATTATGTCCGGCACCGCCGCTCCCACCTCGACCCGGACTGGGCCAGAGCCCATCTGCCCTGGCATTGCGACCACCACCTCGGCGGCAACGCGGAGGCCAATTGGTGCATTTCCTGGCCCTGGTTCGACTGGTTGGCGGGCACGCGGGCGCATTGTCAACGGCCGATTTTGCTTTCCTCGCCACGCAGGAGGCGTTGAATGTTGTCCTTGTGCCGCCAGAACAGCAGGGCGCCCATCAAGACGGCCGCGACGGTCAGTTCCGGCGACCCGACTAGAAACCAGACATAGACCGGTGCCAGCGCTGAAGCCACCAGGGCCGACAGGGAGGAGATCCGGGTCGCGAAGGCGACGGCTATCCAGGTCAGCATCACCAGCAGCCCGACGAGCCCGGAATAGCCATAATAAACGCCTCCGGCCGTCGCCGCGCCCTTGCCACCCTTGAAGCCGAAAAACACCGGATAGAGGTGTCCGGCGAAGGCCGCCAAGCCGACCGCCGCCAATACGGCGGGCGGGGCTCCCAGCGCCTTGGCCACCAGCAGGGGAACCACACCCTTCAGCATGTCGCCCAGCAAGGTGATAATGGCCGCCTTCTTCCCGCCCAGGCGCAACACATTGGTCGCGCCCGGGTTTTTCGAGCCTTCCTCGCGGGGGTCGGGCAGTCCCATCAGGCGGCTGGTGATCACCGCGCTGGACAGCGAGCCAAAAAGGTAGGCGATAGGTGCTAGCAGCCATAGCCACATGAGCATGCTCCCGTGAGTTAAAGTTGTATGGTGCGATGATTTTGTGATAACACGTCGCCTTCACCAATCCAAACCGGACTGACTATGGACATTATATTTCTGCGCGGCCTACAGATCGAGACAATCGTTGGTATTTTCGACTGGGAGCGGGTCAATCGCCGCATCGTCGTGCTTGACCTCGAAATGGCCACCGACAACCGCAAGGCTGCCGCCACCGACGCCATAGCCGACGCCCTCGACTACGGCGAGGTGTCCAGGCGCGTCATCGACTTTGTCGAGGCCAGCAGTTTTTTCCTGGTGGAAACGCTGGCTGAGCGGATCTGCGAAATCATCCTTGACGAGTTCAAGGTGCCGTGGGTGAGGCTGGTGCTTAACAAGAAGGGGGCCATCGGGGGCGAGACCGATGTTGGCGTTATCATCGAACGCGGCGTGAAATCCCATGGCTGAGGTGTTTCTAAGCCTGGGCAGCAATGTCGAGAAAGAGAGGCACATTCCGGAGGCGCTGGCGGAGCTGGAGGCGCTGTTTGGCCCCTTGACGGTGTCCAGCATTTACGAGAGCGAGGCAGTGGGTTTTGCTGGCGATCCGTTTTACAATCTGGCGGTGCGGTTCCGCTCGGATTTGCCGGCCTGGGAGATCGCGCGGATGCTGAGGGAAGTGGAAGTGGCCCATGGCCGCACCGCGGAGAGCCGGAAGTTCGAGCCCAGGACGCTGGATATCGATCTGGTTCTTTACGGAAGCCAAGTGGTGGCTGAGGACGGTCTCCGTCTACCGCGCGAGGAGGTCGCCAAGTTCGCTTTTATGTTGGAGCCCCTGGCTGAAATCGCCCCGGGCTTTAAGCATCCGGTGCTTGGGCTCGATTTCGCCGAGCTTTGGGAGGGCTTTGACAAGAGCCAGCCAAGGCAGCGGAGGGTGGAACTCTAAATTTATCCGCAAAGATGGCGGATGGGGTTGCCGCGACGTGGCAGAGTCTAGGCTCGGGCTGCGGCAAGCACAGGCGCGACGAAGACCGTCCCCCACACTTGCCGCATCGCGGAGCTTAATCTTCTTTTTTTTGGTCGTCTGCGAAGACCCAGCGGATGAAGAAAACACCGATGGCGATGATCGCGATGGTGACAACGATACCCGTAGGGGTTCTCATTTTTTCAACTAAATCGAGAATGGCTCCCATTTCCTGACCTACCTTAGCTTAATTTGATTTAAAAGGCGTTTGAATAGAGACTCAGAGTTAATTCGGTCTACTATCGCGCTGCCTATTCTTACCGCGTGAGCAACTTCTGTCAAGCAAACAGTTGGTCACGCCCCTCGCGCCTGAAAAAAAAGCCCGGCGCTGATGGGCTTGGCGCGAAATCCTGCGCGCTTGGCCGGGGGCGGAGATTCCTTTCCTCCCAAAAAAAATGCCCAGACCCTGTGGGGGCTGGGCGACGAAAAAAGCGACCCCGTGACGCGTGTCTTGTATTTATTCCGCCGAGCCCGGAGGCTCGGCGGCTTGCAGAGTTTCAGCGGCTAGGGGCAAAATCGAACTTACAGGGACGGAGCAGTCGGAGCTTCAAGCTTCTGCTTGTCGCCGTCCGGGGAATTGCCGCAACCAACCATGCCGATGGACAGCAGGGCGACGCTGAGAACACACAGTACGAGCTTTTTCATAAAAATCCTCCTCATTTTTTGAACATTGGAAACATGCTTCTCTTCTAGGTAGTGCGTTAGCACGGGTGTTTTTATAAAGAAGATTTTTGTAAATTGCAAGAGATCCGCGTCGCAAGGTCTCGCAAGGTGTTCCTGAAAACATCTTAAATATTTGATTTAAAATAAATAATTGATCTTTCAGAGGGGGGCTTCGGAGAGGCTTGCCTGTTCCCCCCGAAGCGTTCCCGGCACGGTAAAAATCGTCCGATTCACGGATTTTTCGCCAGCAAGATCGCCCGCCTAGGTGACGGCAGCCCTTCGACCGTCAAGCCGGGGTCGGCCGGATCCAGGCAGTCGGCCAGCGACTGGAAGCGCATCCAGTCGGTGGCGCGCTGCTCCTGCGCAGTGGTCGGGCTGACATCGACCAGCCTGACATCCCGATAGCCGCATCGCCTCAGCCATCCCGCGAGGGTGGCGCTTGAGGGGATGAACCACACATTCCGCATCCTGGCGTAACGGCCTTCCGGAACCAGCACTTGCCCGTCCCCGCCTTCGACCACCAAGGTCTCCAGCACCAGTTCCCCGCCGGCCCGCAACAAGCCGCGCAATTCGAGCAAGTGGTCGATGGGGGAGCGGCGGTGGTAGAGCACGCCCATGGAAAAAACCGTGTCGAAGGCGGGCATGTTCCGGGGCATGTCCTCTATCCCCAGCGGCAAGACGCAAACCGGCGATGCCCCGGCGAAATGCTCGATGGCCTGGAATTGCACGACGCTGAGCAGGGTGGGGTCGATGCCGACCACCAGTCTCGCGCCCGCCCCGGCCATGCGCCAGCAGTGGTAGCCGTTGCCGCAACCGACGTCGAGCACCGTCTTGCCCCGCAAAGGCTCAATGTGGCCCGCGAGCCGCCGCCATTTGAGGTCGGAGCGCCATTCGCTGTCGATGTGGACGCCGTGGACGAGGTAAGGCCCTTTGCGCCAAGGGTGCAGTTTTCGCAGCAGGCCGTCGATGCTTGCGCGGATGTCCGCCGGGCAGTCACCGGGAGCGCCGATGGCCGGCGCGTCGGCGTCCAGGACGACGCGGCTGGCCACCACAGCGGGGAGCTCGGCCAAGACCGCCTGCCAGCGGCCTAGGTCGCCGTGCGCCGCCGGGTCAAAGGCCCGCGCCCATAGTCCCGGCAGCGCCTCCACAAGGGGGTACAAGGCGGTCTGGGCTTGGGTTTCGAGCAGGGTGGGATAATCGGGCATAGCGGCCATTATAGCCCCGCACAGGCGCTCCATGGCGCGGATTTCGTGGGCGGAGGGGCTTCCTGTTTTCCGCTTATGCTAAAATGACCGCCTGCCGTTTACTGAAGAGGAATTTCCGGCCATGGGCACACCCGATTTGGAGCAAGTGAAGCGCTACCTGATGGCGCTTCAAGACCGGCTCTGTTCCGCGCTGGAAGGTGAGGAGCCCAGCGCCCGGTTTGCCGAGGATGCCTGGCGCTACGACAGCGGCGAGGGCGGGGGGCGGACGCGCGTGTTGGCCGGCGGGGACGTGATCGAGCAGGGGGGGGTCAATTTCTCCCACGTCATTGGCCGGAACATGCCGCCTTCGGCGACTGCCCACCGTCCGGAGTTGGTCGGACGAAGCTTCCAGGCGGTCGGCGTTTCCCTGGTGATCCACCCCCGCAACCCACATGTGCCGACTTCCCATGCCAATGTGCGCTTCTTCATGGCCGAGAAAGAGGGCGAGGAGCCGGTGTGGTGGTTTGGGGGCGGCATGGATCTGACCCCCTACTACCCTTACGAAGAGGACGTGGTCGCCTGGCACGAAGCCTCCAGGGACGCCTGCGCCCCTTATGGCGCGGACGTCTATCCGCGCTACAAGAAGTGGTGCGACGACTATTTCTTCCTCAAGCACCGCGGCGAGACGCGCGGTGTGGGCGGCTTGTTCTTCGACGATTTGAACGCGTGGGGGTTCGAGCGCTGTTTCGCGTTCCTGCGCAGCGTGGGGGACCACTACCTCGACGCCTACCTGCCCATCGTGCGGCGGCGCAAAGGCATTCCCTATGGCGAGCGGGAGCAAGAGTTCCAGCGCTACCGCCGGGGGCGCTATGTGGAGTTCAATCTGGTGTACGACCGCGGCACCTTGTTCGGCTTGCAGTCAGGCGGCAGGACGGAGTCGATTTTGATGTCGCTGCCCCCTGCGGCCCATTGGCGGTACAACTGGAAGCCGGAGGAGGGCAGCGCCGAGGACAGGCTTTACAAAGACTTTCTCAAACCCAGGGAATGGCTGCCGTCCTAGCCTTTCGTGGCGCCCTTGTCCAAAGGCTCCTTCAGGGCCGAGCTGTTGCGCTGGGCGAGCTCCGTGATCAACTGGTCTAGCGAGCCTGTCCGCGACACCTCGTTGGTGAAGCTGGTGCGGTAGTTCTGGACTAGGCTGATGCCTTCGATCAACACGTCGTAGACTTTCCAGTCGTTGTCCAGGTTGACCATGCGGTAATCGACCGCCACGGGCTGCGCGCCGGATTGCAAAATTTCGGTGCGGACTTTCGCCTTGTTGTCGCCTTCTTCCAGTTTCAGAGGCAGGTAGCGGATGTTCCAGTTGGCGTATTCGGTGAACGCCGTGGTGTAGGTGCGCACCAGCAGGGCGCGGAATTCCTTCTTGAAGCGCGCTTGCTGCTCGGGGGTCGCGGTCTTCCAGAACTTGCCAAGGATGAGTATGGAGACGCGGTCAAAGTCCACATGGGCTTCGAGGATCTGGTCTACCAAGCGTGTCGCCTTGGCGAAATCTTTTTTGTACTCGGGCTTTTGCAGGTTGCTCTGCAACTGGTCCACGGTATGCTGTATGACGAGTTGCGGCGCTGCCAAAGGCTCCTGCCCCTCGGCATGGATTGCCATCGAGGCCAGCCCTAAGACCAAGGCCAACAGGCTGGCCCAGCTTGCCAGCCCCAACGTTTTTTGGGTGGATATCATGTGCGCGCTCCTGACATTTGAGACTTAAATGGTCTTATCATACCCCGGCGTCCGCGAATAAACTACCGGCTTGGCGTCTGCCCGCCGAACATTTCCTTGTGACCGAGAACCTCATGCGCACCCTTGATGAACACAGTATTTCCTACCCTTCGACCCGTCCTCGCCGCATGCGCGCCGACGCGTTCAGCCGCCGGTTGATGCGCGAGCACTCGCTGTCCGCCGCCGACCTGATCTACCCGGTTTTCGTGCTGGAGGGGGAGGGCCGGTGCGAGCCGGTGGCGTCCATGCCAGGCGTGGACAGGATGAGCATCGACGTCTTGCTGGAGCAGGCCCAGGAGGCGTCGCGCTTGCGCATTCCCGCCATTGCTTTGTTTCCCGTCACTCCCCCGGGCCAAAAAAGCGACGACGCCCGCGAAGCCTATAATCCCGAGGGGCTTGCCCAGCGCGCCGTGCGGGCTTTGAAACAGGCTTTCCCGGAACTGGGGGTGGTCACCGACGTGGCCTTAGACCCGTTCACCTCCCACGGCCAGGACGGTTTAATCGACGCGCAAGGCTACGTGGTCAACGATGAGACCGTCGCGGTGCTGGTCAAGCAAGCCTTGTCCCACGCGCGGGCGGGCGCCGACGTGGTCGCGCCTTCGGACATGATGGACGGACGCGTCGGCGCCATCCGCCGGGCGCTGGAAGCCGAAGGCTTTGTCAACACCCGCATTCTCGCCTACTCGGCCAAATACGCCTCCAGTTTTTACGGGCCTTTCCGCGACGCCGTGGGTTCGGCGGCGAACCTCCGCGGCGGCGACAAATTCAGTTACCAGATGGATCCGGCCAATTCCGACGAGGCGTTGCGGGAAGTGGCGCTGGACATCGCCGAAGGGGCGGACATGGTCATGGTGAAGCCGGGGCTGCCCTATCTGGACATTATCCGCCGGGTGAGGGATCGTTTCGACATTCCCGTCTTTGCCTACCAGGTCAGCGGCGAATACGCCATGCTCAAGGCGGCGGCGCAAAACGGCTGGCTGGACGAGAAAAAAACCGTGCTGGAATCCCTGCTGGCCTTCAAGCGCGCCGGCGCGGACGGGATCTTGACGTATTTCGCTCTGCACGCGGCCCGCTGGTTGCGCGAGGAGCTTTGATGCGAAAAAGGTTGGACCGCGCGCGCCCTGCGCGTCGCGAATGGGCGCGCGGTGGGGAAAGACGGTTTATAATCGACGCGCAAATCCCTTAGAACCCCTCTGGAAGGCAGCTCCACAACTATGGCCAAATCCGCATCCAAACCCTCCGCGGCGCCCGTCGAAGAAGTCATCCTGATTATCATGGTGATTTTCTGCCTGGTGGGCGTCGCCGTCACCGACTTCTCGCCCCAGGACGCCTTCATGTACTGGATGGCTATGATTTTCGTGTTCGGCCTGGCCGCCATGCTGGCCGGCTGGCACAACGCCCGGCGGCATTACGACCCTGACGGGGAAGGCAACGAGGTGAAGGAGCTGTTCAAAGTCCAGTCCTTGCACTGGCTGGGCTCGCTGGTCACGGTCGTCTGCCTGTTCAGCTTCGTCGAGGCCGGCCATATGAGCCAGGAAGCCACCGGCCTGATGGTGCTGCTGATCCTGGCTTTGACCACCTACCTTGACGGCATCCGCATCGGCTGGCGCTTCTGCCTGACCGGCATGTACCTGGCGACGGCGGCGGTGGCGGCCAATTTCCTGGAAAACTTCATGCCCTGGCTGTTCGCCTTGGCCGTCGTCATCATTGGTATCACCGTCTACCGCGAAAAACGCAAATCGCTCTGAACCCAAGCCCCATGGATGAAAACATGCGCTCCGCCGACCGCTATGCCGTTTTCGGCCACCCTATAGGCCACAGCCAATCGCCCCGCATCCACGCCGTGTTCGCCGGGCAAACCGGGCAGGCCATCCGCTACACGGCCCAAGACGTCCCGGCCGGGCAATTTCGCGATTGCCTGGATCGTTTCGTCGAAGGCGGCGGCAAAGGCTTGAACTGCACCGTGCCGCTGAAAGAGCTGGCCTGGCGCGCCGCCGACAAGACCAGCGAGCGGGCCGAGCGGGCGAAGGCGGTGAACACATTGGCGGTCAGGGAGAGTGGCGAACTGTTCGGGGACAACACCGACGGGCTGGGCCTAGTGCGCGATTTGGCCGACAACCTGGACATTCCGCTGGCAGGCCGCGGCATCTTGCTGCTCGGCGCGGGCGGCGCCAGCCGGGGCATCCTCCAGCCTTTGCTGGCGGAAGGCCCCAGCCGGCTGGTCATCGCCAACCGCACCCAGGCCAAGGCCGACGCCTTGGCCTTGGAATTCGCCGACTTGGGCGCGGTCGAGGCGCGGGGTTTCGCGGATCTGGCCGGGGAGCCGTTCGACCTGATCTTGAACGCCACTTCGGCCAGCCTGGACGGCGACTTGCCGCCCTTGCCGGCCGGCATTTTGAGCGCGGGCGGGGCGTGCTACGACCTGGCTTACGGCAGCCGTCCGACGGCCTTTGTGCGCTGGGGCGCGGAGGCGGGGGCCGGCGTCAGCGTGGATGGCATCGGCATGCTGGTCGAGCAGGCGGCGGAGGCTTTTTTCATCTGGCGCGGGGTGCGTCCGCAGACCCGCCCGGTCATCGACTTGCTCAACGCGGAAAGGGGGTTGAAGCGGTAGGCCTGGCGTTTTCGTTGACAAGCTTGGCTTATGCCTGGCGTCCCGGAAAGCCCAGCCTAGTCCTCCCTCCCGCCGAGGACCTCGATCCCGCGAGGTCGCGACGCCGGCTTCTTGTGAATCCTTGAGGCTCGACACCCCCGCAGGTTCATATGCACCATGCGGGCCGGTTCAGTTGCACCTATTGATGCGGCCGGTTCGCCCCGCCGGCCTCCGCCTGAAATCCATCACGCTGATTTTTCGACAGTTTGCGCTTCTCCCCTAGTTGGCATGTTAGTGGCTATATGGGCTTCCTATGCAGGGCCAGCCCTTAATGTCACAGGAGCCGCAATGTCATTGTTTTTCGCTTATGTTTCCGTGGTCGCCGCGCTATTGTCGGCGCTGTTGGCCTTGGCCGCCGACCAGCGGCTGGGGTTGCGGTGGCTGGCGGGCGTGTTGCTGCGTCGGCGGCCGACGGCCCTGGCCAGGGCGGAGCCTCTCTTTGCCGAGGCGCGTTACGCCGAATTGCACCGCGATAGTTTGTTTGTGTTGCTTGGCCTCTCTGGTGTCGCCGGAGTGCTGGCGGGGGTTGCGGCGCTGGCAGGCGGGGCGGTGTTGACCGACACTTTGCCGTTTGGCTTGCCTTGGCTGAGTTGGCATGTGCGCTTCGACGCGCTGTCCGGTTTTTTCTTCATGATCATCGGCCTGGTGCTGGTCGCGGTCAGCCTGTTCGGGCCGGGTTATGTGCGCGAGTTCGAGCATGGCCGGCATCCGCTGTCCGTGCTGGGCTTTTTCACCGGGCTGTTCGTGGCCGGCATGCAATTGGTGCTGCTGGCCGACGACGCGTTCTTTTTTGTGATCAGCTGGGAGCTGATGTCGGTCGCCAGTTATTTCCTGGTGGCGTTCCAGCACGAGCATGCCGCGAACCGCCGCGCCGCCTTTTTGTATTTGCTGATGGCGGTCATCGGCGCGATGGCGATCATTTTAGCCTACGGCGTGCTGGCCGGGTTTAGCGGCGGTTTCACATTCGACCATTTCCGCGCCGTGAAGCTGTCGCCGGCCTGGGCCAGCGTCGCGTTCACGCTGGGGCTGTTTGGCTTCGGCATGAAGGCGGGGCTGGTGCCGATGCACGCTTGGCTGCCGGAAGCGCATCCGGCCGCGCCTTCGCACATTTCCGCGCTGATGAGCGGGGTGATGCTGAAAGTCGCCGTGTATGGCTTCATCCGCTTCACCTTCGACTTGTTGGACGAGGTGTATTGGCAATGGGGCTTGTTGGCCTTGCTGCTGGGCACCGCCTCCTCCATTTTGGGCATCCTCTACGCGATGCAGCAGACCAATCTCAAGCGGCTGCTGGCGTATTCCTCGGTGGAGAACATCGGCATCATCTTCCTCGCGCTGGGGCTGGCCTTGATCTTTTTCAGCAACGGCCAGACGCGGCTGGGCACCTTGGGGCTGGTCGCGGCGCTGATGCATTGCCTGAACCATGCCTTGTTCAAGAGCCTGTTGTTCCTGGGGGCCGGGGCGATTTTGCACCAGACCCACGAGCCCAGCCTGGAGGGGCTGGGCGGGCTGATCCACCGCATGCCGCGCTTGGCGGTCATTTTCCTGGTCGGCTGCTTGAGCATTTCGGCCTTGCCGCCGTTCAACGGCTTTGTGTCGGAGTGGCTGATTTTCCAGACCGCGTTGCAAACCGGCAGTCTCGAAAGCGGGGTGATCCGCAGCCTGATCCCGACCGCCAGCGCGGTGTTGGCGCTGACCTCGGCACTGGCGGCGGGTTGTTTCGTCAAGGTCTACGGGGTGGCGTTTTTGGGGCTGCCGCGCACCCGCCATGCCGCCACCTGCCATGAGGCGAACCATCACGGCATGTTGGCCGGGCCGGCCTTGCTGGCTGGCCTGTGCGTGTTGTTGGGCATTTTCCCGACGCCGATGATCGAAGGCTTGAATGTCGTCACCGGCCAGTTGGTGGGCGACAGCCTGCCGGGCGTTTCCGCGTTGGGCTGGCTGTGGCTGACGCCGGTGGCCCCGGCCGTGGCTTCCTATTCGCCCGCCTTGGTGTTGGTGGCCATCGTGTTGGTCGGCTGGGTTTGTTATCACCTGCTGTACAAGCGCAGTGGCCTGGATGCGCGCGCCGCGGAGCCTTGGGATTGCGGCTTCGGCGGGCTGGATGCGCGGATGCAATACGGCAGCACGGCGTTCAGCATGCCGATCCGGCGTGTCTTCGCACCGGTCTTCGATTTGGAGGAGACCATCACCGAGGAAACCAGCGGCCCCGGCGGTTTTCATGTCACCGGGCTGCATTACAAACTGAGCGTGGCGGACAAGGCCTGGGGCTGGCTCTACGCGCCGGTGGCGCAGGCTGTCGCCTGGCTGGCGCGCGGCGCGGCGCGGCTGCAAACCGGCAACATCCGCACCTACCTCGCCTATTCGTTCTTCACCTTGTTGATCTTGCTTTGGGGGATCAGTTGATGGCCTGGCTACTCGCGCTCCTGCAAACCTTGCTGTTCATCGGCACTGCGCCGCTGTTGGCCGGCTGGCTGAAGAAGCTTAAATGCCGCTTGCAAAACCGCCGCGCCCCGTCGCTGTTCCAGCCCTACCGCGATTTGCGCAAGCTGTGGCGGAAAGAGCCGGTGGTGGCGCATCCGGCCTCGTGGATTTTCAAGGCCGCGCCTTACATCGTGCTGTCCACGACGGTGTTGACGGCGTCGATTATTCCGTTGATCGCGGTCAACTTGCCGACGGCGCGGATCGCCGACGTGGTGGTGCTGATCGGCTTTTTCGCGCTGGGCCGGTTTTTCCTGGTGCTGGCCGGCATGGACATCGGCACGGCGTTCGGCGGCATGGGCTCCTCCCGGGAGATGATGGTGTCCTCGCTGGCGGAGCCGGCCATGTTGATGGCGGTGTTTACGCTGGCGATGAGCGCTTCCACGACGAACCTGTCGGAGGCGATGAATTACGTGTTGCACACCGGCCTGGTGCTGCGGCCTTCCTTTATTTTCGCGATGTTCGCGTTGATGCTGGTGACGGTGGCGGAGACCGGGCGGATTCCGGTGGACAACCCGTCCACCCATCTTGAGCTGACGATGATCCACGAGGCGATGATTCTGGAATACGGCGGCCGCCATCTGGGCATGATCGAGTGGGCCAGCCAGATCAAGCTGATGATTTACGGCGTGCTGATCGCCAACATTTTCTTCCCCTGGGGCATCGCGCAGGACTTCAGCCTGGAGGCCTTGGGCTACGGCGCGTTGGCCTTGACTTTGAAATTGGTCGTGCTGACCGTCCTGTTGAGCTTGTCGGAGATTATTTTCGCCAAGATGCGGGTGTTCCGGGTGCAGGAATTCTTAAGCTTCGCCTATCTGTTGAGCTTGTTGGGCATGCTGAGCCATATCATTTTGGAGGTGCAACACTAATGGCGATCACCGATCTGAGCCACTACCAGCAGGGGATTTTGCTGCTTGCCGCGCTGATCCTGCTGACTTCATTCTTGATGCTGGGGCAGTCGCGCTTGTTGCGGCTGGTGTTCACGTTCGCCGTGCAGGGGGTGCTGCTGGCCGTCACCACCGCGCTGGTGGCCGACGTGCTGGACTTCCCGCATCTTTACATTTCGGCCTTGTTGAGCTTGGCCCTGAAAGGCATCCTGATCCCGATCATGTTGCAGCGCCTGGTGATTCGGATGGGCCTGCACCGCGACATGGAAACCTTGCCCAATCCCGCGCGGGTCATGATGGGCGGCACCGGGCTGGTGGTGTTCAGCTATTACGTCTGCCTGCCCATCGTCAAGCTGTCGCCGTTGATCACCTTGAACACCATCGCCATCAGCATGGCCGTGGTGCTGCTCGGCATGTTGTTGATGATTACGCGCAAGCAGGCCGTGGCCCATGTCGTCGGCTTCATGTCGATTGAAAACGGGTTGTTCTTCGCTGCGGTGGTGTCCACCTACGGCATGCCGATGGTGGTCGAGCTGGGCATCGCCTTTGACGTGCTGGTCGCCGCGGTGCTGTTCGGCGTGTTCTTCTTCCATATCCGCTCCAGCATCGACTCGCTGGACGTGGACCAATTGAACCGGCTCAGCGAGGCGGAAAGAAAATGATCGCGGTTTATTTGTTGCTTTTAGTGCCGTTGGCCGGGATGCTGGTGTTGTCCCTGGCCCGCGACAGCCGCCAGGCGGGCCGCGTCAATATCCGCTTCAACGCCGTCGCCTTGGCGGCGGCGCTGTGGCTGGCCGTGGCGGTGTTGCTGGACGGGCCGATGCTGTCGCCCAACAAAATGCTGTACATCGACTCGTTCAATGTCTATTTGATCGCGCTGACCGCCTTTGTCGGCCTGACCACGTCGATGTTCTCCGGGCCTTACATGGCCCACGAACAGGAAATGGGCCGGGTGGGCGAGCGGCGGCTGCGGCTGTACTACGCGATGTACCAGGGCTTCATGCTGGCCATGTATCTGGTGTTGACCACCAACAACATGGGCGTGATGTGGGTGGCGATGGAGGGGGCGACGCTGGCCACGGTGCTGCTGGTCAGCCTGTACCGCACGCCGGAGTCGGTGGAGGCGGCGTGGAAGTATTTCATCCTCTGCGGCGTCGGCATCGCCCAGGCTTTGTTTGGCACGGTGCTGTTGTATTTCGCCGCCGAGCAGGTGCATGGCATCGAGGAGACGGCCTTGCTGTGGACGGTGTTGCACGACAATGCCAAGGCTTTAAATCCCGGCGTGATGGCGATTGCGTTCGTGTTTCTGCTGGTCGGCTACGGCACCAAGATCGGCCTGGTGCCGTTGCACAATTGGCTGCCGGACGCGCATTCCGAAGGCCCGACGCCGATGTCGGCGATCCTCTCCGGGCTGTTGTTGAACGACGCGCTGTATGCCGTGGTGCGCTGCAAGATGCTGGTGGACGGCTCGCTGGGCACGCACCAGGCCGGCGATTTGATGATGGGCTTTGGGCTTTTGTCGTTTCTGGTGGCGGCGCTGTTCCTGCACCGCCAGCAGGATGTCAAGCGGCTGTTTAGTTATTCGTCCATCGAGCATATGGGCCTGATGACCTTCGCCTTCGGCATCGGCAGCCCCTGGGCCACGTTCGCGGCGCTGTTCCACATGACCACCCATTCGCTGACTAAATCAGCCATCTTTGTCACCGTCGGCCATGCCGCGCAATTGGCGAAAACCCAGCAGATGCGCAAGATCCGGGGGCTCATGCGCACCCAGCCGACCATCGGCTGGGGGCTGTTGGTCGGCACGGTCGCCATCGCCGGCTTTCCGCCGTTCGGCGTGTTCGCCAGCGAATTCCTCGTCCTCGTCGCCACCATGCACGACTACCCTTGGTTGACGCCGCTGCTGCTGATCGGCGTGGCCATCGCCTTTGCCGGTTTGTTCCGCCACGTCCAGCCGATGGTTTATGGCGACGTGCCGGCGGGGCAGGTGCCCATCCAGGCCAATTTGTGGCCGGTGATGCTGCATTTGGCCATTGTGCTGTGCCTGGGGCTGGCCATTCCGGCCTTCCTGGGCAACTGGTTTAACCAGGCGACCTTGCTGATTTCGGGGAAACTGCCGTTATGAACGAAGCGATTGAGCAAAGCCCGCCGTTCCTGCTTGAGCTGGCGGCCCGGCAGATCAAGGCCGACTGGGTCCAGCCCAGCCCTTTGCCGCCGGCCCGGCTGTTGGAAGTCGCCAACCCACTCGACTGGGGCATCGCCGGGGAGTTGGCGCAAAACCAGGGCTGGCGCTGGGCGGCCGGCTGGGCGGAGGACGAGGGCAAAGTTTTGTCTGTCAGTGTCTGTCTGGAATCGCAAGGCGTTTATCTGGTGTTGCGGACCCGGGTGGACGGCGGCCGGCCCAGCCTGCCTTCGCATGCGCCGTATTTTGTCTCGGCCGACCGGCCCGAGCGGCATATGCGGGATCTGTTCGGCATTGAGTTCACCGGCCACACCGACCCCAGGCGCTGGACCCGCCATCAAGCCTGGGGCGAACACTGCGCGCCTTTGCGCAAGGCTTTCCCGGCGGCCGGCGCGCCGCTGCCGCAAACGCCGCCCGACCGGGATTATCCGTTCCTGAAGGCGCAAGGCCAGGGCGTGTATGAAATCCCCGTCGGCCCGGTCCACGCCGGCATCATCGAGCCCGGCCATTTCCGTTTCCAGGCGGTGGGCGAGACCGTGCTGCATTTGGAGGAGCGGCTGGGCTATGTCCACAAGGGCATTGAGAAAATCGCCGAGGGGCGCACGGCGGAAGGCTTGGCGCGGCTGGCCGGGCGGGTGTCCGGCGACACCACGGTGGGCCACGCCTTCGCCGCTTGCCTTGCGATGGAGCGCGCCGCCGGCCTGGAGGCGCCGGCCCGCGCGGCGTTTGTGCGCGGCATCCTGGCCGAGCGCGAGCGGGTCGCCAACCACCTGTGGGACATGGCGGCGATTTGCAACGATGTGGCCTTCACCTTCGCCTATTACCAGTTTGGGCGGCTGCGTGAATTGTGGCTGCGCGACAACCAGGCCTGGTTCGGCCACCGTTTGTTGATGGACCGGATCGTGCCGGGCGGCGTCAGTGTCGATGTCTCCGAGGCGGCGGTTTCGGGCATGCGGGCTTCGATCCGGTTTTTGCGCCAGGAATTGGGCGAGCTCATCACCATCATCGACGCCAATTCCTCGCTGGAAGACCGCCTGGTCGCGGCCGGCCATCTCAACGCGGAATACGCGCAAAGCCTGGGTGCTTTGGGGTTTGTCGGCCGCGCCAGCGGGCAGGATTTCGATGTGCGCCGCGCCGCGCCTTACCCGCCCTATGACCGGGTGGCGGTGAAAGTGCCGGTGGAGACGCAAGGCGACATCGCCTCAAGGTTTTGGCTGCGCTACAAGGAAACGCGGGCCGCTTTGAGCCTGCTGGAGCGCTTGCTCGACGCCTTGCCGCCGGGTGGGATCAGTCTGCCTTGGCAAAACCCGGAGCCTGGGGCCGAGGGCTTGGGGCTGGTCGAAGGCTGGCGCGGGGAAATCCTGGCCTTTGTGCGTTTTGGCGGCGAAGGCCGCGTCAGCCGCTATTACCCCCGCGATCCCAGCATCGTCAACTGGCCGGCGCTGGAAAAGCTGGCCTTGGGCAACATCGTCCCCGATTTTCCGGTTTGCAACAAATCGGTGAACGGCTCCTATTCGGGCAACGACTTATAGAGGCAATGACAGTATGCTGAACCAGTATTGGAAAATTTTGCGCACCGGCGTGTTGACCGACAAATTCGCCAGGAGCGAATCTGGGCCGCGCAGCGGGTCGCAAAACGACGGACTCCAAGGAGGGAGTCCGCAAAAAGTTGACCGCGAAATCCGCGAGCTCGAGGTCGAGGAAGCCGGCGCGCGGCTTAAAACCGCCATCGACCAGCGCTTCGCCGGCAGCCTCGCCATCCGCCAGGTGGACGCCGGCTCCTGCAACGGCTGCGAACTGGAAATCCACGCGCTGAATAATGTGTATTACGACATCGAGCGTTTCGGCGTGCATTTCGTCGCCTCGCCGCGCCATGCCGACCTGTTGCTGGTGACCGGGCCGGTGTCCCGGCACATGGAGGCGGCTTTGCGGCGCACCTACGAGGCCACCGCCAACCCTAAATGGGTGGTCGCGGTCGGCGATTGCGGCGCTTGCGGCGGCGAGTTTGGCGAGTCTTACGCCAGTTGCGGCCGCGTCGCCAACGTCATTCCCGTCGATGCCGTGGTGCCTGGTTGCCCGCCGACGCCGCTGGCGCTGATGCGGGGCATTTTGAATTTGTTCTCCCGTTGACCGCGAGGGTGTTTGTATGCACCAGCCACCACCACCCAGAGTGGTTCTTTTTTCGATGGCCTGCTATTAGCCTGTTGATATTGCTGGCTTTTATTTATGGCATTGTGTTTGCATGATTGGAGGCATGTTAAACACGATTAAAGAGGTGCCAGCCATGAAAGCCATGGATTACATAATCAACTTGATGGGCCATTCCGACGAGGAAGGCGAGACCGGATACCATGAACATTTTTCCATGGTGCTGTTGACGGGGTTTTTAGCGTTGATGGTCATCATGGTGATGGTTTGAGCATGTCGTGGGCGGGTCGGCGGGGGCTTCGCCCGGCCCATCCGCGAGGCTGAAGCCGGAAAGAACCCATGGTAACGCCGAGCATTCGCCTGCTTGCCTACGCCAGCCCGGCCACGGCAACGTTGGATCAAGCCTGCCAGGCCGAGCGCCTGGTCGCGGCGCTTGCGGCTTTCCAGTGTGACTTTGTCGAATTGAACTTCGCCGGCGTGGACGGTGTCAGCACGGAATTCAGCGAGCTATTTGTCCTCCTCGCAGAGGAAAAGCTGGCGGAAACCTGGTTGACGCCGCACAATTACGAGATCTCGTGCAACCGCCTGGTCAAGCGCCTGTTGAGCCGATTGCGGCGGCAGCGCGAGCAAGCCTGGGCCGAAGGTTGCGAAAGGTTCAGCACGGGGCGCCATCCCTGACGCCGCCGCCCGGCATGGGCCGCAAGGCGGCGCAGGCGCGGCTAAAAACATGACGGATATTTGAGTGTTATAATGACAAAGTTCTTTTACCTGTTCCTTGCCCTGGTTGTTGGCGCGGCGCTTTATTGGATTGACGCGCGGCAGGATATGGAAAGGGAGGAGACGGGCAAGCTGGCGTTTTCACTGGACATCGACGCGCTTTACAATGCGCTGCTGGAGGCTCGCGACCAATCCCTGAGCGTGGAGCTGGGCCGTGACCGGTGGGCCGTCCTTCAAGGGGGGAACGTTGTGCGCCATGGCGAATTAAAAAACGGTGAGCGGCTGGGCACGAACATTGCCGGTTCCCGGCTTGCCTTCGACAAGGCCGGCCCTTGCCCCGCAAACAAGGCGGCTAACGTGATAACGGTCGCATCTGACGTGAATAGAATTTATACCATCACTTTCGACGATAGCTGCAAGCCTGTTATCGGGTATGACGATTTTTAAGGCGGCGGCATGAAAACAAGCAGGGGCTTCACGCTGATTGAAGCGGTGACGGCGGTGACTGTGATCGGGATCGTGATGGCTGTCGGCGTGCCTTCGTTCAAAAGCATGAGCAGAAACAATCTTTTGGCTACGCAGGTGAACGCGTTCGTCGGTCTGGTGAACTATGCGAGAAGCGAGGCCATCAAGCGGAGCGCGAGGGTTTCCATCTGTCCGAAAGGGAACGGCGCCACGGGCAACGTCTGTTCAGCCGACTGGAACAACGGCGCGATTGCGTTTGTCGATATCAACGGCAATGGCCTGATTGATGTCGGTCTCGATCTCACGGGCGATGGCATTATCGATCCGGAGCCCATCCTTCGCGTGTCTGACAACATCACCGGCGGGAATAAATTTACCGCTTGGCGGACAGGCACCGGCACTGCCGTCACCCTCGCGGGGTATTTGCCCTCAGGCAACAGCGCGGTCACCGACTCCGCGGTCGATTTCACGCTGTGCGATCCGACAGCGCATGCCGCGCGCATTTTGCGGCTGACCGTCGTCGGCCAGTTGCAGACTTCAAAAAATACCTGCTAGTTAAGTTCCCGCCGGCCGGCCAGGGGCTAGGCGGGGGCGCGCGCTCGCCTTGTGGGGGCGCTGTAGCCACTTGACAGCAGCCAGCCCGGCAGTTGTTCCGCGGGCATCGGCGGGGCGATGCCGTAGCCTTGCGCCAGTCGGCAGCCGAGCTGGACCAGCAAGGCGCCATGTTCGGGCGTTTCCATTCCCTCGGCGACGACGACCCGGTTGAAGGCGTTTGCCAGCCGCACCACGCTTTCGACAATGCCAAGATCGTCCGGGTCCACCAGCATGTCGCGGACGAAACTCTGGTCGATCTTCAATATGTCCACCGGCAGCCTGCGGAAGTAGGTCAGCGAGGAGTAGCCGGTGCCGAAGTCGTCAAGCGCGAAGCGCACCCCTTGCGCCTGGCAGTCGGCCAGCACCCGCGACGCCTGCACGATGTCGGACAGGGCGGCGCTCTCCAGGATTTCCAGTTCCAGGTCGCTGGGGGCGACGTCCGGGTGGCCCTCCAGCATGCGGCGCAAACGCTCGGCGAAGTCGGCCTGCAGCAGGTGGTTGGCGCTGACATTGGCGCTGGCCTTGAGCGGCAGCCCCAAGGCATTCCACGCCGCGATCTGGCCCAGCACGCTGTTGATCACCCATTCGCCGACGGCGATTTCCAGGTCGTTGCCGTTCAAATAGTGCAGGAAGCTCTCCGGCAGCAGCAGGCCCTGCTCGGGATGCCGCCAACGGATGAGCGCCTCGGCCCCCACCAGTTCCTTGCTGAGCAAATCGACCTTGGGCTGGTAATGCAGGACGAACTCGCTGTTTTCGAAGGCCTCGCACAAGCGCCGCAACTGGTGGCGGCGCTCCTGTTTCTGGCGGTCGTGGCCGGGGTCGTAGAGGTGGTAGCGGTTCTTGCCGGCTTCCTTGGCCCGGTACATCGTCTGGTCGGCGTGGCGCAGCAGGGTGTCGGCGTCGGCGTCGTCGGCGGGGTAAAGGGTGGCGCCGATGCTGGCCGACACGCTGACCACAATGTCGCCAATTCTGACCGGCGCGCTGACTGTTTCCAGCACGCGCTCGAGGACCAGGCGGATTTCCCCGGTTTGGGCGAGGTCGGTGAACAGCAGGACGAACTCGTCGCCGCCCAGGCGGGCCACGGTGTCCTCGGCGCGCAGCACGCCCTTGAGGCGTTCGGTGATTTCGATCAGCAGGCGGTCGCCGGTGGCGTGCCCATGCCGGTCGTTGACCGGCTTGAAGCCGTCGAGGTCGAGGTAGCAGACCGCCAAGGCCTTGCCGCCGCGGCGGGTGCGGTTGATGGCCTGGCCTAGACGGTCGGCAAACAGGCGGCGGTTGGGTATGCCGGTCAGGGGGTCGTAATGGGCGATGCGGTCGAGTTCGGCCTCGTGCGCTTTGGCCAGGCTGATGTCGGAGAACACGCCGATGTAATGTTGCAACCGGCCCGCATCGTCGCGCACCACGGAGATGGCCAGCATCTCCGCATACACTTCGCCGGTTTTGCGCCGGTTCCAAATCTCGCCGCGCCAGAAATCCCGCGCCTGCAATGCCTGCCACATGTCGGCGTAGAATTCCTGCCCGTGGCGGCCCGATTTCAGCAGGGCGGGCGACTGGCCGAGGGCTTCCTCGCGCAGGTAGCCGGTGATGCGCGTAAAGGCGGGGTTGACGTCGATGATCACATTGTTGGTGTCGGCGATGATGAAGCCTTCGTAGCTGTTGGCGAAGACGCTGGCGGCCAGGCGCAGGCTGGCCTCGGTTTGCTTGCGCTCGCTGATGTCGCGCACCACGGCCAAAATCCGCTGGTGCTTGCCGATCGGCGCCAGCCGCAGGCTGACTTCGACCCAGAACAGGCGGCCGCCGCGGGCGCGCGCCAGCCAGTCGAAGGTTTGCGGCCCTTCGGTGCGCGCCAGGCGGATCTTCTCGGCCGCCTCGGCATGGGAGTAGGGCGGCGCGCCGGCGCTGAAGGCTTCCACGTAGCCGACGGCGAGCGCCTCGCCGGGGGTGTAGCCGTACATCTCGCACAGGCGGCGGTTGAAATCAAGGATGCGGCCTGTTTCGGCGTCATGGATGACAATCGCGTCGCTGACCGAGTCGAAGATTTCGCGGAAGCGGCTCTCGCTTTCGGCGAGCTTGTGTTCGGCGCGCTTGCGCTCGGTGATGTCGCGCGCGGCGGTGTAGATCAGCGCTTCCTTGGGCTGGGCCTGCCACTCCAGCCAGCGGTAGGAGCCGTCCTTGTGCCGGTAGCGGTTGGTGAAATTGAGGACGGGTTGCTGGATGGACAAGAGCCAGGCGGCGTCTGTCGCCTGCGCGTCGTCCGGGTGCACGAAGTCCATGAAGTGCCGCTCCTCCAGTTCGGACAGCTCGTACCCCAGGGTTTGCGGCCAGGCTGGATTGAGCTTGCGGAAATGGCCTTGGCTGTCGAAGATGGCAAACAAGTCCAAGGCCGTATTGAAGTAGCTGTCCAACTCCTCGGTTTTTATTTGCAAGGCCGCCTCGGCCTGTTGGCGGGTGTGCGTGCGTATCTTGTTGCTGAGAATCAGCGCCGCGTGGCTGAAAAAGATTGGCAGGTAGACGCGAAGATGCTCGCTGCAGAGCAGAAGGTTTTCCAGTTTGATGACGCCGACCAACTCTTGTCCCACCAACAGCGGGAACACCCAGATCCAGGCGCCGGGCGTGAAATCGCCCTGCACCAGGTTCTCCCCCGCATCGGTGGGGAGTTCGATGAACGCGCGGCGTTCGGCGGCCTGGGCGGCCAACTGATCGTCAATGGCGGCCACCACCTTGTTCCCGCCGAAGAAGTCGGTGTAGTGCAATTCCGCCCCGATCCAGTAGTAGAGCTTGATGTTGGTGCCGCCGATGCCCTCCATAATGCTGAGGAGCATCAGGCGCACCATGTCTTCCAAGCCCGGCAAGGGGTTGAGCTGCTCCATCAGGCGGATAATCAATTGGAGATAGGATTTCTCCTCGGCCAGCTTGTTGACACGGGCCAACAGGCGGTCGACTTCCGGCCGGGCGTCCGGGGTGCCCGTGGCGGTCATGGCGGCGGCTGCGCCGGTTTCCTGTCCAGCGCCTCGGCCAGCACCGCCTCCAGGTGCGCAAGGTCGGCATCCGCCCAGGCCAGGGGCAGGTCCATGAAACGGGCGGCGGCCTCGGCTTCGGCGGTGAAATCGCTGGAGCAGGGGGTGCGGATGGCGAGCAGGTACTTGTGGCTGCTGTGGAAAATCTCGCGCACCACGGCCAGGTTCGTGCCGAAGGCGGCGGTGATCATCGGTTCCCACGTCAGCGCCCAGTCTTCCAGCAGAAAATAAGCCCCTTGCTCCAGCTCGGCCATGAAGCGCGGATAGCCCAGCAGCATGACGATGCAGTTCTGCCCCTCGGTGCGCAAGGTATGGTGCTTGCGGAGGATTTTGTCCATCGAGGGATGGCAGCAGCCATAGAACACGATGGCCTCCCGGTCTTGCGCTTCCACGGCGTCCAGGGCGCCGTCGAGCTGGCTGGACAGTTTTTCCAGATAGTTGTGCAGGGCCGAGGCGAGGAAACGGGTCTCCAGGCGCCAGCCGTTTTTGTGGATCAGGCTATCCACTTCCTTGCGCAGGATGCCGCAGCCAACCAGCACCGTTGGCTTCTCCGCCGCGACGACCGGGGGTGTTTTGTCGCTCATGACTATCTCCCATAGGCAAACGCTGCTTCCAGCATGGCGCGGATGTTGGCTTCCGGTATGGCCTGGGGCATGACGCCGGTGCCGAACAGGAAATGGCCGCCCGGCGCGCCGATTTCGCAGATGCGCCGCGCCTCGGCGCGGGTCTGCTCCGGCGTCCAGTGGATCATCTTGATGTCGTCGATGACTCCGCAGGTCAGGCCGCGCGGCCCGACAATGCTCTTGGCCTCGGCGAGGTCGGCCTGGGGGCTGAGGTAATGCAGATAGATGCCCAGCTCCTCCATGACTTGCCCGATCACATTGTTGAAGGGGGCCATACCGCAATAATAGACTATGCCGTCCACGCCGCCCGGCGCGAGATCCCGCTTCATCCAGGGCATGGCGAACTCGCGGAAGCGTTTCATGCCGCTGAAGTAGGTCGAGCCGAAAGGCGTGGAATAAAGCAGCACGTCCGCGCCGGCGGCGCGGTAGGCGGCGGCCTCCTTTTGGACAAAATCGCAACATTTGCGCAGCAATTCGTCGCGCACGTCGGGCGGGCCCATCGTCAGCAACTCCATCCATTTGTCCATGCCCATCAAGAGGGCGGGCAAGGTGGTGGAGGCGGTCAAATAGGCGCAGATGGGATGGGTGCCGCCCACTTCCTCCCGCAGTATCTTCAGGCACGTGGCGGTTTCCGCCCAGGCCGGGTGGGCGGTGAGGTCGTCAGGCACCTGAAGCTTGGCGACGTCGTCGTAGTCTTGGATCACGAAATGGGCCACGTTGGGCGCGCCGTTTTCGGCGTAGAGGATTTCCCTGCACCCCAGCAGCTCGGCCTCCTTGCCGACATAGAACAGGCTCCAGACGTTGTCGTAGCCGTAGCGCGCCCGCATGCGGAGCTGACCCTCGGCGACCTGTTCGCCCTTGGCGTAGTAGGCTTGCTGGGACAGGCCCAGTTCACGCGCGCCCTGGTCCAGCAAGTTGCAGAACACGGGGATGCGCGGGGCGGGTTGGCCGCTGATGGCGGCGTTTAAAATGTCCAAGGGCGTCATGGCCGTTTTACCTCCTGGATGAGATCGACAATCACCTTGCCGGCGCTGATGCCGTCCGCGGCCCAGGCGTCGGCGCCCACCGCTTTGTACAGCTCGCCGTCGAAGCGGTAGGGCGCGCCGCCCACCACGATCTTGATTCTGCGCTCCAGACCCCGCTCGCGCAGGATCGCCCGCACTTTGACGCAGCCCTCCTCGCCCATCGCGGTATGCGCCATCATCGAGGAAATGCCAATGACCTGGGCGTCATGCGCGAGCGCCGCGTCGACGAATTGCTCCGCCTTCACGTTCACCCCCAAATCGACCACCCCCACCATCAGCGCCTTCAAGCAGCCGATGACGATGCGCTTGCCCAGCGAGTGCAGGTCGCCATGGGAGGTTCCGACCACCACCCGCCCGATGGTTTCCGGCGGGTTTTTGAACTTCTCCAGCATTTTCTCGGTGACTTCGGCGGCGATCTGCGCGGTCATGAAGTGCTGGGCGAGGTTGGCGTCCGGGTCTTGGGTGACGCGCGCCATCATCTCCTCGGTCGCCGGGATCACCACCTTGAACACGATGTCCTCCGCCGTCGCGCCGTCGGCCAAGGCGCGGTTGACCACCGCGAAGGCGGCGTCCCTGTCGGTTTCGAACACGGCTTCGTTGTAGGCGTTGATGGTGTCGTGAAACATGGGTTCGGCTCGGTCAGTGGTTTATTGCGATGGGGCACAAGCGTAAGCACTGAATATAGCGGTCTTCATAGCCCGGTCTGTAGGAAAGGTTGATGAGGCGGGTGCGCCCGGCCAGTTCGGAGAGCAGGCGGGGGCCGTCCGCCGTCAATAAAGCCTGCTCGCAGCCGGCCAGCGCCGCATTGGCGTGCAACTCGACGCCGGCGGCGTCCATGGCCGGCAGCAGCCCTATCTGCTGGGCATGGCCTATGTCCAAAGTATGGCCGAAAGCGCCGCAAATGCACAGCCGCTTGACGCCGCGCCAATCCAGGCCGGCCAATGCCAACAGTTCCGCCATCGCCGCGGCGGCCGCCGCCTTGGCCCGCTGCAAGGCGTCCACGTCGCCGCCTGTGATCGCGGTGCGCGGATTGCCCGGCTCCAGGGCGTGGCCTGCGCCGCCCGGCGGCGTGGCGAAGCGTCCCGAGGGTTTCAGCAGGCCAGCCTCCAGCAGCACGGCAATGGCATCGACCAGGCCCGAACCGCAAAAGCCCCGGGCCGGGCCGCCGCCGATGGTTTCGCAGGCAAACGTCCCCGCCTGCCGGACGACGCGGAAGACCGCGCCCGGTTCGGCGGCCATGCCGTGGCGGATGCCGACGCATTCGAAGGCCGGCCCGCCGGGCACGGACGATGCGTACAGGTTCTCGCCGTCCCACAGGGCGATTTCGATGTTGGTGCCCACGTCCAGCAGCAGCGACCCCGGCGGCCCCTCGGCCAAGCGGGTGGCGAGCAGGCCGGCCGACAAGTCGGAGCCGACGAATCCGGCCACCGGGTCGGCCACGATGATCTCCGCGTTGGGCAAGCGCCATGGCAAGCGCCAGGCCGGCGGGTCGAGGGGGCGGCAGTCGATGGCGCTTTGCCAATTCACAGGATCCAGCAGGCTTGCGCCGCCTCGCGCGGTCAGCAAGGCCAGCATGGCGGTGTTGCCTACGACGATGAGCTGGCCGATTTCCGCCAGCATGGGGCTGACTTCCCCCACATCCCGCGCCAACATGTCGCGCAGCGCCCGGAGGATGGCGGAGCGCGCCGCCCGGGCCAGTTCCCCGGCGTGTTCCGGGCGGGACGCCGCGGCATGGAGCCGGTTCAACACGTCGGCGCCATAATCGCCCTGGGGATTCGGCCCCTGCCGGGTGGCGATGCGGCGGCCCCGCTGGCGATCCCACAGGGCCACCCGGATGTGGGTGGTGCCCAGATCCACCGCCACCCCGAAAACATGCCGCTCCAGTGCCGGCAGGCCCCCTCGCAGGGGAACGAGAGACTCCAAAGGAATGCTTTTCCACGGGGAAGGGCGGGCCGGGCGGTCGACCAGGATTTCCACGTCGCCCCGGGGCCGCAGTTGGCAGGACAGGCGCAAACCCTGGCCACGCTGCTCGGCTGTCAGTTTTTGGTATTCCGCCAAGGTGGCCGGGTTGGCCTCGCCGCCAAGCAGCCGCACGACGCACGCGCCGCAAGAGCCGACGCCGCCGCAGGCCGCGCGCACCCGCACGGTGGTGGCGTCTAGCGCTTCACGCACTGACCGCCCCTCCTGGACGCTCAGGCGGTACTCGCCGGAGGGCGAGCGCACCAGCAAATTGGACGGGTTCAACGGGCAATCTCCACGCGGACAGTTTCGGTTGATCGGATTATAGGCCAGATTGGCGGGTTCGTTTTCCGCGCGGGCCAAGCCCGCGGTTATGGGCTAGAATAGCCCGCTTTATTTCCGAATCGGCGGGTTTCCCTATGGCCATCGCGCAATTCCTCCGACGCCCCCGGCCTTTGCTCATGGGCATTCTCAACGTGACGCCTGACAGTTTTTCCGACGGAGGGCGTTTTCTCGACCCCGACCGCGCCTTGCGCCACGCCAGGGAGATGGTGGGGCAGGGGGCCGATATCATTGACGTGGGCGGGGAGTCGACCCGGCCGGGCTCCGCGCCGGTCGGCGCGGCGGAACAGATCGCCCGCGTCGTCCCGGTGATCGCGGCCTTGCGGGCCGGGCTTCCCGGCGCGACGCTGATCAGCATCGACACCACCCAGGCCGACGTGGCGGCGGTGGCATTGTCCGCCGGGGCCGATTTCATCAACGATGTCTCGGCGGGGCGGGACGACCCCGCCATGCTCGGCTTGGCGGCGCGGCGTGGCGCGCCCATTGTCTTGATGCACATGCAAGGGACGCCCCAGACCATGCAAGACGCCCCCCGTTATGAAGACGTGGTGGATGAGGTGCTGGGCTTCTTGCTGGAGCGGACGGCGGCGGCGCAAGCGGCGGGGGTGGCTGCCGGCAACATTATTCTCGACCCGGGTATAGGCTTCGGCAAAAGCAAAGAGGATAATCTATTGCTGATGGCGAACCTCCAGCGTTTCGCCGCCGCCGGCTATGTCACGTTGCTGGGTGCCAGCCGCAAGCGCTTCATGGGCGCGGTCTGCCATGAAACCCGTCCGCGCGAGTTGGTCGCCGCCACCGTGGCGACCACGGCCTTGGGGGTGATGGCGGGGATCAACCTCTTCCGGGTGCATGACGTGCGCGAAAACCGCCAGGCGGCCGACGTGGCCTACGCCATCAAGACGGCCGGCGCTTAACCAGGGTATCGCCGCCCCTCAATAGAACACCGATCTTTGCCATGAATATTCCGCGCCTATCAATCCTTTTGCTGTCACTGTCGCTGGTCGGCTGCGCCGACCACAAGCCGCCGGCTTCGAAGCCCCAGCCGCCGCAGCCCCCCGTTCCGCATTACCCGGCTGAGCCGCGCACTTCGCTGCCGGGATACTACTCGGCCTCCCGGGTCAGCGGCGATTTCGCGGGCTATCCGGCGCTCGACGAATTCATCGCGCGCATGGAGGCCAGCCACGGCATCCCCCGCGCCTACCTTAACGGCTTGTTTTCGCAGGCCCGCCGCAAGCAGTGGACACTGGATTACATGAACCGGCTGGGCGGGCCGACCGGCACGCCGCCGCGCCCTGGCGCATGGTCGAAGTACCGTGCCCAGTTCCTGGACGATCTGCACATCGACAGCGGCGTGGCGTTCTGGCGCCAGCACGCCCATTCGTTGCGGCAGGCCAGCGAGCGCTACGGGGTGCCGCCGGAGTATGTCCTCGGCATCATGGGGGTGGAGACTATTTACGGGCGCAACCTGGGCAAAGACCGGGTGTTCGACGCGCTGACCACGCTGGCGTTCGATTATCCGCGCCGGGGGCCTTATTTCACCGAGGAGCTGGAGAGCTTCCTGGTGATGGCGCAGACCGAGGGGCTAGACCCCTTGCAGCCGCGGGGCTCGTTCGCCGGTGCCATGGGCCTGGGGCAATTCATGCCCGGCAGCTTTTTGAAATGGGCGGTGGACCACAATGGCGACGGGCGGCGCGACCTGTGGCATCCCGAAGACGCCATCGGCTGCATCGCCAATTATTTCCACCAGCACGGCTGGCATACCGGCGAGGCGGTCGTCGTGCCGGCGCTGACGCAAGGCGTGGTCGGCCTGCAGGCCGGCTACGACAAGCAGTATTCCCTGTCCGAACTGTCCGCGGTGGGCGTCCATCCCGAAGGCCAGGTGCCTCCCGGCCAAAAGCCCAGCCTGCTGCTGCTGCGGGGCAACAGCGGCGACCAATACTGGCTGGGCTTGAACAATTTCTTTGTCATCACCCGCTACAACCACAGCACCCATTACGCGATGGCGGTGCATGAGCTGGGCCAGGCGATCAAGCGGCGCTATCTGGGCGGCGGCGTGGCCAGTGGGTATGAGCAATGAACCATGAACGGCCCTTCATGCCGTTAAGCGTGGCCGTCCTCACCGTCTCCGACACGCGGACGGAGGCGGACGACACCTCGGGGCAAACCCTGGTGCAGCGCCTGGCCGAGGCCGGGCACCGCCTGGCGGACAAGCGCATCGTGCCGGACGACATTTACCGCGTCCGCGCCGTGGTGTCGCAGTGGATCGCCGACCCCGGCGTGCAAGTGGTCGTCACCACCGGCGGCACCGGCGTGACCGGGCGCGACGGCACGCCGGAGGCGGTGAAAGTGCTGCTCGACAAGACCCTGGAAGGTTTCGGCGAGACCTTCCGCGCCATTTCCTACCAGGAAATCGGCACCTCCACGATGCAGTCGCGCGCGCTGGCCGGCGTCGCCAACGGCACCTATATTTTCTGCCTGCCGGGCTCTTCCGGGGCATGCCGCACTGGCTGGGACAAGCTGATCCGCGAGCAGCTCGACTACCGCACCCGGCCTTGCAACCTGGCGGAGTTGATGCCGCGCCTCAAGGAGTGAGCGCCGGTTTCCGACGGGGCGGGCTGGCCGTCCCTTTTTCCTAAATCCAAGGCCCGCCGGGGGACACGCCCATGATCCAGCTCCTTTTCGCCGCCGCCTTCTTTCTGGGCCTGCATTTTGGCGTCGCCGGCACCTCCCTGCGCCCGCGCCTGATTGCGAGGCTGGGCGTCAAAACCTACCACGCCGGCTTCGGCGCGCTGTCCCTGCTGGGCCTGTTCTGGCTGTTGCACGCCTACCGCGGCGCGGGCTATGTGGAAACCTGGGGGCCGTTGGCCTGGTTCAAGCCGGTCGCGGCGGCGCTGATGCTGGCGGCGTTCCTATTGGCGGTTATAGGTGCCCTGTCCCGCGACGCCATCCGGCCCGGCGAGCCCGAGCCGGCCGCGGGCGTCCAGCGCGTCACCCGCCATCCGGTGCTGTGCGGTCTGGCCTTGTGGGCTGCGGTCCATGTGCTGGCCAATGGCGACCTGGCCGCGTTGATCCTGTTCGGCGCTTTGCTGGTGCTGGTCGTCGGCGGCGGGCGTTCGGTGGCCGCCAAGCGCCGCGAAAAGCTGGGGCCGGCCTGGCCGGCCTACGCCGCCGCCACCTCCGTCGTTCCTTTCCTGGCGATTGTGCAAGGCCGCAACCGCTTGGCTTGGCGGGAGCTGAAGGGCTGGCAGGCGGTGTTGGCCTTGCTGTTGTATGCCACCGTGATGCACTTCCATCTGCGATTGTTTGGGGTTTCGCCTTTGCTGTAGTCTTGGCGAAAACTGAGGGGGGGGGCGTCCTGGCATGGATTCCGCCCCGGATTCACACGGATAGACAGGGGACGCCATGACCGCCCAGATATTCATCAGCTACGCCCACGCCGACGATCAATTGCTGGATGAGGGAACATTCGGCTGGGTGACTTATTTCGTCGATAAATTGCAAAAAGCCATCGGGATGCAGCCCGGCGGCAGCCAGGTCAATTGCTGGATGGATCATCAACTTGAAGAGCAGCGGGCGGTGGACGAGACCTTGCGCCAAAGCATCCGGGGCAGCCGGTGCATCCTCGCGTTTATGTCGCCGCGCTATCTGGAATCGAAGTGGTGCCAGCAGGAAATGGCGACCTTCGTCGAACTGGTCGGTGGCGGGGCGGCTAATAACCGGGTGTTTCTGGTGGAACTGCTGCCGACTAAACGCACAGACTGGCACCCCGGCATCCAGGGCATCAGCGCAATAAAATTCTGGTCGGCAAGTCTGGCGGAACCGGAACCTATGATTTTGGGCTGGCCGGTGCCTGACACGAAAGTCGACAAGCCCTATTGGCGCGAACTCAATCATCTGGCCAGCATCCTCGCCCGGCAAATTCAAAACCTGCCACCCATACCTGGCAATCCTCCCCCCGAACCCGTCCAGCCCCCTGCCACCGCCAAACTCGTCTGGGTCGCTGATCCCGCCGACGATGCGCTGGATTGCTGGGAAGCCTTGGCCGCGACGTTGCGCAGCCACGGCCACCGCGTATTGCCGCGGTTTCCCGGCGATTACCCCTATCATGACGAAACCCTCTATCGGCAAGCCCTCAATGCCGATTTGGCCCAGGCAGACAGCTTGGTGCAGTTGCTCGGCGGCTTTCCCGGCAGGAAACCAGTCTGGGCCGACGCCCGTTTCACCCAGCTTCAGGCCGACGCGGCCCAGGCCGAGGCGCGGCGGCGTTCCGTTGCCCGGCATACTTGGCGCAGGCCGGACATCGCGCTGGAAACCATCGCCGACCCCGCGTATCAAGCCCTGCTGGCCGGTGCGACGGCGGAGGCGTTCGAGGCGTTTTGCCGGCTGGTCGTCGATGGCCTGTCCCTGCCTCCCGCCGAGGCTCCCGCATCCGAACAACTCAGTGTCGTGGTCAACGCCGACACGCCCGACCGCGAACTGGGCAAACAGGCGCAGGCGGCGTTGGACGCGCTTGAAGTCGTCGCCACATTGGCGGCAGAACCCTCACCGAACCAGCCGCCGGCGCAATATCGCCAGCACCTGGAAGAGCAATTGCAGTACAGCGACGGTGTGCTGATCGTCTACGGCCTCGCTCCGCCGAGTTGGGTGCAATCGCAACATGCCTGGGCCCACAAAGTGTTGGCCCGCTGCCGTAAAGGCGTCTGGGGCGCGTTGCTGGACGGCCCGCCGGAAGACAAGCTCGACCACGGCCTCAGCCAACGCAGTTTGATGCTGCTGGACTGCCGCCAAGGCTTACGCCCCGACCCGCTGAAGCGCTTCATCGACACGTTGCGCCGGGAGGTGGGCCGTGTTTGAATTCCGCGAAGTCGCCATGCCTTATCCGGGCCTGCGCCCGTTCGAGCCGCACGAGAGCGCCATCTTCTTTGGCCGCGAAGGCCACACCGACCGCCTGCTGGAAATCCTGCAACGCGAGCGCTTCCTTGCCGTCGTCGGCCCGTCCGGCTGCGGCAAATCCAGCCTGGTGCGCGCCGGCCTGCTGCCCGGCTTGGCTTCCGGGGCGCTAGGCACCGGCAGTGATTGGCGGCTCGCGCTACTGCGCCCCGGCGGCCAGCCCATGCTGGCGCTGGCCCAAGCCCTGCTTAGCCCGTATGGACTGGGCCGCGAACTGGTCGGCGAGGCACGGCTACCCAAGGACGCCGAAGATGTCACCGCCGACGTGGCCCTGGTGGCGGCGGAATTGCGCCGCGGCCCGGCGGCGCTGGCCGGGCTGGCGCAAACCGCCGCCGCCCGCAGGCCAGAAGGCGCGGCCCCGTTCAACCTGCTGGTGCTGGTCGACCAGTTCGAGGAATTGTTCACCTATGCCGAGACTCTAGGCGGTGCCGGCGAGTCGCAAGAGTTTGTCGATTTGCTGCTGGCAGCCCGCGCCGCTTGCCTGGATGGTTCCAGCGTCCGGAGTGCGAAGCCCGCTTTGCCAGAAACAGCGGAAGACACCGAGGCTTTAAACGCCAGCCTCCCTTGTCGCGTCTATGTCGCGCTGACCATGCGCACCGATTTCCTTGGGTCTTGCGTGCGCTTTCTCGAACTGCCGGAGGCCATCAACCGCGCCCAGTACCTAACGCCCCGCCTCAACCCGCAAGAACTGGCAAGCGCGATCACCGGCCCGGCGCAAGTCTTCGGCGGCGAGGTGGACGCCGGTCTGGTGGACGGCTTGGTCGAGAGCATCCGCCACGACTCCGACCAACTGCCGATCTTGCAACACGCCCTGGCACGGATGTGGCGGGTCGCGGCAGCGGCGAACCCCGACGCGCCGGTGATCGACGCCAGTTGCGCCGAAGCCGTGGGCGGCGTGGCCGGGGCACTGAACCGCCATGCCTACGAAGTGCTGGCCGCGTTGACGCCTGAGCAGCAAATTTTGGCGGAAGCGCTGTTCCGTGCCATCACCGAACGCCGCGAGGGCGGGCAGGATGTGCGGCGTCCGCAAAGCCTGGCTGCGATTGCCGGCTGGGCCGGGGTCGCGGTGGAAGATTTGAAGCCGGTGATTGAGGTGTTCGCCGCGTCGGAAGTCAGCTTTCTGCATTATGGCCGCGAACTGGCCGACAGCAGCGTCATTGACCTGACCCACGAAGCCTTGATCCGCCAATGGGAGATGTTAAAGCAATGGGTGGCGAGCGAAGGCCAGCGCGGCCAAGGCTACGGGCGCTGGACGCGCCGTGCCGCCGAATACCGCGAAGGCGGCGGGCTGCTGGCCGGCGGCGAATTGGCGCGGGCTTTGGATTGGTGGAATCCGACGGAACCGGAAGAGCCCGTCATTCCGGCAGGGATGCCGGAATCCAGGCACACGGATGTGAGTCTGCAAATTCGCACTGCGCTGGAATCAAGCCCTGGCGCAAACGGCAAGTTACCGTCCATGGCACTGGATTCCGGCATCCCTGCCGGTATGACGGTATCTTGTGGCCCAGGCGTTCCAGATGACAGCGAAAGCTGCGCGTGGGAGCCCAAAGAAGCCTGGGTCAAGCGCTATAGCGAAGCGCAAGACGCGGAGCGGCATGAAGAATTCGAGCATCTGCGCCGGTTTTTGATCAATAGCCGCAACGAAGAGCAACGCAGGCGCGAGCGCGAGCTTAAACAAAAGCAATTGGAGGAGCAAGCTGAAGCCGAGCGGCGGCGGGCGGAGAAGGAACGCCAATTGGCGAGTGCGGCCCGCGCCAGTGCCAACCGCGCCGGGTGGCTGGCCAAGATCGTGGCGATGGTGGCGCTGTTGGCCATCGGCCTGGCGGGTGCTGCCTTCGCCTTCAAGCGTCAGGCCCAAAGCGCCGAAAAACAGGCCGTGACCGCTGAGAAGCAAGTTACCGCCAGCCTGTTTGAGTCGCAATTGACCCATGGCAGTTTGCTGGCGCGGCTGGAAGACTGTGCCGAAGCGCTCCGGGTGTTGGCGGAAAGCAACCATTTGGATAAGGAAATTCCTGCAAGCCGCCGCCATACCCGCAACCTGGTGGCAGGGTATGCGGAGATGATGGGAGGCCGTACCGAACAAGTGTACAAGGGGGCGGGCGCAGCGCTGTCGGGCGGGGTGGCGATCAGCCCGGATGGCAAGCTGCTGGCTGTCGCTGGGCAGCGAGGAACCTTGGTGCTATTCGATGCCGACAGCGGGAAACTGTTGCGGCGATTGGAGGGGCATGATCCGCAAGTTGACGGGGGTGGTGTAAACTCCGTGGTGTTCGATCCTCGGGGCCGCTGGCTGTTCAGTGGCGGTGACGATAGCCGCATCATCCGCTGGTCGCTGCCCGATGGAAACAAGCTGGACGAATGGCATGCACCGGACTCGATCTATGCCTTAGGCCTCAGCCCGGACGGAGAGATTCTTGCCAGCGGCGGCAAGGATAAGCTGATCACCCTTTGGATTGCGAACAACGGGAAAAAGATACGGGTGTTGGCGGGGCACGCCGAGAGTATTGCCATACCCAACGGCCTGGCTTTTTCACCGGATGGCAGCCGCGTAGCCAGCGCTTCCTATGACAAGACGGCCCGCATTTGGGATTGGCGGAGAGGCAAACTCTTGCACACCCTCCAAGGCCATAAGGACCGGGTTCAAGCGGTTGCGTTCAGTCCTGACGGCGAACAGCTTGCCACCGCGAGCACCGACAACCAGGTAATCTTCTGGGACGCCAAAACAGGTCGCCTGCTACGGACATTGCGCGGCCATCAAAACACCGTCTTCGGCCTCGCTTTCAACGCCAACCAACTCCTTTCCGCGTCCCGCGACAAAACTCTGCGTCTGTGGGACGTGGCGAGCGGTATCACCCGACGCATCTACCAGGGTCACGAGGCCGGTCTGTGGTCGGTGGCGATGCGCGGCGAGCGGATCTACACTGCCGCTGATGACGCCACGGTGCGGCGCTGGACGCTGGCCACGCCGCAACAATGGTTGTGGGAGACGGGCGGAACGCCAAAAGCGGCGGCGGTTTCGCCCGCTGGAACTATGGTGGCGGTGGGCATGGGAGACGGTAGCTTGCGTCTGCATAGCCTGCCGGACGGCAAGCCTTTAGCCGAACAGACTAAAGCCCACGATGCTGGCGAGATCAACCGCATCGTGTTCAACGGCGACGGCAGTTTGCTGGCGACGGCAGGGATGGACGGCAAAGTCAAGCTATGGCGGGTGGAATCGGAGGGGCAGCGCCTGATCCTGTTGCGCACCCTGGTGGGGCATAAAGATGCAGTCTACGCCGTCGCGTTCTCCCCTGACGGTAGCCGTCTCGCCACGGCCAGCTATGACGGCCAGATCGGCTTATTCGACGCGGCCAGCGGCCAGGGACATTTGTTCCCCGCCCATGAGGGCAGGGTCACAAGTATCGCTTTTAGCCCAGATGGCAAGCACTTGCTGAGTGCCGGGTTTGAAGACCGCCGCTTGCGGCTGTGGAATCTGGATGACTTTAGCCGCCCGCCCGAGGAAATCGCACGAGCCCAAGACATGCTGCTCTGGGCCAGCTTCAGCCCCGGTGGCCGCGAAATTGCCGCCGTGGGACGGGAAATAGTAGTTTCACTCTACGACCTCGCCCAGTCTGACGCGCCACGCCGCCTAGTGGGCCACGAGCAGACGGTCTTTCGCGCCGTATACAGCCCCGACGGCCGCCAACTCGCCACGGTAAGCGCGGATATGACCGTCCGCCTGTGGGATCTGGACAGCCAGCGTTTGCTGTTCACGCTGCGCCTGCCAACGAAAATGCAATACCCTAGCCCGCTGTGGGACTTCGACTTCCGTTGCACCGCCGCAGGCGACTGTTGGATCGCCGTGCCGCTGACCGTGGGCCGCGTGGCGCTGTACCGCCTGCCCTACGAGCGCCCGCCGGCCACGCCCGCCCCGGCGGCGACTGAATAAGCGGAGTGCAAGGCTTGCCTTGCCAGGGATTTGCGGATTTACGCAAGGCCAGCCTCGCACTTCATGCCCTGCGACCTTTCAGTCGAAGGGCTGACATATTTTGGGATTTGGAGTGAATGGGAATTGCCGGGCTTGCCGGAAGGCGCTTGCGCCGCGCGCCAAATCGTGATACCTCTACAGGGCCTTCGGCTCAAAATCCCTTGTTATTCCTTGATAAAACAAGGGTTTTCCGCCGATTCAATAGCCGGTTTCCAGGGCTGTTCCAGCCTGGAAACCCGCTCGTCCAAGCTCTCCCAAGTCGAGGTCGTCAGATGAACTCCCCCCATCCCAGACTCATGCAATCCTGCTTGCTGCTCGCCTGCCTGGCCAGCGCGTCGGCGGGTGCCACCACGGTCAGCCAGCTTCAGGCGGACGCAAGCTACAACACGCCCGGCTTTGGCTCCAACACGCTGGGGCCGTCGATAGGCACAGGCCCCACCGCGAATGTGGACATCCTGCATTTCGACACCGACGGTTTTGGCAACAGCGTGGGCATCCACACTTACGCGGACACCCC
>Ga0265327_10000880_pt1 | contig 44402 bp, 35 predicted proteins | sample 41621metaG_FD_202089 | JGI IMG/M metagenome (GOLD analysis project Ga0265327, IMG submission 202089) | Rhizosphere microbial communities from Carex aquatilis grown in University of Washington, Seatle, WA, United States - 4-16-21 metaG | ecosystem: Host-associated > Plants > Roots > Rhizosphere... | reverse complement strand
CGCCAGTTCAAGGGCTCGATCTCCGCCGAACACGGCATCGGCACCGAGAAGAAGAAGTACCTCGGCTATTCGCGGAGCGAGACTGAGCTCGGCCTGATGAAGGCGCTGAAGGACACCCTCGATCCCAAGGGCATCCTCAATCCGGGCAAGGTGCTGCTGGCCTAGACTTCACGGCTGTTGGACCGATCCCGGTCAGACCTCCAGCCGTCAGGCAGACGTCCTCGAAACGCGCGAAGCTGTTCGACGAGCTGCTTGCGGTCGGCCTTGGGCGAGCTGTCCGGCTCTGAGGGACAAGCTTCTCGGCGTTCCATGATGTCCCTCTCTTCGATCGCCCCTCCGCTCGAATTAGCTCTATACGAAATGCTCTTCCTGCCACAGATTGGGGCTCGAACGGCGTTCGGGGCGGGGGCTGGCATACGTTCTCTTCGACAGGATTACTGAAGACCGCCCGCGTCGATGTCGCGGCGCCTGCGTCCCGACGGGTCTAGAAATCGAACTGAAGTCAAAAACGTACGGTCAGATCGGCACGATCAGAACCACATAAGAAAATCTGGGAGGTTCCACTGAGCACTTCATCCGCCGCCGCAGGCAGCAAACCCGGCGCCTGGGACGTTTCGTACGAATGGAAGGCGGTCGCCCTCTTGGCCGTGTCCTTCGGCCTGGTGGGACTGGATCGCATGATCCTGCCCCCCCTGTTCCCGACCATGATGGGCGACCTGCACATGAACCTGCAGGACCTGGGCAACCTGGTCGGCATCCTCGGCATATGCTGGGGCGTCTCCGCCGCCCTCATGGGCGGACTTTCGGACCGCCTCGGCCGCCGCAAGGTGCTGGTGCCCGCCATCGTGATCTTCTCGCTGCTGTCCTGGCTGTCGGGCGTGGCCACGGGCCTTGTGAGCCTGCTGCTGATCCGCGCGATCATGGGCGTTTCCGAAGGCGCTGTAGCGTCGACCGGCGTGGCCATCTGCACCGAGGCTTCCTATCCGCCGCGGCGGGGCATCAACCAGGGCATCTTCCAGTGCTGCTTCGCCCTTCTCGGGGGTGCGCTGGCGCCGATCATCGCGACCCAGATGCTGTCCTTCACCAGCTGGCGCATGGTGTTCCTGCTGACGGGCATCCCAGGGCTGCTCGTCGCCATCATCGTCTGGCGTGTCATCCGTGAGCCCGCCACCATCGCAGCCCCCAAGGCGGACGCTGCGCCCCGGGCGTCGTTCAAGCAGATCTTCCAGCACCGAAACGTCGCGTTGGGCATGATCACCCTGATCTGCGCCATGACCGGCGTGTTCGTCATGGGCGCGATGATCCCGGTCTATCTGCAGGGCTATCTGAAGCTCTCGCCGCAGAACATGGGCTTCGTCGCCTCTGCGGCAGGCTTCGGCGGCTTCCTCGGCCAGTTCAGCCTGCCGGCCATTTCCGACCTGATCGGGCGCAAGATGGCGATCCTGGGCGCCTTCATCCTGGCGTCGATCTTCCTGTTCGCCTTCTCCCAGACCGGGGCCGGCAACCTGCCCCTGCTGTTCGCGCTGCTGTTCGGCGCCTCGATGTTCAGCTTCGGCGCCCTCGCGGTGACCGCCGGTCCCCTCGCGGCCGAGGCGGCGCCTCTCGGCATGGTCGGGGCGGTGTCCGGCCTCGTGATCGGTGCGGGCGAGGTGTTCGGCGGCGGGGTGGCTCCGTCCATCGCCGGTGCCTTGGCTCAGAACTACGGCCTGCCTTATGTGCTGTACTTCGCCCTTGGCGGCCAAGTGCTGGGCATTGTGCTCGCCCTCTTCCTGCGTGAGACCGCGCCGCGCAAGACCGGCATCGACGAACGCGGATCAGCTCCAGCGGCCGCGATCGTCTAGATCGCCGGCTTGATCGGCCCTTCGGCCAGCCCCTGCACGAACTGTTCGACGTAGGGGTTGCCGGAGCGGTCGATCTCGGCCGCCGGGCCGCGCCAGACGATCACCCCGTCGTTGATCATGGCGATCTCGTCGCCGACAGTGCGGGCGGAGTCCAGGTCGTGGGTGATGGTCACGGCGGTGCAGCCGAGGCCCTTCACCTGCTCCAGGATCAGGGCGTTGATGGCCCGGGCGGTGATCGGGTCCAGCCCCGTGGTCGGCTCGTCGAAGAAGATCAGTTCGGGGTTGGCGGCCACGGCGCGGGCCAGGCCCACGCGCTTCTGCATGCCGCCCGACAGCTCGGAGGGATAGAGGTCGGCCACCGCCGGCCCCAGGCGCACCCGCTCCAGCGCCTCGGTAGCCCGCGCCTTGGCCTCCTTGCGCGAGACCTTGTCGGCGTTGATCAGGCGAAAGGCGACGTTCTCCCAGACGGTCAGGCTGTCGAACAGCGCCCCGCCCTGGAACAGCATGCCGAAGCCCGACGCCAGCTTGCGGCGGTCCTTGTCCCGCAGGGCGGTGACGTCGCGGCCGTCCACCAGCATCTTGCCGGCGTCGGCCTGCATCAATCCGGCGGCGATCTTGATGGTGACCGACTTGCCCTGGCCCGAGCCGCCGATGATCACCAGCGACTTGCCCGGCGCCACGTCGAGGTCCAGCCCCCGCAGCACCCGCTTGTCGCCGAACGCCTTGTAGACGCCCTGCCACTGCAATTTGGGAGTGGGCCCGCTCATTTGTGGGTGAAGGCCGAGGTCAGCAGATAGTCGGCGGCGAAGATCAGGATCGCCGCCGAGACCACCGCGTGCGTCGTCGCGCGGCCCACGCCCCGGGCGCCGCCGGAGGAATTGTAGCCGTGATAGCAGCCCATCAGGGCCACGATGAAGCCGAACACCGCCGCCTTGATCAGGCCCGAGACCACATCCCAGCTCTGCAGGAAGTCCCAGGTGTTCTTCACATAGACTGCGCCGTTGAAGTCCAGCGTCTTGGTCGCCACTACCCAGCCGCCGGCGATGCCGATGATGTCGGCCACCACCACCAACAGGGGCATGACGATCACCGTCGCCAGGAGGCGCGGCGCCACCAGGTAGCGGAACGGATCGGTCGACAGGGTCCTCATCGCGTCGATCTGCTCGGTGGCGCGCATGGCCCCGATCTCGGCGGCCATGGCGGCGGAGACGCGGCCGGCCAGCATCAGGGCCGCCAGCACCGGCCCGAGCTCGCGGGTGATCCCGAGGGCCACGATCTGCGGCATGATCTGCTCGGCGTTGAACCGTCCGCCGCCGGTGTAGATGTTCAAAGCCAGGGCCGCGCCGGTGAACACCGCGGTCAGGCCCACCACGGGTAGCGAAAAGTAGCCCACGCCCACCAGCTGGCGCCCGAGCTGGGCCGGGAACCAGGGCGGCGTCAGGATCGCCGCCACGCCGCGCACCCCGAACAGGGCCACGCGCCCGGCCATCCTGAACATGTCGAGGACGCTCTTCCCGACAGAGCGAACCGGCTGCAGGGCGAGGGGGACCTCAGCCAAGCGTCACGCTCCGGTCCCGGCCTTGGCGTCGGGCACGGACGGCGCGGGCGTGGCGCCGGAGCCTGGGGCCGCGCTGGCAGGGGCCTGGGGCCGCAGGAACTGGCCCACCAGGCCGAACAGGTCGACCGCCCCTTGCGTGTTCTCGATCTCCGAGCCGGCCTTCAGGCTGTCGGACGAGCCGCCCGGCTCGATCGTCACATGCTGGCCGCCGAGCAGTCCGTCGGAGGTGATCTTGGCCACCGAGTCGGCCGGCAGGGGCGTCTTGACGTCCAAGTCCAGCTTGACCACCGCCAGATAGGTCTTGGGATCGAGGCTGATGCTCGACACCGTGCCCACCTTCACGCCCGCCACGCTGACCACGGCGCCGGGAGCCAGCGCCCCGACCTGGCCGAACTTGGCCTGCACCCGATAGCCGTGGCCGCCGCCCTGGCCGCCCACCGTGAGGGAATAGGCGAGGAAGCCCGCCGCGGCGGCTATCACCACGGCGCCTACGGCCGTTTCAGCCCACTGCTCCTTGGCCATGTCCGCGTCCCCTGCCGCTCGCTACTTGCCGCGCCCGGCGGTCTGCTGCTGCACCTGCTTCTCCAGCTGGGCGATCAGAACGTCGATATTGCCTCCGGCGTTGTCCACGGTCGAGACGAAGTCCTGCTGCTGGGTTATCGCCAGCCAGATGCCTGCCACCTGTACGTCCACCACCTTCCAGCCGGAGCCCGAGCCCAGCACCCGCCAGGAGGCCTGAACCGGCTGGGTCAGCTTGCCCCCGGTGATGGTCGTGTTGACCACCACGTCCCCAGGCTTGCGCACCACCGAGCCGGTCACCTTCACGTTTTCCCCGTGATAGTCGCCGAGCCGCGTCTCGTAGACGTTCTGGGCGAACTCGCGGAACACCCTGGCGAAGCGGTCGCGCTGGGCCGGCGCGATGTTGCGCGCGTACTTGCCGAGCACGAAGTTGGTGATCCTGGGCACGTCGGCCAGCTCGTCGACGATGCCGCGGAAGGTGCGGATCTTGTCGGCGTTGGCCATGCTCTTGTCGTTGAGGATCGAGATGATCCGCTGCGCGCCGGTCTGCACGAACTGTTCGGCCCCCGCGTCGCGCGGAGCCTGGGCCAAAGCCGGGGCCGGAGCCATTGCGTTCAGCGGAGCGGTGACGCCGACGACGAGGGCCGCCGCCGCGGCGGCTCTAAGGGCGTTTGTCTTGATGGTCATGGTCACAGTCAGGGTTTGGCGGGAGGTGCTGTTTCAACGCCGAAATCGGGCAGATCCTTGACCTGGGCGGCCGGAGTCACGCCCTCGGCCTGCTGCACCTTGAACGCCCGGTTCTGGGCGAAGCCCGAGCGCAGGGTGGCGTAGGGATCCGTGAAGTCGCGGTTCAGGCCCTGGATCTGATCGTCGAGGTCGACTCGGGCCTGGAACACCTTCAGGCCGTCGTGCACCTGTCCAAAGGTGGTCCTGAGGTCGCCCAGGGTCCACGCGACCGGGTCGCCGAACGCATCCGCCAGCCGGCCGACGCCGTCGCGCAGGTCAGTGGCCCCGGCGAAGGGCACGAAGATGTAGGGGCCCGTGCCCACGCCCCAGCGGCCCAGGGTCTGGCCGAAGTCCGAATCATGGCCGGGCAGGCCGGTCTTGCCGGCGACGTCGATCAGCCCGCCGATGCCGACGGTGGAGTTGGCCACGAAGCGCACGGTAGTCTCGCCCGCCTTTTCAAAGCGCAGCTGCAGCACGTCGTTGGCGAAGGTCTTGGGTTCATCGAGGTTGTAGACCACGTTCTTGACCCCGGCCTGCAGAGGCTCGGGCGTCGCGGTGCGATAGACATGGATGACAGGCGCGAGCACGGTCCTGTCGACCGCCATGCTGAACTTGAACAGGGCGCGGTTCATGCCCTCCCAGGGATCGGGAATCTGGGCCACGGCGCCCTGTGGCGCCTGGGCGAAAGCCGATCCGGCCGACAGAACGACAAGGCCGAGTACGGCCGCGGCAGCCCTTGCGCCCGCGAATGCGCGGCGACGGCGAACCTGGTCTTCACCCCCGATTGGCAATTCCACCTGTTAGTCCCTGCTATGGCGAAACCGCTCGTGGCCCGCTCCCCCGCAGGAAAGTGGGGGCGCGGCGCGGCTCCGCAAGAGTTCGCTCCCGCTGGAGCCCAAGAAGCGCCGCCAGCGAGGATGAAATGCGACAGTCGTGCGACTCACTCGTCGCCTGTGTGCCGCCATCCGGCGATCAGATCAAGGACGGGTCTAACCGTGGACAGCCGATTGAATTTTGCTGCGGCGGCCAGGACACTCCTCGCCCAAGCGGGAGGCCGAATTGAGTCCCACCGACAGCACTGCCCAGCCCGACGTCGCGGAAGTTCGCCTGCAGCAGGCGTTCGACGCTCACCGGCAAGGCGCGCTTGACGAGGCCGAAGGGCTGTATCGCGCGGTCCTCGACCTGAGGGCGGGAGAAGTCCGCGCCTTGCGCAACCTCGGGGCGCTGGAGTTGCAGCGAGGCCGGCCGGCCGAGGCCCTGGCCTGGCTGGATTGGGCGCTCGCCGCACAGCCGGACCAGCCGGGCGTGCTCGGCAACCGCGCCGGGGCGCTGCGGGCCTTAGGGCGCGGTGAGGAGGCGCTGGAATCGGTCCGCAAGGCGCTGGCGCTCGACCCCGACTACCTCGACGGTCTCAACACCCTGGGCCTGCTGCTCACCGAACTTGGCCTGCCCGAGCACGCCATCACGCCGCTCGAACGAGCCCTCGAACGCGAGCCCGGCCAGCCGTTCTTCTGGAACAACCACGGCGTAGCCTTGTCCCGCCTGTCGCAGCCGGACCAGGCGCTCGTCAGCTTCGACCGGGCCCTGCAACTCGCGCCCGGCTACGTCGAGGCCCTATCCAACCGCGTCGGCGCCCTGCGCGCCCTCGGACGGCTAAAGGAGGCGCTGGCGGCCTGCGAACAGCTCCTCGCCGCCCACCCGGGCCACCTCGACGCCCTGGTCAACCGCGGCTGCATCCTGCGCGACCTCGGCCGGCCGACCGATGCCCTGGCCGTGTTCGAACGGGTCTGCGCCCTCGCCCCGGATCACGTTGAGGCGCATTGGAGCCTGGCCCTGCAGCTACTGGCCGCGGGGCGCTGGCAGGAAGGCTGGCCGCTGTTCGAGTGGCGCTGGCGGCGGTCGGATTTTCAGCCCCTCGCCGGCCGCTTCCCCAGCCCGCCCTGGCTCGGCGAGACGCCGCTGGCCGGCCGCATCCTCCTGCTGCACTACGAACAGGGCCTGGGCGACAGCCTGCAGATGCTGCGCTACCTGCCGCTGATCGCCGAGCAGGGCGCCCGGGTGGTGCTGGCTGTGCAACGGCCTCTGTTGCCCCTGGTCAGCGGCCTGCCTGGCGTGGCCCTCGCCATCACCGACGGCGATCCCCTGCCCCCTTACGACCTGCACTGCCCCCTGATGTCACTGCCCCTGGCCTTCGGCACGCGGCCTGACACGGTTCCCTGGCGCGGACCCTATCTGACGGCGGCGACTAACAAGGCCGAAGCTTGGGCGGCGCGTCTGCAATCCCTGGGGCGTCCGCGCGTCGGCCTCGCTTGGCAGGGCAACCCGCGGCAGCTGAACGACCGCAACCGCAGCCTGCCTCTCGCCGCGCTCGAACCCGTGCTCAAGACCGGCGCCGCCTTCGTCTCGCTGCAGAGGGATTACGCCCCCGGCGACCGCGAGCGGCTGGCCGGGCTGGACATTGTCGATGTCTCGGACGATCTGCACGACTTCGGCGAAACCGCGGCCATCATGTCCGGGCTCGACGCAGTGGTCTCGGTGGACACCTCGGTGGCGCATCTCGCCGGCGCCCTCGGCAAGCCGCTGCTGCTGCTCATCCCCTTCGCGCCGGATTTCCGCTGGGGCGAGACCGGTGACCGGACGCCCTGGTATCCCTCGGCCCAGGTCCTTCGTCAGACCGCGCCTGGCGACTGGTCGGGGCCACTGGCCCGGGCGGCCAAGGCGTTTCAGCCGGGATAGGTCGCCGTCAGCGAGGCTGAGCCGAGGCTGTTGAAGTGCACGTTGAACCCGACATAGGCGGGACTGACGTCGGCGCTGACGCCGATGGTCGGGACCTTGAGCGCGTGGACAGTGAAGATGTAGCGGTGCGGCGCGCCCGGCGGCGGCGCGGCCCCGCCGTATCCCGGCGGCCCGAAGTCGGTGCGGGTTTGCAAGGCGCCGGCCGGCAGGCCGCCCTTGCCGCTGCCTGCGCCCTCAGGCAGTTCTCTGACGTCGGCCGGAATATCGGCCACAACCCAATGCCACCAGCCCGATCCGGTCGGTGCGTCAGGGTCGTAGCAGGTGACCACGAAGCTCTGGATCCCCTCCGGAACGCCCTCCCACCGAAGCTGCGGCGACAAATTCGCGCCGGCGTGCCCCATGCCGTTGAAGACCTGGCCCTGGGGGAGAACGTCGCCCTCATTGAAAGCGGTGCTGGTCAGCCGGAAAGCCATGGGCGCTGCTCCTGGTGCGCGAGGGAGCGCGCAGAAAAGCCTGTTCCCGGCTGAAACGGAAGGCCCTTTTCCGCCCCGGACAACGCCGCGGCACGGACAACATTAAATATATTTAACTAATTGATTTTGTTGTGGAATTGTCGCTCGAAGGGGCGTTTTGTGACGTCAAGTGAATCGACGGTCTGGCCTTTGGGCGGCCGCCTGTTTCAGCCGGCGAGCCCCCCGTCCGGCCGCAACCCCTCGCGGCATGGACAGAGACCGCCAGGGTCCTCGACCCTGGCGGTTTTTCCATACCGATCGCCGCGCCTCCTCCATTGGTCGTCAACATTCAGAGGTCCTGCTTCCTCAGACTCCTAAACCTGATTCGAAGCCGATACGGACTAGTTTGCAAAACAGACTAGTCGGTGATAGACAGGTCGGCGCGGCGCTGCTCGCCGCCGAAAGGAGATCAAGATGAGTGTCGAATTCTCCAGCGATAGGCCGCGGCTGCATGGGCTGGACGCGGTGCGCGGCGCCGCCTTCCTGCTCACGGTGACATTCCACGCCGCGCTCAGTTTCCTGCCTGGCCCGCAGATCTGGGTCACGCGCGACACGCCCGACATGGGCATCGCCGGCTTCTTCGTCGTCAGCCACATGTCGCACATGCTGATCTTCTTCGTGCTCGCCGGCTTCTTCGCCCGCATGACCATCGAGCGGCGGGGCGTCGTCCCCTTCGTCAAGGACCGGCTCTTGCGCATCACCCTGCCCGGCATCGTGTTCTGGCCGTTCATCATCGCCGGCGTGATCGCCACCTTCATCTGGGGCGCGATCGCCATGCACGTGGCCGGCGTCACTTCCGCGCCGCCCCCGCCAGCCGGGTTCTCGGCGGGCGCCTTCCCGCTTACCCACCTGTGGTTCCTCTATGCCTTGACCCTGACCTACGCCGGCGCTGTGGTGTTCGTCGGCCTCGGCAAGCTGCTCGACCCCAAGGGGCGGATGCGGACGCGGGTCTATGATCCCGCGATGCGCCGGCTGGTCGCGAGTCGGCTGCTGGCGCCGGTGCTGGCGATCACGACGGCGCTGCTCTTCCTGTCCGCGCCGGACTGGCTGCCGACCATGGGCGTCCCGACGCCGGACCAAGGCTTCCTGCCCAATGTGATCGCGGCGCGGAGCTACGCCCTCGCCTTTCTGGTCGGCTGGCTGCTGCAACGCCAGCAAGAGCTGCTCGACATGATCCGCCGCGACTGGTTCGGCTATTGCCTGGCCGCGACCATCGCCAGCGTCCTGCTGCTGCTGCAGATCAAGCCGGCGCTGTTCTTCATGCCGGTGGGCCACTTCGCCCGCCCGGGCTTGATGGCGGCGCTCTACGCGGTCGCGGCATGGTGCTGGACCATCGGCCTGATCGGCGCGGGCCTGCGCTTCCTCAACGAAGAGCATCCGGTGGTGCGCTACGTCTCCGACGCCTCCTACTGGATCTACATCACCCACCTGCCGGTGGTGATGGGGGCGCAGGTGCTGGTCTATCGCCTGCAGGCGCCGGCGCTAGTCAAGTTCGGCATGGTCACGACCAGCTCTTTGCTTATCCTGTTCGCGAGCTATCACGTCCTTGTCCGGCATAGCTGGCTGGGCGCCTGGCTCAACGGACGCAAGGTCCCCTGGGGCAAGGCTCCGGGCGGCGCCAAACTGGAGGTAGCGGCGGCATGACGGATCCGACGGCGAACGCCGCGCGCGACGACCTGGCGTTCATCCGGGGCCTGGTCAGCGACGGTGGTCAAATCCAGTCCTCCGCGGGGGCGGGCCTGCTCGCCGGCGGCCTCTGCTACGGCGCCCAGTGCATCGCCCAGGGCCTGCTGATGAGTTTCCCAGCCCGCTTTCCCGGCCGGGAAATCCTCCAGCTGATCGCCGCCATCCTGCCGACCCTGGTGTTCCTGGTGCTGATCACGCGCATTTCGCTGCGGGCCCGGCGGGCGGTCACGGGCGGGGGAGCGGGCGCCGGCGTCGCCTCCCGCGCCCTCGGCGCCGCGTTCGGCTCGATGGGGTTGTCGGTCCTCGTGACGGGCACGGTGTTCGGCTATGTGGCGATCCGGGAACACAGCCTGACCATCTGGCTGTTCCATCCGATCATGGTCTGCGTCGCGCAAGGGATCGGCTGGTTCATGGCGTCCTCGATCCGGCGCCGCGGCTGGTACGCTTTGGTGGCGGCAGGCTGGTTCGTCACTGCCCTGCTGCTAACGGTGCTGATGGACAACATCGCCGGCTACGTCATCGTCATCGGCGCCGCGCTCCTGGGTCTGATGGCGCTTCCCGGCTGGGTGCTGTGGCGTTTGGCGCGCGTCGGCGGCTGAAGCGATGGGCGCCTTCGACATCGGCAAGATCGACGACGTGATTCATGGCCGCATGCGGCTGGGGATCATGGCCTATCTGGCCGACGCGGAGGTCGCCGACTTCAGCGAACTCAAGAAGATGCTCGATGCGACGCAAGGCAACCTGTCGGACCACCTGCGCAAGCTGGAGGACGCAGGCTTCATCACCATCGAAAAGAGCTTCCTCAACCGCAAGCCCCTCACCCGGGCCCGCATCACCGAGGCGGGGCGCCGAGCCTTTGCGACCTACCTGGAGGCGATCGCGAAACTGATCGAGAAATAGGCCGGCCGGCGGCCGGCTACCGCCCGACCTCGGCGCTGGCCGTCTTGATATCGGGCGCCTCCCACCCGCCGCCGATGGCGCGCACCAGGCGGATCGAAGCCTGGCTCCTGCGAGTCATCAGGTCGAAGGCCGCCTGCTCGGCCTGCAATGCGGCGGTCTGGGCGGTGACCACGTCCAGATAGCTGACCACCCCCCGTTGGAAGCGCTTGAGGGCCAGGGTCTGGGCCTCCTCGGCGGCCTGCACCGCCTGGGCCTGGTCGGCGGCCTCGGCGGCGAGGCGGTTCTCCAGCGAGAGCGCGTCCTCCACGTCCTGAAAGGCCTGCAGCACCTGGCCCTTGTAGGCGGCGGCGGCCTGGTCGTACTGCGCCTTGGCCACGTCCTCCTGGGCGTGACGGCGACCGGAGTCGAAGATCGTGAATAGCAGCTGCGGCCCGACGCCCCAGTAGCTGTTGGGCGCGGTCAGCAGATTGGGGCCGCCGGTGTTCTGGTAGCCCGCCGTTCCGTCGAGCGAGATCACCGGGAAGAAGGCGGCGCGGGCCACCCCGATCTCGGCGTTGGCAGCCGCCATGCGCCGCTCGGCCGCCGCGACGTCGGGGCGGCGCTGCAGCAGTTCGGAGGGCACCGTCGGAGGCGTGTTGGGCGCCGACACCGCCATCGCCTGAGGCGGCAGGTCGAAGGTCGAGGCGGGTTGCCCGGTCAGGCTGGCGATGGCGTGCTCCACCAGGGCGCGCCGGCTGGCGATATCCGAAGCCTGGGCCCGGGCCGTTTCGAGCAAGGTGCGCGAGCGGTCGACGTCGAGCTTGGATGACAGGCCGTCGGCATGGCGCTTGGCGATCAGGGCGTCGGTGTGCTGATAGGCCTTGACCGTCTGGTCGAGCAGACCGGCCTCGGCGTCCAGCCCCCGGAGCTGCACATAGTCGTCGGCCAGCTGGACCTCCATGCTCAGCCTGACCGAGGCCAGATCCCCGGCGCTGGCCTCCACATTGGCCTTCTGGGCCGCCACCTCGTTGCGCACCCGGCCCCACAGATCGACCTCGTAGTCGAGCTGCACGCCGATGCTGTCGTTGGCGTACTCGTCGGGCTGGTTGGAGCCGCGCAGCGGGCGGTTGTCCGACTGGCGGTTGCGGCTGACCGTACCGGTCGACCCGAGCCTGGGCCCCTCGGCCGAGCGGGCCACGCCGAGATAGCCCTGGGCGGCCTGATAGCGGGCCAGGGCCTGGGCCAGGGTCGGGTTGCCCTGCTCGACCTTGACCTCCAGACCGTCGAGCACGGGATCCTTGAACACCTTCCACCAACCGTCCCGCGGCAGGGCGTCGGCGGGTTGGGCCTGAGTCCAGCCCTTGTCCTCCTTGTACGAGGCGATCTGGGGCGGCGGCGGAGCGGCGTAGGGCGGCGCCAGCGAACAGGCCGCGGTGCTGGCGCAGAGCGCGATGGCGAGCAGGATTTCAGCCCTGCGCATGGCCGTCTCCAGCGGACGGCGCCACGCGCACCAGGTCGCCGTCTTCCAGCGAATCCGGCGGGGTGTCGATCACCCGGTCGCCCGGCCCGACCCCGCCGTTTAGCTCAACCTGGGCGCCGAGGTCGCGCGCCACCGACGCCTTGTGCAGGTGAGCGCGGCCGTCGGGGGTGACGATCGCGATCTCGAGGCCCGCACTGCGGAAGATCAGAGCGCTGGCCGGCACCCGCACGACGCCGGTAGCCGGCGGGAGGGCGAAATTGACCTGGGCGAAGTCTCCCGGCTTGAGCGCTCCGTCCAGGTTCTGCACCTCCAGCTCGACCAGCAGAGTCCCGCTCTGGCCCGAGACAGCGCCGGCGTCGCTCTCCACCGTCGCGGGGAAGGCGCGTCCGGGATACTGCGGCAGGGTCAGGCTGGCCTTGATTCCCTTGCGCACCTGGGCCGAGTAGCTCTGGGGAACTTGAACATAGACGCGTAGCAGGTGGACGTCCGACACCTTGAACAGGGCCGAGGCGGAGTTGGCGCCGGCGCCGGCGTTGACCAGGGCGCCGATGTTGGCGTTGCGCTCAGTGACCACGCCGTCAAACGGCGCCGCGATGCGCTTGAAGCCCTCCAAGGCCTGTAGCCGCTGGACATTGGCCTTGGCGGCCTCGACCGCGGCGGTCTTGGCGGCGAGGTCGCCAGCCTTTTCATCCGCGTCCTGCTTTGACACGGCGTCGTCGCCGGCCAGGTCCTGGAAGCGGCTGGCGGTGATCTGGGCCAACTTGAGGTTCGCCTGCACCGTGGCGAGGTTGGCCTTGGACTGGGCCAACTCCTGGTCGAGCTCGGGCGCGTCGATCACAGCCAGCACCTGCCCAGCCTTGACCTTGGCCCCGATGTCCTCGGCCCACGACTTCAGATAGCCGGGCACGCGGGCGTAGATCGCCGCCTCATTGTAGGCCTGCAACTGGCCGGGCAGCTCCAGGTTCTCCGCCGCGGCCGAGACCATGGGCGCCATCGTGCGCACCACCGGCACCGAGCGCTGGTCGGCCCAGATCTTCATGTCGCCGACGGCCTTGGCGCGGGAGAAGACGCCCCAGCCGACAATGGCGACCGCGGCGACGCCGGCCACGAGTCCGGCAAGCTTCAGGCGGCGGACGAGTTCTTGCTGATCAGTAGGCATAGGCTTCCGATTCGGGATCGCTGTTGGGACGGCGGGGCCTTGTTTCCGGCGCCGCGGCCTTGTGGCCATGCACGAGGCTGAACAGGACCGGCACGAACAGCAAAGTGGCGGCGGTGGCGAACAGCAGGCCTCCGATCACCGCGCGGCCGAGGGGGGCGTTCTGCTCGCCGCCTTCGCCGAGGCCGAGCGCCATCGGCGCCATGCCGATGATCATGGCCAGGGCGGTCATCAGCACCGGGCGGAAACGGGTGGCCCCCGCCTCCATGGCCGCCTTGATGGCGTCGCCGTGCTCGGCCAGGCGCTCGCGGCAGAACGACACCACCAGGATCGAGTTGGCCGTGGCCACGCCCATGGACATGATCGCGCCGGTCAGGGCCGGCACCGACAGGGTAGTGCCGGTGGCGAACAGGATCCAGCAGATGCCGGCCAAAGCCGCCGGGAGGGCGGTGATGATGACGAACGGGTCGAGCCAGCTCTGGAAGTTCACGACGATGATCAGGTAGATCAGAACGATGGCGACCAGCAGGCCGAACAGCAGGCCGGAGAAGGCGTCGTTCATGGTCGACACCTGGCCGCGCAGGGTGACCACCGCTCCCGGAGGCAGGTCCTTGGCCGAGGCCTTCAGCACCTTGTTGATGTCCGAAGCGACGCCGCCGAGGTCGCGGCCCTGGGTGGTGGCGTAGACGTCGAAGGCGGGCTGGATCGCATAATGCGAGACCACCGCGTCGCTGTCCTGGCGCTTGATCGTGGCCAGGCCGCCCAGCACCTGCATGCCCGGCTTGGACCCGGTCAGGGGGATGTTGCGCATCTTGGCCAGGGAATCGACGCGGTATTGCGGGGCCTGGGCGACGATGGCGTGCGACACCCCGTTCTTCGGATTGAGCCAAAAGGCGGGAGCGGTCTGGAAGCTGGAGGCCAACATGGTCACCAGACTGATGGTTACGTCCTTCTCTGTGACGCCGTACTGGTCCGCCAGGGTCCGGTTAACATTCACTCCCAGCTCCGGATAATGGCTGGACTGCTGAAGCCGCACGTCCGCGATGCCGGCGATCGGCGCCATCTTGCGCTGCAACTCCAAGGCATAGGCCTCAGCCTTGTCCTTGTCGGGCGCGGTGACTTGCACGTCGATCGGGGCCGGGGCGCCGAAGTTCAGAATCTGGCTGATGATGTCGGCCGGCAGGAACGAGAAGGTCGATCCGGGGAAGGCGTCGGGTAAGCGCTCTCGCAGGGTCTTCACATAGCCGGCCGTCGGCTTGTGGTGCTCGTTCAGGACGATGAGGATGTCCCCGTCCTGGGGGCCTATGCCGCCGGTGTTGGAATAGGCGCGGTTGATGCCCGAAACCGGCAGACCGATGTTGTCCACGATCGAGCCCATCTCCTTGGCTGGAATCACCTGGCGGATCAGGTCCTCGACGTGGTCGAACTCGGCGGCGGTCTCCTCGATGCGTGTCCCGACCGGGGCGCGAACGTGCAGGTTGATCTGGCCTGCGTCGACCGACGGAAAGAAGTTGCGCCCGAGCAGCGGGGCGAGGCCGAGCGAGGCGATCATCAGTCCGATGAACACCAGGCCGAACGCCTTCCGCCGGCCCATGGCCAGACCGAGAATGCGGCTGTAGCTCCTGCGAACCGCCTCGAACCGGCGCTCGAAGCCATGCTGGAAGCGCGCCAGCGGATTGCGCGAGGACTTGGTCAGGCCGGCCTCCGAGTCGTGCTGCGCCATGATCTCCACTTCATGCGGCCCGGCATGGTCGCGCAGCAGGTACATCGCCATGGTCGGGACCAAGGTCCGAGACAGGATGAACGAGGCAATCATGGCGAACACCACCGCCATGGCCATGGGGGCGAACAGAAAGCCGGCCACCCCGCCGAGAAAGAACATCGGCACGAAGGCCACGCAGATGCAGAGCAGGGAGACCAGCGCCGGGCCGACGATCTGGTTGGCGCCGTCGAGGATGGCGCTCTTGACGTCCTTGCCCTGCTCCAAGTGCCAGTTGACGTTCTCGATGGTGACGGTCGCGTCGTCGACGAGAATGCCGACCGCAAGCGCGAGGCCGCCGAGAGTCATGATGTTGAGAGTTTGGCCGAGGGCCGACAGGGCCGCGATCGAGGCCAGGATCGCCAGAGGGATCGAGGTGGCGATGATCACCGTCGAGCGCCAGGATCCCAGGAACAGCAGGATCATTAGGCTGGTGAGGCTGGCGGCGATCACCCCCTCCTTGACCACTCCCGAGAGCGCCCCCTTCACGAACAGCGACTGGTCGTCGATCGGCTGAACGGCGAGAGAGGCCGGCAGGGTCTGCTTCAGGCGAGGGATGATGTGTTTGACACCGTCGACGATGGCGATGGTGGAGGCGTTACCGGCCTTGAGTACGTTCATCAGCACGGAGCGCGAGCCGTTCACCCGCACTTCGTTGCGCTGCGGCGGCGATCCGTCGCGGACGTGGGCGACATCACGGATGTAGATGGTGGCGCCGTTCACGGTCTTGATCGGCAGGTCGTTGAGCTCGTCGACGGCCAACGGGCTGTTGTTGAGCTTCACGTTGTACTCGTATCGGCCGATCTTGGTCGTGCCGGCGGGGATGATCTGGTTCTGGGCCGTGATGGCGTTGGCCACATCCTCGGCCGACAGGCCCTTGGACTCCAGCGCCTGGGGGTCGAGGTCGATCTGGACCTGGCGCTCCCTGCCGCCGTAGGGCGACGGGATGGCGGTGCCCGGAACGTTGGCTAGGGCCGGACGGATGAAGTTCTGACCGGTATCGTAGATCGATTGTTCTGTCAGCTGAGGGCTGGACAGGACCAGTTGCAGGACCGGCACGGTCGAAGCGTTGTAGTTAAGGATGTCAGGCGGCGTGATGCCCGGCGGAAGCTTCTTGAGCACCGTTTGGGACATAGAGGTGACCTGAGCGTTCGCTGTGCGGATGTCGACGCCCGGATTGAAGAATATCTTTACGACGCCGACACCGTTCAGCGAGGTGCTCTCGATGTGCTCGATATCGTCCACCGAGGAGGAGAGCTGGCGTTCGTAGTAGTAGATCACCCGTCCGGCCATCTCGTCGGGCGCCAGGCCGCGATAGGTCCAAACCACGGCGATCACCGGAATCTTGATGTCGGGAAAGATGTCGGTAGGGGTGCGCAGCACCGCCAACGGGCCTACCAACATGATCAAGATCGCCAGGACGACGAAGGTGTAGGGCCGCCTCAGCCCAAGCTTGACGATCGCCAGCATCGATAGGTCCGCATGCGCCGGCGGGAGGCTCCGGCGGGCGGAAAATCGCGCCGGGACTAAGGTCGAGCTAGTGAATTAAATTTCATGGGCTTCCGGCGCGCAGTCGATCACCGCCCTCAGGCCCGGATGGGCGTCCTCGAGGCTGAGGGCGAAGCCGTGCAGGCGCACGATGGCGGCGGCGATGCTGAGGCCGAGGCCCGATCCGGGCGTCAGGCGATCGCGCTCGCCGCGGTAGAAGCGCTGCAGCACCGAGGCCTGTTCGCCCTGCGGCACGCCGGGGCCGTCGTCCTGCACCACGATCCTCGGCCCCTCCTCCACCCCGATCCGCACCCGGCCGCCCGAGGGCGTGAACTTGATGGCGTTGTCGACCAGGTTGCTCAGGGCCTCGAACAGCAGCCGGGGATCGGCGTCGATGGTCGACGGCGCACCCTTGTCGACCCTCAGGGCGACGCCCTCCGCCTCAGCTACGGGACCGTAGAGTTCGGCCGCCTGCAGAACCAGGGCTTGGGGATCGGTCTCGACGAAGCCCTCGCGCCGCCGGCGCCCCTCCAGCTCCGAGATGCGCAGAATCGCGCGGAACCGTCCCAGAACCGTGTCGAGTTCGTCGATCACCCAGCGCGCCTCCTCGGCCCGGGGATCAGGGTCGCCGATCGCCTGCTCCAGCCGGTGCAGCCGGGCCCGGGCGCGGGTCAAGGGCGTGCGCAGGTCGTGGGCGATGGTCTCGGTCGCCCCGCGCACCTCCGACATCAGCCGTTCGACCTCGTCGACCATGTGGTTGACCGTGGCGGCGAACATGTCGAGCTCGTCGTGACGGAGCGACACCGGCATGCGGCGCGAGAAGTCGCCCGCGGCGATTTCGCGGCAGGCGCCCTGCAGGGCCCGCACGCGCCTGAGCGGGCTGAGGCTGAGCGCCGCGCCAAACACCAGGCCGGTCAGGATGATGATCACCGCGCTCCAGAACAGCGCCTGCAGCATGATGTTGCGCATTTCGCTGAGCACGGAGATGTCGCGGCCGACCACCAGGATCTCCCCCCACGGCAGGCGGCGGGCGATCAGGCGGGCCTGAAATGGAAAATCGGCCGTGGGCGGCGTGTCCAACGGGCCGCCATCGGGCGTCAAGCCTTTCGGCAAAGCCCTGAGGTTGCCGGCGAGGGGCGCCCCGTCGCGGCTGAACAGGGCGTAGACATTGACCTGCTGGCCGCCCTCGAACACCAGGCCCTGACGGATGCGCCCAGGCAGTTCCGCCGCCGAAGCCTGCATGAACAGCTCGGCTCGGGCCTTGAGGATGCCTTCCACGCGTTGGTGCAGGTAGAGCGCGGACTGCCAGTAGACCACCCCCAGCAGGGCCAGGATGCCGACGGCGAAGATCAGGCCGTAGAACACCGTCAGACGCGCGGTGGTGGTGCGCCAGACGTCTGTGATCCGATCCCTAAGCGGCATCGAGCTTGTAGCCCTGGCCGCGCACGGTGTGGATCAGCGCCCGCTCGCCCGGCCCGTCGATGGCCTTGCGCAGGCGTGAGACATAGACCTCGATGAGGTTGGTGCCCGGGTCGAAGTAGTACTCCCACACCGTCTCGAAGATCAGCCGTCGCGACAGGGTCTGGCCGGCCTGACGCATCATGAACTCGAGCAGCTTGAACTCCATCGGCAGGAGCTCGATCTGCCGCTCGCCCCGGCGGGCGCTGCGCCGGACCAGATCCAGTTCGAGGTCGCCGACTTTGAGCGTGGGCGACGTCTGAACCGCCCAGCACCGCCGCCTCAGCATCACCTCCAGCCGCGCCGCCAACTCGCCCGGATCGAACGGCTTGGTCAGGTAGTCGTCGCCGCCTGCCCGCAGGCCGGCGATGCGCTCGTCGACATCGGACAGGGCGCTGACCATCAGCACCGGGGTGTAGACGCCGGCGGCGTGCATCCGCGCCACCACTTCCAGCCCGTTCAGGCCCGGCAGCATCCGGTCCAGGGCGATCGCGTCGAAGCCGCCGCCAAGCGCCGCCGTCAGCCCCTCGGCCCCGTCGGCCTCGCGCCGGACCTCGTGCCCCGCCGTCGAGAGGCAGGAGCCCATTTCCGCGGCGGTGGCGTCGTCGTCTTCGATTACCAGGACCTTGGCCATGGGACACGCTACTCAGGGGGATGCTGGCGCCACGACTAGCACAGGAATTAGATGGGGGCCCAGTGGGGCCGGGGAGAACACATGGCGCGGGTCATCGCCATCGGCGAGTGCATGGTGGAGCTGAGCGCGGCGGGCGAGGGCCTGCTGCGACGCAGATTCGCCGGCGACGCCTTCAACACCGCCGTCTATCTGAAGCGCGCGGCGCCCGAGGCGCGGGTGTCGTTCCTGACGGTCACCGGCACGGACCCGTTGAGCCAGCAGATGCGCCGGGCCTTCGCGGAGGAGGGGATCGAGGACGACCTCGCCTTCACCGATCCGGCGCGGCGGCCAGCGCTCTATCTGATCGAGACCGACGACCGCGGCGAGCGGCGCTTCCACTACTGGCGCAGCGAGTCGGCGGCGCGGGGCTGGTTCGCCGCTCTGGACGCGGCCGGCGGCGCCGAACGCCTGTCCGGGGCGGACCTCGTCTATGTCTCGGGGATCACCCTGGCGATCCTGCCCGAGGCTCAGCGGCCCATGGCCATGGCCCTGTTGCAGGCGCGCCCTGCCGGGGTCCGCTTGGCCTTCGATCCCAACCTGCGGGCCGTGCTGTGGCCCTCGCTGGACGACGCCCGTGCGTGCCTGGAAGCGATGGCCGCGATCGCCGACATCATTCTGCCCAGCCGCCAAGACCTGGAGACCTTGCTAGGCGTCGCTGACGCCCGCGGCCAGATCGCGCGCCTGGCGGGCCTCGGCGCCCGCGAGATCGCCTTGACCGCCGAGGCCGACGACTGCCTGGTGTGGGACGGTCTGACCGTGACCGCCCTGACGCCGCCGCCGGCGAAGGTGGCCGACACCTCGGGAGGCGGGGATTCGTTCAACGGCGCCTATCTGGCCGCGCGGCTGCGGGGCGCGAGCCCGGTCGAAGCGGCTACGGCGGGGCTGAAGCTGGCGGCGAGGGTAGTGGAGCAGCCCGGAGCGCTGATTCCCCGCTAAGGCTCAGGCGTCCCAGGCGGTCGAGACACGGGCCACATGATACTGCCCTGAGACCGACAGCACGATCCAGTCGCCGGGCCTGGCGACCACAGGGCCGAAGGCCGTCGACACCTGCACGGCGCCCCGATCGTCGAGGGCGCAACCCTCCTCGCCCAGCCACTGCCACAGGGCGCGGCGGCCCTTCTGGTCCTGCGGCGGCGGCACGCGAAGAGCGGCGCCATGGTCGAACTTGGGAGCGGGTCGGATCGAAGACATGGGACGCAAGCAAAGATTGCGTCGGTCACCAGAACCTTAACCGCGCGAATTCAATGCGAATTATCGACTGCCTCGGCGGGGCTTGCTGTTCGACGTCATCGGATCGGGCTTCTTCGGACGCCTCCAGCCCTTGGGCGGCGCCAGCACCTGCTGGTCCGTGCCGAGCCCCATGCGGCCGGGCGTCTGCCGGCGGAACAGCGGTTCGCCGCCCTCGGCCTTGAGCGCGGCGATCCGGTCACGCAGCCGCGCCGCCGCCTCGAAATCCTCGGCCGCCACCGCCTCGGCCATGCGCCGCTCGAGGCCGGCGAGATCGTTCTCGCCGTCGCTCACTTCTTCGCCGGCGGCAGGGACTCGCGATCGAAGGTCATGGTGGCGACCTTGGCGTCGAGCCCCTTGACCACATCCGACGTCAGGTCGTCGCTCATGTTGCCGCCCAGCACGGTGTTGCGGTCGAGCAGCAGTCCGCATCCATGCGCCTTGTAGGCCGTGGCCAGCACCGGCTGCATCTGGGCGGAGAGGCTGTCCAGGGCCTTCTGGCGGGTCGCCAGGATCTCGCGGTTACGCTGATCGGCGAGCTCCTGGATCGGCTGGTAGCGGGCCTGGATCGCCAGCCGGCGCTTCTCGAGGTCAGCGGCTGGCGGCGCGGGCGTCTTGGCGGCGTCGGCCTGAAGGACCTTCAGATCGGCGTCGACGGGCGCGCGCTGCCCGTTCACCTCGGCCTGAGCCTGGGCTTCGAGCTGCTTGAGCCGGGCGTCGATGGCCAGGCCGGCCTTGGCGTTGGCCACCACCGCCTCCTTCGACAGGAGACACACGCCTTTGATCAGAGGACCGCCGAGCCCGGCGTTGGCCGCGGGCGCGTTGGCGGCGCTGGCGGCAGTAACTGTGGAAGCCGCCAGGATCGCGGCGGCGAACAGAACCTTGATCATGTCTTCCTCGCGGTCGGCGCGAACGCTTTCGAGGACGCCTACACCCGAACCCCGCGCCGAGGCCAGCCCGTCGCTTTCCCGTGATCGACGCCCGCGCCGCCCTGCTCTAGGGTTCGCCTCGGAGGTCTCCATGATCCTACGACCCGCCCTCGCCGCCATCGCCCTGGTCCTGGCCGCCGGATCGGCCCGCGCCGAAATCCTCAGCCGGAGCGACCGCTTCGCCGGGACCACCGTCGACTACAAGGTGCTGCTGCCGCCCGGCTACGCCGCCTCCAAGACCTATCCGGTGGTGCTGGTGTTCACCGGCGGCGGCCAGGCCCTTGCCGCGGCGGAAAGCACGCTCAAGGTCGATTGGCAGGGCGAGGCGGAGAAGCGCGGCTATATCGTGATCAGCCCCGCAGCGCCGGATGGCCAGCTGTTCTTCGAGGACGGCGACAAGGTGTTCCCCGCCTTCCTCGACATGATCCGCAAGTCCTGGAAGGTGCAGGGCAAGATCCACATTGCCGGCCATTCCAACGGCGGGCTCTCGGCCTTCCACATCGCCGCCAAGTATCCGGCCTATTTCTCCACCGTCACCGGCTATCCGGGCCTCTATCAGGACAATCCGGAAGCCGAATATCCGGCGGGGCTGAAGGCCATGTGCCTGTACATGCACGCTGGCGAGCTCGACCCCGAATGGCAGGGAGCCATGGCGCGGGAGGCGCAGGAGATGTCGGCCAACGGCTTCCGCATCAAGATGACCGTCGAGCCGGGCCAGACCCACCGCCTGAAGGCGCCGGAGATCGGCCTCAGCAAGCGCCTGTTCGACGAGATCGAGAGCTGCAAATAGGGCGGGTCGAGAAAGCGGCTAGACGTACGCCACCGGCCGCGAAACCTCGACTTGGCGCGGCGCGGGCTGGTGCGCCGCCTCGATCAGGCGGCCGATGCGCTCGACGGCGTCTGACCCGCTGAAGGGCTTGACCATGCAGTTCTGGGCGCCATGGCCCAGCGCCCGGCGGACGTCGTCGACGGTCAGGCCGCGGCCGGTCATCAGGATCGGGAAATGCTGATCGTTATGGCGCTGGCGGATGGTGCGCAGCACGTCGTAGGGGTCCGTCTCGGCCAGGTTGGCGTCGAGGATCATGGCCGCCGGGCGCATGTGCTTGAGCAGGTCCAGAGCCTGCGCCCCGGTGCGCACGATGTAGGCGTGATAGCCCACCACCTCGAGCCGGATCTGGAGCAGCTCCAGCACGGTGCGGTCGTTGTCGACCACAATCACTTTCTGGCCGCGGCCTTCCAGCATCAGTCTCGTTCCCCCAAGTGTTCCTGCAACCCGCGCCGCTCAGAACAGGTCCAGGTCGCCGGCCCCGTCGCCGTCGTTGAGCCCCTTCTCGGCCCCGCCCAGGGCCACGCTCATCCGGTCCGCCAGGGCGCCGAGCGAAATCTGGTCGAGCGCCTTGTGCACGAAGGCGTTCACGTCGGGCGCCTCGCCGCTCATGCGCTGCGCGAACGCCGACAGCCCGGTGAGCTGCTGGCTCAGCAGGTCGACGGTGTGCATGCTCTCGACGAATTCGGCCTTCCGCTCCTCGGGGAGCAGGCTGATCATCCGGCCGATCACTGAATCCAGATAGATGCTGCGGGCGGCGGCCAGTTCGATTTCCCAGCCCAACACCTCGAGGGTGGTGGCCATCGTCGCCTTGAGACCGCTGTCGCCCAGATCCGCCCCGTCCATCGTGCCCCCGCGCCCCTTAGTCATTGCAATACTGAAACACATACTGTTAACGCCGTCTGAAAACGCCGTTCTCCGGTTAACCGCAAGTGGTCGGAAGTGGTAGATTCTCCTGGCGCGCGAATATCGGGTCCATGCCCTGCGGCAAATTGTAAGCCTTTGCCGGGTTACAGTTCTTTACACGCGGGCTTGGTGCGACTTCTGCTAATGGTGCTCTGAACGTTGGGCGAGGTGTTCGAAAATGGCGCAGACTAAGGTTAAGCAGACCCGTTCTGTATTGATCTGCGCCCTGGTCTTGGCCGCCTTCGCGACCGGCGCCGGCCCCGCGCTGGCCCAGGCCCCCGCTCCGGTCCAGGGCCCGGCCCAGAGTTCGGTGATGTCGAGCGACGACTTCGTCATGGCCATCGCCACCCTGTCGACCTTCTCCCAGCGGGCCGGCAAGCTGGCGCAGGTGCTCGGCCAGTCGAACGAGGTGCGCCGCTACGGCCGCGATCTGGCCGACGACCAGAAGACGTTGCAGACCCTCAGCCAGGCCCTGGCCGAAGCCAGGATCGATCCGCCGGGCCTCGCCAACCTGCCCGCCAACCAGGCCGACCTGCTGCAGACCCTGCACCGGACGGCGGACCGCGCGTTCGACCGCATGTTCACCGACCTGCAGGTCCAGACCCAGCAGGAAGCCCTGGCCATCGTCCAGGCCTACGCCCAGTCCGGGGACAATCCTGCGCTCAAGGCGGCGGCGGCCAAGCTGCAGCCGATGTTCCAACAGCGCCTGACCCAGGCCCGCTCGATGCAGAAGGCCGTAGGCTGAGCCAAATTCTGACCGATTATCGGACACCGCTGTTCAATTTTCACCTGCCACTGTCGAAATTCCGCCATTTCTCCCTTCGCAAACCCGGCGCGGCGCGCTAAGCGATTAGCGAACACGAGGAGCCCGCCAAGGGCCCCCGCTCTGTGCTTTGCGAATGGGAGGACTACCGATGCCTATCGGCCGCAGACTCGGCGTCTGCCTCTTGGCCCTGGGAGGCGTGCTCGCCGCGACGGGCGCTGCCCTGGCCCAATCGGATAAGCTCGAGGGGCCGCTGATCCGGCCAGCCGTCTCGTCCAAGGACCCGCGCGACCTGTCCGGCGTGTGGTTCATCCGCAGCTACAACCGCCAGATCAACGCCACCACCGGCCGCGTGCCCGACCTGACGGCTCTGGGCAAGAGCGAGCGCGACAGGCGCGTGCAGGCCGAGAAGGACGGGACGCCCGTCGCCGACGCCTCGGCCTACTGCTGGCCGCACGGCGTGCCGCGGGTGATGAACTCGCCCTATCCGATCCAGATCATCCAGAAGCCGGGCGAGACCCTGATCGTGCACGAAGTGGCCCACAATGTGCGCCACGTCTACATGGACGTGCCCCACTCCAACCCGGTGAAGACCGCCTTCATGGGCGAGAGCGTCGGGCACTGGGAGGGCGACACCCTGGTGATCGACACCCTCGGCGTCGACCCGCGCACCTGGATCGACGAGGTCGGCCTGATCCACGGGACCAAGCTCCACACCGTCGAGCGCATCCGCAAGGTCGAGGACGGCCACACCCTGGAAAACCAGGTGTTCATCGAGGACCCCGACTACTACCCCCACCCCTGGTACATGCGCGACACCTACGCCTGGCGCCCCGACCTGCGCATCGCCGAATACAGCTGTGAAGAGAACAACCGCAACGCGCCGGTGAACGGCCACACGGTGGCCAAATGACCATCAGGATCCCGATGACCATGAAAGCGCTCCTTGGCGCCGCCGCCCTGGCCCTGCTGGGTTCGACCGCGTCCGCCCAGCCGTTCTACAAGGCTCCCCCCGCCCAGGACTTCGACGGCGTTTGGCTGATCCAGAACGCGCCCCAGGCGCTCAAGGCCACCGACGGCAAGCTGCCGCCGATGACCCCGGCCGCCGCCAAGATCTACCAGGATCACCTGGCCGCTCGTAAGGCCGGAAAGCCGGATTTCGACAGCATCCAGCAGTGCTGGCCTCACGGTTTCCCGCGCATCCTGACGGCCAACTATCCGATTGAGATCTTCATGGAGCCCAAGCAGGTCACCTTCATCCACGAGGTCCACCACTTCCCGCGCCTGGTGTTCCTCGACGCCCAGCCTGTGAAGATCGACGACCGCGACCAGAACTGGATGGGCTTCTCCACCGGCCACTGGGAAGGCGACACCCTGGTGGTGTTCACCGCCGGCTTCAACGACAAGACCGTGCTCGATCCCGCGGGGCTGCCGCACACCACGGACCTTGAAGTGACCGAGCACATCAAGAAGACCGACGCCGACACCCTCGAGGACCTCGTCACCTTCCACGACCCCAAGATGTATTCGAAGGACTGGTCGACCAGCCTCACCTACAAGCGCCAGCCCGGCCGCCGTCTGGCCGAGTATGTGTGCACCGACGTCAATCCGGAGGCATCGCCGAAGTAGAGGGGGCGTCCCAACAGACCCGCGCCGGAATAAGCAGGGACGTGGCTCGCCCGCGCCCCTGCTTTCGTCCGGCTTCCGGAGGCCACTGCGCGCGGCCTCTTGACGCATGACGACCGCCTGTCGGGACCGGTCTAGCCCCTGCGCGCGGCCCCTCCCCGCAGGGCATCCGGCGACGCCTCAAGAACCAGTATAACCTTGGCGTTAGGCTAGGATTCACACCCGATAGGCAAATTTTGCCTTGTGTGCGGAAGGCGCAGGCGTGCGCGGTTGAAGCTTTCGCAGGTCGGAGTAGGCGTGAAGGTCGACGAAACCCTCATTCTGCAGCTTGCCGAACGGCTCAAGCAGTCCGTGCGCGAGTCGCGCGACATGGACATCGCCCAGATCCAGATGATCGGACTGGACGCGGTGAAGCTGAGGGCCGGCTCCATGTGGGCCGAGCTGTCCACGCGCGTCCGCGAAAGCTCCCTGGAGTTCATCAAGCGGCGCGTCGACGCCGAAGACCTGGTGGTCGCCGCCGGCGACGGCTTCCTGGTGGTCTATGCCCAGCCCGAGGGGGCGCAGCAAAAGTCTCAAGACCTGCAGCGAGACCTGGACGCCTTCTACCTGGGCGCCGAAGCGACCCGCGGTCTGTCGGTCAACGTCAAGCACGAGCGGATGGGCGCCGCCGACCTGATGGCGCGCCTGAACCGCTGGTCCGGCGACGCGGGCGCCGACGAGCCCCTGCCCCCCGCCGAGGTGCCGCTCACCGTCCTGCCGATGTGGAGCGTGGCCCAGGAGGCGATCACCGGCTACTGGATCGCGCCCGATCACAAGGCCCGCAACGTCGGCCGATACAGCTACGATCCGGGCTGGGTCGAGACCGGCTGGCACCGCGAACACAAGGACTTCGTCGAACTGGACCTGCGCATCCTCGAGCGCGCGGTGGCTGACATCAAGGCCTGCCTGACCGCCCGACGGCGCTGCCTGGTGAGCTACTCGGTCCACTCCACCACCCTGCTTGACAAGAACGACCGGCGAACCTTCCTGCAGGCCCTGTCCGAGACGCCGGAGGACGTGCGTCCTTTCCTCACCGGCCGGATTTCCGAGGTGCAGGCGGGCACGCCGTCCGGCGCGATCGCCGAATGGATGTACCAGCTGCGGCGGATCAGTCCGCGGATCGCGATCGAAGTGCACCACAGCCAGCGCGACGTGGCCGGCATGGAGGACTTGGGCGCCACCAGCGTCGCCTGCGTCCTGCCCGTGGCCTATCCCACGGCGGCCGACGCGGAGCGCCTGGCCCGGACCATCACCGCGTGGAGCCGCGCGCTCAAGCGCCAGAACCTGAAACTGACCATCGACAACGCCGACGATCCGCGGCTCCTGGCGCTGGCTCTCGACGCGCACATCGACTTCGTCACCAGCGCCAGGCTGTGGCCCGCCATACCGGTGCCTGAGGGGGTCAGGCCCTACAGCCGCGATCAGTTCGTGAGGGCGCTGCAGCTGACCGCGGCCGAGCGGCGGTCCGCCTGATCCTGCCGTAGAGGGCGCCGGCGAATTGTCGCAGTGCGACCTTTGCGCGAAGCGTTAGCCGGCTATTTACACGCAGAGCGCGAAATTGGCTTCGAATGTGGTGCCGGATGGGCCTTGCGGCGCCTTGCCCGGATCCTCCCACGCCGAACGGAGCCGCCCCGCGTGAAGGTCGACGAGCGTCTGATCCAGCAGCTGGCCGAACGGCTGAGGCAGGCTGTGCGCGAGACCCGCCATATCGAGACGGCGCAGATCCAGATCATCGGCCTGGACGCGATCCGGCGCCGCGCCGGAGCCCTCTGGCCCGAACTGGCGGCCCGGGTGCGCGACACGTCTCACGAGTTCATCAGCCGGCGCATCGGGCCCCACGATGTGGTGATCCCGGCCGGCGACGGCTTCCTGGTGGTCTATGCCGAGCCCGACGGCGCGCCGCTGAAGTGCCGGCAGCTGCAGAGCGACCTCGACGCCTTCTACCTCGGCCAGGAGAGCACGCAGGGCCTCACCGCCAGCGTGCGCCACGAGAGCCTGGGCGCGGCGGTGCTGATCGACCGCCTGGGTAAACCGCCCGCTCCTGTCGCTATCGACCCGGCGCCGCCCCCGCCGCCGGCGGAATTGCCGCTGGCCCTGCTTCCGGTCTGGAGCGTCGCGCAGCAGGCCATCACCGGCTATTGGATCACGCCCGAACATCCCGACCGGAGCTTCGGCCGCCTCGGCTACGATCCCGCCTGGGCCGAAACCGGCTGGCACCGCGAGGACAAGGATTTCCTGGAGTTGGACCTGCGCATATTGGCCCTGGCGACGGAGCATGTTCAAACGGGCCTGAAGAGCGGCAAGCGCTGCCTGATCGGCTATTCGGTCCACTCCACGACCATGATGAGCAAGACCGGACGGAGGGCTTTCCTGCAGGCCCTGGCCGCCACGCCCATGGATGCGCGGCAGTTTCTTCTGGGCCGGGTGGCGGAGGTCCAGTCCGGCACGCCGATGGCCGCCATTGCCGAGTGGGTCCATCATCTGCGGGCGACCACCCCGCGCATGGCCATCGCCGTCCACCCGTCCCAGCGGTCCCTCACCGACATGGAGGAGCTGGGCGTCTTCAGCGTCGCCTGCGTCCTGCCGACAGCCCATCCGATCGCCGCCGACGTTGTCGCCCTGACGCGGACCCTCGCCGTCTGGAGCCGCGATCTGAAGCGCCAGGGCCTCAAGCTGCGCATCGACAATCTCGACGAGCCTCGCCTGCTCGCCCTGGCGCTTGATGGACATATCGACTTCTGCACCAGCCCGCGCCTGTGGCCGGCGGTCGCCGCGCCCGAAGGCATGAGGCCCTATAGCCGCGAGCACTTCCTCAAGGCGCTGCCCGTGTCGGTCGCCGAGCGCCGGTCGGCCTGACTCCGCGCGTCGCGGGCGCCTGATCTTAGGGCTTCAGCCAGGCAATGCCGCATTGCAGCAAAAACGGGTGGCGCTATGCTGCGCTTGCGGGCAAGCTGTCGGCGAAAGAGGAGGCGCCATGCCGACGATCGCCTTCGTGAGCACCAAGGGGGGTGTGGGCAAGACCACCTCGGCCCTGCTCCTGGCCATGGGTCTGGCCGAACGCGGCCTGACCGTGTCCATGGTCGATTCCGATCCCAATCTGCCGCTCAAGGCCTGGGGCGAGCTGCCGGGCAAGCCGGACAACATCGGCCTGTTTCACGCTCCGACGTTCCAGGACCTGCCGGGCGAACTTCGCCGGGCCAAGCTGGCCTCGGAGTGGGTCGTGGTCGATACCGAGGGCGGCGCGCCGCGCATGGGCGGCATGGCCATCGCCAACGCCGATCTGGTGATCACACCGCTCGCCGCCTCGCAACTCGACGCGCGGGAGGCCAGGAAGGTGGCCAAGATGGTCGCCGACATCGCTCGCAAGGAAGGGCGGGCCATTCCGCTGGTATGCCTGTTCGCCCGCACCCCGCCCGCCGGCCGGCGTTCGTTTCAGGAGGTGCGCGCCGACCTCGAGGCGGCCGCCCTGCCCGTCCTGACCGTGGCGCTGGGCGACAAGGAAGCGTTCCGCGCCCTGTTCTCCAAGGGCGGCAACCTGGCCGGGCTCGCCAGCCGCAAGGTATCCGGCGTCACCGCCGCCCGCGAACTGGTGGAGGCCTACACCGACGAGGTCGCGGCCGTGGTCGGGGCCCGGGTTCCCCAGCCCGCGTGAACTGGGCCGCCTGACCGCCCAGCGTCGTCCCTGAAGCGGGCCAGGTGATTTTTCCGACAAAGTTTGATTTGGATCGTAAGGAGCGCGCCAGGCTGGCGCTCTATTGTCACGGCATGACCGGCGCCTAATTGTACGGCGATCCCCCACCGGAGGTCTGAATGAACCGTCTGATCAAGTCCTTGACCGCTTCAGCCGTGAGCGGGGCGATGCTGCTCGCCACCGGCGCCGAGGCCCTGGCTCAGCAGCCCAACTACAACGCCCCTCCGCAAGGCTACCAGCCGCCGCCCCAGGGCTATCCGAACCAGCAGCAGCCGCAAGGGTACCCGAACCAGCAGCAGGGCTACGCTCAAGCCCCGCAGGGCTATCCGCCGCCGCCGCCCGGCTACAATCCGCAGCAGCCCTATCAGGACCCGGCGCTACAGCCGCCGCCGGGCTATAGCGCGCAGGACGCCCAGCGCGACGCTTCCGCCGCCGCCCGTGACTACGATCGGCGCTACGCCGCCGCCGCCGAGGCCTGGTCCCAGGCCAACTGCATCCGCCAGGAACAGAACCGCACCGCCGCCGGCGCCATCATTGGAGGGGTTCTGGGCGCGGTGATCGGCTCCAGCGTGGCCGGACGCCATGATCGCGGCGCAGGCGCGGTGGTCGGCGGTGTGCTCGGCGCGACGGCCGGCGGCGCCATCGCCAACAACCAGGGCCCCGGCTGCCCGCAGGGTTTCGTGATGCGCGCGGGCGCTCCGGCCTTCTACTACGGCCCGCCTCCGGGCGAGACCGTGTACGTGTACGACGCTCCTGGCTGGTACAATCCCTGGCTCTGGTACGATGGCCGCTGGATTTACCGGCCCTATCCCTATCATCGCTACTGGGGCGAGCACTATCCGCGCCGCCGTCGATAAAACCGGCTAGAACCCCCTGGCGCGTTGACGCGCGTCTTTGCTAGTTACTTAGCAAAGATACCTATCTCGGCGCCCAGGGGGGAACTGCAATGGACCAAGGCGGATCGGACGCCCCCGTGTGGATCGACCGGGATTTCGTCGCCTTCCACGCCAAGATGCGTCCGGACCAGACGGTGTGCCTGGCTTTCGCCACCGGCGAGCGCATGACTTATGTCCAGCTGCATCGGCGGGTGGACAAGGCGGTGGCGGTGATCCGCCGCCTGCTCGGCGACGCGCGCGGCAAGCGCCTGGCGATTCTCGCCCGCAACAGCACCGACTTCCTGGCCTTCGTCATCGCCTGCTACCGGACCGGCGCGATCCTGCTGCCGCTGAACTGGCGCCTCTCGGCGGCGGAGCTGGAATTCCAGCTGCAGGACGCGGGCCCCGAGCTGGTGATCTACGACGAGGAGTTCGCCTCGGCCTTCCTCACCGCCCAGCAGGCCGCCGCCGGCGTCCAGTCCATGACCACCGACGCCTGGCGCTTCGAACTCGACCGGATCGAACAGGCCCCCTACGCCCCGGAGGCCGTGGGCGAGCATGCCCCGTTCATCATCCTGTACACCTCGGGCACCACGGGCAAACCCAAGGGCGCGATCATCACGCGCGCCAACGCCTTCTGGCAGTCATTCAACTTCGCCTCCATGACGGACGTCGGCGCCGGATCGGTGCTGCTCTGCGACTCCCCGATGTTCCACACCGTCGGCCTCATCGCCGTCAGCTGGACCACCCTGCAGCGGGGCGCGATGTTCGCAATATCGGACCGCTTCGTGCCGGCCGAGACCATCGCCCGTCTGCTCGACGATGGCCTCGGCGCCACCCACTATTTCGGCGTGCCCCAGATCGCCCGGGGCCTGCTCACGGAACCCACCTACAAGCCCCGCGCCCTCAATCGTCTGACCGCCTTCGTGGTCGGCGGCGCGCCCAGTCCGCGCGACCTAATCGAGCAATTGGTTGACGACGGGGTGCGCTACATCAACGGCATCGGCATGAGCGAGACGGGCACCATCGCCCATATGCCGCGGGTGCTGGAGTTGATCCGCAAGCACGTCGGCTCGGTCGGCGAGCCCGCGCCGGCGATGCAGGCCAAGATCCTCGACGGCGACGGCAATGAGCAGCCGGACGGCGTCCCCGGCGAGCTGTGCATGAGGGGGCCGGCCGTCACGCCCGGCTACTGGAACCGGCCCGAGGCCAACGTCGCGGGCTTCTTCCCCGACGGCTGGTTCCGCAGCGGCGACATCGCCGTCAAGGACCCCGAGACCGGGTTCTTCGCCATCCTCGACCGCTCCAAGGACATGTACATTTCCGGCGGCGAGAACGTCTATCCGGCCGAGGTCGAGAGCGCCCTGCTTCGCGTGCCGGGGATCAAGGACGTGGCCGTGGTCGGCATGCCCGACGAGCGCTGGGGCGAGGTGGGCTGCGCCTGGATCGTGCTGCAGGACGGCGTGGCCCTGGAGGCGGAACACGTGATCGCCGCCTGCGCCCAGTACCTGGCTCCCTACAAGAAGCCCAAGCACGTGCGATTCATCGACGCCATCCCGCGCAACGCCGCCGGCAAGGCGCAGAAGCACGTGCTGAAGGCGCGGGGGCTCTAGAGCCCCGGCCGAACCTAGATTGTGCCATACGCCAGCGAGGCCGAGCCGACGCCATGCCAGGTCTCCCCGCCGGTGGGCAGGACGGTCATGAAGCCCCAGTCGCCGGTGGTGGTGTTGCGGAAGGCCACGTCCTGCACCCCGTCGCCGTTGAAGTCGCCGTTGCCGATCACCGCATAGCCCGGGCCGGTGGGCCCGATGGGATGCCAGGTCTCGCCGCCGGAGTTGTTGGCCTGCATGAAGCCCCAGTCGCCGGTGGCGGCGTTGCGGAACACGATCTCGGTCTGGCCGGTCCCGAGGAAGTCGGCCGAAGCCACGGCGGCGTAAGCGACCGAGGCGCTGCCGACCGGATGCCAGACCTCGCCGCCGGTCGAAGGGACCGACATGAATCCCCAGTCGCCGGTCTGGCCGTTGCGGAACGCCACGTCGAACACGCCGTCGCCGTTGAAGTCGCCATAGCCGACCACGCTGTAGGCCGATGATGTCGCCCCGATCGGATGCCAGACCTGGCTGGAGCCGTTGGTCGACATGAAGCCCCAGTCGCCGCTGGAAGCGTTGCGGAAGACGATGTCGGCCGAGCCGTTGCTGAGGATGTCGCCGGTGGCGACCGCGTCATAGGCCAGGGAGGCGTTGCCGGCCTGATGCCAGGTCTCCCCGCCCGAGGGATTGATCGTGAGAAAGCCCCAGCTGCCGGTCGAGGTCTGGCGGAAGGCGGTGTCCAGCACCCCGTCGCCGTTGAAGTCGCCGCGGCCGAGCGGCGCGTAGTCCGACGATGACGAGCCGATCGGATGCCAGGTCTCGCCGCCGGCGTTGTTGGCCGACATGTAGCCCCAGTCGCCGCTGGTGGGATTGCGGAACAGCAGGGCGTCCTGCCCCGTCTGGGCGAAGTCGGACGTGGAGTTTGTCAGGACGAAATCCTGGGCCGTGAGCGCGGTCTTGGTCACCCCGGTCAGGGTCAGGCTGCCGGATCCTAGATTGATTACCGTGTCCGAGCCCGACTGGACCGCCGCCGCCAGCACGTCGGCGAAGGTGTGGAAACCGAGGCCGGTGAGGGCCACCCGATCGCCCTGGGCGTGGCTGAAGTCGGTCACCGTCGCCGATACCGATCCGGACGCCGCCTTGAAGATGTCCGCCCCGCCGCCTCCGGTCACGGTCGAGCCGTTGGAGGCCGTCAGCACGTCGTTGAAGCCGGAACCGATCAGGCCCCGGAAATTGGACAGGGTATCGGTTCCCACTCCGGTGGATTGAGCCACGTCCTGTAGCGCCAGGGAGACGTGCACGCCGGACGCCGCCCCGGCGTAGGTCACCGTGTTGAACCCCCCGCTGCCGTCCACGATGTGGGTTCCCCCCGCCAGGGCCACGGTGTTGTTCTCGGACCCGAGAGTCGCCGTGCTGATGCCCGTGCCCAGGGTGACTACGCCGTTGATCGTGCCGAAGAACGAATGCAGGGTGTCGTTGCCGTTGCCCATGTAGACGGCGCCGTCGATCTGGCCGGTGTTGTCCAGGGTATTGTTGAAGTCGTTGAGCAAGACGGCCACGCGCAGGTTCGCCGCCAGGCTGAGGTCGCCCATCAGGTCCCCGCCCCCGATGTTGTTGAGTGCGATGGCGTAGTGCGCGCCGGACATGTCGACCGCCGCGCCGGTGAGCGAAGACACCGTCGCTCCGTTGACGATGGTCACCCCCGCACCCCCGCCGCCGGAACTGCCGATCGCCGCCGTGGACGCCTGGGTGGTGGCGATGGTTCCCGCGAGGTTCAGCGTGCCCGCGTCCGCCAGCACCTTGCCGATGAAATTGGTGGTGACAGGCAAGGTCACCGAACCCGGACCCTTCTCCTGCAGGACGCCGGTTCCGGTCAGCGGGTTCAAGAAGATGTAGTTGTCGGCTCGGGCGATGCTCAGGACGCCGTTGTCGACGATGGCGCCGTTGACCGAGCCGGTCAGGCCGGTGTCGACATAGTTCGAGCCCTTGCTGGCCAGGGTCCCGCCGCCGCCGATCTGCAGCGTGCCGCCGGCGCCGATGGCGACGTTGCCGGTGAGCGCCCCCAGCATGACGACCTTGCCGCTGGACACCGTCAGGCCGCCAGGCACGGCGAAGGTGAGGTTTGGATTGAAGTACTGGACGCCGGTGCCTTGGTAGTTGACCTGGCCGGACCCGGAATAGGCCACGCTGCCGCCCCCCACCGGGTCGTAGCCGAAGAAGTCGTCGTCCCCGGTCAAGTTGAGCACGCCGTTGTTGACGATGGTCAGCGTGGTGCTGCCGACCGCGCCGATCGGGTTGGGCGTGAAGGCTAACGGGCCGACGCCGGCGTCACCGGGCTTGCCGTTGGGCGTGGTGACGGCATTTTGCGGCTGGTTGGCGTGGATGACGAAAGTCGCGCCGGAGGCGATGGTCACCGTGTTGTAGTAACCGCCGCCTTCCAGCGTCCAGGTTCCGCTGTTGACGTTGACCGTGCTGAAGCCGTCCCAGCCGGCGAAGGCGGCCTTGCCGCCCGCGCCGATCCCCTCGCTCGAGCCGTAGATCGTCCCCGTCCCCGACCCCGACAGGTTGATCGTGCCGGCGCCCGAACCGGCGACGACCCGTCCGACCGTCGACGAGCCAGTGACCGCGTTGAAGGTGTCGGTTCCAGAGCCCATGACGACGGCGAACCCGGACGCCACCCCCGAGATGGAGCCCGAGTTGGTCACGGTCTCGGTCGTCGGGCTGGAGAGGCCCGTCAGATTGACCCCGAGCGCGCCGCTGATCGTCCCGGTGTTGTTGACGACCAGAGGCCCGGCGGAGGTGCTCGCCGCGTGTATGGCCTGAGTGGCGGACGTGAGCTGACCATTGTTGTCGATCTCGCCGCCGTAGAGGGTCGTCGATCCGGCGAAGTTGGTCGACGAGCCGAACGTGAGGATGCCGGGACCGTTCTTGAGCAGTGAACCGGTCCCGGTCAGCGCGCTGCTGATTGTATAGTTGTCCAGCCGCGAGATCGTCAGAGTGCCGTTGTCGACGATTGCGCCGTTGACCACGCCGATGTTGCCCGGATCGACGTAGGTCGAGCCGTCGAAGTTGTTGAGGATGCTGGCGCCGCCATAGCCGATCTGCAGGATCGCGCCCGAATTGACGGTGACCGCGCCGTTGACCGCGCCCAGCACCAGCGACGTGCCGTTGAGCACCGTGAAACCGCCGGCCGAAGTCACCGACTCGTTGGCCGAAATGCTGAAGAATCCACCCGTCTCCATCTTGCCGCCGCCGGTCAGATACAGCGAAGCGGTCGGCGAGGTGGTGTCCAGCGGGTTGGCGGCGTTGTAGTAGATCTGGACGGCGGTTGGGTTCAGCAGTCGCAAGGTGCCGCTGTTGTTGACGGTCAGGGTGGTGTGCAGCGGGCCGAGCCCGCCGTCGCTCGGGTTGCCGTTGGAGGCCGCATTGAGCTCGTCGGAAACGAAGACCGCCCCGGCCGAAATGTTCAGGGTGTCGTAGTAGCCGCCGCCGTAGAGACTCCACACTCCGCTCTGGACGTTGACGGTGTTCCAGCCATCGAACCCGGCGAAGGAGAGCGTGCTCCCCGGCCCGTTGAACTCACTCGCGCCCCGGATCGAGCCGCCGCCGGCCCCCGACAGATTGAGGGTGTTGAGTCCCGCGCCGCCGATCACCCGCCCAGTGATCGACGAGCCGCTCTGCAGATTGAGGGTGTCGTCGCCCGCCCCGAACTGCATGGCCACGCCGTTGCCGCCGGAGATCGTGCCGGAATTGGTCACCACCTCCGTGCCGCCCGAGGGGACCGAACCGAAGCCAAGGGCCGGGCCCTGAGTCGACGAAATCGTGCCGGTATTGTTGATCGTCAGTATGCCAAGGGGCGTCGAACCGAACGAACCGATCGCCGGGCGCGCCGTGGCCCCGGTCCCCGTCTGGGTGATCGTGCCGGCATTGCTGATGGTGACGCCGCCGCCCGTGGCGTCGAGGTTCCACACCAGATCGAGATTGGCTGTGCTGACGTTGATCGCACCGCCGGCCGCGACGTTGATCACGTCCGTGCCGTTGATATTGGTGCTGGTGATGACGGTTTGACCAGACGCGACCGAAAGACTGGACATTGGCTTGCTCCCCCACAGTGCTCGCCACTCGACTAGTCGAGTTGATTTATCCTGATGGCCAAGTGAGGGGATTAATCATGAACTGTCGAGATGACTCGCGCTCCGCGCGAATCGCGGCAAGAAATTGCGCCGCATGCGAATGCTTCGATGACCTATTTGGCGGTATTCGCCGGGATCATGCTAGCGGTCCAGCAGATCGTCGAATTGTCGCCGGATCGCCTGGCAGCATTCGCAGGCATAGCCTTCGAGGCCAGGGCGATAGACGACATGCTCAAACAGGTGCGCCGGCTGGTCGCCGCCTAGATCGTGTAATAGGCCAAAGAGGCCGACCCTACCTGATGCCAGAGCTCGCCGCCGCCCGGGTTGACCGACATGAAGCCCCAGTCGCCGGTCGAGGTGTTGCGGAAGGCCACGTCCTGCACCCCGTCGCCGTTGAAGTCGCCGTTGCCGATCACCAGATAATTTACGCCGCTGGCGCCGATCGGATGCCAGGTCTCGCCTCCGGAGACATTGGCCTGCATGAACCCCCAGTCGCCGGTGGCCCGGTTGCGGAAGGCGATCTCAGTCTGGCCCGTCCCCAGGAAGTCGGCCGAGGCCACGGCGTCGTACGCGGTCGATGCATTGCCCACCGGATGCCAGCTCTCCCCGCCTGTGGGCGAGACCGACATGAAGCCCCAGTCGCCAGTGGCGCCGTTTTCGAAGGCGACGTCGAACACCCCGTCGCCGTTGAAGTCGCCGGAGCCGACCACGCTGTAGGCCGCGGAGGTCGCGCCGATCGGATGCCAGACCTGGCTGAACCTGTTGGTCGACATGAATCCCCAGTCCCCGGTGAAGGTGTTGCGGAAGACGATGTCGGCGGAGCCGGTGTGCTGGATGTCGCCGCTCGCCACCGCGTCATAGGCGATCGAGGCCGAACCCACCGGGCGCCAGCTCTCGCCGCCCAGGGGATTGATGGTCATGAAACCCCATTCGCCTGTGAGCATCTGCCGGAAGGCCGTGTCGATCACCCCGTCGCCGTTGAAGTCGCCCCGAATGAGAGCCGCGTAGGTGGGGGATGTCGGGCCGATCGGATGCCAGGTCTCGCCGCCCGATAGATTGGCCGACATGTAGCCCCAGTCGCCGCTGGGCCCGTTGCGGAACAGCAGGCCGTCCAGCCCCGTCTGGCCGAAGTCCGAAGTCGAGGCCGGCAGAATGAAATCGCCCGCCGTCAGGCTGTTCATCGCGACATTGTCGAGCGTGACGCTGCCCGCACCGATGGTGATCACGGTGTTGGATCCGATCTGGGCGGAAACCGCGAGCACGTCGGCCAGGCTCTTGAACCCGAACCCGGCCAGATCGATACGGTCGCCGGCCGTGAAGTCGGTGATGGTGTCCGCCGCCGAGCCCTTGGCGTGGACGAACACATCGGCGCCGCCGCCGCCGGTCAGGGTGTCCGCCCCCGAGATTCCTCCACTGAGCACGTCCTCATGCGTTGACCCGACCAGAACCTGGAAGTTTCCCAGGTTGTCGGTCCCGACGCCGGTGGACTGCGCCTGGCCCTGCAGCGCCAGGCTGACCTGCACGCCCGTCGCGGCGCCCGCGTAGGACACCGTGTTGGTCCCGCCGCCGCCGTCCACGACGTGGGTCCCCGCGGTAAGGTCGACGATGTTGTTCTCGGCCCCCAGGATGACCGTGCTCGACCCCAGGCCCAGGGTCACCACGCCATTGATGGTCCCGGCGTGGGAGTCGAGCGTGACGGCGCCGTTGCCGAGAACGACCGCGCCATTGAGCGTTCCGCTATTGGTGATGCTGGTCGAGGCGCTGCTGGAATTCTGGATCGCGGTCTGAGCCGTGATGGTCCCGGTGTTCAGGAAGCTGACCGAGGCCGGCGCGTTGTACAGGACGCCGGTCGTCGACCCGCCGGTGACCGTGATCGTGCCTGTGTTGGTGAAAGGGCCCGCCCCGTTGTAGGGGCCGTAGGCCAGACCGATCCCCATCGTCGCTGCGGCGACCGTGATCAGTCCGGCGTTCTCGAAATCGCCGCCGTTGGCCAGGACGACCCCATAGGCCGCACCGTTCGTGGAGGTAACGGAGAAGACGCCTCCAGATTGGTTCTTGAAGGTCCCGCCGGCGCCGCCGGCGTTGGAGTCATAGACGCCATAGGCGGAGCCGCCGCCCTGCACGGTCATCGTTCCCGAATTGACGACGTCGCCGGTCGTCCCCTCCGCCAGGAAGATCGCCGACGCGCTGTTGACCGAGAAGGTCCCGAAGTTGTGGGTCGTGGCGTTAGCGACCCCCGTGACGATCAGGGGCCCCGTGACGCTGAACGACCCGTCGTTCTCGAACACCGCCGAAGAGTCGGGGGAGGCCGCCGTGCTGACGCCCGTCGCGCCCACCGAACTGTTCAGCGTCAGCGCGCCCTGATTGACCAGGGTCCCGCCGGAAGCGGCCGTGAACTGGACCAGAGACCCCGAGGTCAGGCTGAGGCTGAAGGTCGGATCGGTGGTGACCACGCCGCCGGCCACCAGGATCGCCGGATTGGGCAGGATGAAGTCCGCCGCCGTCAGGCTGGACAGGGTGATGCTCTGCAGCGTGAGCGACCCGCCGCCGCTCATGGCGATCACCGTGTCGGCCCCCGATTGCACCGCCGCCGCCTGCACCTGTGCGAAGGTCGCGAATCCAAAGAACTGGCTCAGGTCGATCTTGTCGCCCTGGGCGTCTGAGAAGTCGGTGACCGTGACGTTCCCGTCGCCGGGTCGGTAGACGAAGGTGTCAGGCCCGCCGCCGCCGGTCAGGGCGCTGGAGGCCCCGCCGCCGCCCTCCAGGATGTCGTTCAGGACCGTGCCGACGACGTTCTGGACATGACTGACGGTGGTAGTCCCGTAAATCTGCGCCGTGCCCTGGAGCCCAAGGCTAAAGTTCACGCCATTCCAGGTATTGGCGAAGGAAAGGGTGTTGGTCCCAGCGCCCCCGTCGATGAGGTACTGACCAGCTCCGATGACGAAGGTGTCGTTTCCGGCCCCGCCGGTGATCGTGGCGTTGGCGCCGCTGCCGCTGCTGACGACCGTCTCGCCGTCGTCGCCGAGATAGACGGTGTCCTGCACTTCGCCGACGTACAAGGTCCCGGTGAGGGTTCCTCCCCGGCCGTCGTACAGGTCGTTGTAGATGTTATCGAGGGATACATTTCCGTTGATCGAGCCGGTATTGACGATCTGCGTACCGGCCTCGTTCGGCGGAGGATCGAGATATCCGCCTCCGCCCTGCTGCAGCACGATGTTGCCGGTGATCGCGCCGCTGTTGGTGAGATCGATGGCAGGGCCAGTGCTGAAGATGGCCTGCTTGGCGGAGATCGCGCCCGCATTCGTAATGGTTTGGGCTTGACCCTGAACATAGCCCCCGTTCAGGTAGATGCCGTAATCGTCAGTTGTATTGGATGTTACCGTTATCGTTCCGGTATTTGAGAATGTCTGACTTCCATTAGCGGTCAGAAGGAAGCCGTAAGCGGACGAGTCTCCCGCAGCTGTAAACGTCCCCGAATTCTGAAACAGACCGAGAAACGGCGCCATGACGCCGTCCACAGTCGCGCCGCTGACTTGGAACGTCCCCGTATTGTCGAATTGAGCTGAGCCGCCCTCGAAGGTCGTGTCATGTACGCCGAAGGCTTGGCTGGAGGCGCTGACGCTGAACAGCCCGTCATTTTCGAACGCGGCTCCGCCCGACCCTGCGGTAAAGCCATTAGCGTCGCTCGTAGATATGACGGAAAACGAGCCGCTATTGCCGATGTTGACGACAGAACTTGTGTATTTGGCGTTGCTGTTGTCGCCAATGCCCCAGGCGCCGGCGCCGGTTATCTGAACCGTTCCTTGGACCGAGAAATTGGGATCGACGGAACCCGGCTTGGACAGCGTGTAGGCGGGCACGGAGTCCAGCGATATGTTGACCGTCGTGCCTAGACCGACGACATAGTTCCCCGTCACCAGGATAGTCGACACGGCGCGCCCCCGGTTCGAACTGTCTTGGTGAATCTAAGCCCGACTTCTAGTTGTATGTCGAGCATTGTCACCTGGGCGGCGAGCGCCTCCAACCCTCCGGACTAGATCGTCCCGTAGGCCAGCGAGGCGCTCCCCACGCCGTGCCAGACCTCCCCGCCCGTGGGCAGGACGGTCATGAAGCCCCAGTCGCCGGTCGAGGTGTTGCGGAACGCCACGTCCTGCACGCCGTCGCCGTTGTAATCGCCATTGCCGATGACGCTGTAGCCCGGGCCGGTGGGGCCGATGGGATGCCAGGTCTCGCCGCCGGAATTGTTGGCCTGCATGAAGCCCCAGTCGCCGGTGGCGGCGTTGCGGAACACGATCTCGGTCTGGCCGGTCCCGAGGAAATCGGCCGAGGCCACGGCGGCGTAGGCGACCGAGGCGCTGCCGACCGGATGCCAGACCTCGCCGCCGGTCGAAGGGACCGACATGAAGCCCCAGTCGCCGGTCTGGCCGTTGCGGAAGGCCACGTCGAACACGCCGTCGCCGTTGAAGTCGCCATAGCCGACCACGCTGTAGGCCGCTCCGGTGGCCCCGATCGGATGCCACACCTGGCTGGAGCCGTTGGTCGACATGAAACCCCAGTCGCCCGAGGCGGCGTTTCGGAAGACGATGTCGGCCGAGCCGTTGCTGAGGATGTCGCCGGTGGCCACCGCGTCATAGGCCAGCGAAGCCGAGCCCGCCTGATGCCAGGTCTCCCCGCCCGAGGGATTGATCGTGAGAAAGCCCCAGCTGCCGGTCGAGGTCTGGCGGAAGGCGGTGTCCAGCACCCCGTCGCCGTTGAAGTCGCCGCGGCCCAAGGGCGCGTAGTCCGACGATGACGAGCCGATCGGATGCCAGGTCTCGCCGCCGGCGTTGTTGGCCGACATGTAGCCCCAGTCGCCCGAGGCGGCATTGCGGAACAGCAGGGCGTCCTGCCCCGTCTGGCCGAAATCGGACGTGGAGTTCGTCAGGACGAAATCCTGGGCGGTGAGCGCGGTCTTGGTCACCCCGGTCAGGGTCAGGCTGCCCGAGCCCAGATTGATCACCGTGTCCGAGCCCGACTGGACCGCCGCCGCCAGCACGTCGGCAAAGGTGTGGAACAGGTGCAGGTTCGACAGGTCCACCTTGTCGCCCTGGGCGTGGCTGAAGTCGCCTACCGTCGCGTTGGCCGAGGCGGAGGAGACGGCGAAGGTGTCCGCGCCGGCCCCGCCCGTTACGCTGGTCCCGTCGGCCGCCGTCAGCCTGTCGTGGAAGGCCGAGCCGACGACCTTTTGGAAATGGCTGAGGGTGTCGATCCCTACCCCGGTCGCCTGCGCCTGACCTTGCAGCGCCAGGTTGACGATCACCCCCGCTGCCGAACTCGCATAGGACACAGTATTGGTCCCGCCGCCCGCATCGACCACATGGGTCCCGGCCGCCAGGGCCACGGTGTTGTCCTCCGCGCCCAGCGTGGCCGTCGAAGACCCCGCCCCCAGCGTCACCACGCCGTTGATGGCGCCGGAGTGGGAATCCAGGCTGTCGTTGCCACTGCCGAGGTTGACCGCGCCGTTGATGGTTCCGGTGTTGACCACTCTGTCGTCGGCGGAGCTGGTGACAACGGCCCCGGTTATGGTCCCGGTGTTCTGGATCGCGGCCGTGATGCCGCTGAACTGGATGGCCGTGGCGGCCGACAGGACGCCGCTGTTGACGAGGTTGTATTGGCCCGCTGCGGGCAAGCCGCCGGGGGGCACGAACCCTCCGTTCGACGAGAGCAGGACGCCGGTCCCGCCAGCGCCGGCGATGATTATCGAGCCGCCGTTGGTCACCGAGGCGAATCCCGCCCCGTTCACGCCCCCGCTCGAGGCCCCGAGATACACGCCGACCCCGCCGTCGGCCGAGATCGACCCGGCGTTCTGAACGGCCCCGCCGTTGTAGAGGTTGACGACCCGGCTGAGGTTGGCGCCCGTCATGCTGCCGCTCGCCAGGTTCTGCACCGACCGGAGGTAGGCTGACGAGATCGCATAGCCGCCCCCGGTGACCGAGATGGTTCCGGAATTGGCGACGTTGGCGTCGATGGCCCACGACGGGAACGTCCCCAGGAAAGTCGCGGTCAGGCTGCCTGTGTTGGTCAAGGTTCCGGCTGTAACCGCGCCGCCGATGGTGTCCACCGTGACCGAGGCCTGGCCGTTATTGACGAAGGTCGACTGGAGCGTGTCGCCGCCCACCAACTGGCCGTTGCTGCCCGACCCCGCGTTCAGGTTGATGGTCCCGTTGTTGATCAGGACGCCGTTGGTCTGGATGCCCGCGAGATAGAGGCCGTACCCGGGCCGCGCCTGGGTCACCAGGAGGTTGGCGCCGGCGCCGATCGTGGACGTCTGCCCGGACGAGACGATGAACGGCGCGAACACGAAGTCGCCCGCCGCCAGATCGCTGGGCTGCACGTTGTCGAGCGTCAGCGAATTGCCAGCGTCGAGGTTGATGACGAGGTCGGAGCCGACCTCATGCGCCGCGGCCAGCACGTCGGCCATCGAGAAGAACATGCCGAGCGCCGACAGGTCGAGCTGGTCGCCCTGGGCGTGCGAGAAGTCGGTGATGGTGTCCGCGCCGCCGCCCGCCGTGACGACAAAGGTGTCGCCCCCCGCGCCGCCGGTCAGGACGTTGGCGGCGGCATTGCCGGTGATCGTGTCCGCGAAAGCGCTGCCGATCACATTCTGGATGTTGTTGAAATTGACGATATTGACGGAGTTGAGGTCGTTACCGTGCCCCTGGGTCAGGTTGATCGTCATCCCGCTGGCATAGCCGGCGAAGGAGATGGTGTTGGACCCGCCCCCCCCGTCAACGGCGTCCCAGCCGCCGCCCCCGTTGATCAGGTCGTCGCCGCCGCCGCCGTTGATGACGTTATTGGAGCCGTCGCCCGTCAGGACGTCGGCGAAGGCCGAGCCGGTCAGATTCTGGAAATTGGACAGGGTGTCCGTCCCGGCGCCGACCGTGTTCTGCGCGGTCCCCTGCAGCGCCAGACTCACCGTTACGCCGCTAGCGGCGTGGGCGTAGGAGACGGTGTTCGTCCCCGCGCCCCCGTCCAGGACGTTGCCGTTTCCGTCACCCTCCAGGGTGTCGTTGAACGCCGAGCCGGTCAGGTTCGCAAAGTTGGTCAGGGTGTCGTGGCCGCCGCCGCCAGTGTCCTGGACAGCGCCCTGGAGCATGAGGCTGACGGTCACGCCCGCGGTCGCGCTGGCGTAGGACACGGTGTCGACCCCGCCGCCTCCGTCCAGCACATCGTTGCCCGGGCCGCCATCAATGGTGTCGGCGCCGGCATCGCCCGTCAGGTGGTCGTCGAAAGCCGACCCGATCAGCTTCTGGAAGTTGGACAAGGTGTCGTGTCCGGCGCCGACCGTATCCTGCGCGGATCCCTGCAGCGCCAGGCTGACCGTCACCGCGGCGCCGGCGCTGGCGTAGGAAACCGTATTCGAGCCGCCGCCGCCGTCCAGCACGTCGTCCCCGGACCCGCCGTCGATGACGTTGTCGCCCGCGTCGCCAGTCAGGTGGTCCGCGAAGGCCGAACCCAGCAAGTTCTGGAAGTTGCTGAGCCGGTCGTCGCCGGCGCCCGCGTTGTCCTGAGTCGTCCCCTGTAGGGCCAGGCTCACGATCACGCCCGCGCTGGCGCTCGCGTAGGAGGCGGTGTTAGTCCCGCCACCGCCATCCAGAATGTTGGCGCCGCCGCCGCCGTCGATCACATCGTCGCCGGCGCCCCCATGGACGATATCGGCGCCCGAGCCCCCGGTGACGTGTCCGGCGCCGGACCCGCCGAAGACGGTTTCGCCGTCGTTGCCCAGGTAGACGGTGTCGGTCCCTCCGCCGAGAAACAGGGGTCCCGTCAGGGTCCCGCTGTGGCCGTCGTAGAGGTCGTTGCCCCCAGCATCGAGATGCACCGCGCCGTTGATGGCGCCTGTATTGTGGATCTGGGCGCCGGCCTGGGTTCCCACAGGCGTATTGACGGACGGACCTTGGCCCGCGTCGACCTCCCCGTTGATGACTCCGCTGTTCGTCAGCAGGAGCTGCGACGTCTGAAGGGGGAAGACCGTGGGGCTGGAGGAGATCGCGTATTGGGCCGTGATTGTTCCGGTGTTGACGATGGTGACGGCGAAGCTATCGGGCCCGCCGAAGGTGACGCCAAAGGCCAGCCCGGCGCTGGCTGTCACCAGGATAGCGCCGCTGTTGGTAAGCGAGCCGCCGGGAGCGTCTCCCATGGCGATCCCGGTAGCCATTGTGATACCCGCGACCGTCAGGGTCCCGGAATTGGCGTAGGCTCCCCCGTAGCTGTTCCTGATCCCGAAGGCGGAAGCGCCGGAGACATTGAACTGCCCAGTGTTGACGAAGCCCTTGTCCGAATAGGCGTTGTCGCCGATCGCGGTCTGGACGCCGGAAACCGTGAACGTCCCGTCGTTCTCCACGCCGGCAGAAAAGCCGAACGATGAGTATCCATAGGCCGAGGAGCTGGCTCCCGTGGCGCTCACGATCAGGCTGGCGCCGAGGCCGACCTTGATGAGAGCAGTGCCGAAAAAGCCGGAGCCGTTGTCGCCCACCGCCGTGACGGTGGCGTTGTCCACGTTTGAACCGACTTGGATCGTCCCCTGATCCGTGAAGCTGGGATCAGGGAAGAAGCCGCCGGTCAGCGTGTAGATCGGACCGGACCCGCCTGTGAAGGACAGATTCTGGTCGGACGCGACGACATAGTTCCCCGTTACCGAAATCGTAGACACTACATTCCCCCCACCAGCCACTGAGCCAGCTAAGCCCAACCTGTAGTTGTCTGTCGAGGGGTCTCGCCGAGCGGGCGAGCGTCGGCCGAGGGATTGCCGGTGAGATAGCCCCGACTCCTTCGCCGTCAGGGCCTTATCGCCGCCCGAACGCCCCGAACCCCGCCAGCCGGTTGGCCCCGTGGGTGGCCCGGGCGTACTCCAGGCTGGCGCGGGGGGCCAGGTCGGACAGCCAGAAGCCGCCGGTCGCCTTCAGGCGAGGCTCATCGAGCAAGGTCAGGCGCAGGGCGATCCAGCCGGTGGCGGCCAGGCCCGCCAGCTGCAGGAAGGCGTAGGATCCCGCCTCCGCCTGGCGCGGATCGGTCTTCCAGCCGTCGAGCTGCTCGCCGGCGTCTTCCAGAAGGTCGAGGACGAAGGTCAGGGTCTCGGCCTCGGGCCCATCCCCCGCCTCGGCCGCGTCGTCCCGCGCCAGGGCCAGGAACGCCTTCAGCCCCCGCCCCTCGTCGCGCCACAGGCGGCGGTGCACGAGGTCCAGCGCCTGCATGCCCGAGGTCCCCTCGTAGAGGGTGAACACGCGGCTGTCGCGCAGGGCCTGCTCGATCGGCCAGTCGTTCACATAGCCGGCCCCGCCCAGCACC
>Ga0265327_10000879_pt1 | contig 44426 bp, 68 predicted proteins | sample 41621metaG_FD_202089 | JGI IMG/M metagenome (GOLD analysis project Ga0265327, IMG submission 202089) | Rhizosphere microbial communities from Carex aquatilis grown in University of Washington, Seatle, WA, United States - 4-16-21 metaG | ecosystem: Host-associated > Plants > Roots > Rhizosphere... | reverse complement strand
CGTGTGCTGATTAAAAAAATCAGTTCATATTTGTGTGCTAGTTCGTTCGGCTGTTCTCGTTTACAAAGGAGAGCCACGAATGATCGAAGAAAATATAAACATAGAAATCGTAGAAGAACGTCCCGACCATCACTACCGTACAGAATTACCCAACATAGTATTTTCCGTCCTCACCCCTATTCAACTCGCCGTATATGCTCATTTAAAGCGCATAGCCGGGGACAACGGTAAATGCTGGATGTCCATAAAAAATATTGCTGACAACGTAGGAATCGGTGAAACAACTTTTCGGGAAAGTGTTAAAGAACTCGCAAAAACCAACGTCCTTATTGGCTTACCTTTTATTCGTGTTTACAGGCGAAAAAAACCTGACGGCAGTGCTGATACTAGCATAATCTCGATCGTTGACATATGGCGTGCAAATGGGGACTTTTACCGAAAAGTAAAAAGCACAAAACCTGCTCAAAATCCTGAAGAAAAACCCGATGATGGCTCGGCATCAAAAACTGATGGGGGGGGTGGTTCGCCAAACGAAGGGGGGGTGGTTCGCCAGGCGAAGGGGGGTGGTTCGCCAAACGAGGATAAAGAAGAACCCTCTCAAGAAGAACCCTTGTTTGTTTGTAGCGAGTCGGGGTCTGTTACCCCTCCCGCTTCTGAGAAATCAGAGAAAAGCCTAACGCTTCGCGTAATCAAGCGAAATCCTCAAGGTGGGACATTTGCCGTCTCCCTTCAAGATATGTTCTCCAGAGCCGTCCAAATGCGCACAAACTGGACTGCTGATGAGATCCATCAAGCTTGGGATGTCCTAGTCGCCTATTCCGGTGCAATCCGCGATGCCTTCGGCTTCATGAAAGGCACAATCGAAAACTTCAGAAGAGCAAAAACTTTCGCCCCTATCACCAAAAAAACTAAGGAATCAAAATGCCCCCAGAAAAAGACAGACTTCTCCAACAACGAGTCGAAGCCTTCCAACGAGCCAACTTTGAAGCTCGTTTCATTGGCGCAAGCATTGCAAAACTACAATACGAAGAATGGGTAATCGACAAGCTAGCTCGATACATGAAAAACCCTAAGAACTTCCTCGTCTTTTGCGGTTGCCCCGGAATCGGCAAGACCTACTTTTCCGCAGCAATCGTGGAATGGGTGATTTCAACCTTCCCAACGTATCGTTATCATACTGAGAATAAGCTATTTAACAAGGTTAGAGACTCGTTCGACATGAAAGGAGACTACCACACAACCTTAAAGTTTCTCCTCGATGATGACTTTATTTGGCTCGACGACATCGGCTCCGATGGACACACTCAGTTCCGAGAGGAGATTGTCTTTGCCACAATCGACAATCGCTACTCGTGCATGAAGCCAACAATCATTACTAGCAATCTTTCAAAAAACGATTTTTATAAAACTTATAACCCTAGAATTGCAAGTAGGATCTTCGCCTCAGAGAACTGCGTCATCGAATTGCCTGATTCTCCGGATCTTAGGAGAAAAGGAATGTAACTTTAAACTTGATATTTGATAAATAAACTCATAGATTGTCCTTCACGGAACCTATAAATTAAAAAGGACAATCTATGAGCACTGAATTTTTGGAGTACATCCCCACTCCCACAGAGAAATATTCCGGTGTCGCTAAAATCCGCGTCACCCTCGCCAACGGCAACCGTATGATCCTTCGGTACAAAATGATCATGCGAAAAGACGGTGCTGGCTCTTTCCCTGCCGTGGCAGCCTATCGCGTTCCTGACGATACTGGTGTTCCAGCTTTTGCTCAGGCCTTCGAGCTGGACTCATCAGACGACAAAAAAGCGATGGACAACTTCCTTCGCGAACACATCAAACGCTGGAATACTCGCCCAACTCAGCCACAACCTTCTCAACCTGCTTACACACAACAACCCCAGTACTACCAAAATCAAGCACCACCCCCTCCGCAACCAAACCCGAATTATCAGCCCCAACCGCAACAAATGGTCACGCCTCAATGGGCACAACCTGTAACACCCATTCCACCACAGCAAGATTTCTGGGCTAATCAACCCCAACCATATCAAAATCCTAAAGGATATTAACCTCAATCGTTGACAATAACTAAATTTAGGCATAGGAGTGAATATGGCACAGGAAATAAGAAACGAGGAGGTACAACATGCTCCCAAGGTGTATCCGTCCCCTGCAATTGATTCCGCTGATGTTCTCGCTAATGAAGTCGTGGCCTCGGATGAACAATCACGAAAAAGTCCAATCGGTGAACGCCATTCGCCACATCCAAGAAATTATCGAGAGGATTAAAGCAGACAGAAAAAGCGGATCGTGTTAAATAGTAATTAAAATTTTTATAGGTGACATATGGGTATCCCAGCCAGCGCGTCAATCTGGACAGATTTCCTTGCTCTTCAAGGGTTAGTGAATCCGTCCAGTCTTTACGAAACAAGAATGATCAACGATTCATCCGGAAAAATCCTTTACCTAGGCACGTGCATCACTCCCAACGGTGACACCTCCCTTCCTATCTGGAATGTGATAAAATTCGGATATGATGGTAATGGTATTTTGAATCGTCAACAACTTCCAGACAATGGCTCAGGATGGCTCTACATATGGGATGATGTTCAATCTGATTATTTTTCTTAAGGAGTTATCATGGCATCAGCCTCATTAGTGTGGAACCCTTTTACCGGAACTTTGGACTACGTAGGAACCGGAGGAGGAAGCGGTGCGGTAACTTCCGTTGCCGGAACTGTCGGACAAACCACTGTCAATCAAACCACAGGCGATGTCATCTTTGGCCTTGAAAATGGTATCTGGATAGGTAATGACGTAACTCCACCCACAGGCGGTGTGCAAACCGCCGGACCAGTGTTTGTGGGCGGTGCTTCATCAAACGCTTCAGTTTATTCAAATTTAAATGCTGGCGCAACATTCCAATCCGATGTTTTAGGTCAAGTCACTCCATATTCCGATAACAACTTTTATTCATATTTAAACACAAACTTTGTCCAACCCGAATCAGCAGGTAACACTTTAGCTTCCTTTGCCGACAAACCCATATGGCAAGTTGGGGGCAACGCTGTTGCAGTTGCTGCCTCATTTTATGCAAAACCTGACTGGTCGCTCAGCTTGGGTACTGTTGCGCTTTTCGCTGGGTTTTATCAGCCTGTCATTAACTGCTCGTATGGAACGATAACATCTGCCTACGCAGCTTATCTAAAAGCACCTACAGGAGCAGGTATAAATGCTGGTTTATACGCCGACAACGCAACACTCGGTTACACTAACGCCTCCCCACCATCGAATGGGTTAATAGTTTCTGGAATCGCAGGATTCGGTACTAACTCGCCGAATTCCGCCTCTCAAATGAATATCAGTTCCTCGCAGCCTATCGGTTTGAATATCAGCGGATCATCCCCTAATTTGACTAGCAACCAACAATTCTCGCTTTTGATAAATCAAACGATGACAGCTGCGAATTCTGTAAATTCTTGCGCTCTTGGCATTCAAAATACTTTCACTCGCTCAGCTGGTTTGCCAATTCAGCAGGTCGTAGGGATAGATGTAGGTGTTTCGTTCGCTGGAAATACGCAAACTATCACAAATTACTATGGACTTTTAGTCGCTGGAATCACAGCCTCTGCAATTACAAATGCTATCTCAGGAGTGTTTGTGAAGCCTTCCGGAGCATCAACGATTAACAAAGCTCTGTGGTCATACGACATGACTGTCGGGTCTGGTTCAAAATCCGCTGCCACGCCTACTGATGGGTTGTACGTACAAGGAAATATTTTAAACAACACACTGACCGCCTCTCAAGTTGTCGCGTCCGATGGAAGCAAAAACCTAGTCTCAATTGCTAGCTCATCCTCAGGTTATGTGCTCACTTCAAATGGTCCGTTGGCTCCCACATTCCAAGCACCGACAACAGGCGTACTTCCCTACTCAGATCAAAGCACGTCTTTTCCCGCTTCCGTAAACACAGGCTATTTCTGCAACGCTGGATTAACCGCAACAATGCCCACCACCACAACAACAGGAACAATCGTCGTTATCGTGGCTCTTGCTGCATCTGTCGTGATTCAAGCCAACACAGGGCAAAAAATACAAGTGGGTATTGACACTTCTGGTACAGCTGGGACAGCAACGAATACCGAAATCGGGGACGTTTTGTACCTAGTTTATCAAAACTCAACTTCAACGTGGGTTTCCGTTTCGGCAAACGGAAACTGGAATGTCGTCTAATCAAAAACAGGAGATAAATTATGGCAACCAACAATGCTATTAATCTTAGCGCAGCTGGGATTACAGGCTACAATGGATCAGGTACGTTCGTCGGTAACTTGATGACTCAGTACAACGTGGTAATCGGTGGCTCGTCGTCCGATACACTGGCAAACGTTGCCCCAAGTGCGACAGCAGGGATTGCCCTCGTTTCCGCTGGTGCTTCATCCAACCCAGCATTCGCAACAGTCGTGGTTGCTGGTGGTGGACTTGGCGTATCAAGCTTGACAGCTTACGAATTGATCGCAGCTGGCACAACAAGCACAGGTGCTGTGCAGCAAATCGCCCTAGGAACATCAGGGCAAGTCTTGACATCGAACGGTGCAGGCGCGCTGGCTAGCTTCCAGACCTTCACACCAAGTGCCATGACACCATATTTGAATGAGACAGGAACAACTCAAACAATGGCTGTCAACACTGGCTACGTTTCAAACAACGCCGGTCTTGTAACATTCACTCCTCCAGCGACTTGCGCTGTTGGTACAGTGTTTGCGATTGCTGGCAATGGAGCCGGTGGATGGACAATTGATCTGACTGCTCACACTCAGACAATCAACTATGGAAATGCACCAGCAACAACTGCTCTAGCGTCTGCCAATCAATACGATTCAGTGGAATTCGTTTGTACAATTGCCAACACAGCTTTCACAGTTGTCGGTTCACAAGGCAATTTGACCGTTTCGTAATTAATGGGGCGAACTGGGACGCCCTTATTTTTAACATCTTTCTGGGATAAAAAATGGCACAAAACAATTCTTCGAATTATAAAACCACACAGCATAACGTGATCATAGGGGCTGCTTCGAATCTAATCGCAAACGTAGCTCCAAATTCCGTTTCAGGAACTCCTTTTTGTTCAGCAGGGTCAAGCTCAAACCCCACATTTAACACAACTCCGACGGTTTCACAAATGACAGTATCAAATAACCCTGTGAATGGTAGCGACACTGCTACAAAATCCTATGTAGATTCTGCAATTTCCGCTGTAAATCCCAGCACATCAGTTTATGCAGCGACCACGACAAATATCCCCGGAACATACACCCCAGTAGGAAGTGGCGTTGGTGACACATTTTTGACAACAGCGACAGGTGCTTTTTCACTAGACGGAACATCACCAGCAGTTGCATCGAGAATCCTTTTTAAAAACCAAGCAACCGCAGCATACAATGGTGTCTACACCCTAACAACTAATGGAACAGGCGGAACAGGTACTTTATTCACAAGGGCTGTCGATTATGACACCCCTTCAAACATTAATTCTACTGGTGTTATCGCGGTGGTAAATGGCACTGTAAATGCCCTGACAGGATGGTTGATAGATTCTACCGTAACGAACGTTGGTAGCGATGCCATAAATTACATTCAGTATAACGGCGCGCCAATCAGCGTAACACAACACTACGCTCTCGTTGGTGGGGCTTCAAACTCGCTCACTTCCGTTTCTCCCTCAACCGCTTCCTATGTAATGACCTCGAATGGAACAGGAAGCGATCCAAGCTTCCAAGCTCCCATTGGCACATCATATGCTGCAAATTCAACCTTGGATTTCGTTGACGATTTTCTTTATGGTTATTCCGGTGCTTTCACCGCAGGCGATCAAATTGCCGGAGTTTGGGATGTTTTAAATGCCACAAGCGGTGGCGAAGTGCAATTGCAAAACACTTCCGTAGCCGGACATCCCGGAACCGCTTTGCTAACCGCAGGATCAGCCACATCAGGCTCAATCATTTGGTCTATGTATGCTCAAGGTGTTACGTCAGGTGGGGAATTCATTGTCGGTGCAGGACAAATAACGTTAACATTTTATTTTAATCTATTGCAGCTTTCAACTGGAACCAATACTTTCACATTGTATCTAGGATTAGGAGACAGCACAGTCGGAGGCACTACAAACAGCATTTCTGTTCAATACAACTCCGGTGTCAACTCAGGAAAATGGACATATCAATGTACGGCTGCGTCCTCACAAACCACATCGAATTCATCAGCTACAGTTGCTACAGGGTGGCAAGTTGTGCAAATGGTGATAAATGCCGCAGGAACATCAGTAAGCTTCTCAGCAGGAACAACGTTGGCTAATTTGGCGAGTCTAGGATCTGCGATCACAACTCACATTCCTTCCGCTGCAATCGCTCCTTTTATAAGCATCCTTAAATCCGCTGGATCGACTCAACCGCAAGTGAATTTGGACTTAGTAACCATTAATCAGGTGTTGACGACTGCTCGATAAAATCGCGGATTTCGGTAAATGCTTCCCACTGCCCTATGTGATAGTACATGCGATTCGTAGAATCATCCGCAACAGCATCGTCCCAAGCATCTTCTGACTGCCAAATGCGCGCTTGAAGGTGTTCCAATACTGTGTTATGTTCTATGGAAAAAAGAGAAGATGATGTAAAAAGAATTAAAGAAATAAATAGACTTTTCATGGTGATCCTTTAGTTGAAATGACATCATACATTCAGAGGTAAAATGAGTAAAGACCCAAAATGGAGAATAGGCGTAACAATCAGCACACACCATGTTGTGGAAGTGCAAGCTGCCTCTTGTGGCGAAGCGTGCCAAATGGCTTTAAAGCTAGCTCATGCCGACCAAGACTCGTTTCAAACTGGGTATTCCGGGCAAGTGACATCCTGTTTAGTCAATGACCGCGAAGCTAGAAATTTCGCTTGCTACGTTCCCGAATTCTACGATGGTAAAAAAGATGAAAAACCAATGCCGAGCTAATGCTTCTTGCAACGGAATGCACTCATGCGGATACGCTGGTAAGCCAGACAATTCAGTCGGCATGGATATGAAGCGAAAAGACATCCTTGAAAAAGGAAAATCCCAAGCTGCATTTAGCCATAACGTAGCTACAGAAATTAAAGCTGGCAAGCCACCCAAACAAGCCGAAGCCATAGCGTACGCGACAAAGCGCGGAGCTGCAAAACACGACAAGAAGATGGAATTCAAGCGAAAATTGAACTCGGGAAAATAATGAAAAGGGAAGACATAATCGCAAATCCTAAATTCAAAAGTGCGCTGCAAAGCTACGGCATAGGAATTTTAAAGAATAAAGGTGGGGGCGATGTGAATTCACCCCAAGAAGCTAAACAAATCGCCTCTCAAGTGAGCGGTCAAAGCGAAAATCAAGGAGTCCGACAAATGAGCAACACAGTAATCCCTTCAAATCCAAGCCAAGAAAAAAGAATGCATCCTACCCCAAAGGGACAAACATTCGTAGGATCTCGTCAAGGTGGCCCTCAAGAAGCTGCTAGAACAAAACAAGCTTCCATAAAGCATCAGAATCCGGAATATTTCAAAAGACAGACTGATAGATCCTCAAATGAGGGCGTAGGTCGTGGCGTGGGGCAAATAGGGGCGTCAGACATCACAAAGAAAGACAACATCCCTGCTCGTAAAGACGTGCCAATTCAACACAATACCAACCATCATCAAAAGAATGTAGGTCGCGATCCCGGACGTGGAGTTGGACAAATTGGTGTTGACAATCGTGCTAGAGTGCATAATTTCAAAGGAAATGACCAAGCACCTTTTCAGATGAAGCAATTCTCGAAAGGCACGATGTATTAATTCTTGATGAGGTAAAAACTGAGAAATTGACCGAGTAACATTCCAGCGAAACCTCCAAAAAGAGGAACGATAAATAATCTAATGTGAAACCAGAAGTTTTTCCATTTTTCACGTTCGGCTTTTTCCGCGAGAAACTCTTCGCTTGCCTCTTTCAAGGCGGATTTGATTGTTTCCTTTAGATAAGCCTGTGAAAGCCTGCTGATCGCTGCATCGTCAAAATTCATTCGTAAATCCCCTTGTTAACGTCCCGACCGGGGAACATAACTTTGAGCGCGTCCCAGATTTCCTTGTTTGAAATGCGGATGGCTTGATCGCCATGCTCAAATTGTACCCCTTTCATGAAGTAAGTGCCTTCTTCGTCCAAGACGATTCTAGGGTACTCAAGTAGCCATGAAGGGCGTTTTGACTCCACAACTACACCGTTTTTATCTGTATTCATAAATCACCATCGCGCTGTATCCTAATGGCTCAGCATTAAATTTTATGTCCAAAACCCATATTTGGTCGTGATTTTGTAGAAGAAACGTGTTTATTTCATCAGTTATTTGGCTCGTAGAGCCTGCGAACATAACACTTACTCTGCATTTGTTAGAAGCGTCCATACTTGACCTGTGTTTAAAATTAATAGTTTGGTCTGATAATCATGGTTATGGCAATTAAAGAAATTACTAACGCGTTTAAGATGACCTGTGAAGGCATAGAATGTAAATTCAAATTTGAATCCAAATAAAGTATTGAAATACTTTACACTTTTAAAAGTGTCCATCTTGCCTCTGCCTGAGTTTATACGAATTGCCATCGGTCTTTCGACCATTAGGTCAGGAATGCTTTTTGCGGAAAAAACATTTATAAAACCCACAAGATGGACAAAAATCATTCTTTCATGAAACCATACATCCATTCGACCATCGTTGCCTTGTCTTTTGCGTGATTTAAAATTGTCAAATCCCCGTTCGCGAAGCAAGCGAAAACGCAATACGTTTTGTCATTAGTGTCATAGTCGAGATAAACAATTCTTATTAAACTCATGTTGATCCACTCACACATAACTTCATTGTATTTAAACATCACCGATTGCCCTTGTGTTTGATTTCTTTCTGTTTTTCAGTCGATTCGTTCATAATTTTAATCGCTTCGTCGTGATTCATTCTAAATTTCCTCATCAGGTACGGCGCGCTCACTTTTCCCAGTCTTTTGATAAGCTGTCTAGCCGTCTCTCTCTCAGTGATTTTGTCCATATTTCCTTTTGTGCCGTGTAAAGAACCGTGTGAGTGTCGGGGTATTGTGTTTCTAGAGTATCCAAATCAACGATCTTTCCCTTTACACCAACCATCATTTTTCCAGTAAAACCTGTCGGGGCGTCTATATCAGCCCAAAGTTCAGGAGCGTCTGTAAAAGCAAATACAGAATCGTAAAAAGGGATGGGAAGCCACATATCCCCAATTCTTTGAACGACATAAATGTCCCCTTTTTTGAAGTATAATACTTTTTTTCCCTGCGGAGGTAATTCCTGTGAAGGTTTTTTCCAGTTTGTCATCGAAAAGCTCCGTTAAAAGCAGAGACGCAATAAATAAGCCAACCGATCAAAGAGAAAAGCATCCCCCAGAAAACAAACCAAATTAAAACATTGTCGTCATCTTCAAAAATCAGCTTCATATTATCTTGGGAGGCCATGTTTGAGGGTTACATTCTGCACACATTTCATTCACATATATGGCGTTCCCTGAACCTGTTCAGAAAATGGACTGATTTTTTTCCAAGGCTCTTCTGCTTGGTAATGTTTAGCCATCACTTCCTTGGTAGTTATTGTGCCCACATCCCCTCGGTTGTCCTTTTTCGCTTCCTGCTTGGCTCTGATGATCGCTTCACGTCTAGGTATACCTTCTCCCAGCAATTCTTTTATCCTCTCGTGTATGCCAGCCAAAGGAACAAATTTACCTGCTGGGGAATCAGGATTCTCACGGTTTCCCTTTTGCGTCCTGAAAATCTCAGGTGGCAAATTTAATTCCTGATTTCTCCCCGGATTATATTGCTGTTTTTGGTGAGGGTTTCTGGGGTGGTTTTTGTCATAATCTGCCTTCCCAGGCTGATTTTGCTCGCCATGACCCTGTAAAACATCAACACCTAGATTGACGTTTCCCCATTCTGGTGATCTATACATTCGACCTTCTCCGGTTGTTCAGCCTGTTTAGCGTTTTGCTTAGCTATGTTGTAAACGAATTCTGAATTGTTTATCAGAAAAGAAATCATCCACACCAAGCAACGGCCGGGATCGGCATCTAAAGTGTGCACAAAGGCGTTATGCCTAGCTTTTATCAAAAGCATTTCCGTGATTTCTTGAGGGCTTAAATTCTTAGTTCCTTCCGCAACAACCAAACCATTGATAAATGTGTCCAATTTGTCAAGTCTCGACATCATCTTTTGAATTTCAGGAGGCATTTCATTGACTTGCTCTTTCTTTTCAACAGGCATCCTTTTGGGAGCCTTTATCTTAAGATTGGGTTTTGCGTCTTTTTTGGTTACAACATCCTTGACCGGACTGTTTTTCGGGTGCTGTCTCTTTGCTACTTTGGCCATGATATCTCCGTAAAATCGTTTAAGTTGTCGTCATTAAGAATCCCGATCCATTCTTTGTATGCTTCTTCAGGATTGTTATAAAAAAGCACATTCCCCTCTGTGAGCAGGAACCACGTGTTTTTTTCGGGTACAAAAACAAATGTCGGTTGGCATGGAACTCCGGCCTGACCAGCAAAGAATTCTACGCACCTTTCTTTGAAATTTCCTAGACAAATCATCGATTCCATTCCGTCGAAAATATATCTACCGCTCTCAGTGAACACAACCTTCAATTGTGTAAGTGCCGCGACAACAGGAAAATATATCAACCCACGCTTGAAGGTGATAACATTAATCTTGTTGTCCTCTAGAAGGCATTTTTGCTCTATGCTTTTTTGTAAATTTACCAGTTCCATTCAACTTCCTTTGTTCATGCTTCCCCAACGCTTATTCCCTTGAGGTTTAGGCGGTAATCGTGCAATCCATTTTTCGTATGGCGTTCGTTTGTTTGAAGGAGCCTTGCAAGGGTTTTTGCAATATTTCTGCGTGAAAGTCTGCTGCACAAAATATTTACCACACCCCTTGCAAGTTGGCATGTCCCCTCATTTTATAATGTAAGGTCTGCGCCGTTGCTCGTCCATGATTTCATGGCTGTTTTTTGCTATAGTTCTTAGGCTTTTATCGACCCTGTTCATCCAACAGCATAGCAATATGAATGCAATAATTCCAAGTAAAAATTCCATTTTCATTCCTTTTTTTTGTAATTTGTTCCATCGACGAATCCAGCCGTAGCCCAGTTGGCGATGTTTTTCTTTAATCCCTGACAAATTGTTTCCACGATCTGATCTGCCTGTTCTTGATTTTCACAACTGCAAGTTGCCCAGTTCAGCAGGTATGTTATGTAAGCGTTAAACAACGCGTGTTCGTTAGTGTCCTTTTTGACTTCACGCATAAACTGATGGATACGCACTAAAGAAACGTCCATCTGCATTATAAATTCAGGGACATCAGGTGTTTCTTTAATTTCAGCATGTGCCATGCTAATCTCCTTTCGTGGGGGGTGTGTTGATTTCAATCTCTGCAAACAAGAAAGTGCCAGACGTGCTTATCATCCATTCTTTCCCATTCCAGATAAAGCTAGGTGTTAGATCAATGTTTCGGTCATCTCCGAGAAAAACCTTCCCTCCCCAGTTCTTTCCGTGCCTGATGGGATAATGCTCGCTGATGACAGTAACATGCGACCTGACCGTGATAATCAATCTAACGATAGCGACATTTTGAATCAGTGTTGGCAAGACGTAAATCTTATCGTATTCTGAAATCCAATTTGGATCGTCAACCTTTAAGTCCTTGTACTTTTCCCAATCTTTCATTTTAAATCCTTGTGTTTCAGTGTTTGAATGCGAGAAAAGTAGTTGGTTTACTTTTCTCGCAAACGTTTATTTCAGCAATTCTGCCATTTTTTCGGTCAGTGTCCACAACGCTGTGTTTAGCCGCACATTCTCGCTAACCGATCCGACCTCGCGAGTCTTCATTCTAGATCCGGCCTCGGTTTGATACCTAACCCCCCCGCGAATCATGTTCTCTTGAATCACGTTGAACGTTGACCAGAGATCGTTTCCAGTGTCAGCCGTACGTCTTGGCGTTAGGATTTGGTTAGGTTTAACTGGCATCAGCTCAGGCTCCCATTTTAGCGACATCGCAGTCTCCGCGTAAGCTCGCTGCGCTGCCACGCTTAACTCTATTCCTTTCCACTCTTCGACCTTATTGACCGAAAGCGGTACAATCTCGATGATTTGGTTAGCAGCGTCAACAACTTTTTCGATAACATTCCCTTGATGCTTAACCTTAAAGCAGTGCATCTCGTTGCCAGCGATCATTCCATTCGCGCAAACAAGGCGATAAATCCCAGCTCTTAATTGATAGCTCGTTGTCCCATCGTGGCTATTGACCAGTACAATCTCAGGAACTACTCCAGCTTTGAAGTCCAGCATGGATTCATGTCGGAATCTCATTAGGTGCTTTACGTAAGTTTCTCTCCCAGCAATCCTGCTAGAATTTTGTATAGCCATTGTGGGGTGGAATCCAGCTGTACGCAATCCCCGTACAACTTCAATCGTAGGTATAAATCCGTAACGGCTGCTAACCTTTTCACCGCCATGTGTAGCGAATATGCTAGGAACCAATCTATTTAATTTTGCTTCATCTAAAAATGTTGTCATGTTATGTACCTATAGTGTCTAGTTTTTTGTTTGTTTGTTCATGGGTGGGGACAATGTGTCCCCCTCCTTTTAGTCTTGATATTCGTTAATTCCTACACGACCTACCGTAGTTCCATCCGAGGCTTCAATATACAGGCATAGCTCATCCAGCTCGTTATTGTAGAATGCCAAAGTGCCAAAATCGTCTGTACTCCAGATCTCCATCGCGAAATTCATCAACGCTTTTTTGTGATCTCTGAAACATCCGATCCTGTAATCAAAAGGGTCATCATTTCTGTCGAGTGCTGTCATCTGGTATTTTTTCATTTTATTTTTCCTTCTCTCTTGTTTGACTGATCTTGTGTTATGGCTAAATATTAACAGATTGCATCTTTAAAGCAAAGAGAAATATGTTTGCAATATATCTTTTTTTCAAATAACCTCTCAGGGAGAGATGTAGAGGAAGAAAATTTTTGAGGTTTTTTTGTGGAAGTGACCATAAAATTCAGGAAAAAGGGAAAATGGAGCAACAAATTCGACGATTGTCAAATCTGCCACACCTCAAAAAAGAGACATTATGCTCATGGCCTCTGTCAAGCTTGCTACTGTAGAGCATATCGTGAGGCAAAAAAAATTTGGTGCGAAGATGGCAATAACTGTTGAGGATTTTCATGCCCTGCGTAAATCAAAAGTCGTCCGACATAAATTCGGTGCTGTCTCGTGCGAAAGGGATCAGAAAAAGTTTCCTTCACGCCTCGAACGCAGGTATTACGATCGACTTAAAGATAGACAAGCGAGCGGAGAAGTTGTTTTCTTTCTCCGCCAAGTACCCTTTGATCTTTTGGGTGGCGTTAGGTACGTATGTGATTTCGCGGTGTTTCTGGCTGACGGTACGGTTGAATTCGTGGATACTAAAGGAAGAGACACTACCCTCTCAATTGCCAAGCGAAAAATCGTAGAGGATCTTTACCCACTTAAAATTAAAATAGTCACAAAGGTTTGAAATGGAAAGGACAGATAGGGAAGTATTCGCTGAATGGATTGATGCCATGTATGCGAGGCTTAAGGAAAAGATGGATGAGCAAGAACTTCCATTTTATTCACTGGCTTTAGAACTTCCAAGCACTGATCCCAACCTTTGCTATGAAATGGTGCTAAAAATAACTAAAAAGGAATCGGAAAAATGATCGAAGAAACGCCAGATGAAGGCTTGAGAATGACGCTTCAGTGGGACGAAGAAAACGAAATGTTTGTCATGTCATACTTAGAGGGAACGAGAGCTATATTTCAAGTTAAACTCGCCCCTGCTAGTTTTGAACGCTTAACGCATGACATGATCCGGACAATCAAAAACTACAACCTGTATCAAGCGCAACAGTTTATGGAGAAACAAAATGGCGACCAAAAAAACGTGGACGGAGGAAGCCTACCCGATCCATTGCTTACCGATCAATCAACTCCGAGCCAACCTGAACAACCCTCGTGTGATTCAGGATGCGGAATTCAAGAAGCTAGTCCACTCGATTAAGACTGATGGTTTCATGCTCTCAATCCGCTTCATTGTCGTAGACAAAGACAATGTGGTCTTAGGGGGGAACCAAAGGTTTAGAGCGTGTCAAGAAGCCGGATTGAAGGAAGTCCACGTCGTAAGAGCGGAGGATTTAAGTGAAGAACAGCTCAAGGAATTCGTGGTCAAAGACAATACGTATTTCGGCCAATTCGATCGCGAACTGGTGGCAGCAAATTACTCTGATCGCGAGCTGGTTGAGCTTGGTGTGGATCTCGTGGAAGTTTCTAGCCCTCGCCTTGAAGTAATCGGAGACATTGAACCAGAGGTTGACTCCGCAGACTTAGCCAAGCAAAAAGAGATTTACGACAACAACTCTATCAAACAAGTCGTCGTTTACTACCCTGCTGAACTGTACGAAAAAGTCGTACAGTCTCTCAGTGCTGTAAAGAATCACTCAGCAACGGAAGAAAATCCAGACATGCTCGTTAAACTTATCCGTTATTGGAGGGAAAATGCAAGGTAAGCCAGCCTACAAAATCGTAAAGACTCCAATCGACAAGGTTTTTAGAAATCCTAGCAATCCCAGAACAATTTCGGAAGAAAAGTTTAAGAAACTCTTAAGATCTGTCATGGATGCCCCTTGGATGCTTAAGCTGCGTCCAATCGTTGTAAACAAGGATGGAATCATCTTAGGCGGTAATCAACGCTACAGAGCCTGTAAAGAAGCCGGATTCGATCACGTGTGGGTGATCTGGGCAGATGACATTAATGATGACCAGCAACGCCGTTTCATTATCAGGGACAACGTAGACTTTGGTCGCTGGGATCAAGAGATTGTAAAGCGGATTTACACACAAGAAGAGCTGGATAGGTACGGAACCGAAATCTCTCTGCTAGAACACACCGCTCCCGAGGCTGATCCTAACATAAAACAAACAGCTTTGATGGGTGAAGATGACGCTGTAAAGCCAGACATTCCGGCCGATGAGCTAGAACGTTCAAAAAAAGACTTTAACGAAAAGACTATAAAGCAGATTGTCTTTCATTTCCCGACAGAAACCTACGAAAAGGTTATTAGGGACATGGACGAGATCAGTAAAGAGCTTGACTGCGATGACAATAGCGAAGTGCTTTTAAGACTGTTAAATTTTTACGAGGTTGGAAATGGACTCGATGTTGCCGATTATGATCCCATCGAAGGGGAGAGCCGGGAAGACGAAGACAGACAAATTGCTGAGTAAAGCAGGTTTACATTTCTGCTTTGTCGTCGAACCTCAAGATGAAAAACGGTATGCCGAATCTGGTAAACCTCTCATGGTGCTACCTTCGAACGATCAAGGTATAACATTTGCTAGACACTGGATTCTCAAGCAAATGCGAAAAATGAACTATGAAAAATTCTGGATGCTTGACGATGACATTGAATGCTTCGGTTATGTGGAAGGTGGGAAAACGATCCAGTCCGATGCAAGTGTCTTGGGTAAAGCCGTTCACCAACTTCTACCATATGGACCCTCAAGTATGCTATCTCTTGAACTTCGGCAATTTGCTTGGTCGTCTCCGGAAGTTCAGAAGAATAAAATTGCTATGCAGTGTGTAATGTTTGATTTGCAACATTGCCAGAATATCGACTATGATCTTAGGTTTAAAATACGAGAGGATTACGACATAAGTTTCCAAGCCATATTCAAAGATAAAGGGACACTTAGGTCGGGCAAATACTACTATGGAATAGCAGACATGAAAAGCCAAGTAGGTGGTATGTCTCAATGGTACAATGAAGAAACTGAGATGCACGAAACTTGGAAGCTGTGCAGAAAGTGGCCGGGACTCGTAGAACCCTTGAGAAAAGATGGAAGAATAGACGTAAAAATTAACTGGAGTAAAATAAAATGAGCGGAAAAGAATCCCTTGAAATCTTGAAGAAAAGTGCACCAAAACTGACTTTGATCATGGAGCAAGTTTCCATGATTAATACTGTGATCACGATGCTGAAAGATAAATGTTTCGACGCAGAAATCCAAATGCTAAGAAATGCTCGTTCCGGATTGAATTTGTGGGTTGGAGAGCAATGTTCAAGCAGTTTTGAAATCATCGAATGCGAAATTCGAGCACAAGAACAGCTGGATGAAGAATGCGAAGAAGACGATGAAGAAGATGAAGAATGTGCGCGCCCAGGTTGTCCATGCAAATCTTAGAAATAACTCCTAAGAAAGTCGATTTCAAGCAATTTAAGATGCGATCCGCTCTTGAAGCGGATTGCTCTACACTCGTAAACTACGACTGTATGATAACAGAAAATGGAAAGCCTAAAATTCTGTACATGAAGGTAAATTCCCCCACAAGTCATTTGAGATGGGCAGTTCAGACGATAGAATACGCAGAAACACTTAGGACAAATGGCCTGAAAACCAGAAGTGCTATTTTCGGTTTTAGTCCTCGTGTTACCATGAGAAAGGATTTTTGCTCAGCAACTGCTATGGCTAGAAATTTCCCAGAACAACACTTTGTGATCTGCGAATTTGCAAAGGAGCTGACTAAACTATATCTGCAACACTTCCCAGATACGCTAGAGCAGCACTACGAAGCTGTGAAATCTAAGGTGCTTTCTGAATGGACAATAAAAGAAACTCCTTTCACATCAGGCATCGTGAATAAAAATAATCCTTTAAAATACCACCACGACGCAGGTAATTTTAAAAATGTACTTAGTAATATGATCGTGCTAAAAAGAGGAGTAGCAGGTGGAAGGCTTGCATGTCCTGAGTACGATGTCAAATTTGAATGTGATGACAATCACGTTGTCATCTTCGACGGACAGCAAATTCTTCATGGGGTAACGCCAATCATTAAACCACCGGGAAACAGCGATTCCTGCTACCGTTACTCTGTCGTGTACTATTCCCTAGAACAAATGTGGAATTGTGACAATGTCAATGAAGAAGTCAAAAGAATCAGGAAAGTCAAAAAAGAACGAGAGTTCAAGCGAATTGGGCGACCCGAGGGAAGTAATCCGCAGGAATAACTTTGAGAAGCCTAAAAAGAAACGCTACAACGAGTACACCCCAACGGACTCGGATGCTAAGATAGTCTACTCCTACGCTGCCTATGGAGCCACAAACGAGGACATAGCAGCAGCTCTAGGTTTAGACAACAAAACAATCACAAAATACTACCCCGAAGAGCTTATTTCTGGAAGAGCTACAGCGAAGAATAAAATCGCTCAAAGACTTTACCAGATGGCTGTAGGGCGTGATCCAATCTACGATCCAGAAACAAAAGAAATCATAGACCAAGGCGTTAGACCCAATCTCGGAGCATTGATATTTTTAGCCAAGACAAGACTTGGCTGGAAAGAAACCCATGTCGTAGAGCAAAACGTAGACTTTAAGCCTCAAGGCGTTTCTATCTACCTACCCGACAATGGCATGAGATGTATAGAGGGTAAGAATGCAAAATGAACTTGAGCTAAGGCCACAGGAAGGCCCACAAGAACAATTCCTACAGAACAACGCCAACATCGTGATCTACGGTGGAGCTGCCGGAGGCGGAAAAACTTTTGCTCTTCTCTTGGAATGCCTTCGCTGGATAAGCAAGAAAAACTTTTCAGCTGTCATTTTCCGTCGAACATCAACGCAAATTCGTAATGCTGGTGGGTTGTGGGACACTTCAACCACAATTTATCCCCTTTGCGGTGGCTACCCTCGTGAATCTCGCTTGGAATGGTCATTCCCTTCAGGAGCTAAAATCGCTTTCGCTAACATGGAATATGATAAAGACCGCTTCAACTGGCAAGGCTCTCAGATTCCATTGATAGGATTCGATGAGCTAACGCATTTTACGTGGTCACAATTCATGTACATGTTTAGCCGTAATCGCTCAGTTTCTGGAATTCCTAGCTATATCCGTGCAACAACAAACCCTGATCCGGACTCGTGGGTGCGCCATATGATTTCATGGTGGATTGACGATCAAACTGGGTATGCAATTCCCGAACGATCAGGCGTTATTCGCTGGTTTGTGGTTGAAAATGAGAAAGTGATATGGGCTGACTCTAAAGAAGAGTTGCTGTCTGTCGATTCAACTCGTTTGCCAAAAAGCTTCAGTTTTGTCGCTTCTACGGTGTACGATAATAAAATTTTGTTGGAACGAGATCCCGGATATTTATCTTCATTGAAGGCGTTGTCTAGATTCGAAAGAGAACAGCTTTTGATGGGAAACTGGAATGTTCGTCCCTCCGCCGGAATGTTTTTTCAGCGCGGATACTTTGAAGTTGTTGACGTTCTCCCTCGTAACTGCACTTTCGTTCGTTACTGGGATCGCGCCGCGACAAAGAAGACAGAAAACAACGATCCGGACTACACAGTCGGAGTCAAACTCGCTAAGGATTTAAACGGAATATTTTACGTTTGTGATGTTGTTAGATTGCAAGAAAGTCCTTTACATGTGCAGAATGCGATTAAAAATACTTCTTCACAGGATGGAAACAATTGTCGGGTTGGCATAGAGCAAGATCCCGGACAAGCCGGAGTTAGCGAAGTTGATCTCTTGATTAGGATGCTTGCAGGATACAACGCAACTCCCTACAAAGTCACAAAAGACAAGATCACTAGAGCCTCTCCGGTATCTGCTCAAGCTGAAGCAGGAAACATCCGTGTTTTAAGAGGAAACTGGAACGAAGATTTTTTTAGGGAGTTGGAAAACTTTCCGGAAGCGTCTCATGACGACATAGTGGATGCGTTGTCCGGAGCTTTTTTGATGCACACCGAGGAAAAATACAATCTTTACGCGCTCGCGCAAATGTAGGGGAAAATGGAAGACAAGCCTTTAGTCATTGCCGATGTCGTGGATTACTCTCCAACGACATATATTCAAGAACAAAAGCACCTTTTAGCCAAGGTAAAACAAGTCCACCACGATAATTTTGTTAGGGGCGACGGTTGGATGAACGTTCTTACCGGACTAGGAGTCTGTGGTCGTGATAAAAAACAGAATGGATTTTTCCGGCTGACCAACATTTTCAATCGTTCAGAACTAGATCAGATGTATCGCTCAGACGGTGTTTTGAGGTTGATTATTGATCTTTTTGCACAAGAAATGATCCGACAAGGGTGGGAATTGGAAGGCGACGCAGAAGGTAAAATTTTAGGAAAACTAGAGGAGTTGAAAGTCAATGAAGCGATGGGGAATCTCATTAAGTGGGCACGTCTTTTTGGCGGTGCTGTGTGCATTATGGGTATCGCTGACGGTCTGCCACTTGATCAGCCAGTTGATGAGAGGGGTCTGAGAGATGTTCAATGGCTACGTGTGTTTGATAGGTATCAAGCATATTCCAGAGATGGCACATTTGAATCTGACCTCAACTCACCAAATTACGGTTTTCCAAACGTCTATACGATCAATGACAACCGAACTGGCGCAGTGTTTTTCGTGCATTATTCCCGAATTCTCAGAATGGATTGGAATGTGTTGCCTCCCAGATGGCAGAATTTTAACCAAGGTTGGGGCGATCCTTTGATCCAAACAATTTACGAAGAGTTAAGAAATTATTCGATGGCTTTTTCGCATACTGCTACGATGATGGAAGACTTTGTGAATGGGATTCTAAAAATCCCAGGACTAACTTCAATTATGGCCTCACAATGTGGCGACCAGAACGTTTTGAAACGGCTAAATATTCTGAACCTATCCAAAAGTACCACGAATACCATGATACTGGATGGGGACGAAACGTATGAAAAGTACTCGACTAACGTGTCTGGCGTGGCTGATCTTATTGACCGTTTTATGTTATCTCTCTCGGCTGTTACTCGAATTCCTGTGTCTTTGCTTTTCGGAAGATCTCCAGCAGGTCTTAATGCCACTGGGGAGTCTGATGTCCGCAATTTTTACGATGCAGTTAAGCAGGAGCAAGAAACTAAGCTTAGAGGATGTCTTGAGAAGCTTATTCGATATATAATGATATCGAAAGATGGCCCATTTGCAGGTAAAGAACCTGATGACTGGTCGCTTCAATTTATTCCCTTGTGGCAAAACACAGAAGAACAAGACGCAACCACAAGGAGGGCAGTCGCCGAAACGGATGCCATTTACATTGACAGAGGCGTTTTAACACCCGACGAAGTGGCAATTTCTCGCTTCGGTGGCAATAAATGGTCAATGAACACAGAAATTGACATGGAATCTAGGGAGAAAATGTCTCAAGATCCAGCAGCATTGCAAGAACTGGAAGCAGAGAAGGAATCGTTATACAAAGAAGCTCCAAGCCAAGGGCCAGATTACATGGGAACTGGATTGCCGAGGTCGCCAGCAGGGTCGTTCTAAATGAAGAAAAGATCTTTTCAAATCCTGCTTGCACAACGCCGTCAGCAACAAATTAAGCCAAAAAAGAAAAAACCTCCCAATTGGTTGTTTCCAACTAATCAGGAACGAACATACGATAAAATTCTTTATTCCCTAACATCTGAACTCAGAAATATGATAAAAGATATTTTATTGCCTGAGATACCCTCGATGATCTCGGAGGTAGAGAACAAAACGCCTAATGATAGGGCTGACTCGTTCCTCTCCCGATTAAATTCGTTGATAATTTACATCGGCAATGCTATTCAGAGTAAAGTAAATATTACAATACTGGAGGCTTCGTATGTTGGGGCAGACATATCAAGATTCAACAAAGCTCAGTTTCAAAAGACAAATCAATCCATTTTTGGCATTGATATTTTTGTCGATGAGCCTTGGCTTGCTGATCAACTTGAACTGTTTAGCGTCCAAAATGCCCAGCTTATCCGGTCGCTACCAGAGCAGGAACTTGAAAGAGTTGCTGGAACAGTAGAAAGGGGCTTACAGCAGGGTCTGAGGTTTACAGCGGTGTCGAAGGAAATTCAAAAATCCTTTGGAATCACCCACCGACGAGCCAAGCTGATAGCCAGAGATCAAACAACGAAACTGAATGCTAGCTTAACAAAGTTAAGGCAGCAAGAAGTAGGCGTTGAAAAATACATATGGCAAACGGCCGGGGACGAGCGAGTGCGTCCTTCACACAGAGCCAATGACGGAAAGACTTTTCGATGGGACTCTCCGCCAAAAGCCACAGGACACCCCGGACATGATGTCAATTGTCGCTGCGTTGCTATACCAGTGTTTGAAGGCTTTTAAGAGGTTATATGCAAGAAGAGATATCCAAGATTAGGGAAAAACCTGGGGAATCCAATGCAGGTAAATATAACAACGTTAAAAAATCAAACTTTGCAGGACCGGACGGAACCTTTCCGATGAACAGCATGGCCAGAGCTAGGAACGCCCTCGCTCGCGCTCACTATGCCGCGAACCCAGAAGGGATTAAAGAGAAGGTCTACGCAAAGTATCCAACCCTAAAACAGCACCATAAGGCGCGTGAAGGTTTAGATGCAAAGAAGTATGACACTTACCAATCTCGCTAGGTACGACAAAGGGATCGTCAGGGGCGAAGCTGATCTAACCCCAGAGGGTTATATCAAATCCCGATCCATCGTCACTCGCTGCGGTGTTTTTATGTATAAAAATGCCGATGGCACGATTCGTAAAGAACTGCGACATCCCGATGACGTCTTGCAGCCTGATAGTTTGCTTTCCATGCGTATGATTCCTGTAGTTAATGGTCACCCTCCCGAACGCCTAGTCACCGCTGATAATTCCAAAAGATTATCCGTTGGATACACCGGAGAGACAGTCGAACAAGAGTTGCCGTACATCATAGCCAATCTAGTCATTACTGACAAGGGAACAGTAGAGGAAATTGTAGGTAAAAAAAAGAATGAGCTTTCCCTAGGTTACACCACCGACCTCATACCTGATTCTGGAATGTATTTTGGGGAGCCTTACGAATTCCGTCAAACCAATATCCGCTACAACCATTTGGCGTTAGTGGACGAAGCAAGGGCAGGACCGGAAGCGCGTATTTCGCTCGACGGACAGGATGCAGAGCAAATTTTAAAAGAGGAGGCCGAAGTGGCTAACAAGAAAATGAGAAAAGTTAAGGTCGATGCTGAGGAGTATATGCTCGAAGATGATGCCGCAGAAGGCATTGAGGGGCTTATGAGAAAGCACGATGAGTTGAAAAAAGCTCATGAGGGACTCATGAGTGAACACATGGCATTGAAAGATTCGCACGAGAAAATGATGGCCGAGCGTGACAGTCTAAGAGACAAAGATCACCACGATCCAGAAGCCGTTCACCATCCACTCGAAAATGATGAGATTGGAGCTAAAGGGAAAGAAGAGAAAGACCCTATAGATACGTATGGGATGCAGTCCCATGTGAGAGATTATGAAAAACCCACCAACATGGAGAATCATGCCGTGATGTCACCCAAAAATGAACATTATCCGCACGACCTACCGCACATCGCAAAAGTGGATGGAGCGGAAGTGTCTCGTCGGGTGAAAGAAAGAGTTAAACTAGAGAAGCTCTCAGAGCGTTATCTGGACAAAACAGCCATTGCAAGAATGGATGGAATGAGCGACCTAGAGATTAAGCAACGTTTAATCTTGGCAATTCAGCCTCAAGCACAATTGCAAGGGCGCAGCGAAACTTACATCAATGCAAGATTCGATTCTGTGTGTGAAGACCTTCCCGGAGTAAAAGTCATCGCAACACCAACTTCCATGAAAATGGACGGTGATGCTGAGAAAGACGGAGCTGATCAGGTAGCTGCACGGAAAAACATGATTCGTAGACAACTAAATGCCTACAAACCGAAGGGGAAATAACTATGCCACAAACATCATATAATTTTTTCATGAGCATTGGTTCAGCTGGTGAGCTTTATGACATTGGCTTTAACAACGTTCTATCGCCTGTCGCTTCTGTGGAGAATATCCCAGTAGGTATAGGCGTAGCAAAAGTAATCGGGCAAGATCTTCAAGTCCGTTTACCACACCAAGATATTGTCGCCGTTCAAGCTTCTACAGCTTTGATTGCGTCAAACAGCACGGTGGTGACATTGAATGGTATTGCGTTGACCCCTGTAGTTTACGCAACAAGCAATGCAGCTACCCTGACAGCGATTGCAGCTTTAATTGCTGCTCAGCCTTTGATCGCATCGGCTGTTTCTAACGGTACTGACACAATCACGATTACCGCCTCGCAAGGGTTTGCGGTAACCGCGACATTTGTCACAACCGCAGGATCGGGTCAGCCAACTTGGACACCTACATATTCCAACGACAACGTGTTTTATGGCGTGTCTGTTTACATTCAAAACAAGATGAACCTTTATGGGCCACAAGGCTCAGCAGGTGCTGCTCCCTACTTTATCGGAGATGCAGTGTCAACTCTTACGAGAGGACGCATCTATGTAACGGCTGAAAACAACGTCACATCAGACAGTCCAGTTTACTGGAGAATCGTTCCAACTATGAGCAATCCTCAAGTCGGTTCATTCCGGTCAGATTCAGATGGTGGTAATGCCATCCTGTTGGCTTCCACAACTGGTATCCGTTGGATCACTAGTGCGACTGCTGGAAACTTGGCCGTTCTTGAAGTCAACCAACCGTAAGAGGAGAAAAAATGGATAAGATTATCACAACAAAACTCGACGCGAACGAGACATTCTTCTTTGCGCGGGAATTGGAATACATCAAGTCGAAATCATACGACATTGAATTTCCAGAAATGAAAGCTTTCAAGCACATTCCGATCAGCACAGAAGCTGGGGAAGGCGCGCAGGCTATCACGTACGCCCAATTCGAAGAGGTCGGTCTTGCAAGAGTCATCGAGTCCTATGCTGATGATCTCCCAAGAGCCGACATTCGCGGTAAAGAATACACAACCCAAGTTAAATCAATTGGTTGCTCCTATGGTTACTCCGTCCAAGAGATTCGTGCAGCTGTTTACGTAGGCCGTTCTTTAACACAAAGACAAGCAAACGCAGCCAGACGCGCGAACGACCAGCAGATCAACCACTTGGCTTGGTTTGGTAATGCCACCTACAATATTCTGGGGATAATCAATACTCCGAATATTCCGGCATACTTAGTCCCTGCTGATGGGACTGGCTCTTCAACACTTTGGACAAGTAAGACACCAGATCAAGTTTTGCGCGATCTTAACCAGATCACCAACTCGATCGTCCAATTGACAAAAGGCGTTGAAATGCCAAACACCGTATTGTTGCCTGTGCAACAGTATACTCTGATCGCGTCGACTCCAAGAAGTACGACAAGCGATACGACGATCCTTGAATATTTTATCCAGAACAACCCATTCATCACAACAGTTGACTGGGTACCTGAGCTGACTGGTGCAGGTATTCAACCTCCATCCGGCGGTCAAGGAACAGATATGTTCATCGTCTACGATAAGAACCCTGACAAACTTACCATGGAAATTCCAATGCCATTCACGCAGTATCCTCCGCAGGAACGTGGGCTTGAATTTGTAGTTCCTTGCGAGTCTCGTTATGGTGGGATTATCACATATTATCCACTTTCATTAGCATTTGGAGAAGGTATCTAACATGGCACTAGTGAGTTATACTGGGAAAAACATCCTAGGCGTTGTAATGGCAGGGGGCGAGATCGCTCGCCTCTTGCCCGGAATCAATGAAATTGAAGATGACAAACTTCAGATAATGAAGGCTCATCCTCTTTTCAAAGCAAGAATGGATCTAACTTTAGTGCAGATAATGCACGAAAATGTAGACAAAGACGGTAAAAGAACAGTTCAGGATATGCTTAAACACATTCCTCAAATTTTCGATACCAAGCTATTGAAGAAAATCATTGATACAGATGGTAGGGATAAAGTCGTTCGAGCTGCGTCAGACCAGCTTGATAAGATTCGTCATCCTGCAAAAGCTAAAGAAGAAGCAGAACATTTTAATTAGGTGATGTATGCAGATTTCAGCAAATACTGTCATTAGTGCGCTGTTCGTTTATGCACCTCAGTTTTACACGGAAGATACTGATCGACTGGCGTACCTTAATACGCTCTATACTTTGGTTTCTTGCCAAGTGAACGCTCAGTTTCTCTCCTGCTGCGGTGTGTCTGTGTTCGCGTTTTTGATGGCTCATTATCTGACTTTAGCTGCTAACCCTAATATTGGTGTTCTGAACAATATATCCGAGGGCGATCTAGCTCTCGGATATAATGTCTCTGCAGATATGGAAGCTCTTGCGTTGACTCCATACGGTCGTAGCTATCTCGATCTAGTGAGAAGAACCACTCTCGGAAGCACAGTGACTAATCTCCCTGTGATCTTAGGGGGTGTCATTCAAAATATGCCAGTCACATCAGGGTGCTGTGGAGGGTACGGTGGGTACTATTCCGGCGGTGGTGGCTGTGGCTGTGGTTGTTAAATGGCTAGATCCTCAATACTGGATAACAGAAGGCTAATGGATCAACAATTAGCCAAAATTGAGGAAATGTCTAACTCTTTCGTGTTGGTGGGTTTCCAAGAAGGAACCGTTACCAAATCTCAAGTGAAAGGGAATAGACGTAAAGCACCCGGAAAGAATATGGCTCAGATCGCAGCTGAAAATGAATTCGGGACTAAATACATCCCAGCAAGACCGTTTATGAGGACGAGCTTCGATGAGAATAGAGGTTTGATCCAAGAATTTATTGATAACGAATACGAAAAAGTTTTAGGAGATGCTTCAACAGTCAAAAGGTCGTTGAATTCAATAGGGATTTTTGCCGTTGGTTTGATCCAACAAAAGATCCGAGCCATTCATCAGCCTCCCAACTCTCCAAGAACGATAGCTCGTAAGAAGAGTAGTAAACCTCTGATTGATTTTGGCCAAATGGTTCAGTCAGTCAGACACAAAGTTGTGATGCCATGATACCTCCAATCGAACCCCTTTCACCTTTCGAAGTATTTAGGACACCGATTCAAATCAGGCGTTTTACACAAGGGTTTTACTTAAATGGAGTGTGGCAAGAGGGAAGCCAGATTACTTTATCTAGTGTGTTGGTTAGTGGCAATGTGGTCAATATCACGCTTAATTCTGTGGCCTTGACTCCGATTACTTTCACGACAAATGCTGCAATAACGATGGCGTTGATTCGAGCAGCAATATTGGCTCAACCGAATATAGATCAGGTCGATATTTCTAACGATTTGCTAACGATAACTATCATTCCGGTAGAACCAAACCTGTCAGTTGTGACAGTTTTTAATGTCACATCCGGATTGACACAACCTACTGTCAACATACTCAATTCACCGTATATCATCAACGCGACAGCAAGCGTCCAACCCACAAAAGGTAAAGACGTTATGTTAGTACCTGAAGGCCGTAGGGATCAAGAAACGTATAAAATGTACACCTCTACCGAAATTAATGCAGTGACAACACAAAATCCTGATCAGGTGACAATACTTTCAGATAAATTCACAGGCATCGTTTTCGAAGTGATTCAAGTTTTAGAATGGCAAAACAATGCCAATTTCAATATCACAAATCACTTCAAGTACATAGCCATGAGACTTCAACCACTCCCCGGAGTTTTATGAGCATAAACTTCAATACTGTAAGGACAAATCTTTATAACTGGGCAATTGCCAATATTCCTTCTGGGATGCCTGTGATCTGGCTTTATCCCAACGCGCCAAGACCTACAGTGGATTACGTCAGTCTTTATATTTCTACCGTTACACAGATCGGGTGGGACTGGATTCAAGACCCCACGGATGACTCCGGTGTTTCTCAAATGGTAGGTGACCGAGAATTCACTGTTCAGGCGCAAGCTTATGGAGGAGATCCAGTCACTATATTAAATAATTTAAGAACATCATTGCAAAAACAGACGGTTTTAGATAGTCTGCGAGCAGTTGGAATCGTATTCGCGAACTGGTTTGCCATCAATGATGTCACAGAATTAGTTGATTCAAGATATGAGCAAAGAGCGAGTTTTGACATCTTGTTGCGAATTGCTGATGTCTACACAGATACTCTAGGTGTCATCGACACAGTCAACATTCAGGAGACGATTTACAATCCTGCGAATGTCGTCGTGTACAATGAAACTCAAACCATCCCACCATCTTAGGAGGATAAAATGCCTTTAAGCGATATCGTAAACGTACAAATCACCAGACAGACCCAGTCTGTTTCGGCAATGGGCTTTGGTATCCCCATGATCCTAGGGACGAACAAGAATTGGAACGATCTTATCCGTAAATATAAAAACATGCAGGGTGTTGCTGCGGATTTCGAACCTTACGACCCTGAATACATCGCTGCGCAGGATTTATTCTCTCAGCCTGTCACCCCCCCCTATATCTACATTGGAAGAAGAACGGTGGATTCAGTCGATGTTTCCGTGGAAACACCTATGCCGTCCCAACTTTATAATGTCACAATAAACGACACAAATCTTCAGGTAAATTCTGCTGATCTTTTTCAGCAATCAGTCGTGACTTTGAGTGGAGATTTGATCACAAACAATCGAATCAACGTTTCACTCAATGGAACAATCGTAGGTACAGTGACCAGCGTGATAGCTTTTAGCACTTCATTTACTTCCGGTACATCGACAATCGTAACAGTGAATGGAGTTTCGTTGTCTGCCGTGCCTTACAACACATCCAACACTCAAACTTTAGCAGACATTGCAACAGCTATCTCCGGTGTTTCTGGCGTTACGAGTGCCACTTCAGATGGAACAAGCAAAGTAACCGTTGTCTTCACAAACCCAGGCAATAACACCGTTAACAGCGCGGTCACAACTGGAGGATCTGCTCCAACGGCAACGATCTCTGAAGGTGGATTTGTTTATGCTTCAAGTAATCTTGCAACCATGACAGCCATTGCCAATGCAATCGCGTTGATGCCGAATGTCTCATCCGCTGTTGTATCTGGTTCAGGAAACCATGTCATAACGGTTAGAACTGACGCTGCGGACGCTTGCGTCATCGACTTCTTTACCGTTACTCTTGGAGTTTCTCAAGCCACGGCAACAATCGTGAATTACAATCTAGGAGATGTTATCGCAGAAGCGTTAGTGGAAGCGATTAATGGTGCTAGCTTAGGCGTTACTGCCGCGATCGTTTCACCTCCAAGTGCTACCTTCTCGATAACAGCCAACGTTTCTGGCGTGCCTTACACGGTAGCCGTCAGCACAAACATCGCAAATCCAACCAATGCCAGAGTGGTAATTACGCAAGTTGTGCCTTCAGCAGCCTACAATGTAAAAATTGAAGGGTATACCTTTGTTTATTCTGCGCCTTCAAATGTTTCGACCTCTCTTCAAGTTGCTGCCGGATTGGTTGCGTTGATTAACTCGTCAACCTATGTAAATCAGCAAGGTGTGACTATAGAAAACCCGATTAATGGTGTTGTCACAGCAGAAGACAACGGAAATGGAAGCTTTGAATTGAACGCGGTCGTGCCTTCAGATCCTTTCAGATTGCAAGTATTCCCTGCGGATATCATGGTAATCCAGAAAGGATTGATTATCGGGCCATACACTCCGAGCGGAAGCGTTGTTACAGACCTACAGGACATACAGGATGTCAATGATGACTGGTACGCTCTAGCTTGTACCGACAGAACCTCAGCAACGGTTCAAGCGATCGCAGCTTGGATCGAAACTCAAATCAAGATTTTCGGTACAGCATCGAATGATCCAAACATAATCAATAAACCTCTTGGAAGCGGAGACGGCTACGACTCTACCTCTGTCGCAGCAATATTTGCTAACGCTGGTTATGTGCGTAGCTTTGTGCTTTTTAATGAAGATGCAGCTACCGATTATCCGGAATGTGCGTGGTTTGGAGTTTGCTTGCCTTTAACCCCCGGAAGCGAAACTTGGATGTTTAAACAGCTAGCTTCGATTTCGGAATCGGATTTGGATGCGACTCAAGAAGATAATGCTTTTGGAAAGGGTTGCAACACCTACGAGTTTATCGGAGGTTTTGGAATAACACAAAAAGGTACTGTTGCAGCCGGGGAATACATTGACGTTGTCCGTGGAGTTGACTGGTTGACTTCGACAATTCAAACCTACGTTTACAACACCTTGATTTTGAATCCTAAAGTCCCCTACACGGATTCTGGGATTACAGCTATCGAGGCGCAAATTCGCAGAGCCTTGGATCTAGGAGTTACCAATGGATTCATAGCACAAGATCCAGCCTACAATGTAATCGTGCCTCTAGCGTCTAGTGTCTCGCCAGAAGACAAAGCTGCTCGCGTTCTTAACGGTGTAAGCTTTACAGCGACACTAGCAGGCGCAATTCAAGCAGTAAATATCACGGGAACCGTATCCGTTTGACGAATGTAAAGCGGATTTACAAGGAGAAAAAAAATGAGCGTAAGAACCTACGATCCTAAACAGGTAATCGTGACAATTGCAGGCGTACCAATGTCGGGTTTTTCCGATGGAACTTTTTTGGAGATAGACAGAAACGAACCAACTTGGACGATGGTAGTTGGGGCTGATGGGTTGGTTACTCGTGGTAAAACCAACAATTTTTCTGGAACGATGACTTTGACGTTGAAACAGTCGAGTCCCAGCAATGATATTCTTTCGGCATTAATGGCTGCAGACGAAGCGTCAAACGCTGGTATTTTCCCTGTGTTGGTAAAAGACCTGTCTGGGAATTCGGTTTACTTCTCCGCGACAGCATGGGTAAATCAATATGCAAATTCGACATTCGACAAAGCCATCACAGATCGTCAATGGACATTCTCTCTGAGCGAGGCCGACATGTTTGTAGGCTCTAACTCAAACACATAATTTGAATTAACTGGGAAGGTTATATGATTCAAACTAAAGAAAAGAATATAGAAGGCGCGACCTACATGGTCACGCAACTACCAGCGCGAAGAGCTTTAAAATTGAAAGCTAGGCTAATAAAGCTTTTCGGGCCAGTTTTTGCGCAGATGTATTTGACGACATCAGCAGAAAAATCAGAAGATCAGCAAAAACAGGACATGGTGCGTGCCGTTCAAATTTTAGCATCCACCATCGACGAAAATGTCTTTGAGAATCTAGTCCTTGAAATCGTCAATGGCGTTAGAAAAAATGGCGTTGAACTTACTCCCAGCGTAGTCGATATCGAATTTGCTGGGGACATAGGGACTTTGTATCAAGTTGTGTGGTTTGTCTTAGAGGTGAATTTCTCAAATTTTTTTTCGATGTTCGGTATTGGAAACCAATCCGAACAGGCTCCAATTCCGAAGGAAGATACGAGAAAAACCTTCACGAAGACCTACGCGCAGAACTCGCAATCTGGCGTTTAGTTTTTGAGAATATAGCCACGTTAGGTGCGCTTGAAGTGAGTTGGTCGTTGGATGATGTCTATAGGGCAAATGCCCTTTTGGATATGAAGGCAGATTTAGCTGAAGAAGAAACAAGAAGGAACAAAAAATGATCGTTAGAGAATTGGTGACCCGACTGGGTTTTCAGTTTGACCGGACAAACTTAGATAAGTTTGAACGCTCGATCATCGGTTTTAAAACAAAATTCTCTCTTGCTTCCGCTGGTATAATCGCAGGTGTAAAAAAGACGTTGGATTATTTCGGAAATGTAGCCAAGCAGACATTGGATGTTGATGAGCTGGCGAGGAGTACCGGAATTGCCACAGAACGATTTATAGCTCTAGGAAGAGCAGCCAATCAGTTTCGTATCCCTGACTTTGAAGGAGCTTTCAAAAATGTCAGCAAAATCCTTGATGATGCTAGACATGGGGCTGGTGAGCTTTTTGAGATATTCAGAAGGTCAGCTCACCAGTTAAATTTGACGCCTTTTGTCGAGAAAAACGATATCGAAGGTGCAATAAAAGCCGTTCTTGAATATGGAAAAACTCTAAAAGATGTTCGGGAACAAACTAAGCTTTTTTCCGATGTTTTTGGAGCAGATAACGCAGCTGGTTTTGTAAATGTTTTAAATCAGGGTACTGAAGCTTTAAGCAGAGGTGCTGACGCCTACAAAGAATATGCTCAAACAGTATTGAAAAGTAAAGAAGGGCTAGGGGAATTTGAAAGGGATCTAAAGAGTTTTTATGATGATGTTGCCAGCGTTACCCAATCTTTTGTCTCGTTGGTTTTGCCGACGATTCATGGTTTTGTTAAAGGGTTAAAAGGAATTTTCTCAGGGGAATCTTTTACAGATGAAGGGCTGAAAAAGCTACATGCTGAAGCAGAAAAAAGACACCCCAATCTTTCTGCGAGGCTAGAATCTCATCAGGAAGAAGCGAGAAATATCAAAGACTCCATTGCTCATTTTCTTGGGTTAGATACGCAACGGGCTAACTTCGAAGCATTTTTAAACTCTCAAAAATCCTCAAGCAATAACCAACCTCTAGCGGTAACTAACAATAATAAATTCGAATTCGCCGTAGCTGCTGGCACGACAGAACAACAAGGGATTCAAATTTCAGATATGGTAAGAATGGCGATTCAGAATACGTGGGATGAAAAGACACGTGAAATCGTCAGCAACAATCCGACGGTGGAATAATGGTTTTAAGCTTAATCTACGGAAGGAAATATGCACAGAGCAAGGTTGGTACTGTATCGTTTGACACAATGGTTACGGAAGAACACAGATATACCAGTCGAGTCACTAATTATCCTGTGGAAAACGGAACCATTGTTAGCGATCACATTATTAATCAGCCCGATGTTGTTGTGTTATCTGGTTTGGTCACTGATACGCCCCTATCAATTTTAGCCCCCTACAATCGCTCTGTAGCAGCCTTTAATGCTTTAATCGAGATTCACAGAAAGAGGCAAGTCGTTACTGTTGTCACAGGAATAAAAGTTTACTACGACATGGCTATCGTCACTCTAGACGTGCCTAGAACGGTAAAAACAGGTCAAACGCTGACTTTCAACATAGAGCTTCAAAAAATTAATTACATCAACAACATCGACGCATTTTTGAACCAACCCAATGTTTTTCAAGGTGTGGAAAATAACACACCGATTCAGACCGTGTCTGACAATTCTCAAATTCCTATTTTACGCAATGACCCTCCTTTTAGCCTGAAAGATCAAGCTGCATCACCAGTCAGCTTCGGCATTCAAAACTTAGCCAGAATCCCAACGTCAATCTTGCCTAATGTCTTGACTAACGCAACAGCGATTCAGGAGGCCACCTGATGCATATCATCCCCTTTCAAGAGCAGCCAGCGTGGTCGATGCAAATCCAACTAACCAACGTTCTTTTCCTGTTTTACTTCAAGTGGAACGCAATGAATAAATATTGGGTAATGAGCATATATGACCGGAATGAGCAACCTATACTTTTGGGCGTGAAGGTGGTCACAAACTATGATTTGACGTCTCAATTTCCGTTGCTTGGCATGCCAGCAGGAGAAATTGTCTGTCAAAACATTCGTGACATGTGGAACGAAATAACCAGATTTGACATGGGTCAAACCACAGAGCTGATTTACTACGAACCAGGCGAACTTGAGGCGAATGCTTAATGGAATTTATCAGAGAAGCCAGCTTGATCGTAAATCTTAGAAAAGAAGATTTTTCAGGATACTACCGAACGATAGAAATAAAGGATCTGAGGATATCATTTTCCATTTTGAAATCTCTTGCTTGGAGTACAAACTCATCGGTGATTCGTGTGTGGAATCTTAGTTCTGCCCACAGGAACGCAATAAAAGACTATGGCGATCAAGTCATCTTGTCAGCAGGATATCAACGAGCAGAGGGACAAAGCATTCTTTATGTCGGAGACACAACAGCCGTTAGCCACATTTTCGATCAACCAGACATTGTTTCAGTGTTCGAGTGCGGAGACGGAGACAGATACATCAACCAGTCTGTCTTTGTCGTGTCGTATTCCTCCAATGCTCCAGCAAGACTTATCGTGCAAGACATCGCAAAAAAAATGGGAATTCCGAATGTGGAATTCGCGAATTCAGACAACCTCATATTTCGGCAAGGATACAGCGATTGTGGTATGGCGAAAGACATGCTAACAAACGTGTGCAATAAGCTGGGTTTGCAATGGAGCGTTCAAAATTCTAACCTTCAAATTATCCCTCAAACAGGGACAATCGTACAACAGCCAATTATAATCAATGAAGACACAGGAATGCAGGGAATACCTCAACGTTTTACTTTTCGCCGTACTGATATGTATCGTCCAGTCGTGCGCAATCCAACACAAGTTCCCACAGCTCCACAAGTGCCACCTTCTCAACCTTCCGGTTACAAAGTTAATGTCGCCCTAAAACCTGAAGTTTTGCCGGGATCGCCAATCGTTTTACAATCAACACATCTGAATTTCAAAGGAACTTTTCGAGTAGACAACGTCAGACACGAAGGCGATACTTGGGGGCCAATTTGGAGTTCACAGATGGAAGTGACCGAGGTTGTAACTACACCAACATGACATCACCAGTAGATATGCCATCGGCAATTAGGCAAGCCATCCTATATCAACTAAACAATGTTCACACCGCTCTACCTGCTGCGATCGTTTCGTACGATTATTCCAAGCAACGTGCAGCCGTCCAACCGTTATTAAATAAGGTTTGGGGTAACGGTACAACAACCCCGATGCCCATTATAGAGAACGTCCCAGTCATTTTTCCTAGAGCAGGCGGTGCGTCATTAACGTTCCCAGTCGCTAGTGGCGATACCTGCCTGCTCGTTTTTATTGAAAGATCAACAGACCTATGGAAAACAGTAGGCGGACAAGTCGATCCCGATGATCCTAGAAAGTTCAATCTATCCGATGCCGTAGCCATCCCCGGATTGTTTCCGTTTAGCGAAAGTTCACAGGCTATAAATTCCTCGGATGTTTTGTTGACCTACTCCGGATCGAGTATCACTATCAAAGAAAGCGGTGATGTAGTAATAAATACTTCAGGAACCGTAGCGATAGGGAATTCGACAACCGAAGTTTTAAATCTCCTCTCTCAGCTTATGGGTTACCTGCAAGGGTCGACCGTTATGGGACCAACTTTAAATGGACCTCTTAATCCTGCGTTTATTGCTCAAGTGTTAGCGTTGCAGACTCAGTTGAATGTGATTACAGGGACAATACCATGATTGATCTAGCGTTAGATCCGACAACAGGAGATCTGCTGATTGAGAATTTCGATGCACAATTGGTGCGTGGCATAGATCAGATCGCTCAAAACTTAACGATTAGGCTTCGATTTATACTCGGAGAATGGTATCTAAATATTTTAGCTGGACTCCCATACTATCAATACATTTTTATAAAAGATCCCAATCAGATCCAAGTGGAGACTTTTATAACCGAAGAGATAGCAAACACGAACGGCGTTCAGGAGATAACGGAATTTTCCAGCGATTTTGACGGTATAAGTCGCAGATTTTCTGTAAATTTCTCGTGCATAACGGTTGATGGGGATCTTAACGTGGAGATAAATCTATGACATTCGGTTTGACACCCCAAGGTTTCAATGCAAAAAGACTCGCGGATATCAAAGTTTCTTTGGAAGATGGTTACGTGGCTCAGTTCGGTGACATTAATCTTGATCCTCAATCAGTATTCGGGCAACTCGTGGGTGTCGATGCAAAGCCATTGGCTGATCTTTGGGAAAACTTGGAAGATGTTTACCTCTCTCAGTACCCAAATTCAGCATCTGGTGTGGCCTTAGACAACGTAGTTCAGTTTAATGGAATATCTCGCAAGCCAGCTACCCAGACGAGCGTGGTGGCGACTTGTGGAGGTTTGGAAGGGACTTACATTCCTCAGAACTCATTAGCGACAATTCCGCTTTCTGGTGCGGTTTTTTATGCAGATCAAGGTGGGTCGATCACAGCAAACAATGCAGATTTTGTAAAAGTTCAAGTAGGAACGGTAACCACCCAACCATACACAATCGTCTTGAACAACGTCTCATTTGTGTACTCAATTCCGATAATCACCTTTTCAAATTCTGGGGCTATTTTCGTAACCGGAAACAGTATCGTAGTGACAATCAACGGCGTTGCGCTTCCTGCCGTTTCGTACGCCTCTAGCAGTAACGCCACTTTAGCTGCCATCGCAACAGCGATTTCAAACTTCGGAACAGGATCTGAATTGGTGGCTACGCCAACAAATCCAGCCACAATCACAATCGTTCCAAATTCCGGATTTTCAGCTGCGACGATTCAAATCACAATCACAGGCGGTGCTTCCCAAGCCGGAAGTGCAATCACCTATCAAGCACCAGCTAACGCAAATGCAATAACATCCAGACTTACTGCGCTGCTGAATGTAGGAACACCAACATGGCTAGCTACAGACAATATCGATGGCACTCTGTCAATCAACACCTTATTGCCTAACAATCCCTTTATTGCTCAAGTTGGACTGAATCTAACGATTGCTTTGCTCTCGTCTCCAATCTCGTTTCTGTGTGAAAACTATGGGCCAATCTCCTGTCCTGAAAACGCGTTGAACACAATCCTTACCCCTATCGCGGGATGGAATTCAGTGACGAACTGGATCGCAGGAGTAACCGGCACACTTACGGAGAATGATGCCGAACTCAGAATCAGGCGAGCAAATTCTATAAAACTTTTAGGAAACTGCACGGTCGAAGCTATCGAAGCACAACTAGAACAGAAAGTGCCCGGAGTGACGAGCGCAACTGTGTTTGAAAATCGAACATTGAGACAACAATCCTATGTAATCGTTTTTGGTTCAGCCTTTGCTTCTAGTGATGTCGTGACAGTTTCATACGACAACAACAATTATAATTTTACAGTCACTTGTCCATCAAGTCCAAACCAAGCGACCTCGATGGGATTGCTAGTCGCTGCTTTCGAATCATTGCCTGAAGTTTCTTCGGCTTCCTACGGTGGAGCAGGTAATCAAACCCTCACCGTAAACATGAACATTTCTCAAGTTATTTTTTTAGACTCTGTAACGACATCTGTGTCGGCACAGACAGCAACAATCACAGGCGGTAGACCGCCGAAATCATTTGAAGCAGTAGTGCAAGGAGGAACCGATGATGCAGTCGCGAATCAGATCTGGCTCTCAAAACCAGCTGGCATTGAAACTTATGGGAATACTCAAGTCGCAATCACAGACTCCCAAGGCAACACCCAAACGATCTTCTTCTCAAGGCCGACGAACGTATACATTTTCGTTCAAGTCGCACTGACCCTTTACACTGAGGAAACATTCCCTGTAAATGGATTGCAACAAGTGCAAGAAGCTATTTACAATTATGGGATATCTCTTGGTGTGGGAATTGACGTTCTCTTTCAGAGAGTGCTGGCGCAGATATTCAGAGTACCGGGGATTGCTAGTGGTGACATGCAGATAGCAGCTACAACTTCTCCAACTCAGAATCCTTCGTATGGAACATCAGATATAACGATAAGCGACACTCAGATATCCGTATTTAATCTCGATGTGATCTTTGTCAGTATAGCTTAAACCATTTCGCGGACATGCGCGATATGGTCGTAGATGGTTTGTGGATCATTTTCCTGATGTCAGGAAAATGCTTTTAGAATAGGTGTGAAAGTGGTAGACATAGAAGATTTTTACTCTAGGATGGTCATCCTTCTAGCATCCCAATTTCAAGGGACTACACCGGATGGAAGCAAGACAAACTTGCAGAAGATCCTCTATGTCCAATCGCAACAATATCAAGACATCCAAACCCAATTAAACTTGCTGAATGGATTTAGAAATCTGAACACTGCGCAAGGTGTGCAGCTTGATGGCCTAGGAGAAATTATTGGATTGCTGCGCGTAACTGGCCAGCCAGATGACGACCAGATAATTGATGGTGTGCAAGTCACAGGATACCGACAAGATTTGCAGTTTCAAATATTTGTAAACAACTCTCAGGGTACTCCTGAAGAGGTAATTTACATTTTAAGCTATTTAACAAAAGCCTCAGAAGTTTGGTACAATGAAGTTTATCCTGCCGCATACCAGATGTCGACAAATGGCCTAAATTTTCCAGATTTTCCTAGCGATTTAGTCGGAGCGATTCAGCAAGTCTCACCAGCAGGTGTTAACTTTCTTAACATCGCAGCCACTTACAATACGAATCCGTTTGTTTTTTCCAGCGATCCGATAGACGAACAGTTTTTTGTCGCTCCAAATCCAGTTGATCCAACGCAAGCAAACCCTTTCCAAGTGGAGGGAGGGTCAGGCGCGGAAGATCTGTACATACAAAGAGGTGAAGTGATAAACCCAAATTTCGGAGGCGGTTTCGCCGAAGGAAACACAAATAATTCAGTGGACACAACAGGTGCAGGACAAATCGCCGAAGCGATAATGACTGGCGGAAACTTAGCACCACCATACTAGGAGTTTTTTTATGGCCTTACTTACACCGCCTTCCAGCTTTCCAGACTGGGCTGTTCAAAATCAAGTTGATGATGTTTCAGGACAAAATAACGTGCTTGTTCCCCCTCCGGAAAAGCAACAGTACGGATGGTCAAGGCTGGAATTCCCAGTGAGACAGTGGTTCAACTGGCTGTTTAGGACAATAAACGACTGGATTCAATATCTAGCTCAGCAAGCTGGATTAAAAGTTACCACCGACGGAACTGGGTCCACAGCCGCATTTAACACGGTTACAGGCGGTCTTTGCATTATATGGGTACAGGACAAAGGATCAGGGGGAGCAGCAAATTTCTTCAATGGAATTTGTTATGTCCCACCAAGTCCAGTAAGTCCAGTATCATTTAATACAATCGCCACATCATCAACTTTGACCGTTTCAAGCATATCAACCTCAGGCAATGTGACGGTAACTGGCGGTGTTGGCCCATACGTCGTAGTTGGCCTGACCAATGCTCAATAAAAGGAGTAAATATGTCATCACCAGTAGAACTGAACGATCTTCCTGTAGCGACAGTAGCAAACAATTCCGACACCACTCTTTTGCGCCAAGGGTTAACGGATTATCAATGCTCTGTGGGATTGATCAGGAATATAAATATCCCTTCGCTTACTGCAATTCCTAACGGTTATGCAAATCCAACGGATGCTTTCATGATCAATAGAACCCTTGGTGGAGTACCGCAGAATTACAAGATCAACTTCTCTCAGGTCGGATTGGTACAAGGAACTCAAATGTGGTTTTATCAGGGAGTAGTACCAGCAGGATGGTCACCAATCGCTGGTACAGGAAACAGGCTTTTGGCCGTATCTGATTCTCCTCTAACAGCGAATCCCCAATACTATAATTCCCAAAATGCAGGAACACAAACAGGTACGTGGCAACAAACAGACTGGACTCTGACTCCTGCGCAATTGCCCCCTCATAAACACCAAGTCTATTTAGGGAAAAGCGACACAAATATAAACACATCGTATGTGCAAGGTGTCGTTACCCCAAACAGCAGCGGAGATCAACCTTGTACTGCGTATACGTCCGATGGGAGTCTTAGTTTCGGATCACCCTTATTGGGACAACCGCACAATCACGGTAACACGTGGCGACCGCTAGCCAACGTTGGGATCTTGGGGCTTAAAACATCATGAAGAACACTAGCTGCGGATGCAACTGTCCGTTTGTAAAGCAAGGGTTTTGCGCTGAAGAAAAGGAATGCCCGAACTATTGCGAGTCTTGGTGGCTAGAAGGTGAAGGCAAAGAACCTGTGTTGATAAAAGACTGTTCGCCCAAAAGAATGCTTTTACAGCAACAGTTGATGCAGCATCGTCTTGAATGCGTTCAACAAGCTTTGTGCGACTCAAGGAACAAATATGAGGAGCTTTCGTCATACCTACGAACATTGATCGAAATGTCTCGCTCTGTAATTTTTAACCAAATCGAGGACAAGAATGACAAAAACAATCACCTTCTTACTCATGATCCTAATGCTGAGTAGCTGCACATATAGTGTCACGCTAATGCATACAGAAGGCTCAACAGACACCTTGGACGAGGATCAAACCTCAACACCAGATATCTCTCCCAACATAAACGTTCCGGTGTCAGCAATCCCAGCATTGGCGGCAAAATGAACGAAATTGACTCATGCCCATTTTGGGAAAAGTGGAGTAAGCCGATTATTTTTGGAACAGTCCTGCTCATCCTAGCATATGGGTCAGTGCTTGTTTTGGGAAAAAACAATCCTGTTGAGCTTGATATTGAGAAAGTTATTGAAGTTGAAACAGGTTTGAAGGTAGATTTGACACCGTAGGACTCCTATAGGTTAAGAGTAGACAAGAAAAAGGTCGGGTGAACCCCGACCTTTTCTTTTGTAAAGCTGTTTTACATCATCTCAACTTGCGCTTCAATCACGTTATTTTCCTGTGGGTTATTTGCCTTCCACTTGTCAAATCTTTCCTGAAAAGTATCTTCATTTTTCATTGCATAATTCCAAACAGATATCTCGTGCATTCCAGAATTGGTTGACGAAACCGATACGAATTTATTAATCAATTTTCCGTATTCCATAGTGTACTTCTCTTTGAAAGCGTCGAATCCTTCAAGCTTTGCAGGAGCGTCCTTTGGTTTATCAACAACAGGTGGGGATTGCTGAGGAGCTTGATGAGAAATTTGTTGCTGTGTGTTCTGAGCAGTTAATGCGTTAAGGATTTCACCAGTAGAAAAATCCACACTGGCGTTGGCTGCGTTCGGTATGGATTCCACTTCCGATTCATCAGTCCAACCAAGACCGCCAATGCTCAATGTTACCCTGCGTTTCGCTTTAGTCTCTGCCTTCATGATTGCGTTGGCCTTTTGTTCTCCTCGTAGGTTTGTGAGAACAACAGCACCAGTAGCCTGATCAGTCCTACCGTCTGGAGTGCAAGCTTTAGCGATCACAATGTAAAGGTCATCAACAACCCTGCATTCAAGTCCAGTGATAGATATTTTCTTGTTGTGACGCAACTGTTCAGTAGCGTCCTTCTTGGCGTATAACGTTAACTTGCCATTAAGACTAATATAGTCAAATGGCCTTGTCAGTGGGTTAAGACCGATACTTTCACAAACAGAATGATAGTATGTGACTCTCTGTTCAGGTGATAATTTTGACAGATCTCCTTGCATCACGACCTGCTCAATAAGCGACAACTCGTGTTCTTTTTGAATGTCGTTTTTTACAGTTAGCTCTTTGCTCATGGACTCTCCTTTAGTTTTTAACTCTCATTATTGTACGTACCGATTTTTCAATTTTGACCCCAGGTATATTCCTGTGACCGTTTTTTACCGCTTCCTTAATTTTATCGTGATCAGGACTCAAAAATTCTGTAGGAACAATTTGTGGGATAACAATTTCGAAATCCCAGTCCTCAACCGTGTATAGACAGCCATCGTCAACTCGTATCTTGTCCAGATACACAAACGGATTGTCACTGTTCTCTTTTACCCACCCTTCAATTTTGTCCTGTAGTGATTTCTGCATTGTCTTAAGCTTGTCATTGAAGTCCTTGACAAGCTTGTTGATCGCTCGCTGATAATCCAAGTGCGGTTTAGTCAGCTCAAGACGGCTAGATTCCAACGTCTGTTCTAGCTTCCGGCTCTGTAAAGCCATGCTTAAAGCGTGCTTTGCGGTGTCCTCACAAGTAACGTGCATAGCAGCCTCAGCCCCTTCCATAAAATCAATGTCGAGGTGTCGCGTAAGGCGATATTTTATTTCAGATATCTCATGTTCAATCGGTAGCATTGTCTTGTTCTCCATGAAAAAAGCTTTTGAATAGATCCAGTGTCTTTTTTGACCACTTTCCCTTTGGAGGAATTATTTCAAATTGATTGAAATAAGGCTGTCCGATGCAAGCGTAGAGTTCCAATGCGTTTCGATCTGTCGCGATAAACTGAACGGAACTAGAGCGAGTCAAAATAAAACTGTCGTAAATCCTTAAACCACCGGAAATCACTTTCAGTGAGGATGGGATTTTAACGAAAGCAAAATTGGTTTCAGCATGAACCTGAATCACATCAGACATTTTATAGCTCTCCTCTAAAGTGAAATGCTCGTTATCGTCTATAATGAAAACTTCAGTACCATGCTCGGTTTTACAACTCTTCATTCTTCCTCCTCGTCTTGCTCTTGCTGGTCGTTATCATCTTCTTGTTCGACGTCCACATCAATTTCATAATCCATATATTCAGTATCGTCTATTTCAACTCCGTGCATAGACATAATCTCTGCATGGCTGTATTCCTGCCAAAAGCTCATGACTTCACCTTCTTTGCTTCGATTGCGGTCAATCGGAGTTTGAACTCGCAATCGTTTCTCTCAAGCTTACCATGAAATTCTTTCGACTCTTTGAGCATTGCCTCTTTAAAAGAATCAGTCGATCTTTGAATGTGTAAATAATCCGACCTAGATTGTCTTACAGTCCACAAGAACAATCCGAGGTTTGCCACCACAATCGTTCCCACCTGATACCATGCCATTTCCATTTTTTACTCCTAGTTTGTGCTTTCCTAAATATTAACGTAAATCATCTTTTATGTAAAGCGATATCTGGAAAAGGATCACTTTTTGCCCACAGGAAAGTCTGTTGAAGAACCAAAGAAATGGCGGAACAACTTCAACGCGCCAAGATACATGTCCTCGTCTTGAGAGTGTTGGGTGAATTCTACAATTCTTGCGGAATCTCCTCTTTTAGGTAGCATCAAACACATGCGACGTTCTGTTTCTACGCCTAAAACCTCTCTTGCGAGGATTCTGTAAGCTGCTGTCTGTAAATTCCAAGACTGTGAAGTAGAAGCAGGAGTCTTGATGTCGAGCAAAGTTAGTCCCTTGTCACCTACCAGCCTCACGATCATATCCGCAGAACCACTTAATTTGTATCCCTTGTGATTCATTCTCTTCTCTGTCCAAATCACCTCAGCAACCATCTGATCGAACCATCTTTGAAAAGCTTCAAAATAATTCTTGCAGTCATCATCCACTTGCGGTACAAGTAAACCGAGCGCGTAGGACTCACAGTAGGCGTGTACCCTAGTACCCCTGTCCGCTGCATTCGCTACCATCGCAGGGTCTAAAGCACCAAGCGTAGAGTAAGGCTGCAAGACCGTTGTCACTCGGATATATCCTGCTGGTATTTCTTCTCGTTTTTTCATTTTGCATTCCTTTAGTTAGCCCTGTGCGAATTTCCACGCACAGGGCGTTTTTTATTCATCGCTTCCCTGAGCATCAGCCCTGCTGTTTTGACTCTCTTCCATTTCATCATCTGCAATACCTTTTTTGGAGAAGTATGCCTGAAAGAAAAAATATTTACAAGAAACATTTAAAATGGTAATGTATCGGAAAAATCAAGAGGAGAAGCATGAATCCAGAAAACTCGCCTTTAGAAAAATGGATACGAGCCAGAAACATGACCACAACGGAATTCACGAACATGGTAGGCTGTTCGCGCCCTGTTGTGTGGAAAGTGAAACGCGGCATACCCATCTGCCCGAAATACGCCAGAAAGATCGTTGAGATCACAAGGGGAGAAATTTTGCCGTTGATCGAAAACGTTGGCCGTCAGCGTTATACGTAGTTATGAACACTCCCACAATTGACAAACTACCCTACTTATGAAATATTCAAAATGGAAATGGAAATGAAGATTCATCCTCGTACCATCAGAGAAGAAGAAGTGATCCAGTACAAAAAGCGTGTCCACGTCCGCACCTTTTTTCAAAATGCTGTGCGCCGTGGGGAAATTAAAAAACCGAACGCCTGCCAGCTCTGTGATTCTGTGACAGAACTCGATGCCCACCACGTAGATTATGGTCGCCCCCTTGATGTCATTTGGGTGTGCCATTCCTGTCACGGTCGAGTGCATCGTAAGAATCACCCCCTAAATCCAGAGAACAACACACAAACCCCTATGCCATCCGTCATGGATCGCTACAAAACCGTCACAGTGGCGTTTACGCTTCCTGTGCGTGAATATCTGTCTTTGAAAGCGCAAGCCGACAAGCAAAAACAACCAGTCTCTAAACTCATGAAAAAGTTGGTGAAAGACAAATTTCCTGTTCAGTCATCACAAATGGAATTCAACTTCGAGGAGAAAAAAAATGACAACACACATGCTAAGCAAAACAAGAGAATACAAAGCGTGGGAGAGGATGAAAGCGTGTTGCTCGAACCCAAATGTGAACTCGTACCAGAAGTACGGAGCGGAAGGGGTTTACGTGTGCCCAGAATGGAACAACAACTTTTCCCGATTCTTACAGGATATGGGGCCAATGCCCCCGCAATGCAACGCGCTCATGTTTGATGAAAGTTTAGGTTTAAAAGAATTCTGCGCGTTTGCCTGTAGTTGGGGAATTCGCAACGTGGGAAGGAAGCCAAGCAACAAGCCGAAAAAAGAAATGAAGAAAATGAAGTCCTCAATAAAAAATCCTAAGCCAATTTGCCTAGTGATGGAGAAAGAACATGTTGACTTTATAAAGAATCAGGCGTTACAAAGATCCATACTAGAGGGTGCATACATAGAACCTAACGAGTTGATCCGAGAGGCTCTTCAAAAAGCATTCCCAGCTCCCAAAAATTTTGACATGTTCGGTAAAAGGATATGAAGACGTTTTTCGCTTTACTGCTGGGGTACTTCATAGGTTTCTATGCTGCAACCCTTTATTATAAATATAACTCAAGGAAGCTTTAAGAATGACAGCCTTTTGCAGTATTTGCCAGAAAAACTTTCCTTCGTCAGAGATCAATCATATCGAAGGAGTAAATTGCTGCAAAAACTGCATGATGGGAATCTATCTCACTCCTTTAGTTTCCCAAAAACGTCTAACCGTAGCCACGGATGAGACGAAAAAATCAGCAGACCTGATTAATCACCCACCTCATTACCAAGGGAATGGACTCGAATGTATTCAAGTGATTGAAGCTTTCGGGCTAGGATTTAATCTCGGAAACGCGATTAAGTACATTTTGAGGGCAGAAAAAAAGGCTTCCAAAAGAGATGATCTTCTGAAAGCCGAATGGTACATTAACAGAGAACTGAACCAAAACGGTAATCCATGATCGCTAACATCTTAAGCTCTAAACCTCGCCTTCATCCCAGTCCGCTTGGTCATTGCTTCGGAAGTGCTTTCGTGTTACCATATTTAAAAACTATCCGAGGGGCGAACCCCTCGGACCAAAGATACAATGAGCTCCCGAACGAACTCATGTACACAATATATCCCAACACTTCATTTTTCCGCAACGGAATTTATGGCGTGTGCTGATTAAAAAAATCAGTTCATATTTGTGTGCTAGTTCGTTCGGCTGTTCTCGTTTACAAAGGAGAGCCACGAATGATCGAAGAAAATATAAACATAGAAATCGTAGAAGAACGTCCCGACAATCACTACCGTACAGAATTACCCAACATAGTATTTTCCGTCCTCACCCCTATTCAACTCGCCGTATATGCTCATTTAAAGCGCATAGCCGGGGACAACGGTAAATGC
>Ga0265327_10000878_pt1 | contig 44430 bp, 36 predicted proteins | sample 41621metaG_FD_202089 | JGI IMG/M metagenome (GOLD analysis project Ga0265327, IMG submission 202089) | Rhizosphere microbial communities from Carex aquatilis grown in University of Washington, Seatle, WA, United States - 4-16-21 metaG | ecosystem: Host-associated > Plants > Roots > Rhizosphere... | reverse complement strand
CGTCCTTCCGAATGGGGATGCCGACCACGACGGACTGAGCAACCTCAACGAGTTCCTTGCAGGCACAAGTCCGACAAATGCGCAGAGCACGTTCAAGACCCTCTCCACCAGTCGCAATCCTGCCAATGGAAACATGACGATCACCTGGAGCGCGGTGCCGGGGAAGACTTACCAGGTATATTACAGCTCCAGCCTTGCCAGTGGCACTTGGTCCGCTTCCCTGCCCGGGTCGCTGATCACGACAGGCACCGGGCAAACGCAGTCGAGCTATACCGACACGACAGCAGGGAGCGCGGCGAAGCGGTTCTATCGGGTGCAATTGGTGACGCCGTAACGCGACGCTTCACTGCTCGACCCGGCCGCAGCCGGTGCTAACAATCGGGCATGGCCGCTCCGACCCGCATCTATCTCGTCCGTCACGGTGCCACCGTGCTCACTGCTGAAGACCGCTTCGCCGGTGCCACCAATGTGCCGCTTTCCGACGAGGGTCGTGAGCAGGCGCGGCGGCTGGGACTGCGGCTGGCGAACGAAGTGCTCACCGCTGTCTACGCCTCACCGCTCGACCGCACCATGGAAACGGCGGCGCTGATCACCGAGCCGCACCGCCTCACACTGGAAGTGCGGGATGGGCTGCGGGAAATTTCCCACGGTCGCTGGGAAGGGCACACCCGCAGCGAAGTTGACGCGCTGTTCCCGGACGAAGCCGCCGCCTGGGAGGAAGATCCCTATACCTTTGCCCCGGTGGGCGGAGAAAGCGGCCTTGCGGTCACCGCCCGCGCCCTGCCCGCCCTGTTGGAAATCGTGAAGGCCCATCCCGGCGGTCGCGTGCTGGTGGTCTCCCACAAGGCCACGATCCGCCTGCTGCTGAGTTCGCTGCTGGGCTTCGACCCGCGGCGTTACCGGGACAATCTCGACCAAAGCCCGGCCGCACTGAACATCGTGGACTTCAAGGACCCCGTGCGCGCCCGGTTGACGCTTTTCAATGACACCTCCCATTATGAAGCCGCCGGTCTGGCGATCCCGGAGGTGCCAACCGCCCGCCTCTCGAGGTGGTGGGACAATGACCTCCATGTCTCGGAACCGGATCCTGGCTGATTAATTTCCATCGATACGCACTGTCCCATCCCCCCTTTCATGCTAAACGTCAACTGGCAGTCGGGAGGGTCATGGGCCGTTTTGGGGCAATCATTTGCGGAGGCGCTTGCGAAGCGGGTGCCTGTGGCGGTCATCGGAGCGAAGGAAGTGAAGCCTTCGAAGGAGGCCGTGACGTTGAACTTTTCCGACTGGCGTGCCTCCCGCTGGCTGCCGGGACGACGTGTGATCAGCTACATTGCGTGGGAGACCTCGCGGATTCCGTGGTTGATGGGCCGGTCGATGCGAAAGCTCGATCACGTCTGGGTGCCGAGCTCCTGGCAGCGGCAGGTGTTCATCGAAAATGGATTCTCGGCCGGGAAAATCCAGGTGGTGCCCGAGGGGTTCGATCCCGCCGTGTTCTATCCGCGGCAGACACAGCGGACAATAGACTCACCCTTCCGTTTCCTGATGGTGGGCAAGTGGGAGGAGCGCAAGGCGCTCGATGTGCTGATCGAAGGCTTCGCGAGGGAGTTCAGCTCCACTGAAAATGTGGAGTTGGTGCTGCATGCTCACAATCCCTTCCGCTATTGGCATGATCCCACCCGCGAAGTGCGGCGGCTGCTCAACAAGCTCGGCCTACCCGACCGCCGCATCCGCTGCGTGGGAAAGCTACCACTGGCAGGCGTGGCGGACGCCTACCGGCAAGCGGATGCATTCGTCCTGCCAACCCGGTCGGAAGGCTGGGGGCTGCCGATTCTCGAAGCGATGGGATCGGGACTGCCCTGCATCGTGACCGGCCACAGTGGCCTGATGGATTTCGCGCACGACGGGAATGCGAGGTTAATCCGCCCTGAATCGTTCGTGCCAGTGCGGGATGCGCGCTTTTTCAATCCGCTGCTGAACTGGGGAACCTGGGCGCAACCCGATGCCACCCATCTGCGGCAGTTGATGCGTCAATTGGTAAACGACCCCGCCGGGGCCCGTGCCTTGGGCCAGACCGCGCATGCCGAGGCCATCGCGAAATGGACCTGGGATCATGCGGCCGACGAGGCGCTGCGGCAGTTGGAGAGACTTGATTAGATGACCGGGATCCGTGACAGGAAACCCACCGCCGTTTTGTAATACGCGGTCAGCGGTGGCCTTCCTAACATGCCGCCACATGAGGCACTCATGACGGCCCGGCGGTCAGGACCCAGTGACCAGAGAGTGAGCAACCCGAGCTGGTTGCCGCTCCGCTCTGTTTTCTGGATCCTGTCCCCCGGACCGTCGCCGCTCGTGGCCGGTCAGACCCTTGCCGCCTGAAGGAGTTCCTTCAAGCGCGCCTGATCGGCTGCCGACGTCTTTGCCACGAAGCCGCGGGCGTGGGCGAAGTGGACATCGTGCTCATCTTGAATGCGGGTGAAATCGAAGCGTGCATCGTCGTTGTGACGCGAAAGGCCGTATCCGCCACCACGCCGGTCCGGATAGACCATGCCGGCTACCGTCGTGTTTTTGCCGATGGATTCCAGATAGCGGCCAAGCCCAGACGATGGTTCTTCGGACATCGGTTCGGTGCGCGGCAGAAAAAGCACCTCGGTGCCGTCCACTTCCCACAGCTCGGCATGCTGGGCGATGAAATCGAGCCGCGCCCGCAGGCTCTTCAAATATTCCAGCAAATCCTCGCCGATGTATCTCAGCAGTTCCCAGATGGGCTCTCCCGGTTCGAGGCGCTTTGCCTTCGCGAACCGGCGCAGCACGGTCACATCGATCGGAGAGTTCAGCTTACTCAGGGTCTCGCGCTCCACGCCGAGCCATTTCGCGGTGGCATTCGGCCCGCGGGTGTCGAACCACTCCGCCGGTTCCAGCCAATCGCAGAAACGGCGGGCATCCTCGTACACGCCGAGATGTTGGAGCACGAGCGTGAGTGCGCAGGCCGGCGGATGATCGGCGGGAAACTGGTGATGGTCGAAATTGTTCCGTTCCGGCGCATGCTCGCCGCCGACGTCTACGACGGCGATGGTGACTTCGGCCAGGTCTTCCGGAGTCGGCTCGCGGCGTTCAATAGCCACGCCATGCACGGCGGCGAGCAGGCTGCAGGCGAGGAGTTCATCCTTATGCGCGCCGCCGGGGTGGGTCAGAATCAGGGAAAGGGCCATGGTGTCGGGGCGCGACCCTAATCCGCGTGCCCGGCAGCGCAAGCGCCGACCTGAGCCCCAGATTTCCTTCGACACCGCCCGCCGTCCGAAACATACGCGGGCATGAAAATCACCCGTCACCTGGCCACCTGCAAAACCGCGGACGGATCCGTGCTCGTGCTGCAGGAACATGACGGCCAGCACTACCTGCGTGTGGATGGCGTGCAGCTCATGAGCACCACCGCCTCCTCCTCCGAGCAGCAGATGGCGGAAATCGCCTGCGCCACGATGCCCGCGACACCCCGTGTGCTCATCGGCGGGCTGGGCTTCGGATTCACGCTCAAGCGGGTGCTTGAGCTGGTGCCTGCGGACGCGATCGTGGAGGTAGCGGAGCTGCTGCCCGAGATCGTCGCGTGGAACCGCGAGTTTCTCGGTGAGGTGAATGGCAGGCTCATCGACGACCCGCGTGTAGCCATCCAGGTCCGGGACGTGCATGAACTTCTCAATGGAGCCATCCGTTACGATGCCATCCTGTTGGACGTGGACAACAGCCCCGACCCTCTCGTTCAGAAAGGAAACGCCCGGCTCTACAATCGCGCCGGACTGGAGCGCGTGAAGAATGCGCTCAATCCTGGAGGCCGGGTCGTTTACTGGTCCGCGAATCAGGACAAGGATTTCGCGAAGTCCCTCGAGCGCGTATTCAAGAACGTCGAATGCATCGGCGCGAAGGCCTACCCGAAGGCGAAGCGGTTCACGCACACGCTGTTTGTCGCGGACCGGGGATAAAAAGGTTCCTCCTGAAAAACAGATCGGCCGCGTTCGAAACGGGGGGATTTCGAAGTCGGCCGGTCAGAGCTCGGGGGGAGTTGTGCTTCCGGGGGGAGAAGGTCGGCGTTCGGTCGGGGGAACCTCGCGCTGACAAATGAACAATGCCACAAAATCGGCCACAACAACATTACGTGATCATGTGGCCGGGATCGTGGCGCTCTGACAGACAGTTGAGGATCCGGGATAAGTTAGAGGCCCGACTTGTCCATTGCGGAGCCTTCAAAAACTGTCAGTTTCGACACGATGATTCCGCCATCAGAACGTGCCATGATCGTCCGCGTGGTTGTCTGGAGCATTGCCGGTTGGGCGATGAGCGCATTGGTCGTCTTTGCGCTTCCCCGGAGCCCTCACACGTATCAGTCCCATGCAGTGATGGACGTGCACGAGTCACCCGGCCGGGTCGTCCCGCTGGCTCCCATCCACGCCGGGATACTGGTTTCGCAACTGGATCTCACCGAGCGCTGGGGCTGTTCCTTTGAGGAGGCCATGAAGCGGGTGCAAGCGGAGACTCGACTGACCGCCACGAAAGAGGGCGTGGAGATCCGCGTGACTTGCAATGACAGATTGGATGCAAGGGATATGGCGCGGTATTTTGCCGCGAATCTCTTTCGTTCGATGGATCGGGAGCTGGCGTTATCAGATCGCAAACCGATCCTTCCCCTGCCGCCGGAGATCGAAAAGAAACGCGCGGAAGACTTCAAATTTCTGACGTTTATGCTGCACAACCAGGCTGCCAAGGCCGGCATTGAGGATTACGAGGGTGTCGAGTCACGGGCTGCTGCGGGTTCCGATGAGGATCAGAAGCTGTGGGCATCAGAAGAATTCCAGCGCCACTGGAGAGCTTTCCAGAACTTGCCACAAATCCCCCGGCAATCAGTGGAAGAGCCTGATCCACCGCCCCGCATGCTCGTCCAGCCACAGTGGGGCAGCCCTGTTGCCGATGGATTCGAGCGGACCGTCAGGTTGACCGCATGTGGAGGCATTTGCTTCGGCCTCGGCATCGGATTCTGGCGCGGCCGCCGCGCCTCGCTGCGGATGAAGGCTGCGGGTCTCGACGAAGCCGATCAAATGGCATCAGACGGGCATCCTGATCTCGCGTGGGAGAAGCAGGATTCCAAACCGTCCCGCTCCTCAAGCAATGCCGGTACAACTGAAGAAGACTGGTGAGCCTTCTCTTAACGAGGCAGGCAGCGGCCGATGAGCATCCACGCCACCTTGTCGCAGGTCTTTTCACCTTCACCGCTGTTGCAGGACACCACCACGGCGAAGTCCTTGGCCGGGGCGAGCCACATGACGGCGAAGAACATCGTGTTCGTGCCGGTATGGGTGAGGGCGGTGCCGCCAGCCCAGTCGCGCTGGCAGGACTTCCATCCGCAGCCGTAGTCCTTTGATGGCGGGACGGGTCGATGGAGGTCATCGAGCTGCTTCGCATCCAGAGGACCACCGCCCTTGAGATCACCCAGGTGAAGGCTGGCATATTTCGCGAAATCGAGGATCGAGAGATTCACGCGGCCTGCCGGGGTGATGGCAGGCGGGTTGTCCTGACTCACCGCGACAAGCGCTCCGTTTACCTTATGGTGTCCATACGGTTGATCGATCTTCCCCGGTGATGGAGGAGTACCGAATCCGGCGGACGTGATGCCAAGCGGCGCGAACAGACGCCGCCGGGCCAGCTCTTCATAAGATTGGCCGCTCACGCGTTCGAGCATGGCCCCGCCGATACTGAAGCCCGCATTCGAGTAAACGCTGCCTTCCCCCGGCACATAGACCGGCTTGTCGGAAAGAATGCCGTTCACCAGCATCTTTCGTTGCTCGGCCTCGGGGAGCTTTGAACGCGAGAGCGTCCCCCACAACTCGGCGGGCACGTCATGCGGTGCCCCACCCGTGTTCGAGAGGAGTTGGCGCAGCGTCGCGTCCTTGAATCCCGGATCAATTTTCACGTCCCTGAACACGTCCGCGGCCTTCGTGTCCCAGGTGATTTTCCCCTCCGCCACCAGCATCGCGGCGAGGCTCGCCGTCATCGACTTCGTGCAGGAGCCGATGTGGAAATGATCCTGAAGAGTGATCTTCGGTGTCTCGCCGATCTTGCGGACACCGGCCACTCCGGTCGCCACGATTTCACCATGAAACATCGCCACCGCTGCGATGCCCGGCACGTCAGTGTCCTTGAGGATTCCGTCGAGGTCGGACGAGACATCGAGCGGTTCACCGGCAAGCGCCCACGCGCATGAAGCCATCAGAAACAACAGGGTTTTCCGGATCATGCCTTCATTAACGCGGAAACGAGTCACATCCGATCACAAAAGAGCATGCATCGTCGCGAGCCCAAAGAAATCCTGCCGGCCAAGATCGCTCACTTCTCCACTACCGGCGGCGGGAACGGCTGCTCGGAGATGATCCAGTCCTCGTTCTTTTCCGTGAAGGTCTTGAGCGCCCATTCGTGGGGGATGAGGGCGACCAGCGCGCCGTGGACATCCCGGGCCAGCGTGACACCCATCGAAAGGGCGGGCAGGGCCTCGGCATCGCCGGACTTCGCTTTCATCCACCGGGCATAGCTCCACGAGCCCGTCTCCAGGCGGGTCTCGGCTCCGTATTCGTTTTCAAGGCGGTGTTGCAGCACTTCAAATTGCAGTGGACCAACCGCGCCCAGCAGCGGCACGGAAACGCCGATCGCATCCAGCAGCGTGAACTCGGTCACGACGCCCTCCTTCAACATCTGCTCCAGGCCCGCGTGAAAACGCTTGAACTTCGCCGTGCTGCGGTTGTGCAGATACGCAAAACACTCCGGCGCAAACCGCGGGATCTCATCGAAGGACACCTTCGGGTCGGTGGCCAGCGTGTCGCCGATCAGGAAATCATGGTTGCCCACCAGACCGGCGACGTCACCCGCATAGGCGTCATCCACGGTTTCGCGTTCCTGGGCGAACAGGCGCTGCGAATTGGAAAGCCGCACGCGCTCGCCGGTACGGGTGTGAATGACCGTCATGTCGCGCTCGAATTTTCCGGACACGATGCGGATAAACGAAACGCGGTCGCGGTGCTTCGGATTCATGTTCGCCTGGATCTTGAAGACAAAGGCGGAGAACTCCGGCGAGGTCGGCTCGATGATTTGGCCATTGCTTTCACGGGCAGCCGGTGGTGGGGCGAGTTCCAGGAACCGGTCGAGCAGCAATTGGACCCCGAAGTTGTTGGCGGCGGAACCGAAGAACACCGGCGTCAATTCACCCGCTTCCACTGCCTTGATGTCGAAGTCGGCACCGGCCCCTTCGAGTAGTTCCAACTCATCGCAGACCTGCCGATAGGTGCCTTCGTCGAGCGTCTGGGTCACCACCGGGTCATGGATGTCTTTCACTGACTCCGGAGCACGGAAAGCCCCGCCTGGAGTCTTCTCAAAAAGGTGCACCTGGCCGTGCTCGCGATCATAGACGCCTTTGAAGCGCGGGCCATCACCGAGCGGCCAGTTGAGCGGATACGCGGCGATGCCGAGCACGGACTCGAGTTCATCCAGCAATTCCAACGGCGGGCGTGCGGGGCGGTCGAGCTTGTTGATGAAGGTGAAAATCGGCACGCCACGACGGCGGCAGACCTCGAAGAGTTTGCGCGTCTGGCTCTCGATGCCCTTGCCGGCGTCGATCACCATCACTGCGGCGTCCACGGCGGTGAGCACGCGGTAGGTGTCTTCCGAGAAGTCCTTGTGACCCGGCGTGTCGAGGATGTTCACCATACAGTTGCGATACTCGAACTGCAGCACCGTGGAGCTGATCGAAATGCCGCGCTGCTTTTCCAGCTCCATCCAGTCGGAGGTGGTGGCACGCTGGTTTTTCCGCGCCGTCACGCTGCCGGCCAGGTTGAGGGCACCGCCGTAGAGGAGGAATTTTTCCGTGAGCGTCGTTTTGCCGGCGTCCGGGTGGGAAATGATCGCGAACGAGCGTCGGCGGGCGACTTCGCGTTTCAGAACGGCAGCGGTAGGGGCATCGGAAGCGGACATGGCACGGAAAACGCGGACGGCGTGGGCCGGAAGTAGTGCGCTGCCCGGCGCAAGTCGAGGTTTTCCCCCATCTCCCGGGCCTGGTGGGAAAACGAGCGCTCCTTTCCCATCGCCCTTTTGTGGTGGTTTGGCTAAGGTGCGACCATGAACTGCAAGCACTGCGGAGGCCCGATGGAGGATGGCGCGGCCATCTGTCCGCACTGCCGCCTCCGCCAGAGGCTGGATGTCCGGCCACTCGATTGCCCGCAGTGTGCCACCGCTCTGGTGCTGATGGAAGGCACCCCCTCCCGACGCACGGTGAGGGCCTGCATGTCGTGCCGCGGCATCTTTTTCAATCCCGCCGACTTCCGCGTGTTTCTGGAACATCCGGTGAATACCGAACCGGGCGGCATGCCGGAGCCGGAAGCCCTCGCCCAGGCCATGACCTATAGAAACTGTCCCGTGTGCAGCGAGGCGATGACCCCTCTGACGCTGACTGGAAGCAGGGCGCTGCTGGACATCTGCCGGAATCACGGCATCTGGTTGGATGCGGGAGAACTCACACGGCTCCGCCAGTGGTGGAGATCAGAGGGCCGGAAAAATCCGGGGCCCCTTGATCGGCTGGTCCAAGTTCCGAAGGAGGGAGCAGGTCTTGTCAGCGCCGCGCCGATTGTTGCCAGTCCCTATTCCCACTGGGAGGGCTACAAGAGGTTGAACGATACCGGTCAGATTCTCGGGATCGTCCTTCAAGTGGCGGTCTGCTTTTTGGACTTTCTTTCCTGCCTGTGAAGCATCCGTTTCGAGCGCGCTATGATTCCGTTCCTTTGCCCTCAATGCGACGTCGCCCTGGTGACGAGAGAAGGAACACCGTCCGGACTGCCGGTCATGGCCTGCACCTGGTGCCGTGGCGTCTTTTTCCGCACCCCTGACCTCCAGGCGTTTGTGGAACACCCGACCAATGCGGAGCCCGGCGGAAACGGCGCACCTCTCGCGCCATCCCAGATGAGGGCCTATCCACGATGCCCGGCGTGCACCGAACCGATGAGTCCCTTCATTGTTCCGGGGAGCCAGGTGATCATCGACCAGTGCCGGAATCACGGCTTCTGGCTGGATTCCGGGAAGCTCACACGGTTACGCATTTGGTGGCGATCGGAAGCCGGCAAGAATCTGCACCTCATCGACAGCCTGAACGAACGGCGGCGACCAGAACCCAAGGCGGCGGAACCCGTCACTCAGGGCCGGAGCTGGTTCGGAGTTGTACTTGAGATTGTCTTTGAAATCCTCCTCTCCGGCATTTGACCGGATTTTATCCCAGCCCTAATTTCTCACCTCGTGAAGTGCTCCAGTTGTGGCGGTAATCTCGATGACACGATGCGGATCTGCCCGTATTGTCAGTCGCGACCGGAGGTTGACCTGAAGCAGATCCATTTCCGGGATCTCGGCCTCAATGAATCACTGCCGTGTCCGGAATGCCGCACTGCTCTGAGCGTAATCGAACTCGAGCTTCAACCGGTTGTCACCATTGAACGATGCCATTCCTGCCTCGGCTTGTTTTTCAATCCCGGCGAGCTGGAATACCTGCTCGAAATTCAAACGAACCAAGTGCTGTGGATCGATGACGACCAGCTCGACGAGATGGCGGCAGTTGAATTGCCAAAGGTGACCTACCGGAAATGTCCGGTCTGCACCGAAGTGATGAACCGTATGAATTTCGGACGCCACAGCGGCATCATCGTTGACCGCTGTCATCACCACGGGTTCTGGCTCGATGGTGGCGAACTGAGGCGTCTGAGTGAATGGTGGCGGGCCGGCGGAAAACTCGTCTATCAAAACAGTGAGGTTCATCGGGTAGCGTCCCTGAGCCCTGCCGAGGCCATGGAAAAGCCCGCTGTGTGGACCAGCGGGCTCTTCGATTCCCGGCAGAGAGGCCCAAGCGGGCTCGACGTTTTGACGTCGGAGTTCCTACAGTGGCTGTCGCGGGTGCTGATGAGAATGCAGTAATCAATGGCCTCTGATCAGGTAAATGATCAGGAGGATCGGGAGCGGCACTCCCACCAACCACAGCAGAATCCAGCCAATCTTGCCGGATTCGAATTTCCAACGGGTGATTCTGTCCTGAGGTCTGGGGCTTGTTTTCATGGTATTGGATTGGTTCCGGAATTTGATTCGCAATACTCGTGCCCGCGCATCCATCCGCACAAAATTCTGATGCTTAACCCCTTGTAAATTTCGGCGCCGAATTGAATCCCGCAACAAGCCCGTTCGGCAGTCTGGAATAGTGCAATTCGCCCTTCCCCTTCACGGATGGCTCATCCCTCATCGCCGGTGGCGACCATCGCGCTGCTTTTCAATCGCATTGCGGACGTCCATCCTCCCGCTCCATGTCCGCCCTCGATCCTTCCAACATCGCCGATCCGACTTCGGCGGACGAAATTCTCAACGCCTTTCTCGAATACCTCGTCGAGGCCGGGATTGAACCCTATGGCCACCAGGAGGAGGCGATTCTTGAGCTGTTCGATGGCAAGAATGTCATTCTCAACACGCCCACCGGCTCGGGGAAATCGCTGGTCGCACTGGCGCTGCACTTCAAGGCGATCTGTCAGAACCGGCGGTCGTATTACACCGTCCCGATCAAGGCCCTCGCCAACGAAAAGTTCCTCTCCCTCTGCCAGATCTTCGGTCCGGAAAAGGTCGGCATGATCACTGGCGATGCGACGGTGAATCCAAGCGCTCCCGTCATCTGCTGCACCGCCGAGATTCTCGCCAATCTGGCCCTGCGGGAAGGCACGCGGGCGCTGGTGGACGACGTGATCATGGACGAGTTTCACTATTACTCGGATGCCTCCCGCGGCGCGGCGTGGCAGGTGCCGCTGCTGACGCTGCCACAGGCGCGCTTTCTGCTGATGTCGGCCACGCTGGGTGAGACGGCGTTCTTTGAGGAAACCCTGACGAACCTCACCGGCACGCCCACGGTGCTCATCAAGAGCGATGACCGCCCGGTACCGCTGGAGTTCGAATACAGCGAGACGCCGATGGAGGAGAAGGTGATCGAGCTCGTCGAAGCCGGCCGCGCTCCCGTTTACCTTGTCCACTTCACCCAGCTCGCCTGCGCCCGCAGCGCGCAGAACCTCCTGAGCTCGAATTTTTGCACCAAAGAGGAAAAGCGCGAGATCGCCGAGGCGCTGGAGGACGCGAATTTCCGCAGCCCCTATGGCAAGGAAGTCAGCAAGCTCCTCCGCCATGGCATCGGCATCCACCATGCGGGGCTCCTGCCGAAGTACCGTATCCTCGTGGAAAAGCTCACCCAGCGTGGCTTGCTCAAGGTCATCTGCGGCACCGACACCCTCGGCGTCGGGGTGAACGTCCCCATCCGCACCGTCGTCTTCACCCAGCTCTGCAAGTACGATGGAACTGGTACCAAGACGCTCGCCGTCCGCGACTTCAAGCAGATCTGCGGGCGCGCCGGCCGCCGTGGCTACGACACCGTCGGCTACGTCGTCGCGCAGGCGCCGGAGCATGTCATCGAAAACCTCCGCCTCGAACAAAAAGGGAAAAAGGGCTTCGTCAAACGCAAGCCGCCGGAGAAAGGCTACGTGGCGTGGGACGAGAAAACCTTCCGCCGCCTCCTCGACTCGCCGCCGGAGAAGCTCGTTTCCAGCTTCAACGTCCACCATGGCATGCTGCTCAATGTCCTTGGCCGCCAGGACGAAGACGGCTGCGCGGCCTTGAAGAAAATCATCGCTGACAGCCACGAACCACCGGCGAAGCAGAAGGCGCTCAAGCGCCGCGCCATGCAGCTCTTCCGCGGCCTCGTGGAAGGCCACATCCTGCGCATCGTCCCGCCGCGCGAGCGCACCGGCCCGGCCAAGGTCGCCCTCAACGTCGATCTCCAGGAGGATTTCTCGATGAATCAGGCCCTCGGCCTCTATCTCATCGACGCCATTCCCCAGCTCGACAAGGAATCGCCCGAATACGCGCTCAATGTCATCTCGCTGGTCGAGGCCATCCTTGAAAACCCCGAGGTGGTATTGCGGAAGCAGGTCGATCTTCTCAAGGGCGAGCTCATCGGCCGCCTCAAGAACGAAGGCGTCGAATACGAGGACCGCATGATCCAGCTTGAGGAAGTCGAATGGCCCAAGCCCGGCAAGGATTTCATCTACGACACCTTCAACGCCTTCGTGGCCGGCCGCCCGTGGATGGCCGAGGGCAATGTGCGTCCGAAGTCGATCGCCCGCGAGATGTTCGAGAACTGGCAGTCGTTCGAGGACTACGTGAAGACCTACGGCATCGAGCGCAGCGAGGCCGTCCTCCTTCGCCACCTCTCCGAAGTTTACAAGGTGCTTTCGCAGACCGTTCCGCCCGCTGCCAGGACCGAGGGCATCGTCGAAGCCGAGGAGTTCTTCGAAGACATCCTCCGCAGCGTCGATTCCAGCCTCCTCGACGAATGGGAGAAACTCCGCAACCCCGATTACGTCCCGGAAAAGGACAAGCCGGTCGCGGAGCGCAAGGCCGTCGCCTTCACCCGCAATCGCCCGGCCTTCACCCGCGCTCTGCGCAATGCCGTCTTCGGCATCGTCAAGGCCCTCGCCAACGACCAAGCGGACACCATGCTGGAACAAATCGAGCTGAACGATCCGAACGGACTCCCGTGGACCCGCGAGCGCATTCACGCCATCCTCGACGATTACCATCAGGAGCACCAGCGCATCCGCCTCGACCCGGAAGCCCGGAACACCAAGCACACCCACATCAGCGACGAACAACCCCGCCGCTGGACCGTCCATCAAACGATTGTCGATCCGGACGACCTCAACGACTGGACGATCACCTTCACCGTCGACCTCGACCGCAGCGATGCCGAAGCAAGGCCGGTGCTGATCCTCGATTCCATCGCCGCGACAGCGTAGTAGCACAAGCATTCCTGCTTGTGAGCGGGAGCGGAGGACCTCCATCAGCAGGCCCGGGCCTTCTCCCGCCGCTCCGCCGCGAGCAATCGCAAGCAGGAATGCAGGAATGCTTACGCTACTACGTCCATCGAATATTTCGCCTTTCTCTTGCGGCCAATCCGTCTTCCCCATAGCGGCCAAATAACCAGCCACCCGAGCGGCAGCAGCCAGGTCGGAAAGACGAACGTGGCCTCGCTATAGGTGCCGAATCCGATTGCCAATTTTGAATGATGAAACCCGAAGCTTAGCGGGGGATTGAGAGGGGAGCTGTTGGTCACTTCGGAAATGATCAAGCCTCGGTGCCCGCAGGCAAGGAGAGGGCCATGCTCGGAGCGGACGGTCGGTTCCAAGCTCCCGCGTCTCCAGTAAATTTCAAGCGCCTGATAATCTCCCGGTGCGAGGGCCGCCCCGCCGTCCCGGCTCCAGTGGCCATAGCCCACCCCGCGGGCGTAAGTGCCCGGCGGCCCCATCGCCATGCCCATCAACATCATCAGTGCCATCAGCCCGAACCAGAACCGGCGAGTCCGGAACATCCACAGCTTCGGGCGGCGTGCCAAATCCATCGCAGCAGCTTAGATTACGCGCGTGGTCGCACAAGCATTCCTGCTTGTGAGCGGAAGCGGTGAATCTGGCTCACCAGACCCGAGCCTTCCCCCGCCGCTCCGCCGCCAGAAATCGCAAGCAGGAATGCTTACGCTACTACGTCGCCCGGATATCGCGAGCGGTCCTTCCGATCCCGCCGCCACATCCACACGGGCCATGCAACTGCCCATACAAGCAGCACCACTCCCGTCGGAATCTCGATGGTCGTGCTGCTGTAAGCTCCATAGCCGGCTGTCGTCCCTGAGTCATGAGCGAATAGCTGAAAGGGAGGTTCTACATCTGGATAGTCCATTGCATAAACAGTCCAGCCATTGGATCCAGTGAAGAGAGGGACATGCTGCAGTCGGCTGTCCAGATCAACGCTGCCGTGTTTCCATGTCATCCCAATCGTCCTGAACGCGCCGATTTGAAAGGTCGTCCATCCAGCAGGAGTCATGCGGCAATAATTCGCTCCGCGCCCATAAACACCCGGCGGCCCCATCCACACCCCCGTCAGCATCACCAACCCCGCAAACCCGAACCAAAACCGCCGCGTGCGCAACACCCAAAACCATGGCCGTCCGGGCATACTCATCTCATCACGCTAACCAACTGGCCGATCAGCACAAGACTCCCGTTCGCCAAAAGGATCCCAAAATGTTCCGCCGCCTCCCATCTGGGCTCTTGATTCTGGGTTCTCGGCTTGGCCGCACCTCCGCAGACTTGCCCACCGTCCCTCACGCCGTCATAAATCACCGCGCATGCCAGCCACCGCGAACCGGCTCAACGTTTTCACCGAATCCGTCATCCGGGGCACGACCCGCCTCGCGAACCAATACGGCGCGATCAATCTTTCCCAGGGCTTTCCCGATTTCGATCCGCCGGAGCCGCTGCTCGCCGGACTCGAAAAGGCCACCCGCGGCCCGCATCACCAGTATGCCATGACCTGGGGCGCGCCCCGTTTCCGCGAGGCGCTTGCCCGGAAAATCTCCCGCTTCACCGGACTCGATGTCGACCCGGACCAGCATCTCGTGGTCACTTGTGGCAGCACCGAGGCAATGATGGTCGCGATGATGACCGCCTGCAATCCGGGCGACAAGGTGATCGTCTTCTCACCCTTCTACGAGAATTACGCTGCCGATGCCATCCTCTGCGGGGCCGAGCCGATCTACGTCCCGCTGCGCCTGCCCGACTTCCACTTCGACCCGGACGAGCTGGCCCGCGCATTCGCGCAAAAGCCGAAGGCCATCGTCGTGTGCAATCCTTCCAACCCCACCGGCAAGGTCTTCACCCGCACCGAGCTTCTGGAAATCCTCCGCCTGGCCGAGTTGCACGACACCTTCGTCATCACCGACGAGCCCTACGAGCACATCGTCTTCGAGCCCCACGAGCACGTCTATTTCTCCGCCCTCCCCGGTGCCGCCGAGCGGACCATCACCTGCAACTCTCTTTCGAAAACCTACTCCATCACCGGCTGGCGGCTCGGCTACGTTCACGCCTCCCCCGCCGTGATCGCCCAGGCGCGGAAGGTGCACGATTTCCTCACCGTCGGTGCGGCGGCTCCGTTGCAAGAGGCCGCCGTGGCCGGTCTGGAGCTTCCCGACAGCTACTACGCCGGGCTGCGCGGCCTTTACACCGCCAAGCGCGACGTCTTCCTCAGCTATCTCCGCCAGACCGGACTGCCGTTCACGGAACCACACGGTGCCTACTTCACGCTGGTGGATATCTCCTCGCTCGGCTTCGCCCACGACAGCGAAGCCTCCGACTGGCTGATCAAGGAAATCGGCGTCGCCGGGGTGGCGGGTTCCAGTTTCTTCCGCGAACCGGTGAACCACCTGATCCGCTTCCACTTCGCCAAGAACGAAGAAACGCTCCACGCGGCTGGTGAAAAGCTCCTGCGGCTGAAGCAGGGACGTTGAATCAACTTGCCGAATGGAACCTGCCTGACAGCCTCGACACAATGGCTTTCACCCCGGCGCAAAAACACCTCTTCTACACCGAACTAGCCAAGTTGCTGGAGGCCGGTTTCGGCATCCGCGAGGCCGCCGGGGCCATGCTGGACACCGGACTCCCAGGCCATCAGTCGGCGCTGCTGGAGCAGATGAACGCCGGACTCGAGGCGGGTCAATCGATCACCGCCTCCTTCAGCGCCGACAAATCCGTTACCGAACTGGAACGCACGCTCATCGGGGCAGGCGAGCGCTCGGGCCGCATGGCCCCCGCCTTCCAGCATCTGGCCGATTACTTCGGCATGATCGCCGCCGCCCGGCGCGAGGCCGCGCGCGCCATGATCTATCCCCTCGTCATCCTGCACCTGACGATCGCCGTGTCCGCGATCTTCTCTGCAAGTGACAAGGGCGGCTCCGCCCTGGCCGCCTTCGCCCTCACCCTGCTCTCGGTTTACGCGGTGGCCGCCGTCGCCACCGCGATCGTCCTCGCCCTGCTCAAGGCGGCGCCCGCCAGCATCCCGGTCGATCGCTTTCTCAACCGCATCCCTCTCATCGGAAAGGCCCGCCGCAATCTCGCGATGGCACGTTTCACCAAGGTCTATCACATGGGTATCCTCGCCGGCCTGACCATGACCGAAACGGCTGAAACCGCCGCCAACTCCGCCCACAGCGGCGTGCTCCGTGAGGCGGGCCTGCGCATCGCGAAAACGGCCAAAACCGGCAATGCCCTCGGCCCCGCCTTCCTCGCCGACTCCGCCTTCCCCAAGGCCTTCTCACGCTCTTATAGCACTGCGGAGGAATCCGGCACGCTCGACAAGGATCTCGCCCGCTGGGCCGCACACTATCATGGCGAAGCGGAGCGGGCCACCAAGTCCGCTGCCGTCGTCATCCCCAAGGTGCTCTACTCGATGATCCTCGTCTTCGTCGCGTGGAAGATCATCACCATGGTCACCCAGGGCTACGAAAACACCTACAAGGCGCTCGACGACATCGACAAAAACTAGAAACGACGTAGTTCAGTCCCTCGCAGCAGGCCGCGGGGCCGCCGGCGCCTTCCAGATCAGGCGCACCGCATCCAGCCGCACCCGGGCATCCGCGATCACCGCGCCGAGTCCGGTTTCCCGTGCCTCCAACGCCGCGATTTCCTCCGGCCGCACATGATCGTTCACAGCCGCCAGATCACGTAGACGCCCGATTTCCGCCGTCAGTTCGCGGTGCATCGCTGCCTGGGCGGCACGGATGATGCCCTCGCTGCGCACTGCTCCCAGCTCGCGCACTTTTTCCAGCATCGCGGGCAGGACCTTGCGCTTCACCGCCTCGTTTTTGAGAATGTTGGTGGAATCGCTCCGCCGCAGGCTGGCTGTGCGCAGTGTCCGCTCGTCGGTCAAATCGTTGCCCAGATGATCCACCACGATCCGCATCGGCGTCTGCGGCAGGAACCGCTCCACGTGCACCTTCGCCGGGGCGACGCATTCGATCACGGCCCAGGCCTCCAACATCATCCGCTTCTCGCCGCCGCTCTCCCACAGCGCGAAGGCCGCATTGCCATCCTCGCTGCCGAGCTGGAGGTCCAGCGCGCCGCGCACCATCGGGTGGTCCCATGTTAGAAATACCTCATGCTCTCGCTCCAGCGCCCGCTGGCGATCGAACGCCACCGTGATCCCCTCACTTGGCAGGGAGGGAAACGCATCCGACTTCACATTCCCAGGCAGCAGGAAATACCGACGCGCACCAAGATCCTCGATGTGCAGGCCGCAGTGTTCGAACAACCGGATCACGAAGTCCTCGAACTCCCCGTCCTTGTCCCACGCCTCGATCTGTTTCACGAGCTCCGCCGAACGCGCCGGCGCATGCGAACTCCGCTCCAGCAGGCGATCCTGCCCGCGGGCCATCCGTTCGGAAATCTCCGCCCGGATTTCCTTCGTGCGCTCGATCAGCCGGTCCACGGCTTTGCCATCCTTCAGCGCCTTCTCCAACAGATCGACCACCTCCCGCTGGATCTCGGCCGCCCCCGCCGGGCTGTGGCGGAACGCGTCGAGCCCTTCCTCAATCCATCGCACGCGCGTCTCTTCCTTGCCCGGCAGATACGGCACGTGGATCTGGATCGTCCCTCGCTGGCCGATGCGGTCCAACCGCCCGATCCGCTGTTCCAACAAATCGATGTCATCCGGCAGGTCGAACAGCACCAGATGCCGCGCGAACTGGAAATTCCGCCCCTCGCTGCCGATCTCCGAACAGATCAGCACCCGCGCCCCATCCTCCTCCGCGAAGAACGCCGCATTCCGATCCCGCTGGATCAGCGACAGCTCCTCATGGAACAGCGTGCCATCCACCCCGGTCGCATCCCGCAGGCCTTCCAGCACCTGTTCCGCGATCTCCTTCGTCTTCGCGATCACGAGCACCTTCTGCTCCTCACCCAGTTCATCCAGCAGCTTGCCCAGCCACCTCACCTTGGCCGCCATCGCGTCCTTGCCCTTCAGCTTCACCAGATGCGGCTCGCGCCCCGGGAAACCGCCCAGCCGTTCCCGCGTGTTGCGGAACATCACCCGGCCCACGCCGAAGCCATCCAGCAGCGACGCGATCAGCCGGTCACGCGAGCCCGCTTCACGACGCTCAAAAAGTGCCAGCTCCTCCTCCAACCGCGAACGTCCCGCCACCAGCCGCTTCAGCGTCTCATCCGCCTCCCCGCCCGATGACAAGGTCTCCACCACCGCCGCCACTTCCTCATAGTGGCGCGTCTCTTCGCGATAGCGTTCCAGATCCGCATAGCGCTCCGGATCCAGCAACTGCAGCCGCGCAAAATGGCCCTCCGGCCCGAGTTGTTGCGGCGTGGCCGTCAGGAGCAGCAGCCCTTCCGTCTCCACGGCCAGCTTGCGCACCATCTCGTAGGCCGCGCCGGGGTTCTCCGGCGACCACTCGAGGTGATGCGCCTCATCCACCACCAGCACATCCCACCCGGCCTCACGCGCCTGCGCGGCCCGACGTTCGTCCGCAGCCAGAAATTCCACCGGGGCCAGCACCCACTGGCTGTCCAGGAACGGATTCGTGCCCGGATCTCCCTCCTCGATCGCCTCGCAGCGCTCCTCATCGAAGAGCACGAATGAAAGCTGGAAACGACGCAGCAGTTCCACGAACCACTGGTGCACCAATGGCTCCGGCACCAGCACCAGCACCCGCGCCGCACGACCCGTCAAAATCAGGCGGTGTAAAATCAAACACGCTTCGATCGTCTTCCCCAATCCTACCTCATCCGCGAGCAGCACCCGCGGCCGCGGCCGATTCGCCACCTCATCCGCAATGAATAACTGATGCGGGATCAAATCCATCCGTGCTCCCGCCAAGCCGCGCACCGGCGAACGCCGCATCGCCGCTCGGCGTTCCAACGCCTCACCCCGCAGCTCGAAGGCATCGAGATCGTCCAGCTTCCCGCCGAACAAGCGTTCCTCCGGCTTGCTGAAACTGATCGCGTCCGAAAGTTCCGCCTCCGCCACGTCCCCCACGTCCGTCTCGTGGATTCGCAGGCCGTTTTCCTCGCGCACCCGCTCGACCGTCATCTCCACCCCGGCATGGGTCTTGATCCGGTCCCCCGGCAGGAACCTTACCCGCCGCAAGGGCGCTGAAGCCAACGCGTAGCAACGCTGCTCTCCCGCCGCGGGAAACACGATTTCTACCTTTCCCTCGCCGCCGCTGAGAATAATCCCCAGCCCCAGCTCAGGCTCGCTGTCACTCACCCAGCGCTGACCGCGCACCCATGCGTTTTCTGTTACCATGCGAAATTTCCGGGGGCGCAACCTAGTCCCCCCGCCAGCCACGGCAAGCACCGCTTTTGTAATTCAAATCACGCCTTTGCCACCTTTGGTCCCGCGGCCCCGCCCTTCAAGCTGTTCCCCGCCCTTCAGAAGGAGTCGCCATCGGCTTGGCAACGCTCACGCTGCAGACACTGATCCATGGCCTTACTTCCGGGAGTTTCAGGTTTCCTTTCCGATGTTCGCAACCTCATGCCAACACGAAAGGGCCGCCAACAAGGTCAAGGAAAGGAAGCCGCGCCTCATCCCAGCATGATGGCAACGATGCACTGTCTGGATATGCCAAACCGCATGACAACAAGACCATTTCTCTTCCAATCCCTGCCCGCGCTTGCCGAGTCCTCCGTTTTCTGCCGGGATATGAGATCTTTCGGATGATCGTGCGCTCCCAATTCCCTGCCCTGGCTCTTGCCGGCCTCATCGTGACCGGCTTCACCTTCTCGTCACATGCGGATGTTTCCAAAACTCCGCCGCCGCTTTACGCGACCTCCATCGAGCCGCTGCTGACGCCGCTGGAGGCCATCTCCTCCGCCAAGGACCCGTTCGCGACCAAGGAAGAGCCAGGCACGATCCGTCTTTCCGAAACCGTCACACGCGTTGAGGAGGATGGCGCCTACCTCCGTGCAGTGCACTCGATTATCCAGCCCTATAGCCAGAAGGGCGCGGAGGGTGTCGGCAGTCGCCACTTTCACTTCCAGTCGAACCTGGAGACCGTCCATGTCGCCCAGGCACGCACCATACTGCCCGATGGAACAAGCAAGGCTCTCGGCCCCAACGCCATCTTTATCCAAAAGGGCGAGAACAGCGAAAGCGTCTATGACGACGGTCAGGACCTCGTGCTGGTTTTCCCGGATGTGAAGCCTGGCGTGCTCTGCGAAGCGACAATCGTCTACGAGCACAGCCACCCTGCCGTGTCTGGTGGCTACAGCGAGTTTCTCGATTGGACCACCGGCTGGTCGGTGGGGAGAAAGCGATTTGTAGTGGACTACCCCGTCGCTTGGAAAGACCGCCTCAAAGTCGAATCCGTCGGACGCAAGACCGGCACCCCTGGCGATCTCGAAGCTCCGGCCGGTCGCCTGCGCCGCGCCTGGCAACAGGACACCATTGCACGCTACCTCGGAGAACCCGAGGAAGCCCCGCAGATGCAGGCCGGGCCGGGCACTTGGCTTACCACTTTTGCATCCTGGGATGAAGTCGCCGCATGGTATGACGGCCTCCTCATCGATCGCGCAGACCTCGGAGAGACCCTCAAGGCCCGCATCGACGAATGGACGAAGGACACGAAAACGCCCGCAGCGATCCTCGACACGCTCTACGATCACGCCGCCAATGACGTGCGTTATGAGGGCCTTGAGTTCGGAATCTCGGCACTCCAGCCGTATCCCTGCGACACCGTCTGGAAAAACCAGTACGGCGATTGCAAGGACAAGGCCAACCTCCTTGTCGCCATGCTCCGATACAAGGGCATCCCGGCCAAAGTCGCACTCGTCAACACCGAGCACTCTGGGCTTGTCGCCACCAATATCCCGGACTTCCGCCACTTCAATCACGCCATCGCCGTCGTCGAACTCCCGGACGAAAAAGGCGGCAGCGTGCGGACCTTCTGCGATGCCACCATCGCCCATGGACGGCCTGGCATGCTCTCCCCCGGGAGCTCGGACCGCGAGATCCTCGCCATCGACGGGAAAAAGGCACAATGGATCCACACTCCCGGCGGCGGCAGCGGCGATTCCAACTACGACTTCGACCTGGACATGAACTCCGACGGGCGGATTTCCGGTTGGTTGACGATCCGGGCAACCGGCTTCAAGGCCATCATGCTGGCCGATAGTTTCGCCGGAGCAGATCACGATACAGCCCAGCGCCGCCTGCACGACTATGCGGCGGGATTCTTCCCCGGAGCGGAAGGCGTGGACGTCGTCCTGCCTTCCGAAAAACGCCAGACGGATGATACCGTCGTTAAGGTTTATTTCACCTGCCCTCCGCGCCAGACCAACAGTGATGGCCGGTTCAGCCTGTCCTTCCCGCGGGTCAGGAGACTGTTCAACGACTACGGCGAAGGCCAGGAACGGCGGACGTCGTACTTCCAGCGGATCGACCGCATTCGCATGAATGCGATCATCCGCCTGCCCGAGGGATGGCAGCCGGAGGCCCTGCCACAACCGCTGAAGCTGGAAACGCCCCCGTTCGTGGCCTCGGCACAGTGGTCGCATACGGGCACCGCCTGCGTGGCCTCGCTGGATCTGGACAACCGCGAGTCTGTCATTCCCGCCGACAAGGTCGCCGCGCCAGCCCAGGCAAATCGCGCCATGTTCTCATGGCTGGACACTCCCCTCATGCTGGTGAAGAGAACCACCACCCCGGTGCCGGATGGCCAGGCAGGCCCCCACATCGAGATGCCGCTCATGCCCACCGGCAAAGGCCAGCTCGCCTTGGTGGACAGTTGGTTTCCCGACAAATCCGATCCAGCGAAGCGGAAGGCAGCCCTCGAGCAGGTGATCCGTTTCTTCCCCAATGATCCAGAGACCGTGATCGAGGCACGTGGAGATCTCGCCACACAGTTGTTTAATGCAAAAAAATATCAGGCTGGCGTCGAAGCGTTTGAGGAACTCCTCAAGCAAAAGCCGGATGGGATCGAAGCGGAGCAACTCGCCTATTTCCGCTACATGCAGGCGCTCTGCCTGAAGCACACCGGCCGCGAAGAAGAGGCGCTCGTCATTCTCCGCGCACAAGCTGCGGACGAAAGCCTCTCCGACTATCGCCGCGGCTGGTCGGCGGCGGTGGCAGGAGAGTGGCTTGCCCGCCGTCAGCCAGTCCCCGTCGAAGCCTCCTCGCTGCTCCAGCAATCATTCGCCCTCAATGATGAGTGCCGCGAAAGCTCCCTCCTCGACCTCATTCCCGTGATGGCTGCCTGCGGCCAGGGAGACGAACTGGCCAAGTCCTTGAACGAAAAAGGACTCTTCAACGGATTGGAAGACGGTGGTCAAGCCGTGCTCGACAAGGTCGTGGCCGCTGCCAAGACGGGCCCCGCCTCCGTCGCCCGGGCTGCAGCCTTGTTGCCATGGCTCCAAAAAGCCCGCGATGCGGTCCCAAAAGGTCCGACCACCAAGGCCCTCGCCAGTGCCTGCATCACTTTGGAGAACTGGTCCGGCCGCACCGGGACTTACACCGCCATACGGCACGACCTCATCGAGCTGCTCGAACGCGAAAGTCCCGATGATTTTCGCGACACCTCCGTTGATGCCCATGCAACTCTCACCGAGGCAGAGGCGGCGCTGACAGCTCTCGATGCCAAGGATTCAACCGGCTGGCTGCAACTCGCCGCCGGAGTCCTCCGCAAGTTCGAGCCCGGCGAAAAATTCCCCCATCTTGTCTGGCGCTACCTCGCCCATCTCCAGGCCCGCGAAAAGCAGCGGAGCGTTCCGGAAGACAAGAGCCTCTTTCCTGCCGTGGCGGCTCTCACTTTGAAGTTGCCACACGACGAGGACGACTACTGGGAATGCCGTTTCATTCAAGCCTCCTGGCTGAAGGACCATGGCCATCTGGACAACGCCGCTGCCGAATACCGGGCCATGCCGGAAGATCCGCAGTTCATCTCAACTTTTGCCCAGGCCGCCTCTCATCGCCTTGGGGAGATCCATGAAATCCAAGGCCGCTGGAAAGACGCCGCAGAATGTTACCTGAAGTTCAAGGACCAACGCCGCGCATATGTCGGGGTAAACGAGTATATTCTCCGCGCCGGCCTTCTCCTTGCCCGCAGTGGCGAACCCGACCAAGCTCTCGCCGCTTGGTCCCTGCTTGGCGATACCCCCGCCAGCATATACGAAAAATCGGACATCGCCGCCGAAATCCGCGAGGCGATCGTCATGGCCGCCGATCCCAAGGCCACGCAGGAACAATGGACCGGCATGGGGAAATGGTGGGCTGGAACCTTCGTGCCCTATTTCGCAACCCTGCACAAAGGCCCGCTTGGCCGTCCAAAACTGCTGCTTCATGACGAGGCGGCGAAAGTCGATCTCCGGTGTCGCAAGGCCGTTGCGGAAAAGAATCTCGACGTCGTGACCGCAGATCTCGCGGGCGTTGCCGCCTCCGCCCGCTGGTTGCCTTCGCATCTAATTTCCATGTATGCGATGATGGAGACCTACGTCGCGCCGCTTTCTCCTTCGAACCGGCACGCGGGTTCAGTATGCTTCGCCGCTGCAGCCGGTCTGGTTAAAGTGGCGGATCCCGCCATCGTGGGTCTGTGCCTGAGATACGATGCCGCCATCAGTTTCGATTCCGGCCAGCCTGATCACACGCTTCAGGTGATGGAAAACCAGTGGATCGAAGCACCCGGCCGTTCCGACGAGCATCGCGAGCGGTGCGGGTGGCTGTTTGCCGCCGCCGCCAATGCCACCGGGAAACAATTGGAAAAGGCACTCGAGGCCAGCACTTACTGGATCAAACGCGGCCCCGTGTTCCTGACCTTTGCCCAGTGGGCTCCGATCCACGCCGACCTTCTCGTCAGAACTGGAAAAAAGGCCGATGCCATTTCCTTTCTCAAGGAACTGGCCGCCCGGCCCGCCCTCAAGGACAAGGCAGAGAGCCAGACCGTCATTGCCGAAAAGCTCGCGCAATTGGAGAGTCAGGAAGATCCTTCCGCCACCCTTACCGAGGCCACCGCCGCGTTCCTGAAAAAACACAAGCCCGCGTGGTATGATTACGTCGGTCCCGCCACCTTGTCCGATCCTCGTGTCGGGGATGCCACCCAAGTGCTTACTGGCGATCTCTCCCGATTCCATCGTGCCGAGCTTTTTCGTCTGCACGCCCTCATCGCCGCCTCCCCGGATCTGGACGCCCACCTGCGCGGCAAAGCCCTCACTGAAGCCGTTATGGCAGCTGGTATGTGGCAGACCACTTGGGACGAAGCCTACGGAGTCTGGTCCGAGATTTTCGACAACAAAGCCATTCCCATGGCGGACAGGCTGATGATGATGTGGAACTCCGCCAGCCTCCTCGCCAGCACGGGACAGGTCGGAACGCTGGCGAAACTCCGCCAGCACCCCCTCTTCGCCAACTACAGCGATGCCTATGCCAGCCGCTACTTCCCGATGCTGGAAGCTCTCGCGAAAGGCGCTTCCGATGGTCCCGGTGCCATCCGTGCCGCCATCACTGCTCTCGCAGATCGGGAACTGGATGGTGTGGAACTGTCGATCATCGGAATGGACCATCTCATGCTGCTGACCTTGGGCGATCAGGACGGTGCCGCCGTGCTTCGGGAGGCCCTCAAGACCTGGAAACTCCAGCCATCTGTGGAATCGGAGCGTAATGCCCGCCGCCTTGCCTGGATGCGGGCGGCGAACCAAGCTAAAGGTGGACTGGCCTTTCAGCAGGGAATGTTCGCCCTCTACCGGGAGCGTTTCGAAGCACTGGCCGCCAAGGCCCCCGCCGGGTGGGAAAACCGGGTGGACCTGCAATTTTATCACGATCTCGGAGACGACGAAAAAGAAACCATCCAGGGGGCCAAGTGGCTCACCGGCAAGCGCTTCGACCGGAGCGACCCCAGTGAATGGTTCATCCATGCCCGCGGTTGGCTAAAACCGGGGGGCACGCCCGATCCCGCACGCGGAATCAAGGCCATCGCGCTGCTGGAGGCAGTCCCGGATGACCAGGCTACCGCCATGGCACTGGAGGACACGCTCGCCCTTCTGGGCAAATCTCAGGATCGGGGTTGGGCCGATCTCGACGAAGCCGTGAAAGTTTTTCGCAACCCTGCCCGCCATCCAATCTCGAACGCCGTTCTTGAATTCTGGCAGCTCCACCGCGATTACAGGGTCGGCCAGGCGATCGATTCCGCGAAGATTTCCAATTTGGCCCGGCAGGCGGGAATCGCACGCGGACCCATCACCTGTGCACTTCTGGAGGCCCTCTTCGCCAACGGTGACGTCGGGGCGTTGGAAACCGCTCTCAATGCCGCGGTGCCCGAAGATTTGACCGAACGCTCCGCCCTGACAACCTACATCCCCCTGCTACAATCCCTTGGCCGGAAGGAGGAACTGGAACTCGCCCTCGAAGGAGCCGAAAAAATCATCCGGCGGGAAATGATGACCGCCTGGATGGACCGATCGGCCCGGTCCTTCGAACACGCCTGCGACATCGCTCTGGTCTGCGATCGGACGGACCTCCTCCCGGCCGCCTGGTTGGCCGCGGTTCCGGACTCCCTTCCGGACGGTGATGCCCGGGCTTTTGCCAGGATTCGCGTCGCCCAGATGAAAAAGGACTGGAGGACGATGAAAGCCGGGCTCGATGCCTTCCAGCCCACCAATGATATCGACCGGATCGATCATGACTGGCTGATGGTCTGCGCGCTGGAAGGCCTCGGCGATCATCCGCAAGCCCTCGTTTTCGCCAATAAAGTGCTGGATGCCCCCGTGGCGGGAAACAGCCATGTCATCGATGCGACCCGCTTTCTACGAGCAAAGCCGTAGAAAGAACGGAGAGCCCGGGGAAACCCAATACCCCGGGCTCTCATTCTCGATCATCCCTTGGGAAAAACTCATACCGCCTGTTCCAGCTCCATCAGCTCGGACAGGTGGCGTTTAATCTGCGGGAGCAATTCCTGGCGGATCATGTCCTTGCAAGGAGGCATCACGTCCTCGTCCTCCAGCGCCTGCTCATAGTCATGCTGCCCCTTCAGCTCGCCCTGCCGGAGCGACTCCACCGCCGACTGGGCTCCGAATAGATTCGCCGTGCCCTGGACCGCCTTGGTGAAAATGCCCCAGGCACCGGAGTGGTGCTCAGGCGTCCCACCCATGCTCCGAATATTGTCGGCCAAGCGCGCAACCGAGTGCAGATGCTCTAGGCGGATCCGGTGCAGGTCCGCTGCGATCGGCTCCGCTTCATAGCGGTCCACCGCCTGGTCATAGGTCTCGATCGCCGAAAGCTCGCCTCGCAGCAGGCTGTTGCACACCTCAATACAATGGTCGTGGTTGCTGTACATCGTCGTGAAAAAGTGATTTCACTCATCCTGTTGCACGACCGGTGCCAGCACTCAAGTCATTGAAAAACCGAGTCTTCCCGCCCGCTGTCCATGGAGTCCTGCAATCAATCCCCCTTCTCGGGATGCGTTCTGCACCATTGCTCCCGTCCCTTTTTCGTTCTCTTTCCGCGGATCACGGCTCACTGATCATCCGGCACGATTCTGCTTCTCACTGAAACCCACCTACCGTGATGTCCTCCTCCACCCGCTGGCTGTCCCATTCCGTCGGCGACACCTCTTACCGCCTGCTCAACCTCGAACACCCTACGATTGACGAGGTCGTCATGGAGGAAATGTCCACCGGCATCGCCGTCTACTACGACCGCCGTTGGTCGCTCACCGATTTCTTCGCGGCCTGGCTGCTCGAACACCCGGACCTCTTCACCGGGAAACGCATCCTCGTTCTCGGGGCTGGCGTCGGCCTGGAGACCCTCGTGCTCGGCCGCCATGCCGCCCACCTCTACATCAACGACCTTTCTCCGGTTTCCCTTGAGCTGTGCAGCAAACAACTTGCCGAAAACGGCATCACCGCCATCACCGAGTTGCCCGGCCTCTATCAGGACCTGCAGGTTCCCGATGTGGATCTCGTCGTCGGCTGCTTCCTGGTTTACAATCGTCAGACGCGCACGGCCATGCAGGCGTTTTGCCAGAGCCACGCGGGGCCGATCCTGCTCGTCAATGAGACCCTGGCAGATTTTCGGAGTTTTCTGACGAGCCTGGATCGGCCGTCGCAGGCACTGTTTTCGGAAGACTCGGCAAAAGGATACCTTCTCCCACCGGTACCTGCCCGCCTGGCGTGACCGCCGCCTCCAGCAGATCTGCCTCCAGCTTCGCCGCCTTCCGCGCATTCCGCCGTACCAGGAACCCCAGCATCGGCCAATAAGTCGCGATCCCCAGTGGCCCCGCTACGAACAGAGAGCCCAGTGTGATCAGTCCGACCGCATGCAGCCCGCCGCCATTGTTGCTGAACACGCTGTGGAACATGGCCTTGAGTGTGTGCCAGTGAAAAAGGCCTCCGAACGAAAATGCTCCGAATTGATTCTCCAACTGCTGGGGATTTGCCGCCGACTTCCACTGGTGGTGAACCAAGAGATGGCCGATCTTATACTCAAGCCCGAGGAGAACCGGTGTCAGAGGGATCGCCACATCATGCATCTGCACCGCCACCGCCGCTGCGATCACGTTCCCCTTCAGCAGCCGCGCCGTAGCCATCGCCGCCAGCGTCTTGAGCCCGAGAAACGGCGTGAACCCCCAGAAAACCCCCACGCTTACCCCCAGTGCGATGGCATGCGGCCGATCCTTCAGATCGAACACATGGATGCACTTTCCCTTTACCCACTGATAGATACGCTTGATCAAGCCCATGATGAAAACCGGGATGGTTGCCAACCCCGAGCCGGAGGATGTCACAGATCCGCCCCGTTGAAACCGAAAACCTGCCTCCCTGTTCGCGGAATGCCGTTTCCAGCTTGATTCCCAGTCCTTCCGGCCTCCGATTCGTTGCGCCGCATGGCCATCCCGCCTCCCTCCCCGCTTACCTGCATTCTCCTATTCCTCGCCGGATTTATGGGGGGCTGATCGACTCCATCGCCGGCGGCGGCGGCCTCATCACTGTTCCCGCCCTGCTGGCCACCGGATTGCCGCCCCAGCTCGCATTCGGCACCAACAAGCTGCAATCTTCCTTCGGCACTCTCATTGCAGTCCGCCGCTACGCCCGGTCGGGCCTCATGGCCACCCCCGGGATCCGGACCGCCATCGGACTCGCTCTGCTTTCCGGCATGGCCGGTGCCTATGCGATCACCCTCCTCAACAAGGAACTGCTCAAGCAGATCGTCCCATGGATGCTCGCGGCCGTCGCCGTCTACACCGCACTCAACCGGCGCTTCGGCCTCCACCCCGGCCGGCAACGGCTTCCCTACCGACTGTTCGCCGTTACCTTCGGCCTTATCCTCGGCTTTTATGACGGCTTCTTCGGTCCCGGCACCGGCTCATTCTGGACGATTGCGCTGGTCGGCCTCCTTGGCCTCGAACTCCGCGCGGCCACCGGCTACACCAAGGCCGCCAACCTTGCCAGCAACCTCGGCTCGCTCGCCATCTTCCTCGCCCACCGTTCCGTCGATTTCACCCTCGGCGGCATCATGATCGCCGGCCAACTCATCGGTGCCCGCCTCGGCTCCGGTCTCGTCATCCGCAAAGGCGCGAATCTCATCCGGCCGGTCTTTCTAACAGTTGTCCTCGCGATGACCCTCAAGTTCCTCCACGACGCCTGGAAATAGTTGGGGGCAGGCACCGTCCACTATTGAGTGGCCTGGAAGAGAGAAAGAACCAGAAGCCGCGTTCCTGCCTCTTCTCATCCAGGCCGATGTTCTCGTCTTCAGCGGGATGATTAATAGGGCTAGCCTGAGTTACAGAATGCCCTCAATGCCTTCACCGACGCCAGCAAGGGCATCGTCCTCGTCCACGCCGCCACCTTCGAGACCCATGACGAGAACTACCGCTTCGCTTTCGATCCCAATGCCAAGGTCGCGCTCCTCGCCGAAAAGGCTCCCGACGCCAGCAAATCCCCCTCCCCAGCATCTGGATCGTCAACGACGTCAAAACCCGCATCCTCTGCACCACCCTCGGCCACAACGACAAAGCCCACGACAACCCCGCCCACCAAGCCATCCTCCTCAACGCAGTCCACCGGATCGCCCCACGCAAAAAAAACACGTATCTGAGTTGGCAATAACTCAGTTGCATGCCCGCATCCCTATATGAAAGCAATGCTGCGAGATTAATGATTGAACAAGGGATCCGCGACGAATGAATCCATCGTTATTATCCATGACCGATTGATAAATGGCGCACACGGCAAAAGCGTAACTATGGAAATGGGCAGGTCAGTGGCCGTCGGCTTCCCGAAAGGAGTCCCGATCGAACAATTTAGAAACGCCCGGAGATTGGTCTTTTAAAAATCTTGTCCAGGAAATAAGAGAATTTCTGCTAATTTTCGCCCATGGCCAACAAACCCTCCATCTTTTGCCTGGTCTTTCTCGCACTCGTTGCGACTTCCAGTTCCACCCCCGTATTCGAACCGATCCAAGCCCTCGTTCGTGCCCCGGAATCCCCCGTTGGAAGACTCATTCAAGGTCCGGATGGCAATTTCTATGGACTTAGCACCGGTGGAGGCGCTAAAAATAACGGAGCTTATTTTCGCGTCACGCCGACGGGAGTCATCACCATCCTGGCCAGCTTCGGCACTGCCCTCGTCACCGGTCGGACACCCGTCGGCGATCTCGTCGTGGGCACCGACGGAGCTTTCTATGGTGTTACCTCTTCCGGAGGTGCTTTCGGATACGGATCCATCTTCCGAGCGACAGAAGATGGGACGGTCGCCACCATCGCCAGCTTCGATTGGAATACCGGTCAAGACCCTCACTCGGGCCTCATCCTCGGGTCGGACGGCTACTTATACGGCACGACTCGCGTTGGCGGCACCGCCGCTGCTGGAACCGTCTACCGAGTGATCCCAGGCACCACCACCGCTATCACGACTCTTGCCAGCTTTCCCGCAAGTGCTGGACGCCAACCGGTGAACGGCCTGGTGGAAGGTTCACCCGGCACCTTCTACGGCACCACTTCCACCAGCGGTACCGGCAATGGGACAATCTTCCGGTTCTCTTCCGGAAACGTCCTCACGGACCTCGCCAGCTTTACCACCGCCACCGGCGTATCTCCGTCAGGAACCCTACTCCGGGATGTCGATGGAAACCTCTTCGGCGTCTGCGGAGGAGGAGGTCCGTCGTCTGTTGGCACCATCTTCAAATATTCCTCCGCCACCGGCACACTCTCCGCCATCGCGTCCTTTTCCCAATCCCTGTCGTCGTCCCTCTTCTCCCCTCGCGGCGGCCTCACCTCCGGGCCGGACGGTGCCTACTACGGAGTGGCCAGCTCTGGGGGATTTCCTGCACAAGGCGGAATCTTTCGCGTAGCCCCTACTGGAGCCTGCAGCACCTTCGCCGTATTCCCATCCGACGATATTTGGAACGCTGCTTACGGACTCACCTTGGCCACCGACGGCAATTTTTACTTCACCACCCCCTCCGGTGGTGCCAACAGCGTGGGCACCTTTTGGAGCCTCGACTCTAGCGCCTCACTCACGAGGCTCGCCGACTTCGTCTCCACCTCAGGATTGAATCCCTCGGGAGCCGTCTGCGCCGCAGACGGTTGCATTTATGGCACCGCGTCCTCCGGCGGCGCTTCCAACATGGGTGCTCTCTTCAAGATTGCTCCAAACAGTACCACAACCACCCTTGTAAACTTCAAACAAAGTTCCGACGGACGAAATCCCTATACCCCGCCTTACCTCGCGCCTGATGGCAATATTTACGGGACCACCTCCAACATCAGCGTCGCCACCACAGCCCACAGCGGCCTGGTTACCGGTTACGGCACCGTCTTCCGCCTGAACCCCTCGGGCATCTTCAGCACCATCGCTACTTTCAGCATCGGTCGCGGCGGAAGCCCCGCCGGACTCATCCAGCTCCCCGACGGAACAATTTTCGGCACTACCCCCAATGGCGATGGCAACAATCTCCAATACGGCTCGGTCTTCCGGATCGATCCTCAAAGCACCTTTTCCACAGTGACCAGCTTCACACCTGCCGGTCCCAATACTCCAGGACCCCTCTCCCGGGGCTTGGATGGCAACCTCTACGGTACCACGTCCTCCACTCCCACCGTCTTCCGCCTCTCCACCTCCGGCCAAATCACCACCCTCGCCGCGCTCGGTGGAACGCTCGGCACCTCACCCAGCGGGCCGGTTGCTGAAGACGAAAGCGGAAATCTATATGGTGCCTGTTGGGGCGGTGGACCCGTAGGCCTCGGCACCCTCTTCCGCGTATCTCCATCGGGTGACGCCACAGCGCTCGTCTCTTTCAACGATGCCAATGGAGGCCATCCGTCCGGCGGCCTCGTTCGCGGCCCGGATGGAAACTTCTACGGCACCGCTTCTCAATTCAACGGCTCCCCTACCGGCTCCCTATTTCAGCTCCGTGCCGATGGGACCTTTACCACACTCTACACCTTCAGTGGTTCCGCAGGGTCCGTTCCCACCGCCACGCTCACCACCGGTGCCGATGGCCACCTCTACGGCACCACCACAACAGGAGGCACCACCGCGTCCGGCCAACCCGCCGGCGGCGGCCAAATCTATCGCCTCCGCTTCGGACCCGCCATCTCTAACTCCCATGTCACACCCTCCGCCACCGCAGCTGTCCTAACAGCCGATGTGAACCCAGCCGGAGCTCCTACGATCGCCTCCTTCCAATACAGTACCGATCCTGGCCTCGCCACCTTCACCACTATCGCCGGGCAATGCCTGCCGTCGGGGCCTCTCCCGGTAGATTCAATCTCCCACGTGGTCACCGCCACCTTGAATGGTCTCTCACCCGGCACCCTCTATTACTTCCGCGCCATCGCGACCAATTCCGAAAACTCCAATCCGCAAATTGGCGCAGTCCTCTCATTCTCCACCCCCGCCTTAGACTACCAATCTTGGGCTGAGAACCTTGGTGTCCTCGCGGGTCCGAACGCCGATGAATATCACCGAGGGCTCCCCAATCTGCTCTACTACGCCTTCGGCCTCTCACCCCAGCTGACTCCCAGCCAAGTCAAAGCGGATTCAGGTCAGTTCATTGCCCGAGGCACACCCCTCTTACAGTTCGTCTCCGGCCAAGGCCAATTTCTCTTTAGCAGGAGAAAGAACCACGCCGCCCTCGGTCTCCATTACACTCCCGAGTTCGGCAATGATCTCTCGACTTGGACACCCTCCGCCGATCCAGTTACCATAGTCGCCAGCGACAACGAAGTCGAACTCGTCTCTGTCCCTTTTCCTCTCACCGGCGGCAACCCCGTCCGCTTCGCCCGGGTACGTGTAACGCTGCCCTAGGCGTCCCGCCGTAGCATGTACGGTTCTGGCCCTTGGCTGGACTCGATTTGAACTTCGACGTTTGACTTTCAGATTCCGGTGGACCGGATGTTGCGGCGGACGCTCCAGCCACGAGGATGGCTACCTCTCCCAAACCGCCACGAACTCTTTTGCCCGTTCGGGGTCGGTGAGGACCACTCCGGGGTTTCCTTCGGCGAGCCAGGCTTCGAAGCTCTTTTTCCGGAGGATGCGAAAGCGGCCATTGCCGCGGAAAGCGGGGCGCTTCTGGAGATCGAGGGCGATGCGGCCCATGGTGAGGCGAACATTGACCTCCACCACGGGCTTGAGCGCCAAGGTCCCATCGGCACGGCGATGGACCATGGCATCAATGCCGACCGGACCGACATAACCGGGAAGAAGTTCGGAAAGAGCGGCGGGGACGCGGTGCTGATACCAGTCCATCACACGGGCTTCCTTGTAGAGAAAAGCCGCGCATTCGGGATCGAGCATCGAGCCCCAGCCATGAGCAACACGGGTCCCGGTGAAACGGCCGGCGGAGTCGTTTTCCATCACGGTCATGCCGACCAAATCCGGAGGGCCGGCGGGGCCGATTTCATAGAGAGCGGAAAAATCCAGCACCCGCTGGAGCCAGCGCTCAACCACAACCCCACGATGTTTGACGATGGCCTGCTGGAGCCAGGCGCCGGTAGCCGCTCCGGCACTGCCGGGCTCGACCCGCAGGTGGCCGCGGCCAGCGCAGGAATGGAGGGCCTTTACAAGCATGGTCCCCTCCGCCAAACCCGTCTTGAGCGCGGCGTGGGCTTCCTCGACGCTGCGGCAGACGATGCCGTGTTCCGAACAGCCAAGCGATTGTTCGAGCGCGATGCCGAGTTCCTTCGAAAACCACGACGTCGGCAGCGCCTCGCACCATTGCCACGGGACAACGTCCGACACGGCGGGAGCCCAAGGTTCAAACATCCGCGAAGCATCGGGCGACCAGGCCCAGGGCCGCATGCCCCCCAGCTTCCGCTTGTCGAGCATCGTGAGTTCCTGCTTGGTCACGATCTCGGGGAGTTCGAGTCCCGCCTCCTTCAAGTGCTTGAGATGCTCGGGGCGTGGGGCGTGTCGGAGGACGGCAATGTCATCGCGACGACACCACGCGAGGGTGAGGATTTCGAGATCCTCCTCAAGGGCCGTGGCATGCTTGTTCGGATCGTAGCGCGTCCCGCTGACGGCGGCAGCTACGTGGGATTCGGCGTCGGGATTGAACCAGTTCAGCACCGGCGTGCGGCCACGCGATTGCCCATACACCTCAAGACGACGGATGAAATCATCATCGAGACCGGCGAGGCGACGCCCTTCCGCATTGAACGGAGCCACGCCCTTTGCTCGGGCGGCGGAGAGTGGAAAACGCTGAGCCTGGCAAAAGGCTTCCCAATCGCTGGTGCCGTGCTCCTTCCAGTGGCGAAACCATTTCAAGCCGTGCCCGACGTGACCGATCTCGTCCTGGTAGATTTTTTCCAACACGGCGGCCGTAACTGAATCGCCAGCCTCCCGGAAAAGTCCGGCGTAGTGCCTGGAGAAGTCAAGATTCGCCTGCTCGAATGTCAGGTTGAGGCGGGTCACAAACTCCAGCGGAGAACTGACAGGCGAGATGAGCTTCCAGAAAAAATCGTTCAGCGGCAACTCCCCGAAACCGACGCCGCACTCCTTCATGCGGCGCAGGTAGAGACGCGTGTGCATCTGTTCCTCGCGCATGGCTTCGTACACGCCGGCGCGATATTCCTTTGGCGCGTCCGGGAACTTCAGCAGGACCAGCGCCATTAGCTCGGCGGCCAGCAGTTCGTGGTTGGCGAGGAAATGCAGCAGCCGGCCACGCTCACGGTCATCGGCCAGGCGGTGGACGCCGGGAAAGGCGACCTTTTCCCCGCCGCCGCGCATGCGGAGTTCCAGCGGGCGGACCGGGCCGTCATGGGGCGTGAAAACAGCCGACCCCGGACGATCATCCCGCACCTCGCGCGGGGCGAGGTGGAGCTTCTCCTCCAGGGTCACGCCAAACAGGACCCGCTCCGCTGCCTCACGCATCTGCATCGCCCGGGGAGCATGGCGACTCTCCCGGCGAAGGGCAAGGCAGGCCGAAGCTGAAACCCATCGCTTTCAGCAGCGACCCGGCGGACGGGGAAATTCCCCGCCCCTGCTTCTTAGCGCCAATAACGGCGGGGGCCGTAATAGCCACGATAGTAGTAGGGACGGGCATAGTAGTACGGGCGACCGTAGTAGCCGTAATAGGGACGACCATAGTAGTACTTGCCGCCGTTGTTCTGGCCGATGGCGTAGCCGGCAACGCCGGCTACCGCCGCGGCGGCGAGTGGATCGACGGTCTGACGGGGAGCCCCGTAGGCGTCATAGGTGGTGGTGCAGGATGACGCCGAGACTCCAATGAGGACGGCGGCGATCGCTTTCAAAAGTAGCGTTTTCATGTGAATTGCGTTTTCTACGTCATGGTTTGGAGCGCTTTCCCCGCTGAAATATTCACCTCATCGCAATATTTTTCATCAAAAAATCCGCCCGGTGGACCCGAACGGATTTTTTGTCCCAACGTCACCCAGCCGACCAGGTCGAGGCCGGGGTGACGGGGTTCAGTGGTGGCGGAGGTAATAGGCGCGGCGGGCGGCTGCGGCGCGGTACGGGTAGACTGGGCGACCGTAGTAGCCGCCGTAATAATGTGGCCCGTAGTAGCCGCCGCCACTGTAGTAATACCTCGGGCGGTTGTTCTGGCCGATGGCGTAGCCGGCCACGCCAGCGACCGCCGCAGCGGCGAGAGGATCCACGTTCTGGGACGGGCGACCGTAGGCGTCGTAGCCGGTGGTGCAGGAGACCGCAGTGAAGGCCATCAAGCCCATCGCGACGAGTTTCAGAAGGATACTTTTCATTGGATTAAGCGGGGCTGGTTGTGACCCCATACCCTCCTACTTGCAGATGCCGTTCTCGCTCCGGAGACCGTGCCCCAATCCGGAGGGAGCGTTCCCATAAGCCGCTACCCGCCAGATACATACCTTCATGAAGTTTTCCTGGGGCGACCATTGGTCACCGGGGAATGATTGTTCTGTTATCGACAATACGCATCAAGACTGCCCCCCCTCATGCGTTTTGCATGCCACCGCGCTTTTCGAGGAAGAGGGTGAATTCCTGGCGGTTGTAGGTGAGGTGAGTGGAAGCGATTAGGGCGAGGCCGGAGTTTTTGGCGCGGGTCACCACGGTTTGGAAAAGCTCATGGGCCGCGGCGGTGCTGGTGGCGTCGGTGGTCTTGAGGGTGAAAATCACCAGCCCCCCCTCGCGAAGATCGGCCGTCAGCCGGATGACATGGCCGATCGACTCATGGGCACTGCCATTGAGATCCGAAAGGACGGCATCGTAGCGCGCGTGTTTTGGCGGCTGGAACGCCGCCACATCGGAGCGGAAAAAGTTGAGACCGGGAGCACGGTCAAGGCGCGCATCAAGAGCAGCGCGGTCGACCGCAGTGACTTCGTAGCCGCGCTTCAGGAGTTCGGCGGTCATGCCGCCCGGGCTGGCACCGAGTTCGAGCCAATGACTGCGGGCGGCCGGAGCCGGACGGTACAGCCGCAAATAATGGAGGGCCTCCGCCACCTTGGCACCGGCGCGGCTGATCGTCCCCGGTGCATTCTGGCTGATGTACTTCGTGCCACCGGGGAAGAAGCCGTTGCTATCCCGCGGGCTTTGAATGCCGCAGAAGAGCCCTTCCTTGCCAACCAGGCAGAACAGGGTAGGTCCGCCCGGCGGGAGATCCTCGGGTTCGGTCTTCGCAGTGGCGAGGCCCGGGAAAAGCTGGAGGGTGCGGCCCCGCAGGTTCGAGGCAAGGGTCTTGTAATACTTGTTCAGGGCACTCGGTTCGAGCTGGCCAACGAGGATCGCCTGCGGCTTGAGCGGGCCGAATTTCCGGAACAGGGCCTGCGCGGCTTTTTCGATGAAGCCCTCGGTTTTCTGCGGACAGCACGGCCAGCTATGCTGCACGGGCAGATTCCAGCGGACGAAATTGGAAACCGCCGAGTTTCTGACCGCAGCGGGGGTGGCGGTCTTGATCAGCCAGTATTCGCTGCCCAGCGGGGTGGCGGTGGTCGCGCCGAGCTGCCCGAGGATCTCGTCCGCCAGGCCGGAAAAGACTTCGGAAATACGGACCAGCCACGGGCTGACTTCGGAATGTGGGGCGATGGGATTCGACATGGCGCGCGGCGGGGGCGTCACCGTTTCAGGAATCGATTTGGAAGGCTACCGGTAAAGCTCGATTCCGCCACCGAATCCGCTACCTTTCCGTTTCCAAAGGAATTCCCATGATTCTCATCATCCGCAACATCGACCGCTCGGTCTCCCAATCCACGCTTTTTTCCCTCGTCGCCAAGTACGGCCGCATCGCCGCCTGCGATCTGGTGATGGACGAAAAGACCGGCCAATCCAAGGGCTTCGCCTTCGTGGAAATGACCTCCGAAAAGGACGCCAATACCGCCATCCGCGAGCTGAACAAGCGCCGGGTCGGCAAGGAGGAACTGCGCGTGAAAAAGGCAGCCGCCTCCTCGATCCGCAAGTTCAGGCAGTGAGCGCATGAATGCGGACCACGCCAAGGCCGTCTCGTTTCTGAAGAAATCCTGCCCGCCGATGAAAGCGCTTATCGGGCGCATCGGGGCCTGCGAAATGGAATACGACCTGAAGCGCACCCCGTTCCAAGCGCTGGTGAGTGCGGTGGCGCATCAGCAGCTCCATGGCAAGGCGGCGCAGACGATCCTGGGGCGCTACCGGCAGCTCTTTGGTGGACGGGATCCCGGCCCGAAGGCGCTGGCCAAGGTGAGCGACGATCAGTTGCGCGGCGTGGGATTCTCCCGGGCCAAGGCAGCCGCGATCCGCGATCTGGCGGAAAAGGCGATCTCGGGCGTGGTCCCCGGCCGGAAGGAAATCGAAACGCTCTCCGATGAGGAAATCATCGCCCGGCTGACGCAGGTCCGCGGCGTGGGCAAGTGGACGGTTGAGATGCTGCTGATCTTCACGCTGGGCCGCCCGGACGTGTGGCCGGTGGATGATTTCGGCGTGCGCTCAGGCTACCGCATCGCCTTCGGCCTGGATGACATGCCGGCCCCGAAGGTGCTGCACGGCCTCGGGGAAATCTTCAGGCCGCATCGTTCCCATGCGGCGTGGTATCTGTGGCGGGCGGCGGATTCTCCGGCGTGAGGCTGGCCGCCGGCCCGCGGGTGAACAGGGCGTGGAGCTTGTCCCAGAAATCGCCGCCGAGTACGAAGAAGCTGGCGAGAAAGATCACGTCCACGGCGATTTTTACCTGCCAGCGCAGCGGCGAACTGTCGGGCAGCCATTCCGGCTTGTAGGCTTGGAGATAGCACGGGATCAGCGGCAGCAGCAGCATCCCCAGGCCAATCCGGTGGCGCCACAGACCGATGTTGCCCCGCGGCTTGATCCGCAACAGCCAGCGGATGGCAACGGCCTTGAAGCGGTCATAATTCTCACGGCCCATGATGCCGATGCCGATGAAAGTGCCGACCTCCGGCGCGAAAAAGAGCACGCTCCAGAGCCCGGCCTTGAAGGACGTGGACCACGGCATCCACGCGATCCAGGCGCTGGTGAAAAACAGCAGGTTCCCGCCCAGGGCAAAGGCGATGCCGAGTTTGACGCGGGTATTGGCACTCAGGGGCACGCGGCAGTGACGGTCAAAACGCCGCTGATTACAAGCGGGTCCGCCGCGCAGCCTATGGAATCATTCACGCGCCTTCGGGCAGGACCGGCGGCGGGACATTCGGCGGCGGCGCGGTCATCCACTTCGGAGCCTTCGGAGTCACATCCGCATAGACCGCCACAAATGCCATCCCCAGCAAGCCCACGAACCCGGCGAAGCCCACCGTGAAAGCGGTGGCCATGCACACCACGAACGGGGTGAACACCAGCAGGCCCACGATCATCCAACTCGGCTTCACTTCGTAGGCATGCACCACCAGCCGCAGCCGCGAGCGGGCCATGGACAGGCCGAGCAGCGTGTAGCAAATCACGGCCGAGACCGCATTGATGTGATACCAGATCCCACAACCCTTGGTAACCGAGGCCGAGGCGGCCAGCGGAGCCACGCAGGCACCGGCGCAGGAGGCAATGAACAGCACCATGATGCCGATGCGCGCCCCCAGCCCGCGGAACGACGAGGCTCCGATCGCCCCTGCCGTCAGGATCGCCGAGCCTCCCAGCACCGTCAGTGAACACGAAGCTTCACGCCACCACTCGATGCTGCCGAGCAGGTAACGCACCACCACATAGGGCAGCAGGGAGACGAAGGTCAGCGCGCAGAGACCCCACACCGTGTAAAATTTGCCCAGCACCACCTTCCAGCGGTTCAGCTTGGTCAGCAGCAGCAGCTCATGGTTCCCCTCCTCCAGCTCCTGCCCCATCAGGATCAGGCCGCCCAGTGGCATGATCACCATGCAGATGATGGAAACCACGGACCAAAACCACCCGGATTTCACCAGCATCCCCAGGTGCAACATGCCGGCATACTCGCTGTATTCGCCGCCACGCCCGATCTGGAACTCGGCCGCCACCGCCAGCACCGCCAGCAACTGGATGCCCAGGAACGGGTAAACGAAGCTGCCGCGCCGCAGGTTCTGGCGCAGCTCCTTCACGGTCATCGGGTCGAAGCGTTCCGGCAGGTCGTTGTCCCATGGGGTTTCCACGGCTGCAAGTGTGGCATCCCGATCGCACGACGGCAAGCACGCTGGACGCGGCCCCGATTGCGGTTAGACTGTCATCATGACCCGCGAAGCGCTCAACGTGCTCGGAACGTCCCTCCAGACCTGCTCGATCGAACCCCTCACCGGCTGGTTCCGCGATGGCTGCTGCCGCACCGGCAAGGGCGATTCCGGCGTCCATGTCGTCTGTGCCCGGATGACCGACAGTTTCCTCGAATTCTCCAAACGCCGCGGCAACGACCTCTCCACGCCCCAGCCGGAATACGGCTTCCCCGGCCTGAAAACCGGAGACCGCTGGTGCCTCTGCGCCGCCCGCTGGCAGGAAGCCCTCCACGCCGGCTGCGCCCCCCAGGTCGTCCTGGAAGCCACCCACGAATCCGCCCTCGAATTCGCCGACCTTTCCGACCTGAAGAAACATGCCGCGCTGTGACGCGGCATAGCTGCGTAACCCCTGGTTGGGCATCTACTCCCGTTGGGAGAAATGATAAGGCGATTCAAGCATTTCCCGAGCACGTATCCCAGTTGCCAAAAAGTTATTGCCGGAATCTCGGTGCGTCTCGATCCCGAAGGGATCGCGGAAGGTAGCCGGAGTGTCGCTCAGCGACCTCCGGATTAGAGGAGTTTCAAATCCCCCGACCCTGAATGGGTCACACAGGGCCGAATCAATCAAACAACCCACCGCTCCCGCCGCCAATAAAAGCAAAAGCTGCAATCGCAGTATGAAACGTCTGATGCCGTGCATCAGTGGAGTTCCTGCTTCCGCCTTCCAAATGCAAACCAGCTTCCGGCAGCCAGCAGGGCAAGGGCGATACCAGCCGCCACTTTCGAGCCGATCCCTAGCGACTCGGGTGGGCTCGCAACCTCCTGTGCCCCTGCATTTCCGGTCCGTGGGCTCGATTGCCGATCATGCTCACGACGCGAGAGTTCCTTGGCCGAAACCGGACCATCGGGGCCATACTCGACGGGTGAACCGACGAAGCGATAAGTCCGCTTTCCTGACTCGATCTCATCCCACCATTGTCTCCAGGCATCGACATCCTCGTAGCCTCCTGGGCTTGCTTTCACGAGAGGCGGCTTTTCGATCTTCAAATGTGAGAGAACTCCAACAGCCATCTTGCAATTGATTGTGTCACCCACGAAAACAGGATCGCCGGTCACAGCTTTGCCATTGCGACCTTCGGGATCGTTAAGAAGGTCGCCCATGACAGAGACGGTCTCCGGACTCGGCATATATCGAAGATTGGATGATAGATTGGCTTGAGCCTCTCCATATTGAAAGGCAAACAACGGTTCCTTTTTCACCATCTCACGCAACCGCTCCAGTTCGGCCCGATAGAATTTAGCGTGTCCGGGTATCGAAATGAGAGCCCGAGTCGCCTCTATACGGATATCATCCGTCTCCGGTTCCATCATTTGTCTATTCAACTTATAGACATAATCTGACAATTCAACGATTGCAGCCTCATCGCCCGCAGCGGTCAGCTTCACGAAATGACGGCGGGCCCGCTCTTTCCAGTCATTCAACTCCTGAGGACTGTGAAAAAGTTTCTCTGCAAAGAGCTGCTCTACACAAAAAAAGTTCAGGCCAAGCCAAATAAAAAACACGAGCTTCATGGAGCCTCCTTGGGATCAATGTTCTTCTTCAGCCACTCCTCAATTTTATCCCACTCCGCCTTCACGAGTTGATCTCCGTCCAAATCTATATAATACTGGCTGGCCAGCATCAGGCGCCGCGTCTTGTCGCTCCCATTCAGGGGAGCCGGACCGATAGATCCCCGGCTTTCCAGAGGATCGCCGCCATCAGGATGGCCCGAGCCGATCATGCCACTCCCTTGCGCTTTCCGAATGCAAACCAACCTCCGGCAGCCAGCAGGACAAGGGCGATGCCAGCCGCCACTTTCGAGCCGATCCCTAGCGACTCGGGTGGGCTCGCAACCTCCTGTGTCCCGACATTTCCGGTTCGTGGACTCGACTGCCGATCATGCTCACGACGCGAGAGCTCTTTGGCTGAAACCGGCCCGTCGGGTCCGTATTCAACGGGTGAACCGACGAAACGATAGGTTCGCTTCCCTGACTTGATTTCATCCCACCATTGTTTCCAGGCATCGACATCCTCGAAGCTAACTTGGCCCGCTTTTACCACGGGGGCCTTTTCGATCTTCAGGTGCAAGAGAACTCCAACAGCCATCTTGCAATTGACTGTATTCCACACGGAAATAGGATCGCCGGCAATATCCTTGCCGTTTCTTCCTTCGGGGTCGTTGAGGAAGTCTCCCATCACTCGGACGGTTTCCGGGCTCGGAAGCTGCCCAAGCGATTGGAAAATCTTTTTCTGAGCCTTTCCATACTGAAACGAATATGTTGAATCATCTTTCGTCAATCGTCGCAACTTCTCAAGATCATCCTGATAATATTTTGCATACCCTGTAATTTCCACAATATCCTTTTTCGCCCTCTGGAAAACCCGATCTTGTTCTTCATCACGACCCGAATTGTAACCAATCAGCAAGTAGGATGAAAGGGCTTCTATTTTTTGTCCTTCATCCTGAAGTTTCTCCGTCTCCTCAATTTCCCGCATCCGCTGTTGAAGCCAATCCGCATCCCTCGCTCGCAGAGACAGCGGCAAAAATGTTGCCAAAATCAATGCAAATGGGAGGAAGTTTTTCATAGCCGACCCTCCTTTTCCTCCTTAACAAGCCAGTTTTCAATCGCATCCCATTCGGCTTTCACGAGTTGATCTCCATCATCCAGAGCGATTGAAACAGGGCAGCTCAACATCAGGCGTCGGGTCTTATCGCTTCCGTTCAAAGGGGCCGGCCCGATAGATCCCCGGCTTTCCAGAGGATCGCCGCCGCCAGGATGACCCGAGCCGATCATACCACTCCTTTGCGCCTTCCGAATGCGAACCAACCTCCAGCGGCAAGCAGAGCAAGGGCGACGACGGCTGCTACTTTCGAGCCGATCCCTAGCGACTCGGGCGTGCTGGCAACCTCCTGTGTCCCCACATTTCCGGCTCGTGGGTTCGATTGCCGGTCGTGCTCACGACGAGAGAGATCTTTGGCTGAGACCGGCCCATCGGGTCCGTATTCTACAGGTGAACCGACGAAACGATAGGTTCGTTTTCCCGACTTGATCTCGTCCCACCATTGCTTCCAAGCATCGACATCTTCGAAACCTACCGAACTTGGCTTAGCCTTAGGAGGGCTCTGGATGCCCAAGCCAGCCAGAGTGTGGGAAGCTAGCTGACAATTGATTGGCATTTCCTCGTCACCATCGGATATGGGACCTCCAAGAATGGTTTTGCCATTTCTGCCTTCAGGGTCATTGAGAAGATCTCCCATGACTGCCACCGTCTCTGCGCTTTGCGCATACTGGAGCATTTCATATAATTCATCCTGAGCCTTTCCATATTGGAAGGCGAACAACGGCTCCTTTTTGACAGCAGATCTCAAATTCTCTAGTCTCCTCTGATACAATCTGGCGTGACCCGGTATTGAGATCAAGGCTTGAGTAGCTTCGATTCTCAGATCGTCCGTATCGCTCCCCTTTGACTGCCTATTTAGCTTAAATACGTATAGCGCCAACTCCTCAATCGCTTTTTCGTCCGCGGTCTCGCGGTATTGCACAATGGTTTGATGCATACGCGATTTCCACGCTTCTTTTGCCGCCTCATTGGCAAAGGACATTTCCCCCCAAGCCATCCCGGAAATTGAAAATAAGACTAAACAGGATAGCCAGTTCTTCCAGTTCGAACGAGAACCTCCTGGATGCTCATCGGTCATGCCGTCCCCTTCCGCCTTCCATACGCGAACCAGCTTCCGGCAGCCAGCAGGGCTAGAGCGACACCAGCCGCCACTTTCGAGCCGATCCCTAGGGACTCGGGCGGACTCGTAATCTCTTGTGTCCCTACATTTACGGGTCGTGGGCTCGATTGAAGATCATGCCCCCGACGCGATAGATCCTTCGCCGAGACTGGACCGTTCGCACCATATTCCACGGGAGATCCGATGAACCGATAGGTCCGCTTCCCCGCGGCGATCTCATTCCACCAGTCCTTCCACGCATCGATCTGCTGCCACTTCGTCGCACCGAGCAACGGTCCCCGGGATGGAGGCTTGTCGATCCCAATTTCAGACAGCACAGCCGCCGCCATCACGCAGGGCGGAGTCCAGGAAAAATCTTCGCCGTCAACCAATCCGCCATCCAGCATCTTGCCCTCCCGCCCCTCCGGATTGTTCAAAAAATGCCCCAGAACCGCAACAGATTCGGGAGATTGTACATACTTCAGATCGCCCAATGCAGCAATCGCGGCATTATATCCATGCAGTGTTGACTCGCTGCCATTCAAATATGAAGACCGGATATTTTCGATTTTTTCCTGATGATACTGCGCATGCCCAGGAATTGATGTCAGAAATTCTGAAGTTGAAATCCTCAGGTCATTTGTCTCTCCGCATTTATACTGATTATTCAATTTGAAAATATACATCTCAAGCTGAGGGATCGATTCCTCAAGAGGAAGATTTTTCGATTTTTCGATTTTTAAGACAAGATCCTGCTTCCATCGACTGAATTCTGAGGGTGACTGCCCGAGTTGCGCATGCAATGACAAGGGGAACCATACCAATAATGAAAAATATTTAATATGTTTCATTCGGCGTATTTTATCAACCAACTCTCGATTTCGTCCCATTCCCCCTTGACCAACTGAGACCCAGGATCAGAGAAATTCGTGTTTTCGCCCGCGCACATCAGTCGCCTCGACTGATCCGTGCCTTCCAACCGAGGCCCGCTATACGATATGCTCTTATCATTCGGATGGCCGTCCCGGGTCATATTGTGGCCAATTTCATGAGCGACTGCGTGCAAAAACACATTCCATGACAAATCCCCGCGAACCAAACAATAGTTCTGCGTGTCGTTGCCGATTTTTTTCCCACCCACGGCAGGATCTTCATCGTTTGTTTGATGCGTGCCGCGGAAACTCACTCCGCCCGTTACCCAAATGTCAATCTGGGCACCCGCCGCATGGGTGGTAAGATCCACTCCGAGCTCTATCATTTCAGGGCTTGGATCCACCCCGACAATGATTTCGCCAGCTTTCTGTATGAGTCCAAGGTAATTTCCGGAGGTGTCGTCAAAATCCTTCTCCGTTGCATCCAGGACCGTGACGCTGAAAAACGCGTTGACCTGCTTGCCGAAGACATCGTTGAGCTTCCCCTCCACCTTGGTCTTGAGGTTTGCCTTGTCCGCATCGGAGTTGGAGGGCATGACGGTGGGATAGATCGCGGCGGCATCGCCTTTTTTCAAGGCCACCGGGTGGATGGACACCTTCACTGTGCGCTTCTTCATCGCTTTGATCCCCACCGGATACGAGATGGCGGGAGATGTCGTGGTGGTGCCCACGGTGAAGCTGATTTTACGCTCCTCGGTGACGCCGGCCGGAGAGCCGAGGGTGATATCGGCCACCGATGCCTGCAGCG
>Ga0265327_10000877_pt1 | contig 44444 bp, 37 predicted proteins | sample 41621metaG_FD_202089 | JGI IMG/M metagenome (GOLD analysis project Ga0265327, IMG submission 202089) | Rhizosphere microbial communities from Carex aquatilis grown in University of Washington, Seatle, WA, United States - 4-16-21 metaG | ecosystem: Host-associated > Plants > Roots > Rhizosphere... | reverse complement strand
CGTGGTCGACGTGCTGCCCTTGTTCGTCAACACGGCCATGGTGGCCAATGACGTCAGCAAGATGAAGACCGTGCAGACGCTCGGTGTGCGCCTGAGCGCGGACGATGTGGCGATGAGCATCTGGAAGCTGGCTCAAGGGGCGCCGGGGCGTTTGCCGGTGCACACATCGGTGGGCCTGCAGACGCGGTTCTTTGCCTTGCTCTCCAAGCTCTCGCCCGATGCGGTCAACCGTTTCGTGACGGCCCGCATGGCCGGGCATTGAGTCTCTTTCAGACCCCATCCTTAGCCGTTCCTTAGCGAGTTCCCATGAACATGATGACGACGCCCATGCCGGCAGGCATGCAGGCGCTGGCCGACTTCGACCATGCGCGCCATTCAAGCAGCCCGCAGGTGCGCCTGCAGGAGGTGCGCAGCCGCGCGCAGGCCCTGCACGAGCGCATGATGGCCGAGCCCGAGGTGCTGTTTTATCGCAGCTTCAACCTGATCCGCGCGCCCTACCCGACGTACTACGCCTTCTCGGGTGTGTTTGCGCACAGGGGCTTCAAGTTCCCCTTGATCCACCTGTTCAACAAGCTGTTCGTGGTGCAGTACCGTGACCACGACAAAGTGCTGCGCACCTTGATGCTGTCCCCCACGGACCACGAGGCCAACCGCGAGACGCCCTTCTTCAAGCGCCTGGCTCAGGGCGTGCCGCGCAGCCTGATCAATGTGATCGCGCCGCAGTACAACACGGTGGAAGGCGCGCTGGCGGAGTGCGGCATCACGCCCGATCAGGTGGACTACATCAGCTACGACCACCTGCACACGCATGATGTGCGCAAGTGGCTGGGCTCACATGGCCAGCCCGGTTATTTCCCGAAAGCGAAGTTGCTGGTGCACCGTCAGGAGTGGGCGTCCACAAAAGCCTTGCTGCCCATCCAGGCCGATTGGTATTGCCCGCTCGGCATCGATGGCATCGCGCCTGATCGTGTCATCACCTTCGAGGGCAGCCTCAGCCTGGGCCCCGGCCTGGCCCTGATCCACACGCCCGGCCACACCGAAGGCAATCACGCCATGGCGGCACGCGTGCCCGATGGCATCCGCGTGACCAGCGAAAACGGCGTGGGCGTCGATGCCTACGAGCCCTTGAACTCGCGCATCAATGCAGTCAGGCGGTATGCGCAGCACACGGGGGTCGAGGTCATCCTCAATGGCAACACGCTGGAGGGCAGCAACGACCAGTACATCTCCATGGTGCTGGAAAAGACCCTGGCCGGGCGATCGGCCAACCCGGACTACCCGAACTGCGCCACCTCCAGCGAGCGCACGCCGTTCTGGGCCTTTCCGGGCGATGTGGCCAGCCATCTGTTTGGCGAGGCGCATTTCGGCCAGGTGCAGAGGCAGACCAAATGAGCGCCAGCATGAACGGGCATGAGCAGACCGTGCTGGTCACCGGCGGGTGCGGCTTTCTGGGCCGGGCGCTGGTCGGGCTGATTCTGCAGCGCACGCGCTGGGCTGTGCGCGTGTTCGCCTTGCCACATGAAGCCGTGCCGGTGGGGTGGGGTGAGCGGGTGCAGATCCTGCGTGGCGACATCACGCGGGCTGACGATGTGGAGCGCGCCGTCAAAGGTTGCTCGCATGTCTTCCATCTGGCCGCGCTGGTGGGGGACGCCGGCAGCTATGCCGCACATGATCGCGTCACCGTGGGGGGCACGGCCCATGTGTTCGAGTCGGCCTTGCGACACCAGGCCATCGTGGTGCTGACGACCAGCATCTGCGCTTATGGGGATGCGATCCAGCACAGCGTGTGCGCGGAAGACACGCCTTTGGGCAGGGCGCAAGGGCCATACGGCAAGGCCAAACAAGGGCAGGAAGCCCTGGCCTGGCGCTTCAACTCTCAGGGTGGGCAGGTGTGTGTGGTGCGCCCGGCCAACATCGTCGGCCCGGGCTCGGGCCCCTGGTTGCTGGATGCGGCCCATGCCTTGCGCCAGCGCTTGCCTGCGCTCATTGGCGGGGGGCAGGGCCATGCCGCGCTCACGGTGGTCGACAACGTGGCCGACTTCCTGTTGTTGGCGGCACAGAACCCGGCAGCGTATGGCCAGGCCTTCAACATCCATGATGACCTGCCGGTGACCTGGGTGCGCTATTTCAACGATCTGGCCGTGTTGATGGGGGCGCCGCTGCCGCGCTCGATCCCGCGCTGGCTGGCCTATCTGGGTGCCAGCGTGGTCGAGCCGCTGTTCAGGCGCCTCTTTCAGCGTCAGCGCCCACCGGTCACGCGCGAGGCGCTCAACCTCATCGCCTGGGACAGCCGCTTCCCCACAGGCAAGGCCCGTGCACTGGGCTGGGCGCCCAGAGTCTCTTACGGGCAGATGCTGCTGGCGCTGGCCAAGGACATCCAGGCGCGCGGCCTGTAGCCGCGCAAGGCCTGGTCAGCCCTCGTCGCGCGGCATCAGGCAATGCCCCCGCGCCTGCGCCACGGGCCGCTGCGGGTCGTCCTGCCAGATCGACACCTGCACCAGTGCCACGCGGTTGCCTTGGCGCACCGTGGTGCCCTGCACAAAGGTGTCCACCGGCTTGGCCGAGCGCATGTAGGCAATCGCGAAGTCAATGCCACGCGGCACGCCCTTGATGGCCGGGTTGGTGTTGGTCAGGTGCAGGATCATGGCCGTCTCACCAAAGCCCGCCAGCACGCCGCCATGCAAGGCCGGCAGCACCGGGTTGCCGATCAACTCGCGCTTGAAGGGCAGGCGGAACACCGGCCCCGCGTCGATCTGCGCCTGCTGGCGGATGTCGAGGAACTCCACATACGGCGAGCGGCCGGGTGGCAGCGCCAGCGCTTCAGGCACATCAGCCTGCTGGCTGACAAACACGGGGCTGGGCTCGATGCTGGCCGGCGCGCTCAGGCTGGCCGCAGCCTGGGTCGGTGTCAACGAGGCCTTGGCATCCACGCCGGGTGCACCCATGTCCTTGCGGCGGGTGTTGACCGTGGCGCGCATGAAGGTCGCGTTCACCGTGGCCACCGGCTCATCCTGCCCGATCTGGAACACCTGGCCGCGCACAAAACCGATGCTGCGCGACAGGCGGTAGCACTCGGCCTTGCACACCAGATCGGTCATGGCCATGGCTGGGCGCAGGTAGTCCATGCGCAGGTCCAGCGTGGCGATGGGCTCGGGGGTGTCCATGGCGGCGCCCACGGCCAGGCCGCAGGCGGTGTCGGCCAGCACGCTCAGGCAGCCGGTGTGGATCATTTGCAGTTCCGAGTCACCCGTCCACGTGTCGCGTGCGGGCTGGAACAGGCTCACCGTGCCCTTGCCCAGCTCGGTCACTTTCATGCCCGAAGCCGCGGCATAAGGAATGCCGGCGATGAACGCGTCGGCCCAGGTCTGGCGGATGTCACCTGAAAAAATGCTCATGATGCGAAAAATCCAAGGGAGGCTAGAAGGAACTAGGTAGAAACGCGGAGAAGCGCCATTGTCCGCCACTTCGCCCGCTTGTGGCGAGCAGTGCCCTCGCCACGCCCGCATGACGGCCGCATCAGGCCAGGCGGAACTGCCCCACCGTCTGCACCAGCGAGGTGGTTTCCTGGCGCACCGCGTCCACGGCCGCCGCCGATTGTTCGGCCAGCGCGGCGTTCTGCTGGGTGGCCTGGTCCAGCTGGCTCATGGCCTGGTCGATCAGGCTGATGCCCGAGGCCTGCTCGCCCAGCGAGCTGCTCACCTCGGAGATCAGGCCCGAGACCTGACGCACGGCGGACACCACCTCGCTCATGGTCTGGCCTGCCTGCGTGACCAGGTGCGAGCCCGACTCCACCTGCTCCACCGAGGCGCGGATCAGCGTGGCGATTTCCTTGGCGGCCGAGGCACTGCGTTGGGCCAGTCCCCGCACCTCACCGGCCACCACGGCAAAGCCACGGCCCTGCTCACCGGCGCGGGCTGCTTCCACGGCGGCATTGAGCGCCAGGATATTGGTCTGGAAGGCGATGCCGTCGATCACGCTGGTGATGTCCGAGATCTTCTTGGACGAGGCCAGGATCTGGGACATGCTGGCCACCACTTCGTCCACGGTCTGCCCGCCTTGCGTGGCGATCTGCGCGGCCGACGAGGCCTGCTGATCGGCGGTCTGCGCGTTGTGCACGCTTTGCTGCACCGAGGCCGTCAACTGGACCACGCTGGAGGCCGTCTGCTGGATGGTGGAGGCCTGCTCCTCGGTGCGGTGCGACAGGTCACCGTGCCCATGGGCCACCTCGTTCATGGCGTGCGCGACGGTTTGCGAGCGTTGGCGTACATCCCCGACCACACGGGCCAGGCTGTCCTTCATGTCATCGAGGGCCTGCATCAACTGGCCCATCTCGTCTTGCGCATGCACCGGCACCGGGCTGGCCAGGTCCCCGCTCTGGATGCGCTGGGCGGCCTGCAAGGCGGCTTCCAGCGGCTTGAGGGTGGCCTGGCGGATCAGCCAGAAGCTGGCGCACAGCGCGGCAATGCCCAGCAGGTTGACCACGATCACGATGACCTTGATGACCTCCACCGCCTCCGCCACCATCGGGCCGAAGTGGTCGGAGTTGGCCATCACCTGCTCCATGTCGGGCTGCAACTGCTTGACCAGCTCGGGGGTGACCGGGCCGCTGCCGGCTTCAACGATGCCGCGCATGTGGTCCAGGTCGACCATGTCCTTGTGCGGCAGGTCGATCACCGGGCCGAAGCCGATCAGCCGGAACGCCCACTGCTCGATGGTGAACAGCTCGACATCGACATGGGCGGCGATCGCATGGGCCTTGTCGATGGTCTGCAGCAGCGCCTCGCGCGTGAGCGTACTGGCCTGGGGCGCCGCGGCACTGAGCTGCAGGTCGTTGGACATGTGCATCACCAGGGACATGTGCTCGCGCTCCAGGTAATGAAAGCGCGCGCTCTTGCCTAGCAGGCGCACCCCCAGCAAGACCAGCAGTGACACGGCCACCACCGTGCACAAGCCTGCGACGAATTTTTGTCTGAGCGTGAATTGTCCTGTCATGGATCTTCTCTGTGGTGCGTACTGTCTCGGAGATATCGGACAGCACGGGCGCTTCTTCAGCGCCTTTTGGCGACAGAGGCCATGACGGCGGGGGCGAGAGGCTCAGGGGCGGGGCGCGAGGTGAATGGCCAGGCCGGTGGAGGTGATCTGGATGTCCTTGACTTCGTAGCCCATGCGGTCTGCGGTGCGCAGGTCTTCGGGCTTGAACTGGTGCACCGGGTAGTCGTTGAGGCTGTCTTCCACCAGTTGCGCGCCCATCGTGCTCAGGGCGCGTTGGTACACAGCGGGCAAGCCTTCGACCATCATCTGCTCAACCTTGGGTTGCGTCAGGCGGATGGTCAGGTCCTTGGGTTCAAAACGCAGGCCGAAGCTCAGGGCCACCTGGCCCTTGTGCTCTCCGCCCATGATCAGTTCCTTGGCGGTCAGGTCGAAGGCCAGGGCCACGCGGTTCTTGTCGCCCTGCAGGTCCAGCCGGGGCAGGCCAGCGCTCACGTCCAGCAGCTTCATGACCCGCTTGGTGGTCGGGAACTGCTTGCCCAGCCTGGTCTGCAGTTCCTCGCGCGAAATCTCCACCGTGCGTGGCCCCAGCAGGGTGGAGCAGGCCGCTACAAGCCCGGCCAGGGCCATGCCCATGAACAGGGTGCGTCTGCGCAAAGTACCGGGAGAAGGGGGGGTGAGGCGAGACATGGCAGACATGGCGTGTTGGGCAGTCCATCCTGGAAAGCTGCAGTATGCGCCCGTCGGGTACCGGTATTTCAGGCATGGGGCTCAGGGTCTGCCCGGTAAGCTCAAGCAGACTGCCGCGCCTTTCTCTCCAGCCTGGTCAACCCGAGATGACACTCGCCACGCCCACCTTGAGCCGCCCTGCTGCGCTGACCGATGACCGCATCGGCCAGGCACAGTCGGCTTTCCTGCTGGGCGTGCAGCAACAAGCCGATGGCGATCAGCGTGCCGCCCAGATGAGCTTTCGGCGCGCCCTGGTGCTCCAGCCCGATCTGGCCGAAGCCTGGTCCAACCTGGGCCTGCTGCTGGAAGACGATGGCCTGATGGACGAGGCCGCGGCTTGCTACCAGAAGGCGGTGCGCTGCGACGCCACCTTGTATGCCGCGCACCTGAACCTGGCCACCTTGCAGGCACAGCGCCAGCAGTTTGACGCGGCCGAAGCCAGCTACCGGCGGGCCATTGCCTTGCGCCCGGACGACCCCGCGGTGTGGTCCAACCTGGGCGCCATGCTCACCTGCATGCGCCGTGAGGACGACGCCCAGGCCTGCCTGGCCCAGGCCTTGCGCCTGGACCCGGGCTACGACAAGGCCCGCTTCAACCTGGGCTACCTGTGGATGCGGCAAGGGCGCTGGGCAGAAGGCTTCCTGTGCAACGAAGGCCGCGACTTCCCTGCCGTGCTGCAAGGCAAGCTGGGCCTGACCCGATGGAGCGGGGACAGCCTGGCGGGCCGCTCCCTGCTGATCGCCACCGATGCCGCGCACGGCGACCTGGTCCACATGGTGCGTTATGTGCCCCTGCTCAAGGCCATGGGCGCCAGCCGCGTGGCCATTTGGGGGCACCCGGCCTTGAAGACCTGGTTGTCGACGGCCGAGGGGTTGGACCGCTACATCGCGTTTGACGAGGCCTTTGCGCCAACCCAGTGGGACTGCTGGGCCCCCTTGATGAGCCTGCCCTTTTTGTGCAGCAGCACGGTGGACGCCGTCCCGGCCGGCTTGCCCTATCTGCAGGCTGACCCGCAATGGGCTGCCCGCCGCGCCGCACAAGGCATGGCGCGCGGGGCAGATGGCGCTTTGCGCGTGGGCCTGGTCTGGCGCGGCAACCCCCTGCATGAAAACGACGCGCAGCGCTCCTTGCCTTCACTGGCTGCGCTGGCGCCGCTGTGGCGTGTGCCGGGTGTGCGCTTCTTCAGCCTGCAAAGTGGCGCAGGCAGCGAAGCCGCCTTGCACCCGCCGGCCGGCCAGCCACTTGAAGCGCTGGCCGAACCATTGGGCGACTTCGCTCAGACCGCGGCTGTGGTGGCTAACCTGGACTTGCTCATCGGCGTGGACACGTCCATGGTCCACGTGGCGGGGGCGCTGGGCAAGCCCGTGTGGGTGCTCCTGAGCGACTACAAGACCGATTGGCGCTGGCTGAACCAGCGCGCCGATTCGCCCTGGTACCCCGGCGTCATGCGCCTGTTCAGGCAGGACGCCCACGGTCCACAGGCCGGCCAGTGGGTGCCGGTGATCGAGCGGGTGGCTCAGGCGCTGGGTGTGTTGGCAGGGGCTGAAGCGCCGCCCGCCGTACAGGACGCGTCCAAGGTCAACTGAGCGCCCATAAAGGTCTGCAAGCTCATGATCTGCAAGCCGTGTGGCCTGGCACGCCGCGCCAGCTTGAGCAGCGCCGCATCCTTGCTGAACAGCCAGCTCGCGCCCACATGCAAAGCCAGATCGATGAAGACCTGGTCATCCGGGTCCTTGCAGCGGTAGGGCCCACGCGGCGGCTCGTCCACGAACTGAGCATGCTGGAACACCGTCAGCGTCAGCATCGGGTCGGGCAACCAGGCCTTGAGGTAGCTGCGCGGCCAGACCTGGTGCCACTCCTGCTCCATGGAGGGGCAGGCCAGCCAGCGCACACGTCCGTTCAGGATCGCGTCGGCAATGGGTTGCGCGGCCGGGTCCTTGAACACCCGCCAGTCCAGCAAGGCGTTGGTGTCGAGGATGACGATGGGGGTTGGATAACCTGTTGTCATTTTTGCCAACACCTTATCCGAGCGGATGTGTTTGCAAATAATTGATTTGAAAGCGCTTTTCTGATTTTCTGATCCGATCTTGGATAGGTCTCTCGGATAAATTGGCGCTCAGGGGCTGATCCGTGCAGCTCGCTATCCGAGACGCCAGAGGGCCTTGGTCGGTGGGCCTTCTCTTACGATGGCGCCATCTCGCCTGAGTGCCGCCAGCAGGTTTTTGAGTTTGTTTTCTTTCTGCTCGACGCTGAGAATCGCGGGCAAGACGGGGAGCAGCATGTCGCGCAAATCGTCGCGGCTGGCCGTTTTGAACTGTTTGAGGTAGTCCAGGATGAGATGGCGGTAATGCGCATCGTCCTGTCGTCGGTGCCTGATGTAGCGCCCCTTGCCGTCCGTTGCTTCCGCTAATTTGGCGGACAGGTGCAGCGTCGGCTTGCGCCCTTCGATCATGCCGCGTCGACGCAAGGCGCGGATGGCATCGTCATTGATCGGCAGGTGCTTCTGGACGCGGTCCAGCGCCAGGATGTCCGCGAGTGTGAAATCGTCGTGGGTCAGCAAGAGGCGGCTGTAGTTCTCATCCAGGAAACGACCAGACAGTTTCAGCACGACATGGTTCGCGTCACTGAGGTCGTAGTCCGGCATGGGTAAATAGCGTCGTGCCTGTCCTTTGAACATCACCTCCCTGATCCCGAAGCCCATGGTGTCCATCATGCGCAGCGTGACCATGGCCTCGGTCAGGAAGCGGTTGCGATAGCGGCGTGGCGTGCGGTTGCCCAGCACGTAGTCATCAGGCGTGCCATCAAAGAATCCGCCCGCATTGGAGAACTCCAGCTCGCCGCTGCGCTCCGTGACGAGTACACGTTCACATGCCGTGTAGTCCTGGTGGGCGATGCAGTTGTGGAGTGCTTCCAGCACGATGGCTTGCTCGTACTTGGGTATGTCGATCGGTATCAACTGGCCCGGTGGCAAGAAGGACAGGCGCAGGTTGCGAATCCGTTGGTAGAGCGCGCTGGTTTGCAGCAGAAAGGGCGGATGGAAATGCTCATAGGCTCGCTCGGTGCCTTCCAGTTTCCAGGTTAACTCCGCAACATATGGGCTGAGGTGGTGGGTGGATTCGGTTTTGCCCAATAGCAGCAGCGTGGTCCGGGTGATGCGTCCGTTGATCGTGAGCTTGGCACGGTCCAGAAACGTCGTATCACTCCAGCTGTCGATGTCGGTCTCCGACAATCGGCTCTTGAATCTGGCTTTGAAGAGTTCGCGCGCCTTCGCCACGGCCGCTGTGTCCAGGTCGGACAAGTCAGCATCCGGGCAAATGGCAGCGGACCAATCCTGAGCGCCGCCTTGTTGGCGAATCAGATCCTGCTTGACCAGGCTCAGCGGCACCAGGCTGTCATGGTTGCGCGCATAGAAATGTCCTTGCCAGGCGATGGGCATGCCACGTGGGGCAGCGGGAATCTCGAACAGCACGACGCGCCCGCCAGGTACGTCAAGCACATGGATGTCTTTGAAGGACGTCGAAGGTTCGACCACATCGGAGATTTGCTGCTTCAGTGCCATCAAGCGCGCAGGCTGTTCACGAAATCGCGTACCTGTCACCTCGCGTGTTTTGTCGTTGACGCCGAAGACAAGCCAACCCGCATCAAGACCGCGCAGGTTGGCCTCGTTGGCAATTGCCGAGAAATACTTGCCGATATCCGACAAAGAAAAGTTGTCGTGGGTTTCCTTGAACTCGACGACTTCACTTTCTCCGGCCGCCAGCAAGGTGTTCAGCAAAGCAAGTAGTGAATCGTCCCCGCGTGTCATAGGTCGTTCATTCGGCGCTGGCGATCACACCGCCACCCAGGCACACATCACCCTGGTACAGCACGGCCGATTGGCCGGGGGTCACGGCCCATTGCGCATCCGGGAAGCGCAGGCTGATGGTCTGCGCATCCACTGCTTGCACCGCGCACGGGGCATCGGCCTGGCGGTAGCGCGTCTTGGCGCCCACGCCGGCCTGGCCCACGGCGGGCCCCTTGCCATCGACCCAGCTCAGGTCATCGGCCACCAGGGTGTGTTGTTGCAGCCAGGGGTGGTCGTGGCCTTGCACCACATACAGGGTGTTGCTGGCCATGTCCTTGCGGGCCACGAACCAGGGGTCGTGCTCGCCACCACCGCGGGGTGCGCCCTTTTCCTTGACGCCACCAATGCCGATGCCCTTGCGCTGGCCCAGGGTGTAAAAGCTCAGGCCCACGTGCTCGCCGAGCTTGCGGCCGCGGTCGTCCTTGATGGGGCCGGGCTCGTTGGCCAGGTAGCGGTTGAGGAACTCGCGGAAAGGGCGCTCGCCGATGAAGCAGATGCCGGTCGAGTCCTTCTTCTTGGCATTGGGCAGCTTGATCTCGGCGGCGATGCGGCGCACCTCCGTCTTGGGCAACTCGCCCACGGGGAACATGGTCTTGCTCAGCTGCGCCTGGTTCAGGCGGTGCAGGAAGTAGCTCTGGTCCTTCAGCGGGTCCAGGCCTTTCAACAACTCGAAGCGCTGGCCGTTCTCATAAGCGGCATCGGCCACCGCGCGCACGCGGGCGTAATGGCCCGTGGCGATCTTCTCGGCCCCCAGGCGCATGGCGTGGTCCAGGAAGGCCTTGAACTTGATCTCGGCGTTGCACAGCACGTCGGGGTTGGGCGTGCGGCCGGCCTGGTACTCGCGCAGGAACTCGGCGAAGACGCGGTCCTTGTAGTTGGCCGCGAAGTTCACATGCTCGATCTCGATGCCGATCACATCGGCCACCGAGGCAGCATCCAGGAAGTCCTGACGTGACGAGCAGTACTCGCTGTCGTCGTCATCTTCCCAGTTCTTCATGAAGATGCCGATGACCTCGTGGCCCTGTTGCTTGAGCAGCCAGGCCGTCACGGCCGAATCAACGCCGCCACTGAGGCCCACGACCACGCGTTGGCGTTGAGACATATCGGTATCGATCAAAAAATCAGGATGCGCGGCGATCAGGACGCACGGTTATAGGCCGGGGCCGAGAACACGCTTTCGTGCACGGTCAGGATGGACAGGGGGTAGCGCTCGCCGGCCAGGTAGGCCTCCAGGCACTCCAGGACCAGGGGGCTGCGGTGGCGCTCGGGGCAGGCGCGGATCTCGTCGGCCGTCATCCACACGGCGCGCACGATGCCTTCGTCCAGCTCCAGGTCGGGGTCAGCTTCGCCCACCGAGCCAAAGAAGGCCAGGCGCAGGTAGGTGATGTCTTCACCGGTGCGGGTGCGCCGAAAGCGCGACATGAACATGCCCAGGAAACCTTCAGGCTGGAAAGCGCAGGCGGTCTCTTCCAGGGTTTCGCGGATCACGCCCTGGATGGGCGACTCGCCGGGGTCCAGGTGGCCCGCCGGGTTGTTCAGCAGCAGACCGTCCGAGGTTTGTTCCTCGACCAGCAAAAAACGCCCGTCACGCTCGATCAGCGCAGCGACAGTGACGTTGGGTTTCCAGCGCACTTTGGGTGCGTGGAGAGCCTCAGGTTGTGGCGCGGGCTCGAGGAGCATATCGGCGGTCTTCATGAGCCCGGCATTATCCGCTAATGTTTTGTCACATGCATGACCAAACGCCCTCGTGGGATACCCGGGGGAGGGCAATCCGGCTCCAGGCGGGCAAATTTGACAACGCAAGGCATCAAATTGAGGGGTTTTGGTGTTCCGGACAGGCCTAAACGTCCGCTTGGTCGGTTAAAACCCTAGGAAAGACGTGAACTTTGTGTATGCTGGTGGGTTAGGCAAAGTTCACGCCGGCCGCGCGCTTTCAAGCGTACAGCGGCTGCATCATCCACATGTGTAGGAGACTCGGATGCTGATAGGCATTCCCATGGAGACCCTCGCGGGCGAAACCCGCGTGGCCGTGACCCCGGAGACCGTCAAGAAATTGAAGGCTCAAGGCCACACCTTGCGTGTGCAGTCTGGCGCCGGCATCGCCGCCAGCGTGACCGATGACGCCTATGTGGCCGCTGGTGCAGAGATCACCGACGCCGCGGGCGCCCTGGGCGCCGACATGGTGCTCAAGGTGCGTGCCCCCCAGGCCGATGAACGTGCCCAGATGAAGCCCGGCGCCGTGCTGATCGGCATGCTCAACCCGTTCGACAAGGACGGCTTGCAGGCCATGACCGACGCCAAGCTGACCGCCTTCGCCCTGGAAGCCGCGCCACGCACCACCCGTGCCCAGAGCATGGATGTGCTGTCTTCGCAGGCCAACCTGGCTGGCTACAAGGCCGTGATGATCGCCGCTGACAAGTACCAGCGCATCTTCCCCATGCTGATGACCGCAGCCGGCACCGTCAAGGCCGCCCGCGTGGTGATCCTGGGCGTGGGTGTGGCTGGTCTGCAGGCCATTGCCACCGCCAAGCGCCTGGGCGCCGTGATTGAAGCGTCCGACGTGCGCCCCTCCGTGAAGGAGCAGGTCGAGTCGCTGGGTGCCAAGTTCATCGACGTGCCCTACGAGACCGCCGAAGAAAAAGAAGCCGCTGAAGGCGTGGGTGGTTACGCCCGCCCGATGCCGCAGTCGTGGCTGGACCGCCAGAAGACCGAAGTGGCCAAGAAAGTGGCCGCTGCGGACATCGTCATCACCACCGCCCTGATCCCTGGGCGCGCGGCCCCCGTGCTGGTCACCGAGGACATGGTCAAGGCCATGAAGCCTGGCTCCGTCATCGTCGACCTGGCCGCGGCCCAAGGCGGCAACTGCCCCTTGACCGAAGCCAACAAGACCGTGGTCAAGCACGGCGTGACGCTGGTGGGCGAAACCAACCTGCCCGCGCTGGTGGCCGCTGACGCGTCTGCCCTGTACGCCCGCAACGTGATCGACTTCCTGAAACTGGTCTTCAACAAGGAAGGCCAGTTCAACGTCGATCTGGAAGACGACATCGTCAAGGCTTGCCTGATGTGTCGTGACGGCCAGCTGCTGCGCGCGTGAAGCGCGCGTCAGTGAGCCCTGAGGAGAAAGCCATGCAACGCAATATGCTGCGCGCGAAGCTGCACCGCGCCACCGTCACCGAAGCCATCCTGGACTACGAAGGCTCCTGTGGCATCGATGAAGACCTGATGGACGCCGCTGACATGAAGGAGTTCGAGTACATCGAGCTCTACAACGTCAACAACGGCGAACGCTTTGCCACCTACATCATCAAGGCGCCGCGTGGCACCGGCACGATCTCGCTCAATGGTGCGGCGGCCCGTCGCGCCCATGTGGGCGACCTGCTGATCATCTGCACCTACGCGCCGATGAACGAGGAAGAAGTGGCCAGCTACAAGCCCAAGGTCGTGCTGCTCGACGAGCGCAATGCGATCAAAGAGATCCGCAAGTTCGACTGATCACCCGACAGACCGATTTCTTAATTTCTGGAGACCACGATGGAAGCTTTAGAGCCCGTCAGCCACGTCGTCATCAACCTGAGCATCTTCGTGCTGGCCATCTATGTTGGCTACCACGTGGTCTGGACGGTGACCCCCGCTCTGCACACCCCCCTGATGGCCGTGACCAATGCCGTGTCCGCCATCGTCATCGTGGGCGCCATGCTGGCCGCCGCGCTGACCGTGACGCCGTTGGGCAAGACCATGGGCCTGCTGGCCGTGGCCCTGGCGGCGGTGAACGTGTTCGGCGGTTTCCTCGTCACGCGGCGCATGCTCGAGATGTTCAAGAAGAAGGAAAAGAAAGCAGGAGCCAAGTAAATGAGCATGAACCTGATCGCTTTGCTTTACCTGTTCGCCTCGGTGTGTTTCATCCAGGCGCTCAAAGGTTTGAGCCACCCGACCACGTCCATCCGTGGCAACTTCTTCGGCATGACCGGCATGACCATCGCCGTGCTGACCACCGTGGGCCTGATCCACGGGCAAGCCGCTTCCCTGGGCATTGATTTCGGCACGGGCCTGGCCTATGTGCTGGGCGCCCTGGTGGTGGGCGGCGGTGCCGGCGCCATCATGGCCAAGCGCGTCGAGATGACCAAGATGCCCGAGCTGGTCGCCTTCATGCACAGCATGATCGGCCTGGCCGCGGTGTTCATCGCCGTGGCCGTGGTGGCCGAGCCGTATGCCTTCCAGATCGTGGCCAAGCCGATCGGTGACGTCATCGCGCAGATCCCGGTGGGCAACCGCCTGGAGCTGTCGCTGGGCGCGGCCATCGGTGCCATCACCTTCTCGGGCTCGGTCATCGCTTTCGGCAAGCTGTCGGGCAAGTACAAGTTCCGCCTGTTCCAGGGCGCACCTGTCAACTTCGCTGGCCAGCACATGCTGAACCTGGTGCTGGGCCTGGCCCTGATCGGCCTGATCGGCACCTTCATGGCCACGCAGCGCATGGACGTGTTCGTCGCCCTGATCGCGCTGGCCTTTGTGCTGGGTGTGTTGATCATCATCCCCATCGGCGGCGCAGACATGCCCGTGGTGGTGTCGATGCTCAACAGCTACTCGGGCTGGGCGGCGGCCGGTATCGGCTTCTCGCTGAACAACTCCATGCTGATCATTGCCGGCTCGCTGGTGGGCAGTTCGGGCGCGATCCTGAGCTACATCATGTGCAAGGCCATGAACCGCTCGTTCTTCAACGTGATCCTGGGTGGCTTTGGTGGTGAGGCTGGTGGCGCCGCTGCCGGTGGCGCGCAGCAGCAGCGCCCTGTGAAGAGTGGCTCGGCCGACGACGCCGCCTTCATCCTGGGCAACGCCGAAACCGTGGTCATCGTGCCCGGTTACGGCCTGGCTGTGGCCCGCGCCCAGCACGCCGTCAAGGAACTGGCTGCCAAGCTCACCGAGAAGGGCATCACCGTCAAGTACGCTATCCACCCGGTGGCCGGCCGCATGCCGGGTCACATGAACGTGCTGCTGGCCGAAGCCGAAGTGCCGTATGACCAGGTCTTCGAAATGGAAGACATCAACGGCGAATTCGGCCAGGCCGACGTGGCCATCATCCTGGGTGCCAACGACGTGGTGAACCCCGCCGCGCACACCAAGGGCAGCCCGATCTACGGCATGCCGATCCTGGAAGCCTACAAGGCCAAGACCGTCATCGTGAACAAGCGCTCCATGGCCTCCGGTTACGCCGGCCTGGACAACGAGCTGTTCTACATGGACAAGACCATGATGGTCTTCGGCGACGCCAAGAAGGTCGTGGAAGACATGGTCAAGGCGGTGGAGTGACCGCCTGGCTGTGATCCAAAAGGATCACGCTCACCCCGCAAAACCGGACCTTGTGTCCGGTTTTGTTTTATGGGGCGCAAGAAGGTGTCGCCTCACGGCCGCGCCCCTTATTGACGGTGTGTTCAAGGTGCGGGTTGATGCGGATAATGCCGCCAACAAGCGCCCGGCTTGCGTCATGAGCCAGGGCGAATCAGGTTCATCAGGGAGAGTGTCATGTTGTTGCGCCATCGTTGTGTTGTGCTGGCCGTGTCGGCCATGTTGGGTCTGGCTGCGGGCTCTGCCCAAGCGGCTTTGCAGACCCTGGACGGGCAATACCTGCAAGTCACCTATGACGATGCCCTGCTGCCGGCCGGCTTTGGCAATGTGCAATTGCGCGAGTCGGCATTGAACTGGACTTGCAGCGATGTGTCTTGCTCGCTGACCGGGCCCTTGAGCGCGGCGGTGGTGTTTAGCGCGGCGAATGGCCAGCCGGTGAGCGTGACCTCGCAGGCCTTGAATTTCAGCCTCTCGGTGTTGCCCAAGACGGTTGACAACATCGTGGACCCGTTGGGCAACAGTTGGGGCGTCGTTTCGGCCGATCTGGGCAAGTGGGCCATCGGCGTGGACATCGCCTCGCAAGGCAAACCTGCTGGCGATGCCCAGTTCGCCACGGCTTATGGACAGTTCTCCTACACGGCTCGCCGCACGGGCGTGGTGCCGACCTGGAGCGTCAATGCACCCGTGGCCGTTGCTGGCAAGATCAAGGAAACAGCCGTGTTGGGGCTGACACAGGCCGGCGCGGTGAGTGTCGGGCCTGGTGTATCGGGTGTGAGCACGCTTGATGAGTCCGGTCGCGTGTATGGCTCGGACGGTGAATTCCCCTGGGCGTTTTCCACCCAGCTTGATGGCGCGCGTTGGGCCTATCCATCCACAACCGATGTGCTGTGCTCGTCGCTGTCTTGCATGGAGTTCAAGACCGGCAACGTCAGCGTCAACAACTACTTTCTGAGCTTCGACCTCATTGGCACGCCCACCGCCGTGCCCGAAGCCGGCACCATGAGCATGATGCTGCTGGGTGGCCTTGGCTTGATGGGCGTCACACGCCGCCGTCGGGCGTCAGCAAGCGCCTGAAGGCCTTTTCGCCTTCCACGAGGCTGTAGCCTTCGCGCGCACAACGCTGCGCTGCCTCACGCAGCGGGCGCATGGCGGCCTGGTTGTCCAGCGCCTCGACCACGCGGTCGGCCATCTCGGCGGTGTTGAAGAAGTCCACCAGCAGGCCGTTCTCGCGGTCGGTGATCACTTCCTGCACCGGCCCCGTGCGTGAGCCGATCACCAGGCACCCTGAGGCCATGGCCTCCAGCATGGACCATGACAGCACAAAGGGGTAGGTCAGGTAGACGTGCGCGGCCGATACCTGCAGCACCCTGCGGTATTGGTCATATGGCAGCTTGCCCATGAAGTGCGTGCGCGTGGCGTCCAGTTGCACTTCGCGTTGCATCTTCTCGCGCCAGTTGGGCGCGTCCGTGGGCTTCTGGCCATAGCTGACGTCGTCACCACCGACGATGATGGTGTGGCAACGCGGGTGCGCCTTCTGCACCTTCTCCAGCATGCGCATGAAGGTGTGAAAGCCCCGGTAGGGCTCCAGGTTGCGCGCCACATAAGTGATGACCGGGTCACCCGCCTTGACGGTGTGGCCGCTCGGCAAGGTCAGCTGAGCGTGCGCATCGGGGCGCAACAGCTCGGTGTCGATGCCTTCGTGCGCCAGGTGGATCTTGGGCAGGTAGAGCCCCGGGTGGCGGCTGCGCTGCCACTGCGTGGGGCTCACGCCCACATCGCAGTTGGCCAGGTTCAGCGTGTGCAGCGCGTTCCAGGTGCGCAGCTTGGCCACGGTGTCGAAGGTGGCGGGGAACTCCGGGTCGAAGCCCACATCGCTATCCGGCGTGCCGTAGTACCACTCGCAGAAATGGATCAGGCGCGTGTCGGGGAAGATGTCCCGCACATACAGCGTCTCACCCCAGCCCGGATGGGCCAGGATGGCGTCGGGCTTGTAGCCCTGCTGCTTGAGCTTGAGCAGCACACGCGCTGCCGCCTGCCCGTGCAGCACGGCGTCTTCCATCTGTCGCAGATACGGGTGCTGCTGTTTGTGCGGCTGGCGCGCCAGGTCATAAGGAATCCAGCGCACCGAGCTCATGCCCGGTGCCGTGCGGCGCCCCAGCCCGATCACCTCCCAGCCGGGTTGCTGCGCCCAGGTGTGGCCAATGCGGCGGAACTGGCCGGGGAAGTTCTGGTGGATGAGGAGGATGCGCTGGCGGACCGGATTGCTCATGCTGGTCAACGCTCCCGCAAGCTTTCCTTGGCATAACTCTGCACCGGGCTGAGCAGGTACTCGATCACGCGGCGCTTGCCGGTCTTGATCTCGGCGGTCACGTTCATGCCGGGTGTCAGGCGGATGGGTTTGCCGTCCACGTTGATGGTGTTTTGCGCCAGGGTCAAGGTGGCGGGGAAGACGGCGCCGCCGGGGGGCGGGGCTTCCTTGCCTTCACGGTCCTGCTGGGCCTTGTTGGGCTCTTGCATGACGGCGTCGGCCGTGATGGTGGTGACCTTGGCGGGCACGGTGCCGTAACGCGTGTAGGGGAAGGTTTCCAGCTTGATCTCGGCCTCTTGCCCCAGGTTCACGAAGCCCACGTCCTTGTTCTCCAGGGTGACGTCGGCCGTGACATGGGCCTGCTCGGGCACGACCACCAGCAGCACCTGTGCGGGGGTGACCACACCGCCCGTGGTGTGGATGGCGAGCTGCTGCACGGTGCCGTCCACCGGGGCCTTGAGCGTGGTGAGCTTTTCGCGCTGGCTGGCTTTGGCGCCTTCGGCCACCAGCTGGCGCGCTTGCAGGTCGGCCTTGGCATGGCGCTCGTTCAAGGTCTTGAGCGTGTCGGCCTTGAAGGCGAGCAAGGTCTGCTCGGCCTGGGTGATCTCGGCCTTGGTCTCTTCGCGGCGGGCGCGGTAGGCAGCCAGGTCCTGCTCCATTTCGACGCGGGCACGGGTGCGGTCCTCGCCGGCGTGCTGGGCCACGAAACCTTCCTTGGCCAGCTTGCTGAAATCCTCTTCGCGCTTTTGCGCCATGGGCAAGGTGGCCTTGAGCTTGGCGACCTGCTCGCGCACGGTCTCCAGGTCGGCTTTCTTGGTGTCGATGTCGGCTTGCAGCTTGGCCTGCTGGGCCTGGATGTTCTGCCATTCGGCATCCAGCTGGTTGCGCGTCAGGCGCAACTCGGCGGCGCTCAACTCGCTGCCCTCGCGGGTGGCTTCAGGCGGCAACTCAGGGGCCTTGCCGTGTTGTTTGCGGTGCTTGTCCAGCGCGTCCAGCAGGGCTTGCGTGCGCCAGGCTTCAGACAGGGCGCCCGCGCGCTCTTGCGTGACACGGCTGTTGTCGGCGGCAGCGGTGGTGGGGTCGAGTTCGATCAGGACCTGGCCGGCTTTGACCTTGTCACCATCTTGCACGCGGATGGCTTTGACGACGCTGGCTTCCAGCGGCTGGATGAGCTTGGTGCCGTCGCTCACGACGATGCGGCCTGGTGCCACGGCCACGATGTCGACCTGGCCGAAGCAGGCCCACACGATGGCGATGACCAGCAGGCTGCAGATGGCCCAGATGGCGCGCCGCGGCGCAGGGTGGGGCGGGGTGGCCTGCAAGCTCAAGGCCGCAGGCAGGAAGGCGGCTTCGTCGGCCAGGCGGGCGGGGCCGGCCAGCTCGTGGCGGTGCTGCCAGGCGGCCTGGAACACGGCCTTGTAGTGGCGCAGCAGGTCGGCCAAGGGGTGGCCGGGCTTGGCTGGAGCTGGGTGGGCAGGCGCCTCGTTGGCGCTGTGCATCGTGGAGGTGCGGATCATGGCTGGCCCTCCGCGTCAGGCTTGCGGTCAGGGGCACGGCCTTGAAGGGTGTCGCCAACGGGGGGCAAGTGGGGGTGGCCAGCGGCCGGCCCATCCAGCGGGTTGTTGCCTTGTTGCATGCGCCACAAATAGGCGTACAAGCCTTTGGGGCGCTGCACGAGCTCGTCATGCGGGCCGGCCTCGACGATGCGCCCGCGCTCCATCGCGACGATGCGGTGCGCGTGGCGCACGGCGCTCAGGCGGTGGGCAATGATGATCACGGTGCGGCCCTTGCAGATGGATGCCATGTTGCGCTGGATGATGGCCTCTGATTCGTAATCGAGCGCCGAGGTGGCTTCGTCAAAGATCAGCACGCGCGGGTTGGTGAACAGGGCGCGCGCAATGGCCACGCGCTGGCGCTGGCCGCCTGACAGCGACGAGCCTTGTTCGCCCACGATGGTGTCGTAGCCCTCGGGCAGCTCGCTGATGAAGTCGTGCGCACCGGCCAGGCGGGCCGCGTGCATCACGGCCTCCAGCGGGGCGGCCGGGTCGGCAATGGCGATGTTCTCGCGCACGCTGCGGTTGAACAGGAAGTTGTCTTGCAGCACGACGCCGATCTGGCGGCGCAACTGGGCGGCGTCCACCAGGCTGATGTCGATGCCGTCGATCAGCACGCGCCCTTGCTCGGGCGTGTACAGGCGTTGCACGAGTTTGGTCAGCGTGCTCTTGCCCGAGCCTGATCGGCCCACGATGCCGATGACCTCGCCGGGGCGGATGTCAAAGCCCACGTCGTGCAGCACCGGGGCGGCTTCGGGGCGGTAGCGGAAGGTGACCTTGTCCAGCGTGATGCGGCCCTTGATGGGCGGCAGTTGCGCGGCGGTGCTCGGGGGCACTTCGGTGCGCGTGTTGAGGATGTCGCCCAGGCGCTCCATGGCGATGCCGGTCTGCTGGAACTCGGTCCACATCTGGGCCATGCGCATGATGGGTTGGGACACGCGCCCGGCGAACATGTTGAAGGCCACGAACTGCCCGACCGAGAGGTCGTGGTCCATCACCAGCTTGGCGCCGAACCACAGCGTGGCGGCGTTGATGAGCTTGCCGATGAGGTTGATGCCTTCGTTGGCCCAGGTGGCCAGGGTCTGCGTCTTGAAGCTGGCGGACACGTAGGCGGCGAGTTGGTTGTCCCAGCGGCGGGCCATGGCCGGCTCCAGGGCATTGGCCTTGACCGTCTGGATGCCGGTGATGGTCTCGACCAGCATGGCCTGGTTCTCGGCACCACGCGCGAACTTCTCATTGAGGCGCCCGCGCAGCACGGGCACCACGCTCAGGATCAGCACGGCGTACAGCGGCAGGCTGACCAGCACGATGAGGGTGAGCGGCACGCTGTAGAGCAGCATCACGCCGATGAAGAGCACCGAGAAGACCACGTCCAGCACCAGCGTGAGCGCCTGGCCGGTGAGGAAGCTGCGGATGTTCTCCAGCTCGCGCACGCGGGCCACCGAGTCGCCCACGCGGCGGGCCTGGAAGTAGGCCAGGGGCAGTTGCACCAGGTGTCTGAACAGGCGCGCACCCAGCTCCACGTCCATGCGGCTGGTGGTGTGGCTGAACACATAGGCACGCAAGCCAGTGAGCAGGCTCTCGAACACCACGACCACGGTCAGGCCGATGACCAGCACGTCCAGCGTGGTCAGGCCGCGGTGCACCAGCACCTTGTCCATCACGACCTGGAAGAACAGCGGGCTGATGAGCGCGAAGATCTGCAGAAAGAGCGAGACCATCAGCACCTCGCCCAGCAGCTTGCGGTACTTGACGATGCTGGGGATGAACCAGGTGAAATCGAACTTGGCCAGGGCACCGGCCAGGCTGGCGCGGCTGGTGGCCAGCAGCAGCTCGCCTGTGCCGGATGGGGCCCACTGCTGGAGGAAGACCTCGATGGGCTCGATGGTGGGGCGCCCGCCGCCTTCGGCGTTCGGGTCCTGGAACAGCACACGTTGGCCGTCGCACTGGGCCAGCAGGACCCAGCGGGTGCTGCCTTCCGCATCACGCAGGCGGGCCAGGGCGGGCAGGGGGGCCAGCGACAGGCGGTCAGCGGCGGTGCGGCTGATCTTGGCCTTCAGGCCCAGCTCCTTGGCGGCGCCCAGCAAGTCGTCGTCGGTGGCGGGCACGCTGGGGCTCAGGCCGCGCGTGTGCACCAGGGTGTCAGGGTCGGCGGCGATGTGGTGCAGGCGTGCCAGCAGACACAGGGCGCGCCAGGGTTGGGGCGGCCGAGCGGTGTCGGGCGTGGGCGGAATGGGGGTATCCGCCCCTTCGTGGGCGAGTGAGAAAGACATGTGAACCCTGGTATTTTTGAATGCAGGGCATTATGAGACCCGCGTATTTTGCGTGCCCTCCCGCTTGAGAGGGGGAGGACAGACCCTGTTGGTTACCCGATGTGAGGGGCAGGGGAAGCCCGTGGTTGGGGGCTGGGCGCCCTCAGACGGCGCTGACCACCACCTGGTTGCGTCCGGCATCCTTGCCTTTGTAGAGCGCGGCATCGGCGCGCTGGATGGCCTGGTCGACCGCTTCGTCGGCGCGCAGCTCGGCCAGGCCCAGCGTGGCACTCACGCGTAGCGCGTGGTCTTTGGACGGGAAGCGCAGATCGGCAATGGCCTGCCGCAGGCGTTCGGCCACCGGCAAGGCGACCGTCTTGTTGGCGAAGGGCAGCACGATCAGGAACTCTTCGCCGCCCCAGCGGGCCACGAAATCCATCTCGCGCACGCCCGCTTCCAGCACGTCGGCCACGGCTTTCAAGGCCCAGTCGCCCATGTTGTGGCCAAAGGTGTCGTTGAGCTTCTTGAAGTGGTCGATGTCCACCAGCAGCACGCAGGTGTCATGGGGCTGGCGCTGGCGAACGGCCTGTTCATGGACCAGCGAAGCCAGCATGCTGCGGCGGTTCATCAGGCCGGTGAGGCTGTCGGTGGTGGCCAGCTCGTGCAGGCGTTCTTCAGCCTGGGTGATGAGGTGCACGTACAGCACTGTCAGGCCACTGAGGATGGCGATGGTGGTGACCAGGTTGAAGCGGTGCAGGTAAGCCAGTGTGCCCAGGTCCATCTGGTAGGCGGGATCGGCCTTGCGCCAGTACCAGTCCAGGGCCACATAGGCGCCGGCGATCAAGGTGGCGAAGCCGATCTTGAAGGGCCACTTGTTGAGCTGGTTGGCCAGGAACACCGGGATGACGATGAGCAGGTAGTAGTGAAAGCCGCTTTCCCAGCCCACGGTGATCACGGCCAGGATGGCATGGGCGGCCACCTCGGCGATCATCATGAACATGGCCAGGGCCACCTTGTTGTGGCGCAGCAGCAGGGCGGCCAGCAGGTAGGTCAGCACGCTGGCGACGTTGACCTGCGCCATGGCCAGCACCTTGGCCTGGTAGAACAGCACGCCAAACGCCACGTGCGTGACACCCGCCAGCAAACAGCCGCTGCTGAGCAGCAGCTTGAACGAGTCGCTGGCAATGGAAGGTGTGAGCGATGACGCCCCGTCTTGACGCGCAGGCTTTCCCATGCGCGCCAGCATATCAGCCGGGGTTGTCGTCATGCTGAGGATTTGCGCGGTGCGGATGAGGCGTCCGGATCTGTCAGATATGACCCACATCAAGCCCTCGGCGAGCTTGATATGCCGCGGGGAACCCAATGCGTCAGCGTGCAGGTTTGGCCAATCGGGCACAGCTTTGGCGGCACGGATCAAGCCAGGCTGTATGCAATCGGCCCTGCGATCTACCGAGGAGACAAGCCCATGACGCACGACACCCAAGTCCGCCCGATCCAGCCACGCGAAAAGCTCGACTTTCAGTTGGGCGGCGGCATCCCCCGCTTCTGGAACGGGGGGGACCCGTTCAAGACCCGTTTTTTTGACGCGATGTCCTTGACCTTTCCGATCGGCGAGCGCTACTTCATCAGCACGGTGCGCGCCTACCGCGACCAGATCCAGGATCCGCACCTGCTGCAGGAGGTCAAGGACTTCACGCGCCAGGAAGCGCAGCACGGCATGGTGCACACCGAGTTCAACGCCATGCTGGAAGGTCAGGGCCTGAACGTGGGCTGGACGCAGCGGTTTCTGGACAGCAAGTTCAAGTGGCAGCTGTCAAGCTGGTCCAAGGCCTTCAACCTGTCGTACACGGCCGCGGCCGAGCACATGACGGCGATGATGTGCACGACCTTCATGGAGCGCCCCGACATCATCGAGCCCTTCGACCCGCGCATGCGGGCGGTCTACACCTGGCACTCGATCGAAGAGGTGGAGCACAAGGCGGTGTGTTTCGATGTGCTGACCAAGGTGGCCAAGGCCAACTACTTCACGCGCATTGCCGGGCTGATCTATTTCAGCATCGAGTACCCGATTGGCAACTGGTTCATGGTCAACCGCCTGCTCAAGGATGATGGCTTCGGCTTCTTCCAGCGCGCGAAGATGTTGCTCAAGGGCGCATGGTGGTTGTACAAACCCGGTGGCGTCTTCCTGCCGGCACTGGGCTACTACCTCTCGTACTACAAGCCGGGCTTCCACCCCTGGCAGCACACCGAGATGGGCCACTACGACACCTGGCTGAAGGCCTATGAACGCACCGGCGACCCGGTGATGGCGTCAGAGGCCTATGCGGCGCAGGTGATGGCCAGGGCGTGAGTGCCTGCTGCGCCAACACGTTGGATGGACAACGCTTGGTGAAAACCCCTTGGCCATGAGCGTGGTGACCTGGGTAGCATGCATATGTGATTTGAATATCACTTAACGCCAATCAGGCGGTGCATACCGAGGAGACCCTTCATGAAGCTGCGTTGTCGACCCCTTGTTCTGGCTGCCTTGATGTTCGCGGGGGGCGCGCATGCCGCTGACCCCGGCATGCCCGATTGCGCGGGCGTGGGGGCCGTGCGGGTGCTGCACGAAGGCCTGGGCGCGATCGAATCGGCGGCGTTCTTGCCCTCGGGCAAGCTGGTGATGGCCGCCAACCTGAAGGGCACCCTGTTGCGCAAGGACAGCCTGGCGGCGGTGCCCGTGCAGGTGGCCTCGGGCCTCAGCACGCCAGGCGGCATCGTGGTGAACGATGAGCAAAGCGTCATGGTGGGCACGGGCAATGGCCTGGGTGGCTTCTTCCCTTCCGCCGGTGCCGCAGGCATCGCCCAGGTGGATCTGCAAACGGGCAAGGTGACGCCGGTGATCAAGGGGCTGTCCATGGCCAATGGCCTGGTGCGGGGGGCGGACGGCAGTTATTACGCGTCTGACGACCTGGCTGCCAGCCTGGACCGTGTCCCGCCCAATGGCACGGTCCAGCGCAAATGGCTGAGCCTCAACAGCAACGGCCTGGCGCTGAGCAAGGACGGGCGGACCTTGTTCGTCAACCAGTTTCTGCCGGCCGGCATCAAGGCGGTGAGTTTGCCGGACGGTGCCGTGACCACTTTTGCCAAGGTGCCGGTGCAACGCGCCCTGGCCGGTCTGGATGGCCTGGACATCGATGAACAGGGCAATCTGTATGTGGTGGCGTATTTCAGTGGTGAGCTCTGGCGGGCTTCGCCAAGTGGCGCACTGTGCCGTCTGGCGAGCGGGCTGAGCTTGCCCAGTGCGCCGGTGCTTGGGCGGGCCGGGCAGGGCTTTGATCCAGCCAGCTTGTATGTGATGTCGCATTCGGGGCGACTGTATGAGGTGCCGAATGCGGTGCCCAATCCCGTGGTGGCGCGGCCCTGAGCCCTTGGCGGTGCGGGGCCTGATCAGAAGTCGTATTTGGACACGACGATGGGCTCCGGGCAGGCCTTGGCAATCTTGTCCTGCACCACGGCTTCGATCTGGCTGGCATTGGCCAGGTAGGTGTCGACCCAGTCCTGCCGGTTGTGCCCGGCCTGAAAGCGGGTCTCCAGGGCCTCGCGGGAAATGATGGCGCGCACCAGGCGCAGGCCAACGGGCAGGCGCACGATCACGGAGTCGTGGCCGGCGTAAATCACAGGGCGAACGTCGTTCATCTTGCTGCTCCTTAGAACTGGGTTCCTTGCTGACGGGAGCGCAGTGTCGGCCTCGTTGCAGGGGTTGGGGTAAGGAGATGCTTCTGGCCCTTCAAATGGTTGCGGCCAGCGTGTGCAGGTGGGCGCGCCGCGTGTGAATCAGGGGAAGACTTGCGTGTTGTTGCAAGCGTAAAGATAGTCAAAGCTGGGTGTGGCGATGGGGTGCTTGCCTCAACAGGCTGTCGGGCAGCGCCTGCTGCAGTTGCGCGGCCGACCACACCGCGCCGCCATGGGCCTGCGCAAAAGCCAGGGCTTGATCCTGCGTGGCGAAAGGCGGCAGGTTGCCGGCCCGCATCGGGCCTTTGGCGTCCGAGGCATGGACGAACCAGGCGTGGGCCAAGGGTAGCCATTGGCCGGTTTGGAAGTCCTGCACATAACTGGCGGTGACGTGAGCCAGGCTGCGGCCTTTGCTATAGCGGGGTACGTCCTGCAGGTAGAGCAGCAGGCTCAGGGGTGAGTCGAAGAAGTAGGCGTCGCCATCGTCAAAGATGAGCTGGGCGGCCCAGCGCGGGAAGCGCGCCGGGAACATGCCGCATACCGGACAGCGGGCTTGATCGGGCACGGGGCGCGCGGCCTGCATGGGCAAGCCCGAAGCCGGGTCATACGGGTGGGCGGCAATGGTGCGGCAGACCTCTGCCTGCAACGGCGGTTGGGGTTGCGTCTGCCGTGCGGCTTGCTCTTGCGGTGCCATGCCGGTGGGGCGCGCGGCAGCCATCAGCAAGGCGGCACAGCCCAGGGTCAGGGCCGCACCGCCCACCCAACGCAGCCACCAGCCGAAGGAGCGCATCACATCCTGCCGTCGTGGTGGGCGCCGCCGCTGAGGTCGGCCATCTCGGGGGTGACCTCGGCAAAGCGCAGGACTTGTCCGCCATGCAGCTTGGCAAAGGCTTGCGCGTCAGCCGGGCTGCGGAAGCTGGCGAAGGTCGGGCCCATGGAGCCGGGGCGTGTGCTGCCGCGCACGTAGAAACCGCTACGGGCGTCAAACCAGTGGCCACGCGGTTGGTCCCAATCGGCTTGCGCCATGTCCTGCACGAACACGGCCTGGATGGGGCGGGCTTGCTCGGGCTTGAGCATGGTGGCGAACATCTCCACGGTGTCGCAGAACCAGTGGGGCTGTTTGTCGCCCCGGTAGTGGAGCTGGGCCTTGGGGCCGGGGTAGTCCGACAGCAACATGCCGTCGAGGTCGCAGGTGGCGCCGGCCTCGATCTCGGCAGGCGTGGGCGGCGCTTCGGCTTCGCGGCCGCAGGCGCTCAGCAAGGCGGCGGTGCCAGCAAACAGGAGGAAGTGGCGGCGAGGAATCATGGTCGGAATCTCCAGGAGGCCAGACCCAGCGGCAGCAGCATCCAGCCCAGCATGGCGCCGCCCAGCAGCCAGGGATTGGCCAGGGCAGGCGGCACGATGCTGGTCAGGCCGTAGAGGCTGCGCATGTCGTCCAGCGAAAACACATTGAGGATGCGAAAGATGTCGGCCGGGTTGCACAGCAGCAGCCAGGGCAGGGCGTCGCCGCCAAGCTGGCCGCCACTGGCCACCAGCACGCCCAGCAGCAAGAGGTCAAAGACCAGCACGAAGCCGAACCACAGCGCGATGGCCAGGCCCGAGGCGCGTGTGCGGTCGCGCGCCAGCACGGACAGCCACACCGCCAGGCTCAGGAAGCACAGGCCCAGCATCCAGGCGCTGAGGACGAAGCCGGCGTAGTGGTAGAGCCCCGCCCAGCCGAACTGTTGCGCCATCAACAGGCCGACCAGCGCAAAGCCAGCCAGCGTCGACAGGCTCAAGGCCATGGCCAGCCCGAGGTACTTGCCCAGCAGCAATTCCTGCCGTGTGATGGGCAAGGCCAGCAGCAAATCCAGCGAGCCCCGCTCGCGTTCGCCCACGATGGCATCAAAGCCCAGCAACAAGGCGATCAAGGGGACGAGGTAGATGACCAGGCTGACCAGGCTGGCAATGGTGAGCTCGATGGAGCCTGGGCCCACGCGCCCTTGCGCGGCGCCACCGAAGTAGGTGATGAGCAGCGAGGCGATGGTGAAGACCAGGGCCACGACCAGTACCCAGCGGTTGCGCAGCCGGTCGCTGAACTCCTTGTGGGCCAAGGTGCGAACCTGGCGCCATTCGATGAGGCAGGTGTGCAGGCTCATGGGGTGCTCCTCAGGCCGAAGAAGAGGTCTTCCAGCGTGGGCTCGGCGATCTGGATGTCGCTGATGGCCTCGTCCTGTGTGGCCAGGGCGTGCAGCATGGCCATCTTGAGCGCGCGCGGGCAGCGCAGGGTCAGGCCTTCTTCATGCGGGCTGGTTTGAACGCCCGCCAGGGTTGACAGGCTGGCTTGCACGGCAGGGGCGAGGCTGGCGGGCACACACACCGTGATGGTCAAGGGCAGATGGCTTTGATCACGCAGCTCGTCCACGCTGCCACAGGCGAGCACGCGCCCATTGGCCATGACGGCGAGGCGGTCCACCCGGGCTTGCAGTTCGGCCAGGATGTGGGAGGTGATCACCATGGTGACGCCCTGCGCGCGCAGCTCACCCAGCACGGCGTAGAAGTCGCGGGTGGCGGCCGGGTCCAGGCCGGTGGTGGGCTCATCGAGGAACAGCAGTTGCGGCTCGCCCAGCAGGGCTTGGGCAAAGCCCAGGCGCTGGCGCATGCCCTTGGAATATTCACGCACGGGGCGCTGGCCTGCGGCACTCAGCCCCACGCGTTCCAGCAAGGTGGCGCACTGGCTCAAGGCGGCGCCTTTCAGGCGGGCAAAGAAGCGCAGCGTTTCCAGGCCGCTGAGGTTGTCGTACAGCACCAGGTTCTCAGGCAGGTAGCCGATGCGGCGGCGGGCTGCGCGAAAGGCCGCACCATGCACCGGGCTGCCGGCCACACGCAGCTCGCCCGATGTGGGCGCGATCAGGCCCAGCATCATCTTGAACAGCGTGCTCTTGCCCGCGCCGTTGTGGCCGATCAGGCCGAACAGCTCGCCGCGTTGCACATCGAGGTCGACGCCATCGACGGCACGCACGGCACCATAGTGCTTGCACACCTGGCGCAAGGAAATGGGGTCAGGGGTGTTCAAGCCAGTGGCTCCAGTCGGTATGGGTGGGTTGCATGCGCGGGCTGGGGTCCACCACGCTGGGCGCGCGCAACACGGGGAACTGCTGCCCCAGCAGGCGCAGGGCGGCCACGGCGGGGCTGCCCAGCAGCAGCTTCATGCTGGGGTAGCGCCATTGCAGGCGGTCCACCAGGTCATTGGCTTCATAGGGCACATCGCCGATGCCGTCGCCATCGCGGTCCCAGCCCAGGTAGTTGCTCCAGTGGTTGCCCAGCTTGGCGGCATCGTTCGGGCCGGGGCCCCAGGGCTCGTCACGCGAGCCCACGTAGCGGACCTGTTCGCGGTTGCCGATGAAGTCATTGCCTTGCACCACATTGCGCGTGGAGCCGGCAGACAAATGCACACCCGTGCGGTTGCCGATCACGAGGTTGCCGATGATCTGGGTGTACTCGACGTCGTAGATGAAGAGGCCACGCTCGTTGTCGGCCACGATGTTGTGCTCGATGACCGAATCCTGCAGGGTGCGCAGCATGATGCCGTGGTCGCTGTTGCCCCAGGTGCGGTTGCCGCGCACGGTCTGGTCGCGCACTTCCATCAGGGCCAGCCCGCCGCGGTTGTGATAGCTGTCATTGCCCTCCCACAGGTTGTAGTAGGAGTTCATGTAGTGGCTGCCATAACGGCTGTGGTGCAGGCGGTTGCCTTTGAACTCGGCGTGGTGCGAGACATCGATGTACAAGGCATCGCGCACGAAGCTGATGTTGTTGTTCAGGATGCGTGCGCCGTCGGTGTTGTAGAGCTGGATCCCGTTGCCGCGTTGGGCCGAGTTCAGGTCCCGCTTGCCGGTGATGGTGTTGTGCTCGATGTGCACGTCATTGGCCTTCTCGATCCACAAGCCAAAGAGGTTGTAGGTGAGGTCGCAGTGCCGCACGATGGCGCGGTGCGAACCGGGCTGGATGTAGATGCCGGCATGCTGGGCCTTCAGGCTGCTGCCGGAGTCCCGCACGATCAGGCCTTCGATGGTGACGTCAGGCGCCGCCACTCGGATGCTGTCACCCCGCAACTCGCCGCTGATGGTGGGCCGCTGCAGGCCTCTGAGTGTCAGCGGACGGTCGATCCGCAAGAGGCCTTTGTACACGGCCTTGTCGATCTCGATGACGTCGCCGGGCTGGGCCTGGTTGATGGCGTCCTGGATCGCCTGGCCGGCATGCACATGCCAGGTGGCGGCCTGCGCGTGCAGCGGCATGCACCCCAGGCAGGCGGCACAGGCCAGCCCTACCAGGCGCTCGATCAGGGTCAGGCAGGATGGATGTCGGGTGCGTAAGTGACCGGTGCTGGGCATGATCTCACCCCAGCCAGCCCAGTGCCTTGAGCACCAGGAACAGCGTTGCACCAATCAGCAGGTTCTTGAAGCCGACATAGCTGAGCATGTCCATCCAGCTGGCTTCGCGGTATTGACCTTGCCACCAGGGGCCGTCCTTGACGTAGCGGCGGCCACTCATGCGGATCAGGACTTCATAGACGCTCCAGCCAAACCACCAGCCGATGACGGCGCCAGAAGGCAGGCGCCCTGTGGCCGCCAGCACCCAGGCCACGCTCACGGCCACCGCCAGAGACAAGCCGGCCATCTGCAGGGCACGTTGGCTGCGCCAGCCCTCGGTGCTCCAGGGCCAGAGGTGATCGCGTACCTCCAGCAGCAGCCAGCTCAGGCCCGTGGCGCCGGCCAGGTGCGCAGGTGCCACTGCATCAGTTGGCCAGCGGGGATCGGGGCCGGGCGCGGCGTGGGTGGCCTTCGCCTGAGTCGACATCGGCATCGGCACGGGCTGGATGGGGATGTAGTAGCCGTCGCGGCCAATCGGCGTGATCAACAGGCCATCGCGTTCGCGGCGCTTGCGCTCCTTGGCCAGCGGCGGGCAGCCGGTCTGGTCGGTGTAGAGCACCATGCAATCGAGGCAGTGCAGGCACTCACGGTGGTCGATGCGGCCATGCGCGTCAATGGCCAGGGAGCCGCAGCCCACCGCACAGGCCTTGCACTTGTTGCAGTCCTGCTTGCGGCGCAGGCCGAACCAGCGGAAGGTGCTGGGCATGGCCAAGGCCGCACCCAATGGGCAGATGTACTTGCAATACGGGCGCTCGATGAAGATCGACAGGCCCAGCAGCGTGCAGGCAAACAGGCCATAAGGCCAGGCCCGGTTGGGGATGCCCACCAGGAAGGTGGTCTTGAAGGGCTCGACCTCGGCCAGCATTTCGGCCAGGCCCATGGAGAACATGGACACCGCCAGCAGGCCAAAGAAGATGGCGTACTTCAGCCACTTGAGGCGGTCGTGCACGGCGCGCGGCAGGTGCCCTTGCCAGCGCTTGAGGCCCAGCCTGCCGCCGATCTTGTAGAGCGCTTCCGACAGGGAGCCGAAGGGGCACAGCCAGCCGCAGAACAAGCCGCGTCCAAACAGGAACACGGTCAGGATGATGAAGACCCAGAATACGAAGATGAAGGGGTCGGACAGGAACAGCGACCAGGTCCACTGGAACAGCACCGAATGGAACCAGGTGAGCACCTGCGTGATGCTGGGCTGGGCCATGACGCCAAAGCCCACGAAGGCGATGCTCAAGGCCCATGCGCTGTACTTGAAGGCGTTGACGGGCCACTTGTTTTTGTGGGTGGACAGGCGGGTGAGCCGTTCACGCAGTGCGTACACGATGGTCACGGCCAGGAGCAGGGCCACAAACAAGCCGATGGGCAGGGCGCGGGTGCGCCACACGCGTTGCCATGGTGCTTCGTCTTCGGTGACTTCGGGGCGGCCACCTTCCAGCAAGGCGGCGGGCAGCCAGTAGCGTGCGTCGAAGTTGGCAAAGCTGCGGGTACCGGTGGCGCGGTCCACCCGGTTGCCCAGGAAGCTCAGCTTCCAGGGGTAGGCGGCCGAGAAGCCTTTGGCCCGCACGATGAAGATGGCCGACTCGTTGTATTCGGGTGCGCCTTGAGCCTGCAGGCCATAGAGGTTGAGGTAGTCCAGATCGCGGAAGGTGTAGGCGTCGGGGCCTTGCTTGATCTGGACGCGGTCATAGATGCCGCCGCGCACAAAGCCCGATCCCTTGAAGGATTCATCGCCTGCTGTGCGGATGACAAAGAAGGCTTGTTCACCTTCCTTGAGTTGCGCGTGCAGGCTGGCCCAACCGTCGTTGCCCAAGAGGCTGGCACCCAGGTCCGGGTGGTTCAGGTCACCGAACCACAATTCGATGAAAGGTTGTGGGCCACGTTCCAGCCCGACCTGTTCAGGCTGGACCAGCAGGCGCTGCACTGCCCCCATCTTGACCAGCTCTGGCCATGACCAGCGTTGGCCCCCGCTGCGAAAACGCGCCGCAGGGCGCACATCGGGCGGCAGGATGCCCACCTGCCTGGCCACGGTCGCGCCGGAGAGCCGCATCACTTGGTTCTGGGCGATGACGGTGACGGTGGCGCCCGAGATGGCATCGACACCCAGCACGCCTTCTTCAGGTCGAGAGGGGCCGACCTCGATCTTGTCCTTGACGGACTTGCCCATGTACTGCTTGTTGAACTTGATCAGCGCCGATTCAGGGATGCCCAGCAGGAGGATGGGCTCGGAGTGCTTGAGCACCTTCACGCCCACATAGCGCCCCTGCACATCCATGCCGATCAAGGTGACCACGGGCTTGCCTGAATAGGCTGGGGTGTCCGTGATGTCGGTGGACAGCATCACGTAGCCCAACAGCGTCTTCTTGCCTGCCACGGCATCACCATAAGCCTCGACATAAGGCGGTTGCCCCATGCGCTCGGAAAAGCTCCGGGCGCCGGGGAAGACCTCATGGCAAGGCACGCGCGCGCACAGGTCGCGCGCGGTGGCCAGATCGTCCGGCAGGGCGGCCTCGTAGGCGCCCGTCGCGGCCTGTGCGACGGACACCAGGGTGATGAGGGCCAGTGCAGCACATGCGCGCTGCACCAGACGGGCCCAAGCGGAACGAAGGGTTTGCAAGATCAGGCCTCGACGATCATGCGCGTGCGCATCTCAAGGTGCAGGGCGTGGCAGAAGTGCGTGCAGTAGCACCAGAACACACCCGGCTTGTCGGCGATGAAGGTGACGGAGGCCGTTTCCTGCGGGTTCACGATGAAGTTCACGTTGTACTTCGGGATCGCGAAGCCGTGGGTCAGGTCTTCGACCTTGTCCAGGTTGGTGAGGATCAGGGTCACCTCGTCGCCCTTCTTCAGCTTGAACTCGCGCATGCTGAAGGCCGGCGCTTGTGATGTCAGCTTGACCGTGACCTTCTTGCCCTGGCGGACCACGCCCGTGTCCTTGGGGTCCTTGATGGCCAGCGGGAAGTCATCGTGCGAGTAGATCTGCTTGGGCTTGACCAGCTCGCGCTTGAAGATGATGAAGTCATGAGGCTCGCCGCGCACGGGGTGGTCACCCAGCAGCTTCATCTTGTCGCCGGAGATGTCGATGATTTGCTCGTTCTCAGGGTGCAGCGGGCCCACAGGCAGGAAGCGGTCCTTCGAGAACTTGCAGCCCACCGCCAGGTACTTGCCATCGGCGGCCTTGGTCTCGGACTGGCTGGCGTTCAAGTGGCCTGGCTGGTACTGCACATCAAGGCGGTCCACCACGTACTTGGCGGCCTTGTCGCCAGCATGGAACTTGATGGCGGCGTCCACGTTCCACTTCACCACCTGGCTGTCCAGGAAGAGGGTGGTGTAGGCGTTGCCCCGGCCGTCAAAGGCCGTGTGCAGGGGGCCCAGGCCCAGCTCCACCTCGGCCACGATGGCCTTGTCGGGCTCGGCCAGCTTGCCATCGAAGTAGTCCAGCATCCTGGCCAGCTCGATCACGGTGGCCGTGGGCGAGAGCTTGCCCGCGCAGATGAAGTACTTGCCATCCGGGCTGGCGTTCACGCCGTGCGGGTTCTTGGGCACGGACACATAGGCGGTCAGTGCGGTCTTGGGGTCTTTGTTGGCTTCACGTGTGCCATCGACCACCGGCACTTTGGCGTCGCCAAAGGTTTTGAACTTGCCGGCCTTGATGGCGGCCTCGATGCGGCCCACATTGAAGAACAGGCAGGCATCGCGTTCGGCGGACATCATGTCCTCGTAATGCACGCCCATCTCGGTGTTGTACTGGTTGGTGGCGGCCAGCTTGCCGTCATACGAGGTGGCGACCAGGTCGCAGTTGCCGTCGATCAGCACCTGCCAGCGCACCTCCATGGTCTCTGCGTCCACGCAGCTGAACAGCGAGTGGTACTTGCTGCCGTCATCGGTGCCCACGTTGTTGGGCAGGGGGATGGCGAACTCGCCACCGCAGAAAACGCGGGTGGTGTAGTTGATCTTGGGGTCGACCGGGTCGGCCTTGTCCGGGAAGATGCCGTGGAAGCCCTGCACATTGGGCAACTCGGTGATTTTGTCGCAGATGAAGTAGTCCAGGCGGATGCGGGCGATGCGCGAGTTGATCTTGTCATTGACCCATGCATAGCGGCCATCGTAGTTGCCGTCCTTGTAGGAGGCGTGCACGTGGTGGGTGTCGGCCACGGTGTAGCGCAGCGAGCCATCGGGCTTGGTGCCCATGACCTTCTTGGATTCGTTGGTGATGCCCCAGCCCACGAGCGCGTCGGGGTTGAACACGGGGATGCGCAGGATCTCGCGCCCGGATGGCATGCCCAGCACACGCACATCACCGGTATGGCCGCCACTCCACAGGCCATAGTAGGTATCGAGCTCGCCCGGCTTGAGGTGCGTGGCGTTGTCGCCTTGTGCATGGGCGGCGGGTGCGGCACCGGAGCCTGATGCGGCGGGCGCACTGGAGCCCGCACCGGCGCCCTTGTCGGTACAGGCCACGGCACCCAGTGCCAGCCCTGCGACAGCGGCGCGGTTCATGAACAGGCGGCGTCCCTGACCGATGGCCTCGGGGTTGGCCGGCTTCTTGGTATCTTGGTCTTTCATGGTGTTCACCTTCTTTTGGCTTTGCTCAGACAGAGGGCGGCCCGCGCGCCGGTGGCGGCACGGGGCGGTGCTTGGGTAAAGGGGACGTCGGCGCTGCGTGCACGGTGGCATCAGCAAGGCGCTGCGGCGTTGTCTTGATCTGAGTCAGGTCTGGTGGGCTGCCGTCTGCTGGCATGCATTGGCCGCACTGGCCGTGTTGATGGCCTGCCGACGATGTGAGGCCTTCTTGATCTGGCGCAACAACGGTGACGACGGCGCCACCGCCTCGACAGAGGGTGCTGAGCGTCAAGGGCTTGAACAAGGGCGCAACCATGTTAATGCTCCATGCCATCAGCACGATGGCCAGGGCCCATGCGGGCAGGCGACGTGTGAGGCGAAGGAGGAACATGACGTGGTCTCAAAGGCAATCGAGAGGGATCGTGCGAGCCTTGCGATGTGGTGTCCTTGAAGGAGGTCAATATTGGCCAAGACCCAACACAAGCCCCTGTTCATCAGCCTGAGAAGGCTTGGCGGTGTGCTGGTCTGGTTCCTAGAATCAGGTCAATCAACCTGTTCTGGAGAGACTGCAATGCGCCTTCGTCAACTTACTTTGGTGGCCGTGGCCGCGTTGAGCCTGATGGCTTGCGGCAAGAAGGAGGGCCCACCAGCCCCTGCCGCTTCAACGCAGACCGAAGCGACCAATGCCACCAGCACGCAAGCGCCTGCCAACACGCAGGCCGCTGCCCCCGCTGCTGAGAACACCGTGGGCAAGGGCGTGTTCGGCAAGACCTGCTCGATGTGCCATGCCTCTGGCGCGGGCGGCGCGCCCAAGCCGGGCGACAAGGCCGATTGGGCGCCACGCATTGCACAGGGCAAGGACACGCTCTACAAGCATGCACTGGAAGGCTTCACCGGCGCCAAGGGCATGATGCCGGCGCGTGGTGGCGGCGCGGCGCTCAAGGATGACGAGGTCAAGGCCGCCGTGGACTACATGGCCGACCAATCGCGTTGATGCAGATCATGGCTGCGCGTGCTTGCATGAACCGCCGTCAGGTGCTGGGCTCGGCCCTGATCGCCTGCTTGTTGAGCCCGATCCCGGGCATGGCCTTGGCGCGCTCAGGCATGCCGGGCTCGCAGGATGTGCAGCAAGACAGCCGCACGCTCATGGGCACGCAGGTGGACATCACCTTGCAGCATGACGACGCCATGCTGCGCGATGCCGCCTTGCAAGCAGCGTGGGCCGAGATGACGCGGCTGGTGCGCATGATGAGCCGCTATGAAGCGGGCAGTGGCGTGGCAATGCTGCAGCGCGCGGCAGGTGGTGTGCCGGTGCCTGTTCCAGCTGAATTGATGGCGGTGTTGCGGCAGGCCCAGCAGGTGGCCCGTTTGAGCGACGGCGCTTTCGACGTCACTGTGGGGGCTTATGCGCAATGGCGGTTCGAGCCCGGCCATGTTGACATGCCGACACCGGCCGAGCTGGCCGCCGAGCGTGCGCTGGTCAACCACCGGCATCTGTTGCTGGACACGGTGCACAGCCAGGCGAGCCTGAAGCAATCGGGTATGCGGCTGGACCTGGGCGGCATCGCCAAATTACCCATCTTGCAAGCGGGCATGGCGGTGTTGACATCACACGGCGTGTGCAACGCCATGATCAATGGTGGTGGCGACGTGATCACGGCGGGTTCACTGCATGGCCGCGATTGGCGCATTGGCATCCGTGATGCGCACGCGCCCGCGCGGCTGCTGGGCGTGGTGGCCATGCGCGATGGCATCGTGGCCTCATCGGGTGACTACGAACGCAGTTTCGAGCGCAATGGGCGGCACTATCACCACATCCTCGATCCCCGAAGCGGCCTGCCGACACAGGGGCCGCATGGCGTGGTGCTGGTGGCGCGTGGCACCGAGGTGGTCAATGGTCGGGGTGCAGCCCTGATGGGCGCACAAACGGCCCAGCGGGATGTGATCTTGCGTGAGCTCAAAGGCCAGGCCGATGTGCTGATCTTCGAGCGGGATCAGTCGCGGTGGATGACGCCGGGCATGGCGCGGCGTTTGCAGATGGCGCCTCGCGCGTGAGCTTGAGGGATGAGCGAGGCATGGGTGTTGGCAGACCAACTCCGCTCATGTCCTCCGTGACCGGCTGCGCCGGTCCCTCCCCCTTGACTTCGCTGCGTTGGTCTGCCAACGCCCATGCCTTGTGCGAGGGGAGCGGCTCGGCCACAGGGTTGTGGCGCACCACCTCACTCACCAGACAGGGACGCGGGGTGGCCAACGCAGCGAAGTAAAGAAGGAGGATCGGGCAGAGCCCGATCCGGATGACATGAGCGAAGTTGGCCGCCCCGCGTCCCTGTCCCGCTCAATCAACCATCAAGCCTTGACGCCATGCTCCGACGCCGCCTTCAAGCCCAGCATTGCACGGGCTTCAGCAGGCGATGCCACCTCACGCCCCGCATTGCGCGCGCACTGCGCCAGCGCTTCAATCAACTGGCCGTTGCCTGATGTGCGTTCGCCACCCGGCAAGTAGAAGGTGTCTTCCACGCCCGTGCGCAGCATGCCGCCCAGCTCGGCCGTGGCCTGGTGCACGGCCCAGATCTCTTCGCGGCCGATCAGCGTGGTTTGCCAGGTCGTCCCCTGCTTGCGGTACTTCACCAGCAGCTTGAGCAGGTCGGCGTCCACCGGCATGCCCGAGGCCACGCCCATCACGAAGTTGTACTCCAGGTAGTCGGCCATGCCGGCCTTCTGGTACATCTCGACCGAGCGCACGATGCCCACGTCAAAGCACTCGAACTCGGGGCGCGTGCCCGTTTCGTTCATCACGTCGATCATGGCCTTGACCTTGTCGACCTGGTTGTCGAACAGCATCGGGGGCCAGGCCCACTGGCCGTTCTCTTTGATCTTCAGGTAGTTCAGGCTGCCGGCATTGCAGGCTGCGATCTCGGGGCGCACAGCGCGGATGCAGGCCGAAGGGCCGGAGATGTCCGGGCCAACCACACCGGTCGTCAGGTTGATGATGACACCGGGGCAGGCCGCACGGATGGCCGTGTCGATCTCGGAGGCCACTTGCGGGTCCCAACTGGGGAAGCGGCCCATGCCGGGCTCCTGGCGGCGCAGGTGCACGTGCATGATGGACGCGCCGGCATCGAAGGCTTCGCGTGCGGCAGCGGCCATTTGGGCGGCCGTCACCGGCACGGGGTGTTGAGCCGGGTCGGTGAGCACGCCGGTGAGGGCGCAGGTCAGAATGGCCTTGTCCATGATCACGATTCCTTCGTTGTGAGTTCGATGTCGATCAGCAGGGTCTTGGCCTGCACTTGTTCGCCCGCTTGCACGTAAACGGCCTTGATCACGCCCGGGGCCTGAGCGGACAACCACATTTCCATCTTCATGGCTTCGATGCTCAGCAGCGGCTGATCCGCCACCACCGTGTCACCGGCCTTGACCAGGACCTGCGCCACGGTGCCCGCCACGGGAGACAGGGCGCGGCTGGGGTCTGCGGCATTGCCCGCATCGGGCCAGGCCGAGACCTCGCTGAACACGAAGGTTGAAGCTTGTTGGACCACGTGCAGCTCGCTGCCTTGCACTGTCTCGCACCACACGGCCAGCAGGCGGCGTTGCACGCCATCGAGCTCGTAGCTCAGCACGCCGCCACGCGCGTTGGTGTCATGGCTGATCAGGCGCAGATCGTGTTGCACATCGGTGGGGGTGAGGCCGACCAGGAAGCGGCCGTTGCGCTGGCCTTGCACACGCAGCGTGCGCTGGCTGCCATCACAAGTCAGAGGCACATCAAAGCCGCTGACACTGTCGGCGCGCAGGGCTGGTGCCTGGATGCCCACATCACGGGTCTGGGCGCGGGCGGCGATCACGGCGGCGGCCACCAGCCAGGCCTCGTCGGTGGCGACGGGGCGCTGCAGGATGGCTTCGTTGTCGGTCTGCCATTGGTCGATGAGCGTGGTCGTCATCGTGCCGGCGCGGAAGCGCGGGTGGTCCACCAGATCACGCAGGAAGCGCGAATTGTTCTTGAGGCCCAGCAGCGGCGCGTCGTCCAGCGTGGCGATCAGGCGGCGGATGGCGTCGTCGCGGTCACGGCCGTGCACGATGAGCTTGGCCACCATGGGGTCGTAGTGCGGCGTGACGGTGCCGCCTTCCACGATGCCATCGTCGATGCGCACACCCTCATGGATGGCCTGGGCAGGGCGCCACCACGCGATGTCACCGGTCTGCGGGGCGAAGCCGGCATACGGGTCTTCGGTGTAGAGGCGCGCTTCGATGGCATGGCCTTGCAGCTTGATCTCGTCTTGCTTGAGCGGCAGCGGCTGGCCGGCGGCCACACGCAGTTGCCACTCGACCAGATCAAGGCCCGAGATCATTTCGGTGACGGGGTGCTCCACCTGCAGGCGGGTGTTCATCTCCAGGAAGTAGTAGTTCAGGTCCTGGTCGACGATGTACTCGATGGTGCCGGCACCGCAGTAGTTGATGGCCTTGGCGGCCAGCACCGCGTCGCGGCCCATGGCCTCGCGCATGGCAGGGCTCACCACCGGCGAGGGGGACTCTTCGATCACCTTTTGGCGGCGGCGCTGGGCAGTGCAGTCGCGCTCGCCGATGTAGACGGCGTTGCCGTGGCTGTCGGCGAAGACCTGGATCTCGATGTGGCGGCCGTCCAGCACCAGGCGTTCCAGCATCAGCGTGCCGTCGCCAAAGGCGCTTTGTGCTTCGCGGCGGGCGCTGGTGATGGCTTGCTGCAGCTCGTCGGCCTGATGGACCAGGCGCATGCCGCGCCCACCGCCGCCGCTCACGGCCTTGACCAGCAGCGGGAAGCCCAGGCGCTTGCCTTCGGCAATCAGCACTTCGTCGTTTTGATCGGCACCCAGGTAGCCGGGGGCAGTGGGCACGCCAGCGCGGATCATTTCCTTCTTGGCGCCGGCCTTGTCGCCCATCACGCGGATGGCTTCGGGCGAGGGGCCAATGAAGATCACGCCGGCGTCCAAGCAAGCTTGTGCGAAGCCCGCGTTCTCGGACAGGAAGCCGTAGCCAGGGTGGATGGCATTGGCGCCGGTCTGGCGGCAAGCGGCCAGCAAGGCCTCGACCTTGAGGTAGGACTCGGCGGCAGGCGCGGCGCCGATGCACACCGCTTCGTCGGCCAGGCTGACGTGCGGGGCTTGCGCATCGGCTTCGCTGAACACGGCCACGGTGCGGTAGCCCAGCTTGCGTGCCGTGCGGATCACGCGGCAGGCGATTTCCCCGCGGTTGGCGATGAGGATCTTTTTAAGCATGGTCGGTTCTCCGCGAGGAAATCGCCTGCAGCCCGCTTCGCGAGCTCATGCGATTTGGCTTCGCCGCAAGGCCTTCGGCCTTGTCGCCGCGGTTGGCAATCAGGATTTTTTTGATCATGGTGATGTCAACTCAAGCGCTTCAAGATGCTTGCGAAACCCAGGAGGGCTTACGCTTTTGCATGAAGGCGCTGGTGCCCTCCTGCCCTTCGTCACTGAGCACGGCGCGGGCGAACATGTCGGCCGCGTCATCGATCAGGTTCTCGGGCGTGGTCAGGCGGGCGTGGGCCAGCAGGTTCTTGGTGGCGGCAATCGCTTGCGGGCCGCAGGCCATGATGCTGGCGATGGTGTTGGACAGCGCATCGTTGAGTGCGTCCACGCTGCCATGCACCTCGTGCGCCAGGCGGATGGTCAGCGCTTCTTGCGCATTGACCTTGGCGCCGGTGACCGACAGGCGTTTGGCCTCGGCGTAACCCAGGCGCTCGACCAGGAAGGGCGCGATCTGCGCAGGAATGATGCCCAGCGAGGTCTCGGGCAGGCGAAAGCTCACGTTGTCCAGCGCCAGGGTGACGTCGGACACGCAGGCCAGGCCAAAGCCACCACCCATCACGGTGCCTTCCAGCACGGTGACCACGGGCAAGGTGGTGCGTGCAAAGGCCAGGCACAAGCGGCCGAACTGCGCGTTGACCGCGGCCACCGGGCTGGGGCCTGTGGTCTTGACGCCGGTCTTGGCTTCTTCGGCTTGTTGCACAGCCAGCTTCATGCGGGCCTGGGCCATGTCACTGATGTCGCCGCCAGCACAGAAGTGCCCGCCCGCGCCGCGCAGCACGATCACGCGCACGCTGGCGTCTTCTTCTGCCTGACGCAGCGTGGTCAGCAGCTCATTGATCATGGCCAGGGACATGGCATTGCGCACTTCAGGCCGGTTGAGCGTGATGGTGCAGATGCCCTTGTCGAGCTGGACCTGGATGGTGGAGGTGGTCATCGCGTGTGGCGCCTGGGCTGTTTACTTGCGGGCCTTCTTGGGCAGCGTGCCTTCGAACTTGCAGATGATGCCCAGCATGATTTCATCGGCACCGCCTCCGATGGAGACCAGGCGGCCGTCACGGTAGGCTTGCGAGATGGGGTTGTCATACGTGAAGCCCATGCCGCCCCAGTACTGCAGGCAGCTGTCGGCCACTTCGCGGATCAGGCGGCCGCACTTGAGCTTGGCCATCGAGGCCATGCGGGTCACGTCCTTGCCTTGCACGTACTCGTCCACCGCGCGGTAGACCAGCGAGCGCAGCAGCTCGACCTCGGTGCGCAGCTCGGCCAGGCGGAAGTGGATGACCTGGTTGTTGATCAGGGGCTGGCCGAAGGTGTGGCGTTCCTTGCAGTACTCGATGGTCAGGTCGATCAGCTTGTCCAGCATCTTCAGGGAGTTGGCCGCACCGTACAGGCGCTCTTCCTGGAACTGGATCATTTGCATCATGAAGCCGGCGCCTTCGGTGCCGACCAGGTTGCGACGGGGCACGCGCACGTTGTCAAAGAAGATCTGCGCCGTGTCCGACGAGTTCATGCCGATCTTCTTGATCTTTTGCGTGGTGATGCCCTTGGCATCCATCGGCACGATGATCATGGACTTGTTGCTGTGGACCGGGCCTTCGGAGGTGTTGGCCAGCAGGCAGCACCAGTCGGCTTGCGTGGCATTGGTGATCCACATCTTGGAGCCGTTGATGACGTAGTCATCGCCTTCGATGCGGGCCGATGTTTTCAGCGCGGCGACGTCGGAGCCACCACCGGTTTCAGACACGCCGATGCAACCCACCATGTCGCCGGCAATCGCCGGGGCCAGGTACTCGCGCTTGAGTTCATCGGTGCCGAAGCGGTGCAGGGCGGGGGTGCACATGTCGGTTTGCACGCCAATGGCCATGGGCACGCCGCCGCAAGGGATGGCGCCCAGCTCTTCGGCCACCACCATCGAGTAGGAGAAGTCCAGGCCCAGGCCACCGTAGGCGGTGTCGTACTTCACGCCCAGCAGGCCCAGGTTGCCCATCTTCTTGAAGACTTCATGGGCGGGGAAGGTCTCGGCGGCTTCCCACTCCTTGACGTAGGGGTTGATCTCGGCTTCGCAGAAGCGCTTGACGGTCTCGGCGATCTGGCGGTGTTCGGCGGTGAATTGCATGGTGGTCTCCTCGGGATGCGGTGTGGGGTGTGTGTGGGGTTGGGCCAGGCGTGCGGCGCGGCTTACATGCGGGCCACGCCAAAGGTGTTGCCGCGCAGCTGGCGCTTGTCGGCTTCCAAGGCCATGTCCAGGCACATGGCCAGCACACGGCGGGTGTCGCGCGGGTCGATGACACCGTCGTCCCACAGGCGGGCGGTGCCGAACAGCACGTTGGATTCGGCGTCCAGGCGCTTCTTGATCTCGGCAGACATGCCTTCGAGCATCGCGTCGTTGACGGGCATGCCGGCGCGTTCCATCTTGCCGCGCGTGACGATCTCCATCACCTTGGCGGCCTGCGCGCCACCCATCACGGCGGTGCGGGCAGAGGGCCAAGAGAAGATGAAGCGCGGGTCAAAGCCGCGGCCGCACATGCCGTAGTTGCCGGCGCCAAACGAGCCATTGAGCGTGATGGTGAACTTGGGCACACGGGCATTGGCCACGGCCTGGATCATCTTGGAGCCATGCTTGATGGCGCCGCCGTGTTCAGCGGCCGAGCCCACCATGTAGCCCGTGGTGTTCTGCAGGAAGACCAGTGGCGTGCCGGACTGGTCGCACAACTGGATGAACTGCGCGGCCTTGGTCGAGCCTTGCGGCTGGATGGGGCCGTTGTTGCCCAGGATGCCGACGAGGTGGCCGTTGATGCGGGCATGGCCGCACAAGGTCTCGCTGCCGTAGTTGGCCTTGAATTCGAGGAAGTCCGAGCCGTCGACGATGCGGGCGATGATCTCGCGGCTATCAAAGGGCTCGCGGTCATCGGCAGGCACGCAGCCCAGCAGTTCTTCTTCATTGAACAGCGGCGCGATGACAGGCTTCTTGCCTTCGGTCTCGACCGTGTCCCACTGCAGCTTGTCCACCAGGTCGCGGCACATGGCGATCGCGTGCGCGTCGTTGTCGGACAGGTACTCGCCCAGGCCGGTGACGCTGGCGTGCATCTCGGCACCGCCCAGGTCTTCGTCGGTGGCGTCTTCGCCGATGGCGGCCTTCACCAGGGGCGGGCCGGCCAGGTAGATGCTGGAGCGGCCCTTCACCAAAATCACATAGTCAGACAGGCCGGGCAGGTAGGCGCCACCCGCGGTGGACGAGCCGTGCACCACGGCGATCTGCGGGATGCCCATGGCCGACAGGCGCGCCTGGTTGGCAAAGCTGCGGCCACCGTCCACGAAGATCTCGGCCTGGTACATCAGGTTGGCGCCGCCCGATTCGACCAGGCAGACCAGGGGCAGCTTGTTCTCGCGGGCAATCTCTTGCGCACGCAGGCCCTTCTTCAAGCCCATCGGTGAAATCGTGCCGCCTTTGAGGGCGCTGTCGCTGGCGGTGACCAGGCAACGCTTGCCAGCCACCAGGCCAACGCCGATGATGGTGCCGCCGCCCAGCACGCTCTTCTTGCCGTCGTCGTCGTGCATGCCCAGGCCGGCCAGGGTGCTGATTTCGAGGAAGGGCGAGTCGCGGTCTAGCAGGCGGGCCACGCGTTCACGGGGCAGCAACTGGCCGCGTTTTTCGAACTTGGCGCGTTTGTCGGCCGAACCATCGCGCACCTGTTTTTCAAGGGCGCGCACCTGGTCCAGGCGCTCGGTCATGCGCGCCACGGCGGCGCGGTAAGACTCGGATTTGGTGTTGAGGGCGGTGCGCAGAGCGGGCATGTGGAGTCGAATCCTTGGACGTCAGCCATGAGGCCACTGAGCGCACTGTAATCTTGCTTGACGTTAACGTCAACTGAATGATGCATGGGTGAATCCCCTATGACAAACGTCAGCGTTCGGCGATAATGCGGCCAGTGGTCAGTCACGTGTCGTGCACTGCACCGCCTCCCTTTGCCCTTACCTAGCCTGCTGGTGCTGCCGTGTCCCAAGTGAAAGCCAAACCCCAAGAAGAAATGCTGGACGAGTACGGTGACGACACCGGGCCAGTGCCAACCTGGGCGTTCGAGGCCGACGAGGACGAGCACGCCGCCGATTCGCTGATGGGCATCGCCGAGGTCTGCGAGCGTTACGGCGTGTCGCCCCGCGCGCTGCGTTTTTACGAGACCAAGGGCCTGCTGGCACCGCGCCGCATCAACGGCACCCGCGTGTACAGCAAGATCGACCGGGCGCGCCTCAAGCGCATCCTGCGCGCCAAGTCACTGGGCTCGCCGCTGTCGGAGATCAAGCACTACCTGGACATGTACGGCCAGCATGGCGAGGGCCGCATCCAGCAACTGACCTATGTGGTCGAGAAGACCGACCGGGCCATTGCCGAGCTGGAAGCCAAGCGTGCGCAGATCGACGCCTCCCTGGCCGAGCTGCGCATGATCAATGAGCGCAGCCGCAGGACGCTGGAAGACAAGCGCAAGTCGGGCAAGTAAGAGGGCACCCAATGAGTTCGATAGGCGAATCATTGGGCGCACGACTAATTTAGTTGCCTTTGGGCTTGAGCCACATGAAGGTTACTGAGTCTGCAGACAAGGTCCCTGCTCCGTCTGGCACGAGGGTGACGGAAACGCCTTTGCATAGGCTGCTGGAAGCTGTATTGAAACTGCCAAGCAGATATCCGTCGAGCGAGGGTTGTATCGTTTGATTGACGGAAACTAATGTGCTGGTCGTGTCGCAATAGCCGTTCGCGGCTAGTTTTCGTGTTTCTATGATATAGCTTGCTTTGGATGCGCGAGAACTGTCGGCAGACCAGGTCAGATATATATCAACGGCGCCAACGACATCGGGATTGGTCCATGTGGCGCTGGGAAACATATCGGTGGACACATAGGCGATGGCGTCTGCTAGCAAATAGCCCGTCGAACTAAATTGCTCTAGCTGCACATAGTTCCTTTGTGTGCCAGTTGTGTCAATGGTGGCAAGCTTGTTCCAGCGGCCGGTGAATTCGCGTTGCGACTTGTTTGTGACGGGGACACTGCCGTCCCCTCCAACCACTATCCATGCAGGATATGCTTCTGCGGTATTGGATGATTCCGGCCATCTCGCATATACATCGTATTTGCCGCTCAGGCCGCTTGGTAGTAGCCATTTTGCCGTGTTGTCTGAGGCAAGATTGGTGGCCTCCATTTTAATGGCGTCAGCTATGACGACTCCGTCTGCACCAGTTGAATCAAAGATGAATTGTAAAGATGATCCATTGTATGGGATTGACCCAAGGAAATACCACTCACCAGAGGGTTGCCTTTGATTGATGGAGTACGTTGCATACACTGTCTGACCAGACGCGTCCGTGACTTTCATCTTGGTGTTGCTGGCGTTTTGTTGACTAAGTGGCCAGTGTGCGTAGATATTTATTGGGAAAGTGGCCCCCCCCCCCCCCTGGGGGGGGGAGTGTGGG
>Ga0265327_10000876_pt1 | contig 44457 bp, 64 predicted proteins | sample 41621metaG_FD_202089 | JGI IMG/M metagenome (GOLD analysis project Ga0265327, IMG submission 202089) | Rhizosphere microbial communities from Carex aquatilis grown in University of Washington, Seatle, WA, United States - 4-16-21 metaG | ecosystem: Host-associated > Plants > Roots > Rhizosphere... | reverse complement strand
ATCGAGGCGAGGCCGAGTGCCTCGATGGCGCGGCGACGGCGCGCGCCCGCGGCGAGCTCGATGCGTCCCTTCGCATCGGGACGGCCGATGCCTGCCGTGAGTTGCCCCTTCTGTGCGATCGAGGCGGTGAGATCCGCCATCTCCTGTTTGTCGAAGTGGCGACGCGGGTTCTTCGTCGTCTCGTACACGTCGCGGAGCGCGACGACGCGGTATTCCTCCTCCTGGCCCTTCATGGTCTCTGCGGCGTGGGTGGTCATGCGATCTTCTCCCACATCCGGAGCTGGCGCGCGACCTGCCAGCCGCGGGGCTCATAGTGCGGTGTCGCGTTCAGGCCGACCCAGCCGGCGATGATCGCGAGCCAGGCGAGGACGTTCCCCGCGGCTGGATGCGCCTTGAGCAGGCGCGTGGCGCCGCAGCTGGCGACGGCGAAGAGCAGTGCGATCACGACGATCGCGCGAGCGGAAGTGGCCACCACGTGCACGTGCGCCTCCGGAGAAGGGAGAGTGTCAGACATGGGATTTCGGTGGGGTGAGCGCGGCGCGGCCGGCGCGCGCGGCCCGCGTGGCGCGTCGGATGGCAAGCCAGTCGCCGAGCTTGAGCTGCGCCGCGTAGACCAAGCGGCCGAGCGACCAGCCGACGGGCAGGCTCACGAACGCACCGACGGCAAAGCCGGTGAGGAGCTGGAACTCGCGGTCAGTCATGGTCGGGGTCCTCGCCGAGTGCGACCGCGACGGCCGCGGCGAGTGCGCGCGCGGCATTCGTGACCTCGAAATGGCGGCCCCCGCCGGCGCGTGTGCAGAACTCCACGGCCTCGCCGCTGTCGATCGCGAGGTGGACGTCACCGTCCTCCTCGACGATGATCCGCAGCGTGTGCTCGTTGTTGTCGTCGCGGAGTTGGTAGAGGCGGCCGCGGACGAATGGCTCCGCCGCCGGCGCGGAGGCCTTGGCGCCGGCGGCGAGGATGCGGTTCACGGAGTCGTTCACGGCGCCACCGCGGGCGCAGCGTCGACGACCTCGAAGAACCCGAGCCGGCCCTTGAGGTACCGGAACGGCACCGGCCGCGCGTCGGAGAGGATGAAGCCGAACGGGCCTTCGAACCACTGGCTCGGCGACCAGTCGACGCAGTTGATGAGCCGTGCGCGGCCGACAATCCCGCCGACCTGCAGCGCGTGCCACAGCGGCATCGGGATCTCCGGGTGAATGCGCCGGAGGTAGTTGTAGGCGTCGCGATCGGCTTCTTTGCCGGCGTGGATCAGGAACTCGCCGCGGAAAGGCGTCGACCAGGTGCGGTTCTCGACGTCCTTGAAGCCGTTGACGATGAGCCATGCCCACGGCTGCTTGATCGAGAGCGCCTTCATAGCGGCGTCACGCTGTATCCGACGCGCGCGTCCGGATGTTCGATCAGGGCATCGACGAATCGCTCGGGCGTATCGCGCCCGGCGGCCGGACTCAGTTCGATGAACTCGGCGCCCGTGTTCGAGTCGAGGAGATGCAGGTCGACCCACGAGCCTTCGCTGTCGCCGTCCACTTCGACGACAAGGAAGGGACGGAGCGCGCGCCAGCGGTCCGCATCGCGGCGCAGCTCGGCAATCTCGGCGGCGGTCATGGCGCCACCGTCCGGGCCGTCAGTCGGCTGGTCTGCCTACCGCCAGACCTACCGCTGCCTGTGGCCCCTTCGTGCGCACCGCTCGCAAGTCGTTGCGGCGCGACGGTCTTACAAGTAGCAGGGGCGGGACTCGAACCCGCGACCCCGTCATTATGAGAAGCAATCGCCCCTCTGAGCATTTCCGCGTCTCCCGTGAAAGTGCGCCACCGCGCGCCACCCTGCGCCGTGGCTTTCGACCGTCTTACCTACCGCTGGACCTACCGCTCGCTGGGTCCGACTGCTGCTCTCGCTCCTTCGCCGCCTCATCCATCGCCGCGGCGGCCTTCTCCCACTTGTCGCGCTCCTCCTGCTTCGGCACGTAGCGCCCGTACACCTTGAGGCAGAGCACGCCGTCCTTGTGGCCGAGCTGGCGCGCGACGATCTCCACCGGCGTGCCGGCCTTGATGGCGCGCACCGCGTAGGTGTGCCGATGATCGCGCGGCGTGTAGTCGCGGATCTCGAGCGCGTCGCAGGCGTCCTTCGTCGCATCGGCGACCGCCCAGCGATCGGCAATGTCCGGCCAGAGCAGTTCCTTCGGCTTCCGGCCGGCGAGCCGCGCCTCGAGGAACGGCCACGCCCACGTGGCGACGCGACAGACGCGATCGCGCCAGCCGCCCTTCCGCTGCGTCTTCGTGCCGCGGATGCGGATCTCGCGGTTCTCGACGTCGACATCCGCGACGCGAACGGTGAGCGCCGGCGAGACTTCAGCGCCGGCGCCGGCCAGGAGCGCGGTGAGGCTCTTGAACGGCTCGGCGAGATGCTCCACCAAGGCCAACGCCTCGGCCGTCTCGAGATGGCGATCGCGCGGCGCGCCGGCAGAGGGCGCGTCGATCGACTCGAGCGGGTCATGCGTCAGCACGCCGATCGCGCGGCAGTACTGGAAGAACGACGTCGCCGCGTTGTAGTAGTGGCGGAGCGTGCCGCTCTTCGCCGGTCGCGCCGCGTCCCCCTGCCCCACCGTCCGGCTCGCAAGCCACGTCTTAAGCCGCGCGGTCGTGAGCGCCGAGCGCGGCAGCATGCCGTCCTCGGCGAGCGTCTCGACCTCGGCGCGGTACCGCGCGGCATGGCCGGCGCTGGCGTTGATGGTGACGTCCTTCTCCCACGCATCGAAGTGCGTCGCCAGATCGACGTCGTCGAGCCGCGCGCGGATCTTCCGCAAGTCGCGGCCGTCCTCGACCCACCAACGCCAGAGCGTCGGGAGCGAGATCCGACGGCTCGTCACCGCGCCGAGGATGTCCCACGCCTGCGCTTCGCGCGGGCCCAGCTCGGCGATCATCCGCTCCATCTTCGCCGCCAGGTGCCGGTCGCGCGTGCCCGTCGAACAGGCGATCGCGCGCGCCTCGAGGCGCGGCACTTCCACGCGCAGAATCGTGCGCCCTTTCGGGACGTAGGCCATCATGAGCTCCTCCGCGGTGCACCACGCAGCGCGGCGCAGTCGTCGAGCCAGGCGTCGAGATCCTCGATGCGGTAGCGCAGCACCGGCTTCTCGCCTGGCTTGGGCATGCCCACCGGCTTCGCTTCGACGTGGACGTTCTCGCGGAACCAGGAGGCGGAGACGCCACAGTACTCGGCGGCCTCCTTCTGCGTGAGGCCGCGCGGCCAGCGTGGGCGCGTGAGAGAGTCCATGGCGCGGGGTTGATGGGCGATCGCGGTCATGCGACGCTCCGCTTCGGGATGTGGCTGTCGTCGGGGAACAGGATGTCGCGTGCTCGGCAGAAGCCGGCCCGCGGATAGTCGATCAGGCCGAGCGTGCGGAGCCGGCTTCGCGGGTTATTGAACGCCCCGCCGCCAGCGGAGTAGCCCGCCAGCTGCGCGAGCTCGTCCTGCGGGACCGCGTGCGGCCACCGGTCGATGAGGACCGAGTAGATCTTCGATTCCGGTCCGGGCAGCTTATCGAAAACGCGCTGGCGCAGCGCTGCACCGGAGACATCGCCGGCGGGCTGGTTCGCGAGAAGCGCGCCTTCCGTCGTGAGCCGCATGCGATCGCCGGCGTACTCGATGAGCCCCGCGACCTTGAGCTTCGACCGCGTGTTGTTGTACGACCCGCCGCCGACCGTGTAGCCGGCCACGAACGCGACCGCGGCCTGCTCGGGCTCGTCGACGCCGATCGAGGCGAGCCAGGCGAGCGCATCGAGGATCTTCTGCTCGGGGCCCGTGAGCGCGGGCAGGATGGCGGCGCGAGCCGCTGACGTCAGCACCGCGCGCGCCGACTCGCTCGGCGGCCGGCGGATCTCGATCTCGCGACGCGTCGGCGCCGGGACTGCGTTCGATATGCCGTCCGGCATTTTATTCGCGGCGGACATTTTTTCCCGCAGCCCCTCGAGCTCGATGACGACGTTCTTCTGGAAGACCGCGATCTCAAGACGGATGGCGGCCAGTGCGGAGTCGATGGCCTCCTTCCCGCCATCGGCACGAGCCAGCTTGAATCGTTCGGCATCGAGGGCGTCGGCGATCGCCGGCGCCGCGCGCTTGGCGGCGACGAGCTCCCGGCCGAGCTCCTGAATCCGCGCGCGCAGCTTCTTCGGATCGTCCGCCTCGGCCGCCGCGATCGTCTGCGCGAGCTGCGTGCGCAGCGCCTCGACGTCGACCGGCGTTACCGCGGCCGGCATCGCGACGGCGCGCTCGCCGGCCTTCGGCGTGCGCGAGCTGTCGAACGTGCGGCGCGCGCGGACGGCGACGCTCCGGAACAGGTCGAGCCAGCCGGGCGACCAGAACCATGCGGTCCCGCGCGGCAGGCCGGCGAGCTGCGCGAGGAACTCCTTCCCATGCGAGCCGGTGTCGTGCTGCTCGACCCAGGCGGTCAGCGCCTTCCGATCCTGCGGGCCCGTCGTGCGGTGGCAGATGAGCAGCTCGAGCATCGAGAGCACGTCCTTGTTCACCGACGCCGGCCGCTGGTCGATGAGCGTGACGCCGATGCCGGAGGACCGCCCCTGCCGCACGAGCTTCTGGATGGCGCCCACGCACTTCGCTTCCTCGCCCATCACCCGCTGCGGCACGAACAGGCTCGCCTCGTCGATGATGATCATGATCGGCGTCGGCGATTCCTGCTGGCCTTTCCTATAGTAGAGCCGGGCGGCGAAGTCCGTGACGAACCGCCGCGCGTCCGCCTGGCTTTCGAAGTGCCGGGTCGAGAGCACGACGGACGCGCGACGATCCACCACGAAATCCGCGATCACCTTCCCATCGGTCGCCGCGAGCGGCACGTCGCCGTGCTTGCCGCCGAGGACCACCACCGGATAGCCGGAGGCCGTGCCGTCGGCCGACGAGCGGAGCCCCCACCAGACGTCGGTCGGGTCGATCACGACAACCTGCTGGTCGTGATAGCGCAGCTCCTCGGCGAGCACGACGGCCGAATTCGTCTTGCCTGAGCCGCGAATACCGAGGATGGCGATCGTCTCCGTGATCGCTTCCAGCGGCAACTCGCAGCCCGGGCCGAGCTGCAGGGTCGTGGCCACCACGGGCGCCTTCGTCATCAGCCGGCGGCCGGGACGCGCTGCACGCGGAAGGCCTGCGGCCCCTTCTCCGTCTGGCCGACCTCGCAGGTCACGAGCTCGCCGTCCATGAGCGACTTCCGGCCGGTGCCCACGATTCCCGAGTAGTGCACGAAGACGTCCTCGCCGCCGTCGATGGCGATGAAGCCGTAGCCCTTCGCGTCGTTGAACCAGCGGACCGTGCCGGTGCGGCGCGGGGTGGCGGTCGTTGGTGCCGTGCTCGTCATGGTAGTGACGCCCGTGGGGTGAATGGGGGAATTGCTAGAACAACGGAATTGCGAGATTTCGATAACCGATAGCTGGCTACTTCATCCGTCGGAGGCCGCCGCGGTGCGGCGCCGGCGAGGCGGGCGGCGCATCCGACGGCGCGTCCTTCGTGCCGACCGGCTTGAACCACGTACACGTGCAGTCCTCGTCCTCGCAGACCTGCAAGTCGCCGACGTTCTTGTGACGCGACCGCGGCGCGCCGCAGACGCAGAGAATCCCTTCGACGTCGTCGGTCGTGACGGGCGTCGCAGCCGCCGCCCCGCGCGCCTTCCGCGGCGGCGCCTTGCCGCTCGCCGGATCGCTCGTCGCCGGCACGTCGAGATCTTCCTCGGGACCGGCCGTCTTCTCCGCGTCGCCCGGCGTGTCGCCATCGGCGAGCGCGTTGATGTCGACGAACGCGAGGCCGAGCTGCTCCTGCACCTGGTCAACCAGCTTCTGCGCGTGGCTCTGCCGATCGCCGAGGTTCGTCACGAGCGAGAGCTGCGTCGCGGCGGTGTCGGCCCGCGTCGCGGCGCGCGCCCAGAGCGCGAGCGCATTGCGGAGGGTCTTCGCGGCGGCCGGCGGGATCTTGTCGAGCATGATCTCGCCTTCCTCATACTTGCCGATCTCGTCGAACTTCTCCTGAAGGAACTTGTTGGTGCCCTGCACCGCCCGCGCCGAAGCGTCGGACTGGTCCATGCGCTTGAGGTTGCCGCCCGTGTCGATCGCGAGCTTGCGCTGGCGCTCGAGCGCTTCATGGACGATCTCGCGCTGCACTTTGTTCGTCACGATCATCATGCGGATGGGTCCTCGGTCGATGCGGTCATCAGGGGAAAGTCAGTCGGGATCTCAATGCCGGCGGCGGCCGCGTCTTCCAGGAAGAACGCCCACGCCTCCCAGCTGCGGACGGTCCAGGGCACGCGCGACTTATCAGGGCGTTCGGTGCCGCGATAGAGCCAGATCAGCGTGCGGTGCAGCGTGCCGTCGCTCGAGTCATCGCCCTCCAGGTCCTGCACGCGCTTGAGCACGGCCTTGTAGAGCTGGCGCTTGAGCGCAGCGGGCACGCCCGCGAAGTTCGGCACGTCACCGCGCTTGGGCGCGACGGCCACGGGCCGCGGGACCCGCATCGGTGACGTCACAGACCCGCCGAACCGCGCTGCCGCGCGGCGAGATCCGCCGCGTCGCGCACTTCAAGCGCCGCGCGGAGCGCGATGAACTCGACGGTGTCATCGATCGGACGGCGCTGTTGTACCACCACGCGCGTCGCGTCGACGAGCGCGGCCGTCGCGCGCCGCAGATCCCCCGTGGCGAGCGCGCGCGCGCTGATGTCGTCCATCGAGGGCGCGGCACTCCGATCGGTGTAGCGCTCGTCGCGCACGACCATGGGAATCGTCTCCGCTCAGTCGAAGGGAAGGCCGTCGTCATCATCCTCGTCGAGCGACGCATGTCGCTCCTCGAGGCCCACCGATGTCGGCAAGGGCTCGGCCCTCGGCGCCGCGGTGGCGGCCGGCGCGTTGTGGAGCGACGGCTGGTGCCCCTCGAGACGGCGGTTCTCCAACTCGGCCTCGCAGGCGTCGGCCAGGTTCTGCGCCTTCTTCGCCTTGTCGCGGTCGCCCGCGTTCGTCGCCTTGACCGCACGGCGCGCCGCGGCCTTCATCTGATCCGCGAGAAACGCTTCCGGGATGTCGCGGAACTTGCGCTTCGCGTATTCGCAGTCCGGCCAGTTGGGCCACTCCGCGTCACGCGGACTCACCTTCGCCGTCTCCGCATCGGAGGTCGCATCGCCGTCCTCCAGATCCTGTTGGAAGGCGTCGGAGAGACCGAAGGCGGTCAGCGTCGAGGCGATGTGCGCGCGCTTGAACGCCATCTTGAGCGCGGTGTTCTCACAATCTCTCGGCCTGTCGATGTACTTGCTCTCCATCGTCGAGCAGCTGCCAATGCCGGTGCCGACGATCGCCCCGGTCGCATCGACCAGGTCGACGGCGACGACGTAGCGATAGAGGCCGATCGACTCGCCCTCCTCGACTTTCCAGCCGACGAACTGGCGGTCCTTCCATTGCTTCGTTTTCTTCTGCCACTTCACGACCCGGTCGTGGTCGATCTCGCGCTCGATGATGCGCGTCACGACGGTGCAGCCGAAGGCGAGCGCGATCTTCTCCGCGCCCGGCTTGAGGAGCGTCCGCTTCTCGACCTTCTGCCCGTCGCGGTCTTTCTTCTCGGTGCCCGGAATCACGCCGTAGTCGCGCTCGGACACGAGCGCCTTCGCGATGAAGTCGCGGATCTCGTCCTGGGCGGCGAGCATCTCCTGCGGCTGCGTGACGAGGCGGAGCAGCTTCGCGCCTGCTGCCGCCGACGTCGCGAGCTTCACGCCCGGCGGCGTGGCCAGCGCGTCGCCCTGCACGGGCGCGGTCACGGCCGTCATCAGCGACCCTTCCAGAGCTTGCGCGTTTCGCTCACGATGCCGATGGCGAGCAGCGCGAGGCAGACGAGGAACGCGATCGACTCGGCCCTCATGCGACGACCCGGAGGCGTGGCACGTCGGCGATCACGTGCGCGCCGGCGCAGGCGTGGCCACAGAACTTGTTCATCGCCCAATCGAGATAGACGCGCGCCCCGCGCGGCATCGTCGCGCCGCACTGCGTGCACGTGGCCTCACCGAAGAGCATCGCCCAGAAGTAGCGCATCTAGAACCTCCCGCTTGGGACGCGGCGCTCGTCGAGGCGGTCCGCCTCGGCCTCGAGCTCCTCGACCATGGAGACTTCCATCGCGATCTCGCGGCGCGTGATCGCGGCCAACCGCCGAAGCGCCGCCGGCCGCTCGCACTCGGCGGCGATGAGCAGCTTCTGCTCCGCGGTATTCCCTTCCTGCTCGATCGCGAACGCGGCGACGAGGGTGGCGTTCGTCTCGGCGCGCGTGCCGGCGTGCTTCTGCACCAGTCGCCCACGGAACTCACGCAGGCGGTTCTCGAAGGTCATGAGCTGCACGTCGAGCACGCCCATGGCCGCCAGCTTCTCGATCTGGACGAGCAACCGTTCGAACGTGCTGTCCGTGCGCTCGCGGCACCGCGCGAGACGGAACGTGACGGGCGTGGACTTGAGGCCGGCCGTCGCATCCCGGTACGCGCCGACCGCGAGCTCATGCGCTGCGGGACGGACCGATCGCCAAGGCCTACGGGAGTCGCTGGGTTGTAGCTGGTTCGCCATGGTCGTGACCTCCACATTCTGCTGCGTGAGTACTGCGAGACCTCCACCACCGCCGCGCGGCATGCGCGGATTCAACTGGCTTGGGCGAGCGGCGCGTCGGGCGTCTTCCGCAGCACGCGGCGCGTTTCCTTCGCGACGGCGGCGTAGAAGAACGCGGCGCGCGTGAGACCCTTCTTCATGGCGGCGTCATCCATCTGCGCGACCTCATCGGCCGGCGCCGTGAAACTCAGCGCGACACCAGGGCCCAATCGTTTGCGCCTCGCCTGTTTCTGCTCCATCTTTCGCCCGTGGTTGAATGAGTCACTAGCTATCCTGCGCCGTAGAATATTCTACACTTCTCAGTTTGTCAATAGATTCCTCTACACCCGTCAGCGAATTGGTGGAACGCGTCGTCACCCTCACCGCGGGTCTCCCGCCGGCGGAGGTCGCTGCGTCGCTCGGGGTTCACCCCTCGTACATCACCCATTGGCGCAAAGGCCGCATCCCGAAACGAGCGGGCGCAGACCTTCGTCGGCGAATGGTGCAACTCATTGAGGGACTTGAACTTGTAGAGTCAGGCCCGTTCGGGAAGAACGCACCGAGAGGCCCGCACTTTCCGTTCGCCGACGCCGAGAGCAAGCAGCGCTGGGTCGCAGCCAACGCCGAACTCTTCGTCCATGTCGATCACGTCCGGCGCGGCGAAACGGAACTGCCGACGAAGCGCGTCATCGACGCGCTCAAGCCGGCACCGCCGGCCGATGTCAGCCTGCCGGCGCGGGAGCACTTTCCCGATCACGTGCTCTTTCTCGCGGGGAAAATGCGGATGCTGGCCGATCAGATTATCTGGGCGGCCGAGCAGCAGCAGCGGGCGATGAACGAGCTGGGGCGGCGCGCGGAGTCCGAAGGGAAGCGTCCGCCGCCGCGCTCACCTACCCCGCCGCATCCCGCGGTGATCGAGGCCGAAAGGGCAGCACTCGAGGGGAAGAAGCACCCTCGCGCAGGATCCGCTCGACGGACCGGAAAGAAAGCGGGGTAGCCTCATGCGGATGCAGCAGCTCGCGGCGGTACGCCTCGAGCAGCGTCGACAGCGGCGGATCGAAGGCGATCATCGCGGTGACGCGCGGTCGTTCGATGAGATCGAGGCGGAGCAGACTACCGGTGGGAAGGATGGGACCGCTACCGAGGAAGATGCGAGCATCCACATGGAAATAGACGCTATCGACCGACATAGGCCTTTCGTGAAGGGTCATCCCGGCGACGCCGGATCTCCGCGCGCCGGACAAGCTCCTACACGACAGACGCCGCGCGGTTCGCGTAACACGTTCAGGACAGCGCCCCGTCGAGGGGCGCTGTGCACTTAATGGACGAACCTTTTTCAAGACAGGGGTCAACATGAAAGCCGCAGTTCTGTTCCTCTCGCTGGCGATGGCAAGCTCCGTCAACGCGCACAGGCTCGTCGGTCAAGCGTCACAGCAGACGCCGAGCGGTTCCTCCGCGAAGGCCGCCCTGGACGCCGCGGCAATGGGAGGCGCGATCGCTTCGCCGAAGTCATTCGATGCGCTTTATAGCGGCCTGGCCATCGGCGCAAAAGGAGAATTCGAGACCACAGAGGCATTCACGCGGCGAGCGGCTGCCGCGGCTGACACCGGTATCATCGCTATCGAAATCGACCTGACCAGCGGTGTGGCGGGAGCCGGCATCTCATACAATGCGGACAGCGGCGCTTTCGTCGTTCGCGTCGGCTACAACCATACGCGAGGTGCTCAGCTCGCGTCACGCGTGGGAGCGGTCGTCGTTCGCGAACGAGACACAGACCAGGGCGTTCGTGAGGCGGTGAACGGGTTCGGCGCGAAGTTCAGTGTCCGCGATATAGTGGCGGACATGGCGCTCATCGCCGTCGTTTCCGGACCACAGTTCTTTTGGAACGCCTCGAAGATGACGATCCCCGCGAGTCCGGACTCTGCGCGAGTGATCAAACCGTTTCTGCGAGCATACATCGTCGGCAGACTCACTCCGTCGCCGGCGGGCGGTTTCGCGTCGGCGGATAGCGATGTATCCACCGCAACGATCTCAATTCCGCTCAGCCTTCAATACAAGAAGCGAGTGCTCTGGATGGACGCGGCAGTGGTGTTCGTCGTCGACAGTCGCACAGGACGCGTCGTGACCTTTCGAGCGGTCCAATGCGAGAAAGGGTCGACGCTCGCATGCTGACGGTCGAATGACTCCTAGACAGTCTCCCGCCCAGATCTATGTCGAGGTCGACGGCGTCCGCTGGCGCGTGCACGACTGTCTCTTCACGGACGGTCGATTCCGTCGCTGCGCCTCGATGCCGAGCCCGATCGCGACGAGCCGCGTCTTCGTGGCGGCGGACGGCGCGCGGAAGAGCTACAGATTCAAGCCGCGGGAGGATCGCACGCTGGCTCCGGGGGCGCTGCATGAGCAGCTGCGGGCGGCAGGGTACCTGCCTACCGAGCAATATGATCCATCAACAAGAGAGGCGCGATGAAGATCCAACAGGCTGATCCCGATTCGAACGGCGTCCAGTTCGTCAACGCGGCCGCCGTATCGTCCATCAGCGACGAGGATGGGGTGACCGTCGTGCGGCTGCTCGATGGGAAGAGCGCGATCGACGAGCGCTCCACCGCCGATGTTCACAAGGCATGGTTGGACGAGATGGTGACCATCTTCTCGAATCGATAGAATCGCCATGGAGATGCGCTTCCCAATCGACCTCAAGATCGTACCGAGACTCGGCGATCTGGTTGTCGTTCCCGAGGAGCCGGCTCCCAGCAGCATTGGCGGAGACGGCAAGTTCACGCGCTTGCGAGAGGGCGACGAGAGGCTATCCGCTCACGCTTTCGAAGTCACGCTCGATGATGGGCGCTCGTGCGTCGTCCGGTGGCGCGTGCCAGACTCCGGTCTCGGGGGTAACTGGTTTGTCTCGAGATGGTTGCGGTGACTTCGGCGATCCTGCCTCTTCCACGAGCGCCGCTCCAGAAGCGAAGCGAATACATCGTTTTCGTTGACGAGAGCGGTGATCATAGCCTCGATCGCATCGATGCCGCCTATCCCATGTTCGTGCTCGCCTTCTGCATCATGCGTCATGACGCTTATTCGGAAGGACTCGTGCCCGCCGTGGCCCGAATGAAGCTCAAGCATTTCGGCCACGATGCGATCGTTCTTCACGAACGCGAGATTCGGAAGGCCGAGGGAGATTTCACGTTCCTAGTCGATAAGACGCGACGCGAGGAGTTCATGGGCGATCTCTCCCTCATCGTCGACCAGGCAGATTTCACGTTGATCGCCATCGCGATCAACAAGCATAAGCATGCCGTCGCGTACCATGACCCGGAATCACCCTATGACCTCGGGGTCAAGTACGGGCTCGAGCGCGTATTCAATCACCTCCGCGACATCAACGCGCATGCGGATCTGACCCACTTCATCTTTGAGTGCCGCGGGAAGAAGGAGGATGCTGAGCTCGAGCTTGCTTTTCGGCGAGTCTGTGACGGGAATAGCCTCGTGCAAGAGCGCCTTCCTTTCGACGTGCGCATGATGCCGAAGATTGCCAATTCGCCCGGCCTCCAGCTCGCCGACCTGATCGCGCGACCGATCGGCCGACATGTACTCGATCCCAAGCAGCCAAACCGCTCCTTTGACGTGATCCGGCCGAAGTTCCGGAACAAGAACGGATACATCCCTGGATACGGACTCAAAATCTTCCCTTAAAAGCAGAAGGACCCCGGTGTTCACCGAGGTCCAGCGCCGGCCGGGATTCCCCAACCCATTTTCCGATCCACGAGGCTGCGCGCTATTCGTAACGCGAAACCTGCGATGCGAAATAGTTTAGAAGCCCCTGAGAGGGGAGTCAATGAAATTGAGGGAATATTTTTCGGGCAATATTACCGCCCTGAAACATGTTGCAATACAACGAGTTACACCTTGACATGCGGCAGTGGTTTGCCGGCGCGGTGCGCGTAGAGGCTTGACGAAGCAGCCTGGGCGCATTACAGGCGTCGAAAACTGACCGTCAGCAGTCTCTCCAGAAGCCATGCTCGAGGTAGCCATGCCAGAGCTGCTCTGCGCCGCGGCCGACGAGGATTGACGGCGAGACGGTGATCGTGCCGTCCGCGTGCTCCGTCACGTCATGGAGGCGCAAGCCCGCGAGATGGCCATTCGGCGTCATGCCGAACCAGTCGCCGTTCGCATCACGGCCGTACTCGCCACTCTCCGGAATGCGGCCCTCGGGATTGTCGCGACGGACACCGGTCAGCATGCGACCAGCTCGTCGTGGTGCAGGAAGCCGTGCCACCCACCCGAGACGATCGAGCCCGCGCCGGCCGAGCACGTGACGCCATCCTTGTCGACGTGAATGTGGCCCGTGCGAGGATCGCCGTGCCGGATCCAGCAGCGATGCACGTGGTCGTCCGGGAGCGTGCAGTTCGACGCGCGCGAGTCGGGCATCCACTCATTCCCGTTCGGGAGCTTCACGACGAGCGAGATCCCGTCGTCGCCCTGCCACCAGCGCGAGCTGCTGTGACCGTGACCGTGTAGCCATGTGGCGTCCCACATCGCGCCGGTCGGCGCGTCACGGAGCGTGTACCGCCGCCCGTCTGGTGCGCCGCGGAAGAGCGGCTCGGCGCCGACCTGAGAGAACGCGGCCGCGGGGAATGGCGCGCCGCACGCCGCGCACGTGGACGGCCAGCGCGGATCGGCGGGCGCGATGCGCGTCTCGCGGATCCGATGCGTGCCGTCGGCGAGCTGCTCGATCCAGAGCGCCTCAGCCGCTTCCGAGAGAATCACGGTCGACGCGTCGTGGCCATATGCGTAGTTGGGACACGGGTACTCGTCCTTCCAGGTGAGTCGGCGCAGCGCCACCCGGACGAGCGCCGTGCGCTCGAGCCAGAAGACGCGCACGCCGCTCAGCGCAGGATTCCCGCGAGCGCTGCGCAGCCGCCCGCGCTCACGACGCCGGCGATCGGGGCGAGGATGCCGCCCGTCGCGGCCGCGAGCCCGTAGCCGAGAGCGCCGCACGCGAGCGCCGCGCCCGCATCGAGGAGCCCGCCGACGGCGCGCTGCCGGATCGAGGGTCGCGAATCCTTGAGCGCCCCGATCGCGAGATCGCGCGCGGCGATGACGGAGTCCTTGTCGACCAGCTCCTTGCGCAGGTCGATCTCGACCTGCGAGGCTCGGCCCTGCTCGAGCGTGCGCTGCGCCGCGAGATCAGCGGCGACGGCGTTCGCGCTGTCCTGCATGTGGTGCAGCAGGAGCCGCACGCCCGGCATCGGCATGAGCGTGTCCGCCGACGTCTCCGCGCCGGCGACGAAATGCGGCGTGGAGTCCACGTGCACGGGCTGCGTCACCCGGCCGAGCTGCTCCGCCGCAGCCGCGAGACGCCTGGGCGCGCGCGCGACGAGCGAATCGCCCCGTCGACGCGCGGCCGTCAGCGACTCGACGGCGGCCGCCTCGAGCTCGCGGTGGAACTTGAGCGCGCGCGCGGCGGCGAGTCCGTTCGCCTCCGCGCGCGCGAGCGTCGGGTTCGGGTCGATCGGCCGCACCCGCCAGCCGAGGACGAAGAGCACGACCAGCGCCACGCCGGCGCCGGCATACAGCCGGACGCGCGGCGAGAGCGAGGCGATGAACTCGCCGGCGGTCACTGGAGATCCGCGGCGATGTTCCCGTTCGCGACGGCGTCCGACACCGGCTGCCAGCCACCGACGCGGACGACGCCCGTCTTGTCCATCCAGTGCGCGGCCGGCATGAACCACGCCAGTCGGCCGGCGAGCTCCGCGGGAACGTTCGGGTTCCCGACCGGCGCGATGCAGACGCCGTTGAGTCCGAGGATGCCGCCCGCGCCCTGGAGCGCCGCGGCGACGAGCTCCGTGTCCGTCAGGGCGACGCCGGCGACGGCCTTTGCCTTCAGACCACCGAGCCAGCAGTTGAGGCGCGAACCATCCGGCGCCGTGCCGCCGGCGTCGATCAGCGCCTGCGCTTCCTTCACGTCGACCTTCGCCCAGTCGATCACGCGGTTGTATACCGCCGCCGCGGCGGCCGCATCGTACTGCGCCATCGTCAGGCCGGTCGACGGATCCTTCGCCGTATCGTAGCCCGCGAAGCGCACGTCGCGCACGATCGGCTTCGTCGGATCGAAGCCCGCGAGGCGCGGATCGTTCGGCACGATCGGCGCCGGGGCGGCCGCACTCTGCTCCGGAGTCGCCGGCACGGGCGCGGCGCGATCGACGACCGGCGCTTCCGCGGCCGGTGCCTGGTCGACCACGAGCTGCAGCACGGGCTTCACCTGCTCGACCGCTGGCACAGGCGTCGGCGCCGCTGCGACGGCCGCCGTGGAGAGCTGCTCGACCACGGCCGCCGCATGCGTGCTGAGATCGTCGAGCGCGGCATGCGCCTGGCTCGCGTCGACGCTCATGACTATCGTCGCCGGGATCCTCGGCGTCTCGCCACTGACGGTGTGTTCGACGTTCACCTGCGCCGGCGGCGTGACGTTCGGGTGGAGCGACGGGAACCAGCGCGCGAGCCAGACGCGCGCGACGTCGATGAGGTGATGGGAGACGGCGTAGCTGGCGCCGATGGCGACGGCGAGTCCGAGGAGCAATCCGAGTGTGAGCTGCATGCGAACCTCGAGAAAGGGACCGGTCCCTGCGGCCGCAGGGCCCGGGCACGGCGTGATCAGGCCGCGTCGTCGCGGGGATAGGCGATGAAGACGCGCGCGTCGATGGCGTGTTCGTAGACGCCATCGCCGTTCGAGCTGGTGCCCAGCGCGCTCGTGTTCCCGGCGATCGCCGTCAGCGGATCGACCGCGGTGACGATGCCCACGTGGTGCGCGTGGTCGTGCTCGTCGACGTAGAGGAAGAGGTCGCCGACACTCGGGGTCTCCGCGAGCCAGCCGTTCGCCCGCGCGAGATCGTAGACGGCTTGGCAATTGCCTTGCCGCAGAATCGGCGCCTTCCCCTTGAAGGCGAGATCGAGCACGGTGGTGGCGAAGTCCATGCACCAGCTCTCACCGGTGATGCCGCCCGCCCAATGCTGAATCGCCTCGACCCGCTGGCCACGGTTCTGCCCGATGCTCTGCGCCTCGCGCACGAAGTCGAAGGCGCGCGCGAGGAAGACGACCAGCTCCGATCGCGTCACGAGTTCGACGGCGGCGGCGGATCGGACGGCGTGCGCGTGACGAGCGCCACGGCGCCGCCGCCGATGAGCATCGCGACCGCCCCGAGGAGCGCGGTGATCACCGTCGCGCTCGGCGCGGGACTGTGCAGCACGTAGCGGCCGGTGAACCCGACGAGCACGGCCGCGATCGCGACGCAGAAGAACGCGAGCAGGCGCGACATGCTCTGCGACGCCTGCACTTCGAAGAAGCCCGCGAACCAGCGCAGCAGTCTCATCGGGAGACGCGGAGCGATTCGTCGCGCGTCGCGTACTTGCCGCAGGTGCCGGCCATGTTCGCGTCGCGCCGGCTGATCGACAGGCACTGCATCCGAATCACCGTCTCCATCTGCACGGAGATGCCGGCGATGTTCTGCTCGAGCGCGGCGGTGCGCACGGCGAGGGCGGCGACGTCTTTCTTTGTGGTCCCGATCACTTCGTCGGGCCGGTGGATCTCCCAGCCCGATGCCAGGAGCGCGCTCACGGCGAGCGCGCAGAGCGTGCCGATGACCTCCATGCCGCGCCCGATGCGGGCGAGGCCGCGCTTCGCTTCGTCCACCGTCATGGTCAGCGCATCGCCAGCATAGGAGCCTCCGCGAACCCGGGATGGGTGGTCACGGAGGGAATGTTCTCGCCGGCCGGCCGCGCATAGGAGGCCTAATTACCGCATGCGGTAGAACGGCCCGCCAATTTCCCTACCGCTCGCGGAGTTCCCTACGGTCTTACGGCGCCCCGAGCAGCTGCGCCGCCGGCGGGGTGAACGGCACGGTGTACCGCGCGACGCCCTTCGTGATGCGCCAGTCGTCCAGGTGGCCGTTGAAGTCGCGCGTCGAGAAGACCGAGTTGCCGAAGATCGTCGTCGAGGCGTTCGCGGCGAAGGCGACGGTCGACGTCACGGCGCCGGCCAGCGCGCCGTCGATCCAGAGGAGGATCTGGTTCCCAACACGCACGACGGCGACGTGATGCCAGCTCCCGTCGTTGATGGCGCCCGAACTCGTCACGACCGGCACGCTGTTCGAGACATCGGTCTGCCAGAACGAAACCTTGCCGTCGCCCGACGTCGCCGTGTTGAAGTTGAGCGCCCAGCTCCCGGCGTTGAAGCTGCCGTTGCTCTTCTCCATGAGCGTGGCGTACTGCCGGCCGGTCTGCGTCGTGATCACCCAGCCCTCGATCGTGAACGGGCCGTTGCCGAAGTCCAGATCCGTGGTCGAGGCGAGCGTGATCTTGTCGCCCGTGCCGTCGAACTTGGCCGAGGCCGTGCCATACTTCTTCACCGACGTGTCGAGTTGCGCATCGCCGACCGCGGTGGCCGTGTGGCCCTTCTCGTCCGTGAACGTCGTCGACGCGTTCGTGCCGTCGAAGTGGAAGAGGAAGGCGACGCAGTCCCAGAAGATGTCGCCCGAGAGTCCGCCGGCCGCCGGCGTCGCCCACGCCGGGATCCCGCTCGTGACGGTGAGCACCTTCCCTTCCGCGCCCACGGCGAGCGCGACCACGTGACCGCTCCCGTCGACGATCAAGAGATCGCCGTTCGCCCCGACGATCGCCGGGCGGAACGCCAAGTCGCGGAGATCTTCAAAGTGCGTGAGCGCGCCGCTCGCGCAGACCACCAGCGCCATCGGGATCTTGGTGACCGGATCGAGCGCGGCGTCGGCCGACACCACGCCGGCGGCCGTGCGCTGGATGTAGCGCGTCGCGTTGTCGGTGCAGACGATCGTGCCGTCCGCGATGACGGTGGGCACGCCGGCGACCATCGCATAGCCGCCGTGGTAGGCGAACGTGCGTGAGGCGGCGACCATGCCGGCGATGCGTGGACTCCATGCGCCGAAGACGAGCGTGTCGAGGCGCATGAGCGCATCGTCGAGCTGCCCGAACGGGAGACGGTAGCGGGGCGAGGCGGGCGTGGTCATTTAGTAGAATCCCTCGCCCCAGACGATGCCGGCGGCGGCCGATGGGACGGACCCGCCCGAGCCGTCCGTCGACGTGACGGTGGGCTCGACGAAGCCGGTGGTCGACGCGCTCACCGACGGCGCGGCGATGCCGAAGACGTCCTCCATGCCCTCGCAGACGATCTCGCCCTGCTCGAGCGAGCCGTAGTTAATCTGCGTCACGCGGAGGATGAGGTCGGCGTTGAAGGCGGTCTCGACGGCGTGCACGGCGTCGCCCTGCATGAGCGCGAAGCCTTCGCGGTTCATCGTCCAGGCGTACCGCGCGAGCGGCGAGGAATGCGCCCGCCGCGCGCGCGCCGCGCAGAGCGCCGCGACGTCGGCGTCGGTCACGTAGGGCATGTCGAGCTTGAGCGCCCGGATCCGGCCCGTCGCCTGGAAGTTCGCGAGATCCTGCGCCGTTACGATGTCGTCGACGAAGTCGCGCGTGTTCGACGTGTTGATCAGGCGGCGGTAGGTGACGCTCACTTCGTTGAACGTTTCCGCCCAGGTCCCGGGCGAGAACTTCACGCCCCACGTGTTGCCGGCGTGCAGCTGCGGGAGATCGGCGACGACGTAGTCGGCGCGCACGAGCTTCAAACGCAGCTTGCCCGTCAGCGGGTTCGTCGCGAGCGTGCCCATGACGCAATCGAGAATGCCGCGGATCACCGTGCCGGCGTCGGTCGCCTGCGTCAGCAGCACGGAGATCCCGAAGCCGGTCTTGCCCGTGCAGATCACTTCCTCGCGGAGCGTGACCGCCGCGGCCGCGAAGCTGTCGACGTCGATCGACGCGGGATCGCGACCGAGCCCGTAGCCCTTATGGGTGAGGAGATCGTACAGAATCTCGGCCGGGTTCGCATCGTACCGGATCGTCGCCTCGCTCGCGGACTGGCCGAGCGGCGACGGGTCGCCGGCGATCACGCCGTCCCACCAGGCGGTGCGGCGGCAGAGGACTTTCATCGCCGGCGGCGTGGCACTCGCCGCGGCGATGTAGAACGGATGGCCGTCCTGGTGCCCCATGCGCAGGTACGCGAAGCGCGGCCAGCGCGAGCACGTGGCGCCGTAGGCATCGCTCGAGGCAAGGAAGGGATCGAGGGGCTGCGCGGTCGCATCATCGAAGCCCCAGTACATGCAGAGCTGCCCCTTCTTCAGGTCGTCGCCTGACGACGTCGTGTCGACGCCGACGCCGCCCGCTTGATCATCGCCGCCGAACATCGGGTCGATCGAGTCCGTCGCGTGCGCGTTGTTGTTGCCACAGATCGGGAACTCCGACGGGGTGCCGGCATTCACCACCGACCCGGCGAGCACGACGTCCTGGCCGGTGCCGGTGACGTGGTTCCGGCAGCTCTTGTCGGCGAACGAGATGTCGAGGATCTCGTTCACGATCCCCCAGCCGAGCAGGTGCTGCGCGCTCATGAAGTAGAACCACTGCTTCCGCTTCGCCTTCGCGACGTTCGTGAAGAGGACGGTGTTCGGCGACACCATGGCGGTGCCCCACCAGACCGGGATCGGATTCCCCGCCTCCGCGATCGGGCCCTGGAACTCCTGCGCATCCGGAGTCTTCGGCCGGGACGCGAAATAGCTGACAGCGGCCGAGACGACCGCGATGATGAGTTGAATCAGCCAGCCAGGCATCGCCTCTCCTCTGGTGGTGCTAGATGACCCGCGTCCAAGGGCTCCGCGTCGGCATGAGCGGGAACCCTCCGAAGCGATCGATGTTGTCGTGCACGTTCAGGCAGTCCGCCTGACTCCGATCGCAGCCCGCGGTGAGCTGGATGGTGTCGCCGACGATCGCGTCGACGGCGGGCGTCTGGAGCGTGAGCGCGGCGCCCGCCTGCCCAGTGACGAAGACGTAGCGGCCGCCGGCGTTCACGAAGCCCGCGACGTAGTAGTGCGAATCGCTCGCCAAATGGTCGACCGGCGATGACTCGGTCACGGTCATCGTCATCAAGTCGTCGGAGAGCGCGGTGATCTTGCCCGTGAACGTCACCCGCTTGCGGACGGCGCCGCAGAAGTCGTCGAAGAGCATGTGTGGGCACGTGCGCTGTGCGAAGACACGGCCCAGCGTCTGCGACCAGGCGGACTCTTCGGAAAGGCAGGTGATCGTGACGAGGCTGCCTTCATAGACCGGGTTGGAGCATTCGCCGTGATAGATTGGCTTCGCCTCGTCGTCCGAGAGCCCGCGCTGCAGCCGCCAGACGGTCACGAGGATCGGCGCCGGCGAGACGCGGCCCTTGAGCTCGTCCGCAAGGCAGAGCGTGCGCGGGATCGTGAGCTCGATCTGCATGGAGCGATCTTCGGCGTGCTGCTCGATCGCGCCGCGGTGGATCCCCGCGCACGCCGCATAGAGCTCATCCTTGAAGCGCCGCGGCACCTGGTCGTTCGTATAGAGCCAGACGTCGGTGATGTCGCCGCGCACGCGCGTGAACTTGAAGCACTCGACCGGCTGGCTGTCCGCGCGCGAGAGCTCGCGATCGGCATACGTGGTCACGGGGTCTCCTTCGGCAGGTCGATGAGCGGCAGCTCGAGCACGGCCACGGACGGCGTCTCCCACTGGAGCACGAACTGATCGCTGTCGGCCCGCGAGAGCAGGAGGAAGGCGACCGCGTCGCCGGCGGCGACATCCTGCGAGAGCGCCGTATGCAGGTTCAGCGTCTCCGTGCCGTCGGTGTGCGGCGTGACGCTGTCGATCTGCCGGAGCAGCATCGTGGGCGCGCTCCCAGGCGTCGACGCGAAGATCGCGAGATGCTTCCGCGCGTTGCTCGCCGGCGCGTAGAGCCGGGCGGCGTCCACGGACTGAATGACGATCGCTGACGCGCCGCTCGCGGCCGCGGCGTGCAACGTGAGCGCGGTAGGCCAGAACGGCACCCAGACCGTCCCGAGCCGACCCATGAGGGTGTCGGTGAGGAGCGCCCGCGCGTCGGTGATCTCCGCGCGCGTGGTGAGCACGAAGCGGAGCCGGCGCGCCGTGCGCGGCCGGCCCTGATGCGGCGCGTCGTCGACGATCGGGCCGGCGCCCGTGTCCCAGCGGTTCTTCTTCTGGTGGAACTCCGCCGAGAGACTGGGCGCCGACCAGTCGGGCTCCCACGGCAGCACCGGATGCGAGAGATAGGTGGGCAGGCTCATCAGACGAGCTCCGCGCGCACGAGCATCGTGGGGAAGATGTCCTGCCAGAGCTGGGTCTCGACGAGCGCGACGTCGTAGAGCGCGACGGTGACGCGGAAGAGTTCGAGATCCGTGGCATGGTCGTAGCCCTCGGCGCCGGACCCGCCCATCTGCCCATGCGCCTGGCCGAAGAGCGTCGTGCCCCCGCACTCGGCGACGACGAACGCGCCGGGAGAACTCTCGGTCGGTCCGCCGGCGGTGTAGTCATCGGTCGTGAAGTCGTGCGTCGTCACACCGGCGGTGCCGAACAGGCCCGTCTCATGGCCACCGCCGTCGCGCAGCACTTCCTCGACGGTGATCTTGATCCCCTTGAAGCCCGAGATCCCCAGGCAGCGCACCGCGAACCCGTGATGCAGGCGCACGTAGTGCCCGTTGGCCTCCATCACGTTCGACAGGACCGTGTAACTGTGCACGCCGCCCGGCGCACCGACCTCATACCGTCCATAGCTCGAGATCTCGTCGCCGTCCGTCGTCGGCCGCGCGATGCCGATGCCGCCGTAGAGCGAGGCGATCATCACCACCCAGGCGCGTTCCGTCGCCGGGGTGTGCGGCGCCGACGGTCCGTAGCCGGTGCCCGAGAACGTCGAGCCCGAGACCGCGTAGTCGCCGACCGGATCCATGCCGGCGGGATAGTCGCCGTACACGGAGAGCGTCGCGTCGGTGCCCACCACGGTCCCAATCGAGAGTCCGAGAATTGGGGAGAAGAACTCCTCGGGTGCTTTCGCCGTGCACTTGCTGAAGCCCGTGAGACGGCCGGCGAGCGGCGGATACATGCCCGGCTTCCCCGGGTCGTAGAGGCCGCCGACGGCGACCGCCTTGGTATAGCCCTGGAGGTCCGCGGCGGCCGGCGACTGCGGCGTGCCGGCGGGCGCGTTGGCGACGTCGCCCGCGAGCCGGGCACCGATCGACACCGTGACGCGCCCCGCGCCGCTCCCGCGCACGAGCTGCACCTTGAGCACCGGGATGTTCTCCGCCACGGGATCCGTGTCCGACGAGGGACAGCGCGCGTTCGTGTCGATCGGCTGGCCGGCCTGCACGAACTCGAGCGTCGCGGTGCATTGCGCGCGCGTCGGCCGATCGAACGCGACGACATCGGCCAGCGCCATGGGCAGGAGCGGGAGCACCCGCGTGCCCACCGGCCAGATGCGGGCGAGGGGCCCCACGAAGGTGAGCGTGTTGCCGCTCAGGCTCTTCACGAGCGCCCATTCCCAGTCATCGAAGGCGGACCAGAGCAGCACCGGCACGTCATCGAGGCGTGCGAGGCGCGTCTCGAGATCTCGGGTGGTGGCATCGTCGACGGTGCACGTGGTGCCACCCACCGTCGTGGCCGCGGTGAGCTGCATCGCATGCCACCAGAGTGGGACGCCGTAGGTGTAGCGGGTCCAGCCGTAGAGCAACGCCTCGAGCGTCGCCGACTCGTTCGCTTCGAACGTCGCGATCGCGAGCGTCGCGCGCGTGCGCGGCCGCGCGGGATCCCGCACCGCGACGCGCTGCTCGTCGCCATTATCGCCGGCGAAGAGGTCGGTGAGGAAGTCGAACCCTTCCTGCATCGGGAAATCGAACGCGAACGGCAGCGGCCGACAGATGCGGCCGGTCGCCGGCAAGACGAGATCGTCGACGGGAATCGTCACTTGAGGCCCAGCGCCTGCTTGATGGCGATCCGGTTCTTTCCGATCGCGCGCACCACCGCGCGCGAGCCCGGGCCGGTCTCGATCTGGCGCACGACGAGATCCGGATGGACGTCGACGAGGAGATGGTCGCGATTGACGCTCGCGCCGCTCGACCCGCTCCCGATCGCGGACCCCGACACGAGGCCGCCGTCGGCGAAGCGTGCCACGCCCGAACGATGGAGGCTCATCGGCTGTCGCCCGCGATTCGCCGCGGCGAGGAAGTCGAGCATGCCCGGCTGCTGCACCGCGGCCGCGCGCATGACGAACTCGCCGGCGGAGAGCCGGGCGGGAATGCTGTCCGACGTCGCCGTGCCCGGGCCCGTGACGATGCCGCCGTCGGCCATCTGCACGCCCATCGACTGCAGCGCGGCCGTCGCGATCGCGCTGAACACACTGCCGCTACCGGAACCCTGCGCGTTCGCAATGAGGAGCGTGGTGGCGGCGACCTGCAGCTGCGCGGCCGAGATGGACAGCGCCGCGGCGCCGGCGATGACGGTGGCGCCCGCGGTGCCGAGCGCGGCCGAGGCACCCACCGTCTCGGCGGCGGCCGTCGACGACTTCTTCCCGCCGGGCAGGAGATCCAGGAGCGCGTTGGTGGCAAGCGTCGCGAGACGCTGCGCGGCGATCTGCTCCATCGCATCGAGGACGGAGAGCGCGACGTTCCGGACGGCCTGCAACGCGTCGCGCCATGAATGGATGTTCTGAATGTCCTTGGTGAGGAAGTTCGTGATGCCCGTCTGCAGCCCGCCTTCGAAGGACGCCTTGAGCTGACCCCACGCGAGACGGCTCTTGTCGGCCTCGACGGCCATCCGGTCGATGTCGGCGATGCGGCGCTCGGCCGCGAGCTTCTGATCCGGCGTGATCGCCGCCGCGAGCTGCGCGTCGGCGTATTGGCGGAGCGTCGGGATCGCCTGTTTCGTGGCGTCGTCGAACGCACGCACCGCCTGATAAGGGAAGAGATCCCCAGCCGCCGCGCGCACGTCGAGCTGCGCCTTCGCGAGATCGAGGCCGCCCTGCACCGACTCGCCCGCCTTGGTCAGCGCATCGCGGAGCGCGGCCAGCCGCTCGAGCGACGCCACGGCCGCGATGAGCGCCGGCGGCAAGTGGCTCGAGCGCAGCAGCGCCGCCTCTTCCTTGGCGATCGCCTTGAGCGCGGCCGCGTAGGTCTGGCCCTGCGCGGTCTGCACCTTCGCTTCCATGTCGAGCCGCGCCTGCGCGAGCGCGAACTGCGCGGCCTCCTGCTGCTCGCCGATCACCTTCTGCTGCTGCACGCCGTCGCGCCGCTTGGCGGCGATCTGCGCATCGAGCGCCGCGATCTCCTTCCGCTGCGCGATGCGCTCGGCGTCGGTGTCCGCCGGGCCCGACGCGACGGCCTCACGTTCGCGCTCGAGCGCGGCGATCTCCGAATCGATCGTCGCGTCTGTCAGCGCGCGCCGGCGAAGGAAATACTGCTCGAGACTCTTGAGCCCGACGTCGTAGGCGTGCTGGTTATCCTCCTCCTGCGCCGCCAGCTCGGCCTTGATCGCGGCGAGCGCGGTGGCGATCGCGGCCTTCCGCTCGTCGACGAGCGCCTTCAGGCCGGCGCTGTTGTTCAGATCCGGTGCCGGGTTGCCCTTCCGCGTCGGATCACCCTTCGGTTTGAAGATGGCGTCGAGATCCTTGTTGATCTCCTTGCTGAAGTCGAGCGCGCGGTTCATGAACTGGCTCTTCTGCTTGCCCGTCATCTTGGCGATGTCGGCCTTGCCGAAGAGCAGGAACGGGTTCGACGCGATCGCCGTCCCTATCTGGAGCTTGGCGATCGTGTAGATGCCGCCGGCGGCGTCCTTCGCATAGCCAGAGAGGTCATCGACGGCCAGCCGCGCTTCGCCCATCACGAAGCCGATCGTCTTGCCGACGACGAGGAACCCAGCGACGATGGTCCCGACCACCTTGCCGGCCACCTTGCCGAGCAGCTCCATGCCGCCCACGCCCTTGTTCGACGTCGCGATCGCGAACGTCTCGAGCGCGCCCGAGAGCGCCGGCGTGAGGCCGGAGACGAACTGCGTCGCCGCGCCCTTCGTCTCGAGCTGGAGTAGCTTGATCGCGTCCGCCGCGCGCTGCGCCGACGCCGCGGTCTTCTCGTCGATGACGAGCCCCAGCGCGAGCGCCTTCTGGCGCATGCGCTCCATGCCGCCGTTGGCGAGGTCGTTCATCAGCGGGATCAGATCCGCGCCGCTCTTCCCGAAGAAGTCCTGGGCAAGGCGCGTCTTCTTATAGCCCGCCTCCATCGCGCCGAGCTTCTCGACAACCTTCGTCAGCCGCTCATCGGTCTTGAGGCCGTTGAGCGCCTGCGAGCTGCCGAAGAGGTCGCGCACCGCGACGCCCGCCGTCGCGCTCCCGCGGTCCAGATCGCCCATCGTCTTGTTGAACTTGGTCAGACCCTTCGACAGGCCTTCGAACTCGACGTCCGCGAGCTTGGCGGCGACGGTGAGCACCGACAGCGTCTCGGTCGAGATCCCCGTCTTCTGCGCGAGCTTGCCGATCGCGTCGGCACTCTCGAGGGCATCCTTCACGAGCAGCCCGATCCCGGTGGCGGCCGCGGCCAGGCCGATGGCCGGCGCCAGCATCTTCAACTCAGAGAGCGCCTCGTTGAGGAGCCCAACCGTCGCGCTGCTCTTTTTCGCATTCTGCTGCGCGGCGGCCGACACCTTCTGAAACGCGCGCACCACCTCGTCGACGCCCTCGGCCGACAGTTTGACGCGAACATCCGGGATCTGCTGGGTCACGACGGCGCTCCGGAGAGGATGGGCGGCATGCGCGGCGGTTTCAGGTCTTTCGCCCAGGGCGCGAGCATCGCGTGCCGGAGCAGCGCGTCGCGATAGTCGCGCGCGGCCGTCTCGCGTAGCTGGTGCTCATACGCGAGCAGTGCGTCGCGGAGGATCCAGCGCCGCACGCGGTCCATCGCGTCGGGATCGAACCCCGCGAGCGCCCGCACGAGGAACGTCCAGTCGCCATAGTCGGCTACGCCCCGGCGGTCGACGTGGTCCCGCGCATCGCGATCGGCTCGTCCGGCGCTGCGACGGGCGGCGCGACGACGGAAGATGTGGGGGAAATCCCCGCGGAGCCGATCGCGCTCAGAAAAAAACCAAGCAACGTCTGCGCGATGAGCCCGCGCACGGCGAGCTTATCGTCATCGGACATGAGGCCGCCCAGGAAGGCCGTCATCTCGGCGGCGACCGCGGGCGTCCAGTGCTTCAGCTCGAGCTCCGCCGGCGCGAGCAAGCCGCCGAGGAGCACGAGTGCGTGTCCGGAGGCGATGACGCGTCGCACCATGGCGTCGACGTAAGCGTCGGCGCTCTCGCCGGCGGTAGGCCCGTCGAGCGACCCGACGTTGGCGGCGTCGATCTGTCGCATGAGCCAGTAGTCATGTTCGATCGTGCACTTCGCGATGACCTGCAGCTGGCGTCCGCCGAGCACGAGCATGGGGCGATCCTGGAGGGAGAAGAACGCGGGGCCGGGCGATGCCCAGCCCCGCGTCGGATTCGGTGGTGATGCGGTCTGCGTGAGGCGCGGTCAGCTCCGCAGGATCTCGGGCGCGAGCCGGCGCGCGGAGGCGTCGACGGTGGTAGGCATCAGCGGAGACATCGCGAGATCACCGGGACTTCGTTCCGCGCGTACATCGTTCGGCAAATAATCCGAACGCGATTCCGCATGGAGCATGGCAGTCAGCACGTGATCACGGCCTGCGCTCGACGCCGGCGGTCGCGCGCTGAGCTGCGGCGAACGCTCGATCGAGTGGCGCGTGGTGACGGCGGCATGCGTGGTCGGCGCCTCGGCGAGAGACACCGCGGACGCGAGCGACTCCATCGCGAGCTCGAGCGGCATGCTGGCGATGTCGAGACCCTGCAGGAGCACGAGCTGCTCGAGCGACGGCGTGAAGAGCGGCGCGACGTCGACGCGGGGCGCGACGGGCGGACCGGCGGAACTCACGACATCGGGCGGCGGCGTTTCCGTCGCGCGCGCCGGTGCCGCGCACGCCGCGACGATCGCAGCGAGCAGAGCCAAGCGGGTGAAGCGAGTGGCGGGGTACATGCAACGTCCTCTCGACTGGGGGAAGAGATGCCGGCCGCGGCGCGGCCGGCCGCGAGCATCAGAGGTAGATCACCTGCGCGAACCGCTGGCCGACCGCCTTCGTCGCGTCCGGCAGTGCGTTGCCCTGCAGCCCGATCTCGCCGAACTGGTCGGCGATGAGCGAGATGGCGCCGTTCGGCGACATCGCGACATCCCAGATGTCGACGATGGTCCGCGGCCCCACCTGGTCCGCGCTCGAGACGAAGCGCATCGCGCCGCGCACGTTGCCGTTCGAGAGCGCATGCACGATCGCCGAGGAGAGTGCCGGCACGGAGCCGCTCCACGTCACCACGTCGGCATTGGCGACCGTGCCGCCGGCGAGGAACGTGATGAGGCCGGCGTCCGAGTCGACGGTGTAGTCCGTGCCCAGGACGAACGTCGTGCCGCCCTTTTTCACGCTCGTGACCGTGATCTTCTTCTTGCCCGTGTCCAGCGCGAAGCCGAGCGCGACCGTGCCGAGCGCCGAATCGGTGGCGGTGCTCGAGGACTGCGTGAACGTGCCGACGTCGCCGAGCAGCGCGATCGCGACGTTGTTCGGGTCGAACTCGTCGAGCGTGAGATTCACTTCCGCCTTCGTCTCGGTGATCGCCCGCTGGATCGTGGCGCGCGCGGCGTCCATCGAGGACTTCTTCTCGATCGTCGTGATGGCGGGATTCACTTCCAGCTTCGACACGTTGCCCAGGTGCCGGAAGCCGGCGAACGTGTTGTCGAGGTTCCGGCGGTTGAAATAGACGACGCCGGAACCGACGAGGATGTTGTTGCCGTCGGGGGTGCTCACTTCTCACCTCCGGTCGAGGCGACCGCTTCGGCGGCGCCGATCTCGATCAGGTGATCGGCCGTCGGCACGTCGAGCGACAGCACCGTGCCCTTCGTGACGGGCTTGTCCTGGTGCGTGTGCGTCTCGCTCGTGATCCGCACGGCCTTCGTTGCGGGGGTCATTGTTTGAGCTCCTGGTTGTCAGTCTTGGTGGTGAACTTCACCGTGAAGAGCTGCGACGCGTGTCCGAACTCGAGGTCGAGTGCATCGAGATCCCACGTGGTTTCGATTTCGTCGATATCGCGCGCGAGGCCGTTGAAGGAACCGGCCGCGCACATGATCGCCGTGCCATGCGCGAGCAACGGCTCGAGCAGCTCCTCCGGGTCGTCGCCGGCGACCCAATGATCGAGCACGACGTGCAGATGGCGATCCACCACCGGCGCTTTCGCCGAGGCGCTGTTCTTCTTCGGCTGCTCCTTCGCCCGCCCCACCATCGTGACCGGGGCGGTCGGCATCGCGTCGCCGTCGAGCGGCATGGAGGTGCGCCGCCTGATGACGAGCCCCGCCGGGAAGCTCGGCGCCGCCGTATCGGCGAGCGCCGTCCGAATGGCGGCCATGAGATCCGAGCGCCGGGTGGCCATCAGGCCTTCACCACCCAGGCGCACGTGACCGCGCCGTCCGCGTAGTCCTTCGGCCGCCGGCGATCGCGCACCTTCATCGCGACGCCGTCGACCGTCAGCGCGCTCCCGATCACGAGATCCGGGAAGCGCGCCGTCGGGAACGTCAGCAGGATCCCCTCGCCGATGACGCCTCGTTCCATGCCCGACAGCACTTCCATATCCTCCACGTCCTTGAATCCCTTCCCGGACGCGGTGCCGCAGACGATGTCGACGCTGGGGAAGTCGTCGAACATGGTGTCGAGGTCGTCATCAAACAGGGTCACGCGCCGGCGCCCTCGGCCGCCTTCGCGTCCGCTTCGGCTTGCGCTTCCGCGGCCTTGATGGCCTCGTCGATCGCGCCGAGCATCTGCGCCTTCGTGAGCGACTCATCGAGCGTGACGCCGAACCCTTCGGCGGCGAACGCGATGAGCTCGAGCTTGTTCATCTTGTCGATCGGCTTCTCCGGCACGAACGCCGGATCCGCCGGCGCGGCCTCGTCGAGCGGCGTCAGCGCGCCGTCAGTCACGAGCTGCTGCACCGCGGCCGACGCGGCGACCGTGACCTCGATCGCCACGTCACCCGGCGTCGCGTTCGCGTCGACGCCGGGGATTCCCTGCACGCGCCAGTTGGCGCGGAACATCGCCTTCGCCATCCGAGCTCCTGCGTGAGGATCGCCGCCGCTTACGCGACGGCGTTCGTGAAGAGGTAGCCGCAGTCGGAGGCGGCGATCACTTCCTGGACCGACTCGCCAACGCGGACGCGCGTGCCGCCGCGGAGGCCGATGTCGGGATCCTGCCGCGTGCCGGCGATGCGCGAGCCCCACGCCGCGGTGAACCCGAACGTGATGCCGCCCTGCGTCGGGCTCACCACCTGCGGGTTGATGTGCAGCAGCGCCGCGTGCTTGCCCCACGCGCGCGCGACCGTGGCCGTCTGGCCCTTCTTCGCCGTGTTCACCCACGCTTCGCCGACGAGGATGTCGTCGAGGCCGAAGAGGCGGGCGATGAAGTCGAGCGGCACGATGCCGGTGTCGCCGAGCGTCCCGTTGAAGGCCTTCAGGATGCGCGGGTTCATCTGCAGCTGCGTGGCCGTCGCGCGGCCGAGCACCGCGACGTTCGGGCGGGCGAGCATGCCGTCCATCGCCGTCATGATGTCCGTGATCGGATCCGAGGGGGTGTTCGAGGCGTCGCCGCGGTAGGACCACTGGGCGTTGCCGGAGAGCGTCGACTTGTTCGCCGCCGGGTAGTTGCCCGAGCCGAAGATGAGATTCGCGACGCGCACTTCGCGATCGAGCATGATGAGGTCCGTCAGGATCTCGGTCGACCGGCCCTGCGGGTCGATCGGTGCGCCGGGCACCGCGCGCGCGGCCTCGACGTCGTAGTTCGGGATCGGATCCTCGAGGCCATAGTCCTTCGTGGCATCGGTGGTCTCGGTGGCCGACCAGTCGATCTCGTTCGGCTTGCCCTTGCGACCGACGAGCGTCGACGGGACGGTGAAGGCGTCGGCCGTCGTGTACTTGTTGTACTTGAAGACCGGGCTGCCGACGGGGATGCGCGGCAGCACCGCATCCGCGATGAGCTTCGCGTTGCGGTGAGCCAGCGCGATGCTCGTCAGGTACGGTTGGATGACGAACGGAGCGGGGGTGCTCATGGAAAGTGTCTCGGAGTTGAAGAAGCGGAGAGCGGCGGCCGGCGCGAAACGCCGACCGCCGCGGGACCGTTACGGCGTGGTGAGCTGACCGAAGCCGAGCATGCAGTCGATGATGTCGCCGGCCACACCGGACCGAAGCGCCTTGCCGATGTACTGCGCCTTCGTGCCCGTGGAGGGCGCGCAGGTGACGGCCTTGCCCGCCGAGTCCGACGTCAGGTAGTCGCCGCGCGTGACCGTGCCACCGCAGATCACTTCCGCGATGTCGTCGTGGATGACGTCGACGCGGTCACCCGACGCCGACGCCACTTCGGTGGAGACACCGATGAGGCCATCGCTCGAGGCGGCGGCCGCGACCACCTGGAAGTCGGCGGTGTCGAACTTCACGATCGTGCGCGCGGGGATCGCGCCGCCGGCCGTGTACGTCTTGATGAGATCCGGATTCGGCATGTTACTTGGCCTCCTCGGCCGTGATGTGGGCGACGGCTTCGGCCGCCGACACCCGGCGCCCGGCCTTCGCTTCGTCGTCGATGTAGCGCGCGGCCTTCGCCGCGACGTTGCCGGCTTCGGCCATCTGCTGCGCTTCGGTCTTCACCGTGGCGGCCGGCGTTTCCTTCGCGGGATCCGGCGCGGCCGCGAACGGCACCGCCGTCGGCGCGTCGGCCTTCAGATCGGCCTTCGTCTTCCCGAGCTTCGCTTTCTCGGCGGCGAGGACCTGGACGGCCGCTTCCGGGCCGGTGGTCGTGCCGTCGAAGGCGAGCGTCTGGATCAGCGCGTCGTGCCCGGGCATCGCCTGGGCCATGACGCTCTGGATGCGCGTGCGCTCGGCGGTCGCACCGTCGGCCTTCGCCGTCGCCACCGCCGCCGTGACTTTCGCCTCGGCCGCCGCACGCTCGGTCTGGACCGCCGCGGCCACCGCCGCGTCGATCTTCGCCTGGACGTCGTTGTCGGACATGGAATTCTCCTGCGTGAGATGAGAGGGCGCGGCAGCACCGGCCGCGGGGAGAGCGGGTCGAACGGGGCGAGCGGGCACTGCGGGACCTGCAACGGGCGCGGCACCGGCGGACACCGCCGCGGCGCTGCGTGAGGAACTCATCATGGGCTTGAGCGGGATCGTGCCTGCGCGCAGCTGCGCGACCACCTGGTCGACGGAGGCGATGCCATCCGCCAGACCCGCATCGACGGCCTGCTGGCCGAAGAAGATCCGGCCGTCGCCCATCTGCGTATGCGCGACGTCGCGGGATTCGAGCCCGCGATTCGTTGCGACGCCATCGAGGAAGACGTTGTAGATGTAGTCGACCTGCGCCTGCATCGTGTCGCGGCCTTCGGGCGAGAGCGGCGCGTACTGGCTCACGATGCGCTTGAACTTGCCGGCCGCGATCTCGGTGGTCTTCACGCCACGCTGCGCCTGCGCGCCGCTGACATCGACGTGCGTGGCCACCACACCGATCGAGCCGAGCTGCGTGAGGTCGCTTGTCGCGAACACCGCGCCGGCGGCCGAGCCGGCCCAGTAGGCGGCGCTCGCCATGATGCCGTCGGCGATCGCGGCCGTCGGCTTCTGCGCGGCCGCGTCGGCGATCGCCGCGGCCAGCTCCTGCGTGCCGTCGACGGCGCCGCCAGGCGAGTCGATCACGAGCGCGATTGCGCGCACCATCGGGTCGGCCACGGCCGCGCGCACCGCCTGCGTCATCATCTGCGTGCTCACGCCACCGGAGATCTGCGCGAAGAGATTCATCTTCTTCGCCATCACGCCCGACATCTCGATGATCGCCACGCCGTCGACGACGTCGTAGCCAATCGGCTCGTTCTTCATCGACTTGCCGGTCGCGGCCTCGATCACCGAGAGGTCGATCTTCTCACCGCGCAGATGCGTGGCGTAGATCTCGTCGATCTCGGCCTTCTTCTGCGGGATGATCGCCCAGGGTTCGGTGAGGACGTCGAGGATCTTCATGCGCGCGCTCCTTTCTTCGGCGCCGCCGGCGCCGTCTCGAGGTCCGTGCCGCCGTCGCCGGCCGCGACTTGGAGCGCGGCGGCTGTGCGCGAACCGGCGGGCGGAGACTCCAAGCCCGCCTTGCGGCGCATGTCGGCTTCCCGCACCTGTTGGCGATGCGTCTGGTCCCAATCGCCGCCCGTGAGCTCGGCCGTCTCGCGCGCGCGATCGCTGACGCCAATCGCGATGCGTTCGCCCGCGGCGTTCACTTCCTTGAGCGGATCCACCTGCGGCATGGCGTCGCCGTTCCAGCGCGAGCCGCAATACGCGCGGCGCAGCATCGGATCGGTGAAGAACCCGGGCGCGGCGATGCGGCCGCCGGCGACGCCTTCCGCGAGCCACTCCTCATAGACCGGCTGGCAGAACGACGTCACGAGGAACGTGCGGCGCACCTTGTAGACCTTCCACGCCTCGACCATCGCCGCGCGCGCCGCGGTGTAGCTCGCGGTGAAGTGGCGAATGAGCACTTCGAAGGGGATCTCCAAGCCCATGCCGATCTGCCGCACGCACGCCTGGAAGAACGGATCCATCTCCGGGTTGGGCCGGCCGGGCGTCGCCGTCTGGATTTCTTCGCCAGGGATGAGATCCACGATCGCGCCGTTGCCCATCGTGATGTCGGGCTTCGCCACGCTGCCGGGCGCCGCGGGCGCGCCGGTGATCTGGCCCTCGAACCCGCCGCGCTCGCTCTTCACGAAGACGGTGAAGAGACTCGACACCACCGACGCCATCACTTCGTTGTCGATGAAGCGCCCGACCTGCTTGATGAGCTCCATCACGGGCGAGAGGAACGGCACGCCGCGCGACTGGCCGGCGCGGAGCCGCACGAAATGCAGCAGCGCGTTCCGTCGGCGCGTCTTGCCGCCGACGGCCGTGATCTCGTCCCACAGCAAGCCGGTCGTGTTGTTGAAGGCGCCCGGGTGCGTGCGCAGCACCTGGTAGCCGATGGCCATGCCGTTCTCGTCCATCAGCACGCCGCCGGCCTGCGTCTTCGTGTCGGGCGAGAAGTTCTTGTTGCAGAGGCGATCGGCCTCGACGACCTGCACGCGGAGATCGTAGACCGAGCCCGGGCGCGCGATCATCGGAAGCAGCGTCAAGCAATCGCCGTTCTCGAGCATCGAACCGAAGACGAGCGCCTGCAGCCCATAGAAGTCGTCGTGCGCCGTGATGTCGCAGTCCTTCGACTCCGCCCACAGCTGCCACTCGCGCTCCGTCGTCTCCTGCCACGCCGCCGCTTCGTCATCGGTCCAGCCCAAGAACTTCGCATCGACCATCGACTGCAGCGTGAGGCCGGTCCCGATGACCGAGGTCACGGTGCCGCGTACCGCGCCCGTCGCGAGTGGAATGTTTCGGATCGCATCGCGCGAGTGCTTCCGCTGTTCGCTGAGCGTCGGCAGCAGATCCGCGTTCGCGTCGCCGCTCGAGGTCTGCCACCCGCGCATGCCGCGGCGTGTGATGTCGCCCGCGACGTAGGGCGCCAACGCATCGAACCGCGCGCGCGCATGCAAACGCCGAAGCGCCATCTCCGGGGAGATGACGCTGATCAGGCGTTCCAAGCGCGAGAGCGCGGGGGAAGCTGTCGTCACGCGGCGGAGAGATAGGAGAGGATGACGAGCGCATCGCCGCCATTGCCGCCCGCGCCGCCGGCGCCACCGGTTCCGCCGGCCGTCTTGCCTCCGCCACCGCCGCCACCCGCGCCGCCGCCGCCATACCCATTCGCGTTCGCGCCATCCTGGCCCTTCGCGCCCGCGCCGCCAACGTTGCCCGGACCACCGTCGCCGCCCTTCGCCTGCACCGTCTGGAGGCCGAGGCCGAGAATGTCGCAGATCGCGGTGAACGTGCGCGCGGTCGCAGCGGTCGTGCCCGACGCGGCGACGGCGGCTGCGGGCGAGAGGGCTTCCGACGTGCGCGGCAACGGAGACGGCGCGCCAGATCCGCCGCCGCCGCCGTTCGTGTTCGCGGCGCCCGCCGTGCCCGTGAAGCCGCCGTTCTGCGTATTCGCGTAGTCGCCGATCAGGAAGTTCGACTGCGAGTTGTTGAGCGTGCCGTCACCTGCAGGGCCGGCGGCGCCGCCGGCCGAACCCGTGCCGCCCTTGCCGCCGCGGTTGTTCGCGGAGGTCGCGAGCTGCGTGCCGAGGCCGCCGGGGATCGTGATCGTTTGCAGGCTGCCGACGATCGTGGTCACGCCGCCGTTCGTGCCTTCGACGCCGTCACTGCCGACCGCGCTGACGCCGCCGGCACCACCAGCACCACCGGTGCCACCCGCGCCCACGGTGATCGTGAGCGTTTCGCCAGGCACGACGGCCATTCGCGTGGGGAGCCACGCGCCCGAGTTGCCCGACGTGCCGCCGCCACCGCCGCCAGGTGATGCGCCCGTCGCCGCGCCGCCGCCACCGCCGGCGCCGCCGGCACCAGCGCTGATGCCTGCGATGTAGAGCAGATAGACGTCGCGCGGCACGACGAACGAGTACGTCCCGTGGCCGGCGAACTTCGCCAGCCGTTCCCGCGCGCGAACTGCGCCCGGCGTTGCGGTCGTCAGCCAGGAGGTCATGTCACCGCACCTCGAACTGGGCGTCGATCACGATGTCGCCGGCTGTGCCGCCCGACTTGCCACGGTAGCCGATCCCCTGATGGAAAAGGAACTGCTGCTCGGGGAGCGGGCCCGTATCCGTGCTCTCGTCGACGTCGGTGCGCCAGTCGCCGCTCACCGTCTCGTCGCCGCCCGGCTTGAGCTGATCGACGATCAGCGTGAACCCCGCGGGGGCACTGATCACGTTGAGCCGCACGCGCCCGACGAAGTCCGGCGGACTCGCGTCGTCATGGCGCAGCACGGACCGCGCGGAGAAGTGGCCGGCCGTGCCGTCCACCGTGAGGGTCAGCGTGCGTGCGCGATAGTAGGTGCCGTCGGCCATGCGTCGCTCCTCGGCGTCGTCTCAGTCAGCAGTCGGTCGGGACCGCGAACGAGACGCCGATGCCCTGGCGGCCGCCGTTGCGGGTGAGCGAGATCACCATCTGGTTCCAGTACCGGATGCGCTCGGCGATGTACTGCAGATCGGCGCGCTTCAACGAGCGCTGCCCGATCTGGTACGCCTGCCCCGCCGCCACCTTGGTCTCCGCTTGAATCCAGGTGTCGAGCTGGGCCTGCGCGGTCGCGAGCGAGATTCCGGTCACGGGCGGATGATCGCGCCGGCGCGGAAACCGTAGGAGGCCTAATTACCGCATGCGGTAGAACGGCCTGAATCGCGACAGTGGCTGAATGCGGCGACTAGCGCGCGTGACGCTACAAGCGGAGCTTGTTCTGGACCACTAAACCCTCACCCGGCGCGGAGCTCCACGTGCTCAGTCGCATCATCAGATGGGCGGTCCTACTTCCGAACATCTTGCTACTCTTGGGAACCGTGTACAACCTGTCGGCGGACAACACGTTCACCGTTGATCGCGGCTTCGAACTGCTCTGCTTGGTGGCGACCGGAGGAGCGACGTTCCTGATCCTATTCTCCTCGCCGATCGAGCACTCGTCGAACTTTCTGACGCTCTGGCTGCGTAGGAAAGCGGCGGAGGAAAGAAAGAAGCTTGAGGAGCTCGAGGGCGTTGCGAAACGATAGCCGCCCAGCCCCACTCTATTGCACGCCGGGGCTGCGCATCCGGCGCGCCGGCGCAGCGGGCGGCGGGACATTGCCGGCCAGCTCACTCGCGATCCGGCCGAGATCGCGGAAGCGCGCGTCGAGGATGTTCTGCAGGATCCAGAGCGCGGCAAGCGCGTAGACCTCGAGGTCGAGCGCTTCGTTGCGAGCATGCTGCTGCACCCAGACCATGCGCTGCGTGCGCGTCCGCTTGTTCTTCACCGGCATCTTCTTCTCGGCCACGAGCTGCGCGAAATACTCCTCGGTCGTCCATGTCGGGAAGTGGAGATAGCCGGGCCCGGGCTTCGCGAGCTTGAGTCGCGAGGCGATGCGATCCTTGGCCGCGCTCGTGCCCACCGTGAAGAGCCGCACGTTCGATCGCTTCGCCGTGCCCTCCTGGACGAGGACCGGCTTCGTGTGGAACTGCACGCCCTTCACCGCGAAGACGCAGTCGCGGAGATTCTGCCGCGGCATCACGTAGTCATAGACGGCATCGGACTGGTCGCCCGAGTCGACGAGGGTGAGGAGCGGTCGCAGCAACCGACCCGACTCGTGTAACCGCTCCGTCAACCGGAACCGCTCGAGCTCCTCCCACACCGACGGGTCACTGCTCGGATCGCCCCAGAAGACCTCGTGCGCGATGAGCCAGCTTTCCTCGCCAGCGCCGAATCCTTTGATCGACACCTCGATGCGCGTCTCCTGAATGTCCGCCTGGCATGTGAGCACCGCGACGTCGGCCGGGATCTTCTCGAGCTCCCACGGCCGCGGGTGATCGTCCGGCACCTTCTCGACCGTGAGGGGATACTGCTCGCGGCGTGCCGTCAGATCCTCCGGCGTCGCCGCCTCGCCAGACTCGTCGAAGAACTCGGCGAGCTGCAGCGTGATGAACTCCTTCAGCGCCTCGTGATCGCCCTTCGTGTTCACGAACTTCTGCGCCATCGGCGCCCAGGTGTTCTTCCACGGCCGATAGAGTGCGTTGAGCCGAAAGCCGACGATCGAGCGGCCCGGGCGATCGGCGATCCACTGCCCCGCGGCGAGCATCTGCGGCTTCCACTTCTCTTCGATGCCGCGGTGGCAATGCATGCAGACGTACTGCACGCTCTCCGGGATCACCTCGCCCTCGGCGGTCCGCTCGAAAATGACGCGATAGACTTTCGACTTGGGATCGCGCCACATCAGGATCTGCAACGCGCCGCACTGCGGGCACGGCACGTGATAGTGCCGCTGGTCCGAGAAGTCCCACTTCTTCTCGAGGCGTGAGAAGCCCTTCGGCTTCGCCGGCGTCGAGCCTTCGAAGATCTTGAAGTCGTTGAAGCCCTCGGTGCGGTTCGAGCCGATCGCGATGGGATCGCCTTCGCCGTCGACGTCTTCCGGGTAGGCGTCGCTCTCGTCGAACAGGACGATCGGCACCGAGTCCGACCGCAAGCCCTTGCCCGAGTTGGCGCCGGTGAGCTTGAGGAAGTGCAGGCCGAACTCCTTCAGGAGCAGCGTGTTGCCCGACCGGCGTGACGTCGCCTCCTTCACCTGGGCGCGCACTTCGGGACAGGCCTCGATCATCGGCGAGACGCGCTTTTTGCCGAACCCCTTCGCATCGTCGAGACTCGGCTGCACCAGGAGCATCGACTTCGGGTCGATGTGGATGTGCTTGCCGATGATGTTGAGGAGGATCTCCGACCAGCCGATCTGCGTCGGCTTGATGCAGACGACTTCGTGCACGTGCGGATCGTCGAAGACATCCATGATCTCGCGCTGGAACGGCGCGCGATCGGTGCGCCACTGCCCGGGCAACGGCCCGGTCTTGAGCATCCGGTATTGATCCGCCCACTCGCTGACCTTGAGCTCCGGCGGCGGCGCCCACAGCGCGCGGACTTCGCGGTCGACGGCATCGAGTGCAGCCATGCCCTCGGGCGCGGTCTGAAAGGAAGATGTCGCCATTTCAGCGCGGCGAGGCCGCGGCGCGCGCGCGCGGCTTCGGCTTCTTCGTTGCAGGTTTCGCGGCCTTTGTTGCAGGAACCGCCGGTAGAGTTGTCGCGATCGGCGGTTCGGTTGCAGGCGGCGTGTCGCCGGCGAGCTTCCGCAGCGCCGCGATGCACTCGTGCTTGATCGCGTGCTCGATCGCGGCGCGGCCCTTCGCCATCTCCACGGCCGGCGCGGCCTGCGCCGGGATCGCCATGATGCGCGCCTTCGCCTCCTGCACGAAGTTCACCAGGCGCGACCGGTGATCCGCGATCGCGATGGTCTCGCTGCGCGCGCGCGCGAGATTCATGGTCTGCATCGCGAGCTCGACCTCGAGCAGTTCGCTCCGTTGCGCGCGCGTCGTCGTCAGCGCGCCATCCTCGTGCATCGTCGCCTTCGATCCCATCGCGCGCTGGAGGAAGCGCACGTACCCAATGAGCGACTTATAAAGGTCGTACTCCCCGCGGCCCGATTTGGCGAGGACGTTCTCTTTCGCCAACTGGCTCACGCGCTGCGGCGTGAGGCTCAACGCCTTCGCCAGCGCGTCCCGATCGACGCGCACGACCGGAACGGGGAGCGATGGCTTCCGCGAGGTCATGCCAACGCATTGGGGGAAAGTAAGATGGCCCGTTCAAAAACTTTCACTGACCACCTCCCGCGGTCGCCGGTACCCGCAGCGCCGAAAGGCTCTGGGAGGACCCGGCAACATCTGCCGAGCAGGAGCGCGACAGCGGGGCGTGCGCACCATCCCCGCGTGCGACGCGCTCACCGCAACGCTTGCACGTGGCCCATCGCTTCGACGTCTTGCGTGTGCCGTAGCCGCAGGAGGGACAGAGCGCGCCGTCGCGCAGGAGGATGCCGACGAAGAGCGAGAGATGGCCGCGGTTCGCGAGCGAGAAGCGTTCGCTCATAGACTCGGGTTCCTCGCATTGGCGATCGCGAACTCGACGGCGAACTTGTCGCGCATCGTGACCTCGGCGGTCTGCAGCATGTGGAGGATCTTCTTGAGCTGGAAGGCGCGGCGGAATCCATAGACGAGACGGATATCGTCCTTGCCAGGCCCGACGCGCTGGTACACGCCACCGAGCGGGTTGGCCGTCGTCGCCTTGAGGATGAACGTGCGCTCGAGGCCCTTGAACTGTGAGCGATAGCCGAACTTGCCCGGCATCACGCTCACCTTCTTGAACTTGAGCGCCTTGAACGTGAGGTCTGGCTTGATGGCACCGCCGAACGTGCCGCCCTCGCGCGCCTGCAGCGGATTGGGTTCGGCGAGGTTCTTGCCAACAAACGGCTCGCGCATCTCACCGGTCTCGAATGCGCCGAGCAGCAGCCGGTTCTTGTTGTCGATGTAGAGCTCGCAGTAGACGGTGCCCTTCCTGGCCGACGCGAACTGGAGCTTGATGCGCTCGAGCAGCCACTTCCGATTGCGCTTCGTCTCTGAGCGCAACTTCATGATCGCTTCCATGCGCACGCGCATCGCGCCCTGCGCCGCCTTGCCCGTGTTGTTCAACGCCTCGGCGGTATTGTACGCCAGCCGCTTCTCTCCGCGCGCTGTGCGGGTGTCCAGCCCCTTCGTGTCGATCGCGACGTTGATCTGGAATGGTGCCATCAGCGGCCTCCGCCCTGGGCGTCTGTTGACGGCAAGATAGCCGACGCCGGCCCTGAACCCGGATGCCCATATACCGCACCGCCGCAATGTGGGCAGCAGAGGCCGCGATCGACGCTCACCTGCGCCCAGGGTTCGGCGTTCCGCATCAGGAACGAGGTGAAGAGCCGGATCTCGCCTTCCGGCGTCACGCGCGATCGCCAGAGCTGCGGTGACGTCGATCGCGCGCGCCGCACGACGCGCAGCAGCGCGCGGTGCGTGCGGACCTCGAGCAGGTCGGCCACCATCTGCCAGGCGAGCAGCGGATCGCGGAAACAATAGGCGAGCCGCGTGAGGATCATTTCATCACGAAGCGCCAAGATGCGATCGCCGCCGGCGCGCTGGATCCGGGAGGCCAGCGAGTTGTACGGCAGGTGCACGTCCTCGGCGATCGCGGCCGCGGTCGATCGACCCGAGCGCGCGAGCGAGCGCGTGAGGATGAACATGCTCACGCGGCGCATGAGCGGCGCCGGCGCGAGATGGCGATCCAAGAGCAGCGCGATCGCATCGCGCGCCTCAGCATCGGCTTGGCGGGCTCGTGCCATGCGGTCGTTCAGACCACGCTCCGCTGCATCGCGAGCGTGAAGACCGCGGGCTGGCCGTTCGCGGCCCACCAGTCGCGCTGGTGCTTCGCGAGCAGCTTGCAGGTCGCCTCGTCGCAGATCTTCGCATAGCTGAACCATGTCCACGCCCAGCGCCAGAAGTACCGCGTGAACCAGAGCAGCTTGCCGAGAATCGCACCGTACTTCGCCACGAACGCCGCCTGGTCGCGGGCGTGGCCGAGTTCGTGGAGCAGCTCCTCGAGCGACATGCGCGGCGGATCCCATCGGGAGGCGATCTTGGGAAGGATCGTCATCGCGGTGACGGTGACCTGAATCAGTGCGCGCCACCACCATGGGAATCCACCGACGACCTGGATATCCGGCTCGATCTCGACGGACACGATGAGCCCTGTTTCCATGTCGACGGCGGCGGCGAGTTTCATGGCTGCACCGCCGGGACCCGGCCGGTGAGCTTGATGATCAGGATCGCGGCGACGGCCATGATGGCGATGCCGAGCGCGATCCACCAGCCGGCCGGCACGCGCTCGATCACCGTGTTGTCGTTGATGTGCCGCCACACCTGCGCCTTCTCTTCGCGGAGGAACTTGTTGTCCTCCGCGAAGTGCACCGCGCGCTCTTCAGAGACCGTGAGCGCGTGTAGGAGGATCTTGATGTCGTCGCAGACGGCGGGCTGGAAGAAGCCCTCTTGCGCGCGTGCTGCGAGGCGGCCGCGGGCACGCACGACGGCGGGTTGCTGCAGGTCGATCGAGACGCGGCCGTCCGCATCGACGGTCGCCGCGATTGGTGGAAGTTCGGGTCGCATCGGTCAGCGTTCCTTGTCCATGGTGAGGTATCCGATGATCTCGTCGCGCATCGCCTCCCAGCCGTGGCAGACGACAACGCAGTAGCCCTGCCGCTTGAGCCAGGCATGCCAGCGGCGCTGGTTCTCGTTCGCGCCCGGCGCGCCTGGCGCCTTCAACTCGCCGCGGAAGCCGTTGAAGCCGCTGCGCGCGACGTCGAGGCCGATGTCGGGATAGCCGGCGCGCACGCCCTCGGCCTTCATCTTGCCGGCCGTGGCTTTATGGCGATGCCCGCCGTTCGGGATCGCGTACAGCCACTCGACGTCCGGCAGCGCGAGGCGCGTGATCGCGTCGTCCGCCCAGCTGAAGAGCTGGCGCTGATGCTCGTGCTCCGGCTGCGCCCGCCGGCCGCCGTTGCGTCCCCGCGGCTTCACGTCGCCACGGAGCGGCTCGGTGTTGATGCCCTGCTCCGCCCGCGCCATGATGCGCTCTATCTCGCGCATGTTGCTGACATCGCTCTTGCCGACGGCCGGCGTCTTCGGGATGAGCAGCTGCTCTCTCGCCCGCTCCCGCATGTGTGGTGGGAGATCGTCCACCGACATGGCGCCCGTCACGAGGCCACCCGCTGCGCGACGAGCTCTGCCTTCGCGCCGACCGCTACACGCAGTGGCCGTGGCTGTTGCTGTGCCTCTCGCACGCCCACTGGGCAGTCGGCGGTGTGGTCCGTGAATCCGTGCACCGCACCGGGCTGTCCGACGCACTCCGCGCAGAATGCCGACAGTCGAACCTTCGGCGTCGCTTGGCCTTGCGTGCGCGCGCCTGCGCCTTGCGCGGTTGGGGTTTGGGGGGAGAGAAGCGGAGCTTCTCCCCCCAAACCCCCGTTACCGTCACCAGAATTGTCCCCGCCATGTCCCGCCGCCCGTCCGCCTTCTGTCCCACCCTCGGTCCCACCGCCTGTCCCATCGCCTGTCCCAGTGGGACTTTCGCCGCGCGTCCGCCGCCGCTTCGCGCGGAAGTCCGCCTTGCGCTCCGCCTCGCGATCGGAGGCACGCATCGGCGCACCGTTGATCTCGTCCCAATGCTTCACGAGGCCGTCGGCGCAGAGGAACTCGCGGAAGGCGGCGCCGAACGCGCCGCGCTTGCCTTCCCAGCCGGCGAACGCGTCGAGCTCGACATCCGAGAAGCCGCTCACGTCGGCATCAGGAGCGGCCAGGGGCAGCTCGAGGAAGAGAAAGAGGCAATGACCGGCGGCCTCGGCGCGCTTGAGCTTGAGGAAACGCGCCAGCGCGGCGACGTCCTTGTCGGTCTTGATCTCGCGTACCACACGAATCCAGCGCATCAGGCGGCGCCTCGGAGTGCGGCCCGCTGCGCCGCTTCTTTCCGGCCCTGCGCAATCGCGGCTGCGTAGCTGCGCTCGCCGTTGACAGAGCAGGCGGCATTGTGGATCTCGGCGGTGACATGCCCCGAGTAAATGGGCTCTCGGCAGCGAGTGCAGACCGGCGCCGCGGCGATGTGCAAGGTCGCGCTCTCCAGAAAGAGCGAGCGACCGATGGGGTTGATGAAGATCACGTGCGGTTCCTGGACGAGTGCGAAGCCGGCGCCTGGCGCGAGCGATGCCGGCGCAGCGGGTTGTAGGTGGCCACGTCCTTCGGGCGCACCCAGATGGTGTTGACGTTGCCGTGCGACTTCTCGAGGAGCTCCTTCGCCCACTCCGGCGGCCGCTCACGCCCGACGGCGACGAGCTTCATGTCGACGCCGACGTGGCCGAGCCCGTCGAGCGTCTCCGTGCCGTCGTTCGCGAGCCACTGCTTGTGCCCCATCACGACGCGGATCTCCCAGACGGTCACCGAGCCGAGGGCGTCGAGGATCGCGTTCGCCACGCGCTGCGCCAGCGCGTTGAGCGCCATGCCGTCGCGCGAGAACGCGGCGAGCTCGGCGTAGTCGGCCGGCGACGCGGGCGGATGCAGCCGCTCGATCGCCGCCGGCGACGGTGGTGGCGGCCGGAAGGCATCGAGCTGCTCGGCGAAACGCGGTGCGGCCATCAGATCTCGTCCTTCCTGACGGCGTAGAGATTTGTGTACGCGGGTCCGACGTGACGCGGGTCCCGCGTGATGACGAGATGCCCGGCGCGCTTGAGCACGGAGAGCGACATCTGCACGGCGCCGGGCTTCGCCCCGGTCGCGGCGGAGAGTTCTTTGGTGGTGAGCGCACCGCGCGCGCCGAGGATCTCGAGGATCAGGGCCGGCCCGCGGAGCTTCCGCGCCGGCGCCGCGGCCGCCGACGACGCGACACGCGGAACGGGTGCGGGCTTCGGCGGCACGACGGGCGTGGTTGGTGGAGCGCTCGCCCGTCGCTTGGGCTCCGGCTCCCGGTCGGAGAACGTCCGCCGGCCGACGTAGGGCTTGGCCTCTTCCGGCGAGAGGCGCGCGATCGAGCGCGTCACGTCGTGGCCATTCGGGCAGGCGAGCTCGAGCGCATGATCGCACTCCGCGCAGCGGAGGGGCTCGAGCTGCGCCGTCGGCGTCTGGCCGTCACCGCGCGCCTGACGCGGCACCTTCCTCTTCGTTGCCGCGCTCATGGCGTCGCCGGCGACAGGTGTTTCGTCATCCCCTTCGCGAGGTCGAACATGCTGATCACCGGCTTCGCGCCGAACACGGCTTGCATCGGCGCGTCGAGATTCAGCAGCCGCTTGTTCTTCTTGTTCTGGAGGCCGTGCTTCTTCACGTGTGCCCAGAGCTTCTTGATGACCTCCGTCTTCGGGAGTGGCGCGGAGCCCACGATCGCGGCGAGCTCAGGGCTCGGCTGCATCGGCGCCATGAAGACCGTGCGCGGCCGGGATTTCACCGCCGTTTTGTTCTTGCTCGCGGTCTTGTTCTGCTTCGGCGCCTTGACGGGCACCTTCGCGGCCGCCGGATCCTTCGCCGCCGCCTTGAGGATCTTCGCCGTGTCGACGCCGATGCTTTCGGCGTCGTCGAGGAGCGCATCGAATGAGCGCTCGACGCCGGCGCTCACGTTCTCGTGGTTGTCTAGCAGGCCGTCGAGGCAGATCGTCCGCAGCAACTCCGTGGAGTTCTTCGGCGGCGTCTTCTGCTTCGCGAGCGGAGAGTCCCAATGGCGCCAGAGCTCGCCGTCACGCACGCGCGCCCATGCCCACGCGACCAGCGCTTTGTCCGAGAGCTTGGCGATCGTGGACTTCACTGCATCGAGGAGCGGACCCGCGGCCCGCATACGCACCGCCTTGGCCTGCTCCTCCTTCTTCGCCTTGAGCGCGGCGCTCTTGTCCTCCTTCTCGACCTTCGCCTTCGCACCCTCGTCGCCGGCGGCCGCCTGGGCGCGCACCTTCTCCTTCCGCTTGGCTTCCTTGATCTCGGCGCCGTAGTGAACCTCGCACTTCTTCTTGTCGACGCAGATCAGGAACGCTTCGCCGCGTCGCGGGCCGGCCGCGACGTAGCCCAGCACGGAGCGATCGCACGTGACCGACTCCTCGAGTCCGTCGGCGCGCGTCCACGACTGCGCACCATACGTGCGCACTTTGCCGTCCTTCGCGTCGTCGTGCAGCTGGTGGCTGTACGTGATCGGAATGACCTTCTGTGCGGCCGCCTCCGCCTTCGCGAATGCCTCGACCGTCGCCGGGAAGAGCTGAGGCACTGTCTCATCGTCGATCGAGAAGCGGACGTGCCGGTTGATCCACGACTCCAGCTCACGAGGACTGATCGGCTTGAGCCGCTGCTGATCGTGCTCGTCAGCAGCGAAGAGGTCGCTGACCGACTCGCGGCTCCAGAGTTCGCCATGGGCGTAGCCGTCATCCTCGATGTGCACGAGCTCGGCCTGGACCTCGCGCGGAAGCCGCGAGAGGAGGACGGCATGCGCGAGCTCGAAGCGCCGCTCGAGGAAGAGATCCTGCGCGATCGGCACCAGCTTGAGCAGCTGCAGGCGGTCGTAGACGTGCTGCTCGGAGCGGCCGCATCGCTCCGCGATCGTGGGGACGTCGTAGCGCGACTCGGTGAGGAGGCGCTTGAAGCCCTCAGCCTGCTCGAGCGGATGGATATCCGCGCGCTGGCCGTTTTCGATGATGATGACGTCGAGGAACTCCTGGTCGCTCATCGGCCGCACGATCACCTTCATCGAGGCGAGGCCGAGTGCCTCGATGGCGCGGCGACGGCGCGCGCCCGCGGCGAGCTCGATGCGTCCCTTCGCATCGGGACGGCCGATGCCTGCCGTGAGTTGCCCCTTCTGTGCGATCGAGGCGG